>JAABUT010004582.1_pt1 | contig 10868 bp, 7 predicted proteins | sample 5559281 | NCBI WGS metagenome assembly JAABUT01 (sample SAMN10711880, study PRJNA513359) | rock metagenome | isolation source: Antarctica rocks | place: Antarctica: Victoria Land, Ricker Hills nord | collected 2016-01-04 | reverse complement strand
TGACGTCGGGGGCGGTACGACTCGCGGTGACCGTGCCGGTCCGGGCGCAGTCCTGCTGCGGTGCGGCGTGTTTCGTCAGAAATAAGACGGAAAGGGCCCTGCCGGCAGAGTGGCACGAGGACTTGACCGTTACTCCTCTCTTGTATTCCACCAGCCCCTGAGACCGTCAGCTGCTATTGGGTAAATGCGCGCGAGGGGAATGCGATTCCTATTGCCATCCTCGCCACGAATGACGCGCACGGCCTGGGCGGGGGCGTCGGACGTGCCGGGGTCGGGATCCGGCCAAAACTCTCCTGGAACATAGCTCCGGAAGAACTCCATCTCGGCCGGGTGGGCGACGAAGTACGATGCATCGTCACGGAGTCTCTTGCCGACCACCGCGCGCAGCGGCTCCGGCGGCCCACCATCAGACGGTAACGGAAGAAAGGTCATCCCAGGCGGTCTGCCGTTTCTGGGCTGCTCGTCAATGTTTTTCACGCGCCGCTCCCATCTGATCATCCCGGCCCGAGTGCTAGTGGCCGGTACCCGTCGGACGGCTCTCGTCGTAGTAGCACTCTTGCGCGCCCTTGTTTCGTATGGTATCGCAACTGATGTCGTAGGTGCGGTAGCGGTTGTGATCATTTGGCGGTGTGCCAGGGTCCTCCGGAGGTAGGGGCAGGATCGTCACCTCATAGAAGTAGTGGTGTTTAGGATCGGTCGCCGCGGGCGGCAGGTACTGGGGTACTGGTCCAACGGTCTTGCTGGTGGGGTAGCCGTCAAACTGCTGCTCGTAGGGGGGATCGGCCCCCGCCGGTGTAGGACCCTGTGGTTGATCGCAGAAGTAGTCGTAATCGTCAGTAAGATTTACGCGACAGTGAAATTTGACGTACAGCCTGAAACCGTCCGCGTAGCCCGGGGGCCTCCCTCCGGCTTGGGTGACGGTCAACGAAGTCTGCGTTCCGAAGGAATTCAAGCCATTCGTGCCCTGCTTGAGCGCGACCGTGTAGCGAGCGTCGATCTGGTACTCACACCCGAAGGCGGTGCAGGAGTCCGCAATGACGTGGGTGTGCGCAATCCCAGTGGCTCCGCGGTCAGTAGTCTGCGTCCAGGTGTAGCCGCCGTTGCTAATTCTACCGTTGCGATAAGTGTATGGATCAAAAGATATCGGAAGTTGAGAACGACTCGCATCGATCCTCACCGCAAGCACGTCCCCCACCAGCGTCACCGCGAACGGAACCGGCGCCCCCCCATTGTCGGTCACCGATGGGGCCGTTACCTCGCCCACAGGTTCTTGCAGGTTGTTGAATATGACAACCACATTATCGGCGTCCAAATTGACGCTCCAGCTCGCGGGCAATGTGATCGCCTGAGTGAGTACGACCGGAGCCCCTACCGCGACCTTAGATATGATGTCCTTTTCCTCGTAGCCGCCTGGCCAAGCCTCAATGCGGCGGAGCACGGCCGTTGGAGCCATCGGGTTTGAGGCGCTCATCAGCGTGCCCGGGTAGGGCTGCACCCACGGTGACGTCCCAGCCAGCAGGCCAGTCGGGGCGAATTGAACAGGACTCGTGCCGTCAGGATTGCTGGTGGTGATGCCCTCAGCTGGAATCTTGCCCACGCTCATGGCAGCGCCGGCATCCACACGAACGAAGCTGCCGACCCCATTGTCCGACCAACGGTCGTAGTTGCAGGCTGTCGTGGTCTCGCACCCCAAGGCTGCTGGTGTGGTCCCGGGCACGGTGACGGTGTGAGAAGGATCGTTCGCAACGAACAACACCGTCCCCACGGGGCAGGGACTTGACGAGCCGCTGCTGGTACAGTTTGGGTTGGGGAGCACCAGGTTCTTGGCGGACGTCAACAGGGTCTGGATAGCCGCAGAGCATGTGTCGAACTGATCTGGGGGGCACAGCTCGCAACGGCTGCGGTCGGCGTCACGGACGTCCACGACAGACCCAGGGCCCCGCCCAACAAGAGCGCGCATCCCGTGCGGGTGACGCGTCGACGGCTTGCAACCCTGCGCCTCATTATTTTCCCAACGCCTGTGCGCCATCAAGCGGCGCGATCCGGTGATGACGATAGAGGAAGCTCGAACGGCTCGCTAGAGGCAAACTAACCATTAAGCGAAGCCCTCTTAGGCAGCTCTCAGGCCGTGGTTCATGGCTAGATGTGACTATACGCGCCTGTGACCGCAAGGGCTCGGCTCAACGCAACATCACGATGGCGTGGTCATCCTACTATCTACTCGGCCCTCGACTGTCTCGACTTGTCGGGAGTTAACGCGTCATGTCGTGGTCGACGCGATGGGGCTGCTGCTGGTCATGGGGACTGCGGCCAGTGTGCAGGAGCGTGACGGTGGCGCCCGGGCGTGGGAGTAGCCGCGGTCCACCGCCCCCGCGTGGCGCGGTGTGGGCTGACGGCGGGTATGCCGGCCGGCTCGCGGCCTATGCCCGCAGCGTGCTGCAGGTGCTGGTCGCGATCGTGCGCAAGCAGGAAGGCCAGGTCGGGTTCAAGGTGCTGCCGCGACGCTGGGTGGTGGAGCGGACCCTGTCCTGGATCAGCCGCTGCCGGCGGCTCGACCATGACTACGAGCGGCTCCCGAAGCACTCCGAAGCCATGATCAAGTGGGCCATGATCGGGTTGATGACCCGCCGGATCGCACCCGGACCGATCGGCGCGCCTGGCAACCCAAGGCCGCATGATCACCCTGCAATCCTTTCTCAAACACGTCCTTGGACTTAGCCCGGAACGGAGCCCAGTAGCGCGGTGAGCGCCGTGGTTTCGGTGGCGGCGTCGGGGGTGCTCGCCCCGACGCTTTTCAGGACCGCGTCGACCTTCCCATCGAGGGTGGTCCAGCGGTCCGGGTTCTTTGCCTGGAGGGACGGAGCCGCATCGTCCCAGGCTGTCTGCAGATCCAGTGCGCGGGCAGCGGCCTGCTTCTGGTGGCGGCCTCGTACGAGGCCGAGGATGTCCCTGCTGATGGTCGTGACCGGGGCGAGGTCGGCTGCGGTCAGGGGCGTCGCTGCTGGCCCGGGGCCAGCGAGGCGATGGGCATCGGGGTCTCATGAGAGCAGCGCCGCCGGTGTTGTTGCTGGGGGCCACGCCTACGACGACGCTTGCCGCGACGGCAGCCGCGGGGGCTAGATGTCAGATGGTCTGTGTGAGGTCGTCGGGCTCGACTCTGGGGTCTTCGACCTCGGGAGGGAGCACTGATGCGCACCACCCAGCAAGTGGATCATGAACGGGCCGAGCATGATCACGATCGGAAGGGGGGCCGGGTCCGGCGTCGGGGTCGGGCCGGCAGCAGCGCGAGGCGTTGGCGGACGATTCGTGGCTCGATGAGCTGATCGACCGGGCCGAGCAGGGTGGGGTCCGGTTGACCGGTCACGGCGGCTTCCTCCCCGAGATGATCAAGGCGGTGCTGGAGCGGGGCCTGGCCGCCGAGCTCACCTCGCACCTGGGTTACGAGGCCGGGGACCCGGGCGGCTCCGGAGGTGTCAGACCAGGACGACACCCCGAGTCATATCAGCGGGTGGCGCGGCGCCGGCGCAGCCAGAGGGCCGCCGCGAGCAGCAGGAGCCCGGCGGGGGCGAGCAGCGGCAGCGGGCCGGTGAAGGCGAGTGTCCGGGTCGGCTGCACGGCCTTGGCGGGTCCCCGGCTCGAGGTGGCACCGCGCGCTGAGGGCTGGCGGGCCTTGCTGGAGACCGTGCCCTGGCGGCTGCTCGTGCCCTGTCCCGTGCCTGCGGCCGCCGTGGGCACGGAATAGGTGGGCCCGGCGGGCGGGGGGGAGAGCAGCGACGTGCCGCCGGACTGCCGCACGAACAGCGGCAGGCTCACCGCACCGCCCTTGCGGGTGTCGGAGACCCCGACGAAGGCGGCGCCGGTGGCGTCGACGCCGACGGAGAAGTAGTCGCCCATCCGCCGGTCGATCGCCTGCGCCTGGCACGCCGTACCGCCCTGGCAGATCGTCCCCGTGTGCACCGGGTCGGGGGTCGCGGCGGTGGGAGCGCTGAAGACGGGGGCGCCGCCGGCGCAGCCGAGGCCGCTGGTGGTCTCCACCATCATGACCCGCCAGCCGTGCGTGCCCGGCGTCTGTGCGTCCTCCTTCGGCAGGGCGACGTCGGCCTCGAGCCAGGCGACGGCGACGCGGCCGCTGTCGCCGACCGCCAACCACGGCCAGATGTCGGTGCGACCGTCGCTGTCCAGGCGCTTCGGCGCGAGCCACGTGCGGCCGCCGTCGCCGGAGGAGGAGAAGTAGATCCCCGCGGGACGCGGTCCCTCGCCGCTCTCGTCCCACGTGGCATAGATGCTCCCGTCACTGGCGACGTCGATGCTCGGCCAGTGCGCGAGCAGCGCCACGTCGGGCGCGATCAGCCCGAGGTCGGGATCGGTCAGCACGCCCTCGCGGGCAGAGCGGAAGGCGGCGACGTAGAGGGGCTGCGGGGTGCTGCGGTCACCGGCGTAGTGCGGCTCGTAGAACGTGCCGTTGCGCTTGTCGACCTTGTTGTCACCGAGCCCGGACCCGCCCTTCTCGTCGACCACGCTCGGCGTGAAGCTGGCACCGCCGTCAGTGGTCTTGGCCAGGTAGTGCGACAGCGGCGAGGTCGACACCGGTGAGGTGTCACCGCCGAAGGAGTTCGCGGCGATGTAGTACTCGTTCGGCCGGTCGGCTTCCATCCACTGCCGGTCGGTCAGCGTCAGGCCGTTGAGCTTCTTGAGCTGGTACGTCGTGCCGTTGTCCTTGCTGGCGTAGGTCGCGACGTTGGCCAGGTTGATCTCGGAGAAGAAGATCCCGCCGGCGCTGTCGACAGCGAACTCCGGGTCCGAGAAGCCGGTCAGCGGCGCCCCGCCCTGCGTCGGGTCGCGGCGGTCGCGGAACTGCCAGCTCTTGCCCTGGTCGTCGCTCGTCCAGATGTATGTCTGCCCGGTGTAGTTCTGCGGGAAGGCCGCCGTGGTCGGGCTGGCCCCGGCCGGCGCGAAGATGTGCGTCGTCCCCGCGTGCGAGCTGTAGAGCAGCCGCCCGCCCGCCGCGGTCTCGACCTGCGGCTCGCCGCCGGCCCGCCCCGTGTCGACGTACGTCGGGGTCGCGAAGGTGGGCTGCGACACGGGACAGGCGGCGGCCGCCGTACGTGCGGCGGGGGTGGCGGCGTAGGCCGGGGCGACGACGGCGGTGAGACCGGCGCTGCCGAGGCAGAGCGCGAGCAGGGCGGGAGAGCGCATGCTGTGCATCTTCGTCACCGCCGCCCGGACTCCTGCCGGCGGGCCTGCACTGCTTGCACGAGGCGGGGTACGGCGACGGCAGCGCGGCGCCAGGCCGGCACCCGGACCCGCCGGTCGAGGATCTGATAATCAGCGGCCTCCACTCGATCGAGAATCCCGCCGTAGAGCTGCCAGGCCGTCTCGATGCACGGCCGGCTGGTCTCCTCGAGGAGCCGGATGCCGTGCCGCGAGTTGCGGAAAAGCTCACGGGTGCGGGCGATCTCGAAGGCGAGCAGCCGCCGTACCCGGCCGTCGACCACCCCGGCCTCGAGTTGCTCGCGGGTGACGCCGGCCGCGTCGAGGTCCGCCAGCGGGAGGTAGAGGCGGCCGCGGCGCAGGTCCTCACCGACGTCGCGGAGGAAGTTCGCCAGCTGGAAGGCGACGCCGAGCTCGGCGGCGTAACGGGCGGCCTCGGCTTCGACGCCCGGCACGGTGCCGAGCACCGGCACCATCTGCAGGCCGATGACCGCGGCGCTGCCGTGCACATAGACGGCGAGGTCGTCGTGGGTGGCGTAGTCGCGGACCGTGAGGTCCATCCGCATGCTCGCGAGGAAGTCGGAGAAGTGCCGCAGCGGGATGCCGTGGACCGCCCGGGTGTGCTGGATCGCCGGCAGCACCTCCTCGTCGGTGCCGCCGGCCAGGAAGCGGTCGCCCCAGGCGGTGAGCTGCGCGGCCTTCTGCTCGTCGGTCCGGGTGCTGGCGAGGTCGTCGACGATCTCGTCGGCATAGCGGGCGAAGCCATAGAGCGCGTGCACGCTCGACCGCTTGTGCGCGGGCAGCAGCCGGGTGGCGAGGAAGTAGGTCCTGCCGTGCCGGGCGTTGAGGCGCCGGCAGGCCTGATAGGAGGCCCGCAGCGTCGGCTCCGTGATGCCCGCGGCGTCCAGCTCCCGCCCACCAGCACCCGCGCCCACCTGCCCATCCTCGCTCAGGGCTGGAAGCGGTAGCCGAGCCCGGGTTCGGTGATGAGGTGCCGGGGCCGGGTCGGGTCCGCCTCGAGCTTGTGGCGCAGCTGGGACATGTAGATGCGCAGGTAACTGCTGTCCGTGTGATCGGGCTGCCCGCGCACAGCTGTGAGGAGCTGGCGACCGGTGAGCAGCCGGCCCGGGTTGCGCACCAGCACTTCCAGCAGGTGCCACTCGGTCGGGGTCAGGCCGATCCGCACCGGCGTGCCGTCCTCGCCGGGCCGCTCCGCCGTCTTGGCGGTGAGGTTGATCGTGGTGGGACCGAGCGCGACGGTGGTCGGGCTGGTGGCCGAGCCCGCGCGGCGGGTGGCGGCGCGCAGCCGGGCGAGCAGCTCCGGCAGGTCGAACGGTTTGGTCACGTAGTCGTCGGCGCCGAGATCGAACGCGGTGACCTTCTCGCTGCCACCGGTGCGGGCGGAGACGACGATGATCGGGATCTGGCTGTAGGTGCGCACCGCGCGGATGACGTCGAGGCCGTCGACGTCGGGCAGCCCCAGGTCCAGGATCACGACGTCGAGCGCCCCCGCGGCGATGGCATCGAGGGCGGCGGTGCCGTCCGCGGCCGTGGCCACGGCGTACCCGCGCGCGGTGAGGTTGAGGGCCAGCGCGCGCAGGATCTGTGGCTCGTCGTCGACCACCAGCACCCGCGTCGCGGTCACCGGCATCCTCCTTGGCTCGGTCTGCGACTCCATCCTCGGCCAGCCGGGCGGCACCGCCGGCAGCTCGTCGTGAGGACGACGTGAGGATGTCGGGCCGCCGGCGTGAGGGTCCGCCTGCCAGGCGGCGGAGGGGGCCGAAATTGGCTTGCCGCGCTGTTCACTTTCCTGCATGTCCGATTTACTTCCCATGTCCGACGTGGCCTTCGTCCTCCTGACGATCGCGATCTTCGCGGTCCTCGCCCTCGCCGGCCGAGGGGCGGAGCGGCTGTGAACGCCGAGAACCTCGTCGGGCTCGTGCTGGCGGTGGGCCTGACCCTCTTCCTGGTGATCGCGCTGCTCTTCCCGGAGCGCTTCTAGATGAACACGACCACCTCCGGCGTCGTGTTCGTCGCCACGCTGACGGTGGCGCTCATCGCGACCTACCGCCCCCTCGGTGACTACATGGCCCGCGTGTTCACGAGCGAGCGACACCTGCGGGCTGAGCGCGCCGTCTATCGGTTCGCGGGGATCGACCCCGAGGCCGACCAGACCTGGGGCGCCTATCTGCGCTCCGTGCTCGCCTTCGCGGCGGTCGGCGTGCTGTTCCTCTACGGCTTCCTGCGCGTCCAGCATTTCGGCCTCTTCGGGCACAACTACGCCGGGGGCGGCTCGCCACCGCAGATGTCGTCCAGCCAGAGCTTCAACACCGCGATCAGCTTCGTCACGAACACCAACTGGCAGAGCTACTCCGGGGAGAGCGCGCTCGGCTACGTCGTGCAGATGGCTGGCCTCGCGGTGCAGAACTTCGTCTCAGCCGCCATGGGCATCGCCGTGGCAGTGGCGCTGATCCGCGGCTTCTCCCGCTCCCGCACCGACCGGCTCGGCAACTTCTGGGTGGACCTGACCCGCACGTGCGTGCGCATCCTGCTGCCTGTCTCCGCGGTCTTCGCGATCGTGCTCATCGCGGGTGGCGCCGTGCAGACGTTCCACGGCTACCAGACGGTCAGCACGCTGACGGGCGGCTCGCAGACGGTGACCGGTGGCCCCTACGCCAGCCAGGAGGCCATCAAGCAGTTCGGGACGAACGGCGGTGGCACCGCCAACGCCAACGCGGCGCACCCGCTGTCCAATCCGACGACCTGGACGAACTGGCTGGACATCTACCTCCTGCTGGCAATCGGCTTCTCACTGCCCCGGACCTTCGGGCGGATGGTCGGCGACAAGCGCCAGGGGCTCGCCATCGCGGCTGTGATGGCGCTGCTCTGCCTGGGCAGCGTGACGCTCACGACCGCGGCCCAGGGCGCTCATCACGGGACGGTGCCGGTTGCGGTCGGCGCCGCCACCGAGGGGACGGAGCAGCGGTTCGGCGTACCCGACTCGGCGACCTTCGCCACCGCGACGACCCTGACTTCGACCGGCGCTGTGGACAGCTTCCACGACAGCTACACCAGCCTCGGCGGGGCGGTCACCCTGCTCGACATGATGTACGGCGAGATCGCCCCGGGGGGAACAGGTTCCGGCCTCTACGGCATCCTCATCCTGGCCGTGCTGTCGGTCTTTATCGCCGGGCTGATGGTCGGCCGAACACCGGAGTATCTCGGGAAGAAGATCAGCAGTCGGGAGGTGAAGTTCGCCTCCCTCTACATTCTCACCACTCCGGCGCTGGTGCTGACAGGCACCGCCGTGGCGATGGCGCTGCCCGGCGAACGGGCCTCGATGGCCAACGGCGGCGCGCACGGGCTGTCCGAGGTCCTCTACGCCTTTACCTCGGCCGCCAACAACAACGGCAGCGCGTTTGCCGGCATCAGCGTCAACACCACCTGGTACAACACGGCTCTCGGTCTCGCGATGGGCCTCGGGCGCTTCCTGCCGATGGTGTTCGTGCTGGGGCTGGCCGGCTCGCTGGCCCGCCAGACGCCCACGCCGGCGTCGGACGGGACCCTGCCGACCCACCGGGTGCAGTTCGTGGGCTTCCTCACCGGCGTCACGGTGATCGTCGTCGCGCTGACCTACTTCCCCGCCCTCGCCCTCGGTCCGCTCGCGGAAGGCCTGCACTGATGTCGAACCCCGTCCCCTCCCGCGTGCAGGGCGGACTGCTCGACCCGTCGCAGCTGCTGCGTTCCCTCCCGGACGCGGTGAAGAAGCTCAACCCGGCGACGCTCTACAAGAACCCCGTGATGTTCATCGTGGAGGTGGGCTCCGTCTTCACGACGGTGCTCGCGATCCGTGACCACACGAGCTTCTCGATCCTCATCGCGGTCTGGCTGTGGCTGACGGTGGTCTTCGCCAACCTCGCCGAGGCCGTCGCCGAGGGCCGCGGCAAGGCCCAGGCCGAAGCGCTGCGCCGGGCGAAGACCGACACCATGGCCCGGCGGCTCGTGGACCCCGCGGCCCTGTCGGGTCGCGAGGAGGCGGTGCCGGCACCGTCACTCGCGCGGGGCGACCGGGTCGTCTGCGAGGCCGGCGACGTCATCCCCGGCGACGGCGATGTCGTCGACGGGGTGGCAAGCGTCGACGAGTCAGCGATCACGGGGGAGTCGGCGCCCGTCATCCGGGAGAGCGGCGGCGACCGCAGCTCGGTGACCGGCGGCACGAGGGTGCTCTCGGACCGCATCGTCGTGGAGATCACCCAGCGACCCGGTGAGAGCTTCATCGACCGGATGATCGCCCTCGTCGAGGGGGCCAGCCGGCAGAAGACGCCCAACGAGATCGCGTTGAACATCCTGCTCGCCTCGCTGACGATCATCTTCCTCCTGGCCACCGCGACACTGCAGCCGCTGGCAATCTTCTCCAAGGTCGCGCAACCGGGGCTCCCGGACACCGCAGCCGTCGGAAGCTTCGGGGTCACCGGGATCGTCCTGGTCTCGCTGCTGGTCTGCCTGATCCCGACGACCATCGGGGCGTTGCTGTCCGCGATCGGCATCGCGGGGATGGACCGGCTGGTGCAGCGCAACGTGCTGGCCATGAGCGGCCGGGCGGTGGAGGCGGCCGGGGATGTCAACACGCTGCTGCTGGACAAGACCGGCACCATCACCCTGGGCAACCGCCAGGCCACCGACTTCATCCCCCTCGACGGCATCAGCGACGCCGACCTCGCCGACGCGGCTCAGCTCTCCAGCCTCTCGGACGAGACCCCGGAAGGGCGCTCGGTGGTGGTGCTGGCCAAGGAGCGCTTCGGCTTGCGCGAGCGGACCGAAGGCGAGCTGGTCGGGGCGAGCTTCGTGCCCTTCAGCGCGCAGAGCCGGATGAGCGGCGTGGACGAGGCCGGTGGTCGCGAGGTCCGCAAGGGTGCCGCCGGCGCGGTGACCGCCTGGGTCACCGAGCACGGTGGCACGATCCCCGCGGACACCGGTGAGGTCGTCGACGGGATAGCCGGCAGCGGTGGCACGCCGCTGGTCGTCGCGGAGCGCCGGCCGGGTGAGGGGGGTGGCGGCGCCAGGGTTCTCGGGGTCATCCACCTCAAGGACGTCGTGAAGCAGGGCATGCGGGAGCGCTTCGACGAGTTGCGCCGGATGGGCATCCGGACCGTGATGATCACGGGGGACAACCCCTTGACCGCCAAGGCCATCGCGGACGAGGCGGGTGTGGACGACTTCCTCGCCGAGGCCAAACCCGAGGACAAGATGGCGCTGATCAAGCGCGAGCAGGAGGGGGGCAAGCTCGTCGCGATGACCGGGGACGGCACCAACGACGCCCCCGCCCTCGCCCAGGCAGACGTCGGTGTCGCGATGAATTCCGGCACGTCGGCCGCCAAGGAGGCCGGCAACATGGTCGACCTCGACAGCAACCCCACGAAGCTGATCGAGATCGTCGAGATCGGCAAGCAGCTGCTCATCACGCGCGGCTCGCTCACGACGTTCTCCATCGCCAACGACGTCGCGAAGTATTTCGCCATCATCCCGGCGATGTTCGCCGTGATCTATCCCGGCCTGGACAAGCTCAACGTGATGCGGCTGCACTCGCCCCAGTCGGCCATCCTCTCGGCCGTGATCTTCAACGCGCTCATCATCATCGCGCTGATCCCGCTCGCCCT
>JAABUT010004581.1_pt1 | contig 10871 bp, 12 predicted proteins | sample 5559281 | NCBI WGS metagenome assembly JAABUT01 (sample SAMN10711880, study PRJNA513359) | rock metagenome | isolation source: Antarctica rocks | place: Antarctica: Victoria Land, Ricker Hills nord | collected 2016-01-04 | reverse complement strand
GCAGGACCACCCCGACGGGGTCGCAGCGCAGCGCCCGGGTGCTGATGCCGGTGTCGTCGAAGGGTGTCCGGGTGAGCGCGACATCAACCAGCCCGGCCCGCAGGCCAGTGGTCGGGTCGGTGAAGTCCGCTTCCCGGATCAGGACGTCCACTCCGGGGTGGCGCCGGCGGAAGGCCACGGCGAGGCGGGTGCCGGCCTCCTCGACGCTGTCGACAAGGGTCCCGACGGTGATCGTGGCGGTGCCGGCGGCGGCGGTGACCCGGGTGCGTAGCTGCTCAGCATGTTCCAGCAGCGTGCGGGCCTGGTCGTAGAGCTCGGTCCCGGCGGCGGTGAGCGTGACTCCCGTTGATGAGCGGTTCAGCAGGACCGTGCCCAGGTCAACTTCCAGGTGTTTGATGGCGCGGCTCAGCGGCGGCTGGGTCATGTGCAGCCGATCGGCGGCCCGCCGGAAGTGGCGTTCCTCGGCGACGGCCACGAAGTAGCGCAGTGCACGTAGGTCCATATGCCTGCGACGATACTCGCGCGGTATCAGCGCTTCGACATTGGTGTTGGACGCAGTGAGCGGCCCGGGATGCACTGCGAAGGTCCGCAAGCCGCAAGCAGATCGGGGTGGCGATCGCCGCTCCGGAGGAGTTCACCGCTATGGCCGAAACTACCTACCCGTACCCCGATCCCGTCGTGGAGGTCGCAGGGGTGCAGGAACTCGCTCGTGACCTCGTCGTCATCCCCGACCGGCGGGTGCCGCTGGTGCCCAACATCGGTCTCGTCGGCGGCACGCACTCGGTGCTGGTCGTCGAGACCGGCATGGGCCCGGGCAACGCCGACAAGGTGCTCAAGCTCGCGACCGACTACGCCCACGGCCGACGGTTGTACCTGACCACGACGCACTTCCATCCTGAGCATGCGTTCGGCGCGCAGGTGTTCGCCGGGGAGGCGACATTCCTGATCAACCGGGTGCAGGCCGAGGACCTGGCCGGACGGGGCCCCGGTTACCTCGAGCAGTTCAGGACGTTCGGCGGAGCCGTCGCCCGGGAGCTCGACGGTGTCGAACTCGCCACCCCTGATGTCGTCTACGACGACTCCTACGACTTGGACCTGGGTGGCCGGACCGTGCAGCTACGGCCCACCGGGCGAGCGCACACCAAGGGCGATCAGGTGGTGACGGTCCCTGACGCCGGGGTCATGTTCACCGGCGACCTGGTCGAGACCAGGCAGTTCTCGATCTTCCCGTGGTTCCCGCCGTACGACACCGACGTGTCCGGTGTCCGCTGGATCGAGGTGATCAAGCGCTTGGTCGCCGCCGGCCCGAAGGTCGTGGTCCCCGGGCATGGTGACGTCGGCGGGGCGCAACGGCTGGCCGATGTCCGGGACTACCTCGAGCTGCTGCGTGACGAAACGTGGCTGCGCCGGGACTCGGCCATGAGCGAGGCGACGATCGTCGATGAGGTCACAGCGCTGATGATCGATCGGCACCCGGAGTGGGAAGGCCGGGAATGGATCCGGCCCGGGGTCAGCTGCTTGTGCACCGAGCACGTGTCGTGACCGTCGCAGCGGCCGCGGTGCCCGGTGAGCACGGCCAACAGCCGGGCACCGCGATGAGCGACCCGCCCGGCACCCGGGCCATGAGCAGGCGAGAGAACGGCGTCTCGGCCTACGCCAAGATCTTCGCCGTGCCCGAGCAGGAGGTGCCGGCGGCCCTCGCCGCGCGCGTCGGTCCGGTGTTCGCCGAGGAGGCGCTGCAGGCCGCCGGCGGAGCCGGCTGGTCGAGCCCCGCGCTCACCGGACGCGAACGCAGCATCACCATCATCACCGCCCTAGCCGCCCAGGGAGTAGCCGGGGATCGCCTCACCACCCACCTGCGGCTGGGCCTGCAGAACGGCCTCGATCAGGACGCGCTCGCGGCACTCATGGCGCTGCTGGCCATCTACCTCGGATCCGCCAAGGCATCCCTGGCCATGGAAACCATCCATGGGTACATGAGCGAGGGCTCGCGGAGCGCCGCAAGCGATCCTTCATGAAGGTCGACGGTTCTGTTCCAGCCAGAGAACTGCGGGACCGCAAGACGTGCGCGCCCATCGCCTCGAACGCGCGTCGACAACCAACACACCTAAGGAGACTGTCATGGTGAAGGTGTCCATCGTTCGTCCGGGCGAGGGGGAAGCCATTGCCTTGGGACCGGCGGTCCAGATGCGCATCCTCGAAGACGGCCGCACCACCCAGCACCGGATAGGCATGGCAGAAAGCACGCTCGCCCCGCACACCGCCGGACCCCCCAGCACCGCCACGCCCAGCACGACGAAGGGTTCTACGTCGTGTCGGGAACGTTGCGCTTCACCATCGGCGACCAGGACCACGACGCCGGTCCCGGAACGCTAGTCATGGTGCCCACCGGCGCCCCGCACACCTTCGCCAACCCCGGCGAGAAGCCCGCGGTCCTGCTCACCGTCTTCACCCCGGACCTCTACGTGCAGTACTTCCGCGACCTGCGCGACGCCGCCGCCGCCGGCCCCCCGACAAGCAGCGTCATCGGCAAGCTGATGGCCCGCTACGCCACCGAACCGTCGACCGAGTACGCACCCTGACCCTCGGCCACGCGTCCCCGGCAGGTCCACCTGACTGCGGTGCGACTGCACGTAGCGCTGGACGTGCCGGGAAGCGGCGGCCAGCGACATGGATTGCGTGGCGCGGCTGGTCTTGTTGTGCTGGACGGACTGCTCGCGCCAAAGCGCTCATGTCGGGATCAGCGCACCGACGATCGGCTGCAGTGCCTGGCCGGCGGGTGAGGCCCAGCTGACGGCGAGCTCGGTGAGGATCATGTTGGTGGAGGTGAGCGTGGCGCCGGCCGACTCCATGCGGCGTAGCGCGACGTCGTCGGCGAGCCGGCTCATCGAGCCGCCGGCGTCGGCCACGACCTGGACCCGGTAGCCCTGCTGCAAAGCGGTCAGGGTCGGGTAGACCGTGCAGACGTCGTTCGTCACGCCGGCGATGATCAGGTTGCGCCGGCCGGTGGCCTGGACCGCTGCGGCGAAGGCGGGGTCGTCGAGGGCATTGACCACGCCGCTGCGCTGGATCCGGCCCTCGTACTCGGCCGGCGCGATCTCGGCGAGCTCCTCCGTGAGCGGCCCCTGCAGCTGGTCCTCCAGCGAGCTCGTGAGCACCAGCGGCATGTCGAGCGCTTTCGCCGCGCGGGCGAGCGCGAGGGCGTTGGCCCTCATCTGCTCCAGCGGGATCGACTGCACCCAGCTCATCGTGCCGCGCTGGTGGTCGATAAGCAGGACCGCGGAGTCCTCGGGGGTGAACAGGTCCTGGGTCACGTGGTGCTCCTCAGATTGAAGAAGAAGGCCTGCAGGTCGCGGGGATCGCGCTGCAGGAGGGTCCGCAGGACCATGGCGTTGCCGCCGTGGAGTCCGTACCGGTCGTAGTCCCGGAACATCGCGGTGAGCCCGTCCGGCTGGCCGGGCGGCAGGGCGTCCGGGTCCTCGGCGGTCAGGGTGCGGCCGGCTGCCGCACTCATGAGGGCGGCGACGTGCACGCGGTCGTGGGTGCCAGGGGCGGCAAGCTCGAACGTGCCGTAGTTCAGCGTGTCGTCGGCGAAGGCCGTCGCCGCGACGTCGGCGACGTCCCGGTAGTCGACGTAGGTCATCCGCGCCCGTTTGGACCAGGGCATCACCACGGTCCCGGTCTGCAGGGCCTGCTGGTAGGCCCCGGCGAGCCCCTGCATGAACATCGCGGGCTGCAGCACGACGAACTCGAGGGCGAACCGGTAGAGCGCCTCCTCGACGGGCCGGGTGCCGGCGTGGTTCACCAGCGACAGCGACGGGTGGTAGACGCCGGAGTAGACGACTCTGCGGACCCCGGCGTGGACGGCCGCCGCCACGGCGTCCAACGCCATCTGATTGGCGTCGGGCGCGAACGCCGGGGTGATGAGGAACATGCCGTCGACCCCGCGCATCGCCTCGGCCAGGCCGGCGGGGTCCGCGAGGTCTCCCTGCACGAGTTCCTGCGCGCCCTGGGCCCGGGGCAGGTCGGCCTTCGCCGGGTCGTGGACGAGGGCCCGCACCGTGATGCCGCGCCGGACCAGGGCTGGGACGACGAGACCGGCGTACGCCCCGGTCGCCCCGGTCGCGAGTACCTTCACCGCGCGTCCTGCGGCGGCGCGGCCGGCTCGATCCCGTACCGGGCGGACACGCTCGCGGCCCGCTCCTGGTCGGGCACCGGGACGTCCTCGCCGGGCAGCTCGCGGCCGCCCGTGGCGGTGCCAAGCTCTACGACCAGCTCGCCGAAGCCGGCCGGCGCGTTGAGCAGCAGGGTGCGGGCGGGCCGGTCGGACCCGGCGACGAAGCTGTGCGGCACACCTCTGGGGAGGAAGACCACCGAGCCCGGCCCGACGCGCCACGAGTCGTCACCGCAGGTGACCTCCAGCGTGCCGTCGAGCAGGTAGAACACCTCGTCGGACTCGCGGTGCACGTGCCTGGGCGGGGCGTAGCCGGCGGGCACCCGGTGGTCGACGAGGTCCAGCCCGCCGCCCGTGTCGGCCGCCCGGACCTTGGTCAAAGTGAGGCTGCCGAGCCAGTGGTAGGCCTCGCCCTCGTCGGGCCCGAGGACGAAGCCGCGCCCAGCAGCAGCCGGCGGGGGCCGCCCCGGCGGGGTCGCGGGGAAGCTCATCGGGCTCCTCAGTATGTGGACGACTTCGTCCGCAAACTCTAGGCCGGAGCGGGACCGGCCACAAGGGGCAGTGAGAGGCCGCGCAGGAACAGCGCTGTCTGGCGCCGCGCTGCCGGCTCCCAGCCCGGCGCCAGGGGCTGCGCGATCATCGCGCCGAAGACCACGATGTCGGCGGCCGTGACATCCGCCCGGAGGCTCCCGTCCTCGCGGCCCCGCACCAGCAGGCGCTCGAGGGCGCGGTGGACGGCCGTACGGACCGCGACCGTGCCCGCGGGCAGGTCCGTGGGACCGCCGTGCAGGGGCAGGACGAGCTCGGCGCGGTGCTCGAGGGTGCGGTCGAGGAACCAGCCCACGGCGTCCAGCCCGGTCCCGTCGTGCGAGGCGGCCTCCAGGGCGACCTCCAGGACCATGCGGAACGACCGCTCGGTGAGCGCCTCGAGCAGCGCTTCCCGGGTCGCGTACCGGCGGTAGAGCGTGGCCACCCCGACCCCGGCCTCGGCGGCGATCGTCGCCATCGGCACGTTCTGGCCGTGCCGCAGCATCGTCGTCACCGCTCCGGCGAGCACGCGCTCCTGGTTGGCCACGGCGTCCCGGCGCAGCCGCCTGCCCGCCGCCTGCCCGCCCGTCACGGCGCCAGCCTCGCACCCGCCTGGCACCCCGCCCTCTCCCGCGCGACGCCGCACTCATCTTGAGGTCGCGGCTCTGGCCGTTGACGACGAAGGTCGGGGAGCGGTCCTGAACACCGAACCCAACCCCAATGCGGCCGCTCACGGGCGGGCACCCCGCGGACGACCACCCAAGCCGCACAGCCCGGTCCCTGCGGGAGCGACGCGGACGGCCTGCGGCCGGCTCCACGGGACTCAGGCTGCCCCCCGGATGGTGCGGGGCCGCTCCTCACCTGACAAGGGCCGCCCAAGATCCTTCCTCAACCGGGCTGCGCCGGGAAGCTTCTTGGTCTTGCTCCCTTGTCCGGTGAGCCGCTGCGGCCCCTGCGGGCGGCTTTGCGGCGGAGGGGTGAACCCCCCGCCCTCAAGGCCGGGGGACACCGGCCCACCCGCACCCGCTTCGGCGGACGGGACAGGGAGGCTCGCGATGACCAGCACCACCAAGAACACCACCACTACAACCACTACCGCGGCGGGGACCGTGGTGCGGCCGGTGCAGCGTGGGCATCAGGTTGCGGTGCAGTTCAGCGCCCACGGGGTGCAGCGCGTGGACGTGCACGCCCACGCCAGCGGCGGCCGCGGCGACCAGCCGTACGTCGCCGTCACGGTCGGGGATTGCCTGACCTACCTCTGTGACCGGGACGCCCTGGCCGCGCACGTGCGCGCCTGGCGGGAAGCCGCTGCGCACAACCAGAGCTTGCGGCTGCCCACTGCACCGGCAGCCCAGGTCACCGGGCCGGACGGGCGGCAGGACGTGAGCGTGGTGTGCACCGTGTTCGGCGCTCAGCAGCACGCCGTCACCGTCGAGGCAGGCCAGAGCGCCCGGGTCCTGAGCGTCAGGGTCGGCGCTGTCACCGTCCGGGTGCACAGCAGCGAGGCGTTGCGTTGCTACCTGCTGGCCTGGAGCCGCACCCGGGCCCTCGCGGTGATCCTGGACGAGCCCGAGGAGTTGACGGCCGGGACCTGAGCACCGCAGGTGGCCCGGCCCAGGGGGACCGGGCCACCTGCGGTGGTTGTCCACAGCACGCCGCCGGTCCGGCCCGGCCCGGCCCGGGGAGGGGACGGTGTGCCGATAAGCACCCTTAAGGACACCAACCCGATCAGCCCCGACGCGCTCGTGCTGGGCTATCAGGTCCGCGACCACCACCTGCCTAACCTGCCGCCGCTGGCCCGGACCGACACCTACGCTCAGGCGCTGCGCGCCGTCGAGTGGCTCCACCAGACTTACCGCAGGTCCCTGGCCGCCAACGGTGAGGGCACCGCCGGGCTGTCCCAAAGCCTGATGGTGCTCGCCGTCACCGCCGCCGGCACCGAGCTGCGTTATCTGTCCGCTGCCGGCGGCCCGCCCAGCACATGAACCCCCGGGCCGGTGGCTCAGCAGCCCAGGAGCAACCCGGTCGTGCGGGGCGCCGCGTGCCGGCGGCGGGCATGCTGAGCCGGTGCCTGCTGCCGACGGGACGCAGAGGTCATGAGCAAGGGTCCAGACGATGGCCTGCGGATCGGCGCGGCCGCCGGGTACGGCCCGCGGGTGCCGTACCTGACGCCGGGGGCGCGGGTGGACTTGGGGCCGGCTGGGTCGCTGATCCAGGCCCGGGGGTGGCTGCGGACCGCGCGGATCTCCCACCGGCCGGCCGCGCAGCGGGACTGGCGGCTGCACGCCGCCGCCGCGCTGGCCGCAGCCGCGGTGGTGCTGCTTGCCCTGGGGGTCGGCCTGCTGCTCGCCGCGATCGCCAGCGGCCAGCTGGTGGGTTGGTTGCTCGGGTTGCTGATCGTGCTGGCCGGTGGGTTGGGCGCGATCGCGGCGGTCGTGGCGGTGCAGGCCCGCTACCGCCAGGGGCCGGTGGAGGCGCAACTGAGCACCCAGATCCGGCGGGAGCAGCACTCGGCCCGGGAGCTGGACCTGCTGCGCCCGTTGGGCTGGACGGTGCTGCACGACCGGCTGGCGCCGGGCACTGAGCACCGGCTGGCGCATGTGCTGGCCGGCCCGGGCGGGTTGGTGGTCGCCACCGTGTTGCCGGTGGCCGAGCCGCTGCGCCGCTACGGCCGGCAGCTCTACACCGGGCAGGTCCCGCTGCAGGAGTGGTTCACCACCAGGTGGTGGGAGGCCTGGACGTTGCAGGCTGCGGTGACTGCCCGGCTGGCGCACTGGCCGTGGCAAGGTCTGGCCTACCCGTTGGCGCTGATGCCCGACGACGCTGTGCCGCCGGTCGGCCAGGTGCCGCCCGGGATGCTGCGGTACCCGCGCGCCCAGGACGGGGTGCGGATCCGGGGCAGCGGCACGGTCCGGGCCTTTGTCCAGGCGCTGCCGGCGTCGCTGGGCCGGCTCGCGGCCGCCGAGCTCGGCGCCGCGGTTCAGGCGGCCTGCCCACCCGCCGGAGCGCAGGAGAGCGTGCTCAACGGCGGCTGACCCAGTCACCCCGGGCGGGCGGCGCCGGCACTACCAACTGCGGGGCGGTGAACTGGCGGTAACCGTCGTCCGCGAGGCGCCTACCCAGTAGTGGCAGCCCGGGGTCGGCACGATCTTGGCGGTGAACCGCGCCTAGGTCTTCGCGGTGCAGTGCGCCGGAACCTCGACCGGCTGCACCGGCACGTGCCCGCACCCCTCGCCCACCTCTAGCGGTTGGGTCAGCCGGTGGCCGCGCTGGCGGCCGGGCCCGCGCGGTCGACCACGTCCTCGGCGGTGCCGGGTGGGCGGTGTCGGGCGGCGGCGCGTTGCGCGGTGCGCACAGCAGTGGGGGTCAGCGCCAGCCGACGGGCGGCTTCGGCCGGGCCGACGAGGTCGGCGAAGGCGGCCAACACCTCGGTGCGGTGCTGCACGGCGGTGTCCCGGTCGGTCTGGGCCTGCTCCAGGTGGGTTTCGGCGTCCGCGATCCGGTCGTCGGCTTCAAGGACCAGCACGTGTGCCTGCGCTTGGGCTTGGGCGGTCTGCTGGGCGGCGGCCAGCGCGACCCGTTGGTAGTCCTTGCGCTTGGGGGCCCGGGGGCCGGCACTGGTCACGGCAGTGATGCTGTCACAGGCCACCAGCACATTGCCGAGCGCCGGCACGGCGCACCGGTGGGTGAGCAGCCGCAGCTCAGATCAGCTAGCAGGTCAGGACCAGTCGACCGGTGACCTGGACGGGACCCCAAGATGGACAACAACGACGACGAGCCAAGCCGGTCACCGCAGACCGAAAGACCCCTGCGCCGCCGAGCACCCGACAAGCCACGACTACCACGAGACCTAACCCTGACGATCTAAGATCACCGGCAAGGCGAAGGCAACCCGGTCATGTATCGTCTGCCTTGGCAGACGATACTGGGGCTACCGCAGGCGCAGGAGCGCGGTACAGGCCCGCCGGCAGTCAGCCGCGGGGGTGAGGGAGGGGGCACGGTCGTGGCGCATGTGACGGCGATCGTGTCCGACGCGCAGGTGGAGTACCGGGTCGGGCAGGCGCACGGGTGCGGGCCGGACCCGGCGGTGGACTACCGGGTGCAGGGGATGGGTGGGGCGCAGCTGTGGCTCGGCGCCGGCCTGGCCGACGTCGGGTTGCTGGCCGGGCAGGAGTTCACCGCGGAGGCGGGCCGGGCGTTGCTGGCTGGGGTGCACCCGGGCACCGGGGAGCCGCTCGTGGCGCCGGTGCTGCGGTTGCCGGAGACCGCGAAGCTGCCCGCGGTGGTGTTGGTGGATGCGGTGATCCTGGCTGGCGCGGAGCCCACCGGGACGGGTAACGGCCGGGCGGTGCGGGAGTGGACGCGGCTGGTGGACCGGACTGGGTTGCTCGGGGATGGTTACACCGCCGATGTGCGGCTGCTGGCCCGGGTCGCCGCCCGGGCCGGGCTGGACCTGGGTGGCATCTACCGCCCGGAGCAGGTCGCGGCCGCGTCCGCCAGCGCCGCCACCGAGCGGGTTGATGTGCGGACCCGGGGCTATGACCTGACGTTGACGTTGCCTAAGTCGTTCTCGGTCGCGTTGGCGCTGGCCCCTGCCGAGCTCCGAACCCGCGTCAACGAGCTGTACACACAGGCCGCCACCGAGGTGGTGGCGGCGGCGGAGCAGTGGCACGCCCGGGCCACCCGCGGTCACCACGGCAACGGCCAACAGGCTCAGGTGGTGCAGACGTCGGGGTTGTTGGGGTGGTTGTCGGTGGACCCGGTGAACCGCAACGGCGACACGCACTGGCACGCGCACTGCACCTTGGCCGGGATCGGGCTGGGTCCGGACGGGCAGTGGTCGGCGTTGTCCTCGGCCGGGCAGGACAGCCTGTACGGGTCGGTGCACGCCCTGGGGGCGTTGATGGAAGCCCGCGCCCGCGCGCTGGTGGCTGAGCAGCTGGGGTGGGGGGTGCGCTGGTCGCAGCTGACCGGCCGGTGGGAACTCGCCCATGTTCCGGACGCCGCGATCCGGGCCACCAGCACCCGCCGGGCCGACGTCGTCGCCGCGCTGCTGCGCGCCGGGATCGACCCGGCCAGCGCTACTGCGGAGCAGCAGGACGCGGCCGGGCAGGCCGCCCGCCGCGGCAAGACCGACGGGGCGAGCCGGCCGGAGACCATCGTGGAACGCACCCGCGGCCAGGTCGCCGCCGAAGGCGTCGACCCGGCCCTGCCCCTGCCGGCCCGCCCGCCGGCCGGGGAGCAGACCGCTCCGGTGGTCGGCGCCGACGGGCGGCCGGTCCCGACCAGCTGGACCGAGCAGGTGCAGCTGGCCCGGGCGGTGCTGTTGGATGAGCGCGAAGGTCCCAGCGCGCACGCCCAGAGCTTCACCTGGCACGCCGCGTTCGCCGCGGTCGCCGGCACCCTGCCCGGCGGTGGGGACAGCGAGCAGATCGCGGTGCTGACCGCCGCGGCGCTGGACACCCCGCAGGTCCTGCGGCTCCCGGCCCGGGCCGGCCGGGCGGGGGAGTTCACCACCGGGCACATCGCCGGCGCCGAACAGGCGGTGCTGCGCGCGGCCCGGGACAGCGCCGTCAGCCGGGACGGGCCGGTGGTCACTGCCGCGCAGCTGGCCGGGGCCGTAGCGGCGTTCACCGACCGGCACGGCTACCCACCCAGTCCGGAGCAGCTGACGGCTGCTCGGCACATCGTGCTGGGCGGCGGGAGCTTCGACACCGTGCTGGGGCTGCCCGGGACCGGTAAGACCACGGTGATGCGGATCGTGACCGACGCCTACACCGCCGCCGGCGCGACCATGGTCGGGGCCTCGACCGCGGCGATCGCGGTCGAGGGCCTGGCCGCCCAGGCCGGCCTGCCGGCCCGGACGGTCGCCCGGCACTTGCTGCAACCTGGGCTGATCCAGGCCGCCGATGTGCTGATCGTGGATGAGGCGTCGATGGTCGACACCCGGCAGATGGCCGCGCTGCTAAGCATCGCCCAGCTGGCCGGGACAAAGGTCGTCGCGGTCGGTGATGACCGGCAGCTCGGTGCGGTCGGGGTCGGCGGCTGGTTCACCGCCGCGCACACCGCCTCCGGCGGCCCGGACCTGGTCGACGTACGACGGCAGCAGCACGAACACGAACGCACCGCACTGGCCCTGTTCCGGGCCGGCGCCGAGCACGACGCGTTG
>JAABUT010004578.1_pt1 | contig 10876 bp, 16 predicted proteins | sample 5559281 | NCBI WGS metagenome assembly JAABUT01 (sample SAMN10711880, study PRJNA513359) | rock metagenome | isolation source: Antarctica rocks | place: Antarctica: Victoria Land, Ricker Hills nord | collected 2016-01-04 | reverse complement strand
GAAATCAGGCAGGTTTTTTGATTTTTCTACTTTGATCCTGGCATCCGCTACCGCTATTTGCTGATGGTCATAATTGACCTGCGGATTTGCGGCAACCGCGATGGTATCGCCATCTGAAATGGGGATCGTGGTCAGTACCATTACAGACCGCATTATTGCCAACATTGCCAAAACCGGCTTGTTTACCAATATGTTCAAACCCAAATTGGCAGGACTGATTTGCCTGGCGGTTTCTTTGGTTGGCGTTAAAGGCAAAAAGGACGAAAAGATCAACTGGCGCAACATTACGGCCTACCTGATTAGCGGCCTGCTCATTTACTGGATCAGTATATTATGCTTTTACCTGCATACGGATATAGCCACTATCGCCATATGCTATATGGCTTTAACTGGTATCGGTTATTTGCTGATCATCACCGGCGGCACTTATTTATCACGCCTGCTCAAAGAAAAGCTAAACAAGGATATTTTCAATAAAGAAAATGAAACATTCCCGCAGGAAGAAAGATTGCTTGAAAACGAATATTCGGTCAACTTGCCTGCCAAATACAATTTAAAAGGTAAGACCCGCAATTCCTGGATCAATATTATTAACCCGTTCAGGGGCCTATTAGTTGCAGGCACGCCCGGCGCAGGTAAGAGCTACTTCGTGATCCGGCATATTATCGACCAACATATCAAAAAGGGTTTTACTATGTTCCTGTACGATTTCAAGTTTGACGACCTTTCAAAGATAGCTTATAACAAGTTATTACAATACAAAGGGAACTACAAAATCAAACCGTCCTTTTATGTGATCAATTTCGATGACCTTAACCGCACGCACTGTTGTAACCCGCTTGACCCGCAGAGCATGAACGATATTACCGATGCGACAGAGGCCAGCCGGACAATTATGTTAGGGTTAAACCGCGAGTGGATCAAGAAACAGGGCGACTTTTTTGTGGAAAGCCCCATCAACTTTTTAACGTCCATTATCTGGTACCTGCGTAAATATGAAGATGGTAAATATTGTACGCTGCCGCATGTTATAGAACTGATGCAGGCTGATTACGACCACCTGTTTCCAATTTTAAATAATGAGCCGGAGATCAGGGCACTGATCAACCCTTTCATTTCCGCTTATAACCGCGATGCCAAAGCACAATTGGAGGGACAGATAGCCAGTGCCAAGATTGGCCTGGCCCGGCTTGTTTCACCACAATTGTATTATGTACTGTCCGGCAATGATTTTACAATGGACATTAACAACCCGGATGAACCTAAAATAGTTTGTGTAGGAAATAACCCGGAAAAGCTACAAATCTATGGGGCGGTTTTGTCGTTATATTGTTCAAAAGTTTTGAAACTGATCAATCGCAAAAACCAGCAAAAATGCAGCTTGCTTGTGGATGAGTTGCCTACCATCTATTTTAATAACCCGGATACCGTTATTGCAACTGGCCGCTCCAACAAGATTGCCACGACGTTTGCGGTGCAAGACTTTAGCCAGTTAAAAAAGGATTATGGGGCGGAACAAGCCGATGTGATTACCGGGATCGTTGGCAACATCATCAGCGGACAGGTAACAAACGATACGGCCAAAAGACTTTCCGAAAACTTTGGCAAGATCGTGCAGGATAAAAACAGCCTGACGGTCAACAGCAGTGATATCTCTTTTTCTAAAGCTACCCAACTGGATTATGCCATTCCTGCATCAAAGATAGCTGCCCTTTCATCCGGTGAATTTGTCGGTATGGTGGCAGACAACCCCGATCAAAAGATCGATTTGAAGATGTTCCATGGCACCATACAAAATGACCATGAGGCCATAGCAAAAGAGGAAGCTGTTTATAAGCCTATTCCTGTTATTAATTGGGTAAGCGAAATAGATGTACAGGAAAGCTATCAAAAGATCAAAATGGACATAGAAGAATTGATCAATAAGGAAATTACTTTAATCAACGCTAAAAAGGTTTTGGACGAAACTAAAAATGATTCTAAAGCTACCAGTAAAAAACTTGAAGCATCAACAATACAAGAAAACGAGACAGACAAAATATCTATTGATGTTAAATCGGCTAAATTAGAAACACCGCATGAAACTGGTTAAAATGTGGAGATAACTAATGACATTCAAAGTAAAGAACAGGATAACGACCAAACATTGTCATTTTAATAAAGGAATAAATGAAAATTTAATCGGTCTTTTAAAGCTTATTAAAAACAATAATATCAGGCAGTACAATACAAATATGCTGTATGGTAGAAATAAAAATAAACAGTGTAATTATTTCAACTGAAAGAAACAATTTCTTTGATTTTATATTTATACATTTGCGTCACTATCAACGGAAATGGATTCTTCCGTTTAAAATAACCGCCTCGTGCTGATGACTCCTACAAAACTGACTGGTCGGGCTTTTCATGCTTACCATAAAATTTTGTAGGTGATAAAAAAAATAAATACATATCAGCAGTTAGAAATACATGGATCTTCTGTAATTCTAATTTCATTCTTTAAGTTTCCCTTTCTTTTATTTAGTACAATTTGCTTCAAACAAAAGGTTTTACTGATTTCTGCAATTGATAGTTTAACTACTTTTTATGTAACTAATTATTGTAATCAATTCAGTTCCTATGAAAAATAAGCTGATCGGTTTTTTTCAGGGAATGGGTTGGTATTTTTGGCCTCAGATAGCTTTTTGGCTTGTTTCGGTTGTGTTTCTTTTCCAACAACGCGAAAAAAAAGCTTTTCTAATGTTGAACGCTTTTCATTTTCCCGCGATTGACCATCCTCTACTTTGGTTTACAGAACTTAGCGGAGGCTATATTCTGGTATCACTATTTGTTTTGCTATACGCCCGTTCGAGGCCGGCAACTGCTATCATGGGTGGGATATTGATCTTTATTTCCTGGTATGCTGCTATCACGATCAAATACAATAATTTTCCACACTGGAAAAGTCCGTCAACTTATTTCAAAATAGAGCATATTCATTTTCTCGGCAACCAGCAACTACTGCCGGAGCTTAACTTTCCTTCGGCACATGCAGCCATGATCGCCACTCTTTTTACTTTTACTGCCTGGCTTTATCGTCACTCCAAAGCAGAAATATTTTTGACTTCCTTTGTTGTCGTTTTCTTATCCTGTACCAGGATATATACAGGCTGGAGTTACTTGGGCGATATTATTTCCGGGAGCATATTAGGAACTGCCATTGGTATATTAACCACTGTATGGTTGATAAATAAAATAGAACGCTGGTATGAAAGACGGAATCAATGGTGGCAAAGCATTATTCCTGCTATTTTAAGGACTGCTGCTATCTGCACCATTTTAGTTAATCTTAAATATTTTGTAATATGAAAATCGCCATTTTTAGTGATGTTCATGCCAATCTTCCCGCTTTACAGGCGGTAATAGCAGATATACAAAAGCAACAGCCCGATGAGGTATATTGCCTGGGTGACCTGGTGAATTTCGCCCCTTGGCCTAACGAGGTGATCGAACTGATCCGCGATCAAAACATTCCAACGCTTTGCGGCAATCATGATCTCGCAATTGGTTTAGGGCATAACGAGTTTCCGTTTTCCTGGCATTCACCCGAAGAACACCAGGCCGGACTAAAAGCTATTGAGTATACGAATGCTATCCTTACAGACGAAAACCGGAATTATTTGCAAGCCCTGCCTAAATTCATCAGACCAGATATCAGGCCGGTATCTGATGCTCATCTTTTGCTCACCCATGGCAGCCCGAGAAGTGTCGGGGAATATGTGTTCGAGGATTTTGCAGAAGATGTATTGTTAAAGATAATGGATGATTACGTCGTTACCGATATCCTGGTGATGGGTCATACCCATCGCCCCTATCACCGCCAGTTTTTAGAGGGAAAAAGGTATAAGCATGCGATCAACGTCGGTTCTGTAGGCAAACCTAAAGACGGTGACAGCAGGGCCGCTTACATCATATTAACCCTTCAAGCAGGTTTGACCATGTCAGGTCCAAAACATTTACCTGGTAAGACCGGAATAATAGTAGAAATAAAAAGAGTGGAATATGATATTCAAAAAACGAGAGAAGCTATCCTGAAAAGCAGGATACCGAATTTATACGCTGACCAATTAATCAACGCCTGAAATGAAAGCATTAACAGAAAGTCAGATACGGTCTATACAATCTACAGTATATGTGGTAGAAGAAAAACTGCAGGACATGGAAGCCGTTGTTTATTACACCCTTCAGCACCGGGAAAAAGGGATAGCCGTAACCGTTGAACATGACTTTACCACCACAGAATTGCAGGTGTTCCAGCAAAAATCAAAAGAAATAAAAGAGGTGCTTTCAAAAATAGCACGAACCTATGGGCTTGAATCGCGGCAGGTAAGTTTAAAGAAGCTCGTCAGTACTAAAGCAGCCTTCATGTGGGAAGACGCTTCCGGTTCGGGTTTCGACAGCCTGAAAGGGCACGGAGCCATAGACGAAGGCTACCGCGAAGAATATGAAAAACTTTTTAACCAACTGACAAAACTGGCTGACGAATTGATCGGTCCTTAACAAATCAACATCAAATTATACAACAAATGAAAATCAGCAAAATCATTGCCAGGGAAGTACTGGATTCAAGAGGCAATCCAACAGTAGAATCAGAGATCACCTTATCGGACGGATCGACAGGACGCGGTATTTCCCCTTCCGGCGCAAGTACCGGGGAAAAAGAAGCAGTGGAACTGCGCGACGGCGACCCTAAACGCTACCAGGGCAAAGGCGTGGAAAAAGCCGTTGCCGGGGTTAACAACGAGATCAGATCTATGGTCGAAAATAAAGAATTCGAAAACCAGGCCGCATTTGACCACCAGTTGATCGAACTCGACGGTACACCCAATAAGGCAAGGCTGGGGGCGAACGCGATTCTGGCTGCCTCAATCGCTTTTTCCCGAGCCAGCGCCATCAGCAAACGTATTCCGCTCTACCGCCAGCTGATCGACCGGGAAAAATATATACTGCCGGTTCCCTGCATGAATGTGATCAACGGTGGCCGCCATGCCGATAACAATATCGACTTTCAGGAGTTCATGATCGCTCCGCATCATGCGCCATCTTTTAAAGAAAGTATCCGCATGGGGGAAGAAGTTTTTCATACGCTTAAATCCTTATTATCCGGTAAAGGTTACTATACCGGTGTAGGTGACGAAGGCGGCTTTGCGCCAAACCTTAAATCCAATGAAGAAGCGGTTGAGGTGATCCTGGAAGCCATTACCAAAGCAGGTTATAAACCTGGAGAAGACATTTCCATATGCCTTGACCCGGCCACGAGCGAAATGTGGAAAGACGGACAGTACGTGTTTTATAAAAGCAGCCAAAAAAAGGTAACATCGGACGAGATGATCGTACAATGGACTAAATGGCTTAAAGAATATCCGATCATCCTGCTGGAAGATGGTCTGGGTGAGAATGATTGGAAAGGATGGCAAAAAATGACCGCTGCTTTAGGTGGCTCTGTTGAACTGGTTGGGGATGATATTTTCTGTACCAACCCGGCAATCATTGCAGAAGGGATCAAAGAGGGGATCGGCAATAGTGTACTGATCAAACTCAATCAGATCGGGACGATCACAGAAACACTCGAAGCCGTTCAACTGGCCCAGCAGCATAACTACAAATGCTTCATCTCTCACAGGAGCGGTGAAACTGAAGATACGACCATTGCCGACCTCGTTGTGGCCACTAATGCCGGGCATATTAAAACAGGAAGCGGCTGTAGAACCGAACGGATCTCCAAATTTAACCAGTTATTGAGAATTGAAGAAGAATTAGGGTCAGCCGGTACTTTTGCCGGCAGGGCGACCTTTGGAAAATAATAAACATTAAGAGCCTGTTTAAAATTTGTTCAATCTATTTTATATGCTTCTTTTATCACCTAAAAAATGGTAAGTATTTGGTTTTGGTTTGTTTAAATTGATGTAAACACCAATTTTTATAGGGTAAAAGAAGCATTGGCATTCTTTCTTGTATAAATTTAAACAGGCTCTAAATCATTTGAAATCATGAAAATCACAACATCTATAATCGCCCTTTTTGTCACATTCGGCCAGTTAAGTCTGGCACAGGTTACTTTACCCGCGACGACCAAAAGTTACATCAGTACCCATTTTCCAAAAGAAAAGATCAGCCACACCAAAATGGATGACGGGAAATACGAAGTCCATTTAAGCAGCGGCTATGAACTGGAGTTTAACCGTGACGGAAAGATCAGGAAAATAGAGGGTAATGGCAACAAGCTGCCTGGAAGCGTATCCCAAGCAATATCTTGTCCTATCTAAATCAAAAATACGCCGGTAAATCCATTCGGAAGATCGGAACAGAATCTTATGGTTATGAAGTAAGTCTCGGTGATGACCTGGAATTGAAATTTGACAAGGCAGGAAACTTTAAAAAATTAGACGACTAAATATGAGCACAGCACATCCATGGCATAATTTGGAACCGGGGCCGGAAGCGCCCCGGATCGTCAGGGCCGTTATCGAGATCAGCAAGGGCAGCCGCTGCAAATATGAACTGGACAAACCCAGCGGCATGCTGATCCTGGATCGCGTACTTTTTTCGGCTGTATATTACCCCGCTAATTACGGACTTATCCCGCAAACCTATTATTTGGATAACGACCCGCTTGATATTATGGTCATTTGTTCACAGGAACTTGTACCCATGTCGATGTTAAATGCCAGAGTGATCGGTATTATGCATATGGAAGATAATGGGGATCAGGATGATAAGATCATCGCAGTGGCCGCCAATGATATTTCGTTGGATTATATTGACGATATTAGTCAGTTGCCGCCCCCATACTATTCATGAACTGAAAAACTTCTTTGAAGACTATAAAAAGCTGGAAAATAAAAAGGTGGAAGTGATGGGATTTAAAGGAAAGGAAGAAGCCTGGAAGTGTATTGAAGAGAGCATGGAACGTTACCGGCAGCAAGTTAAACCTCACGTAATTGATAATAATGACGCCAACTGATAAAATTTCTTTTAAAGAGCATTACGGAATCATCAAACACCTGGTCAGGTGGACATTACTGGTATTACCTATTGCGTTGGTCATAGGCAGTATTGTTGCCTTTTTCCTTTGGATTTTAGGCGCTGCCATCCATTTTAGGTTCAATCATTATTGGCTGCTGTTTTTGCTTCCTGTAGCCGGCGTGGCAATTCATTTTATCTACAAGTCCATCGGTAAATCATCTGAAAAAGGAAATAACCTGATTATGGAACAGATTCATCAGGAAGGTGGTGGTGTGCCTAAACGTATGGCCTCGATTATATTAATTACAACAGTTATCACCCACTTGTTTGGCGGCTCTGCAGGGCGTGAGGGAACAGCCGTACAGATAGGCGGAAGCATTGCTGCTATGTTTGGCGGCTGGTTTGAATTAAAGGGAATTGATATGCGGATGATTCTTACTGCCGGAGTAGCCGCCGGATTTGGAGCCGTTTTCGGCACACCATTGACCGGTGCTATTTTTGCGATGGAGGTTTTAACCATAGGCAGGATTCAATATGATGCCTTATTGCCAGCTTTGATTGCTGCTGTTGTCGGCGATATGACCGTAGCTGCCTGGAATGTTCAACATGTGCATTATCATATTGACACTTTTGCCCAAGCACCATTCATCGTGTCAAACTTTTTCCATACAGACATTCTGCTCTTGGGCAAAGTCATTATAGCTTCGGCGGCTTTTGGGCTGGTAAGCTTTCTTTTTGCTGGGATGGTGCACGAGATCAAAGCAATCTGCCTTAAAATCTTTAAATATAAATGGATGATACCCGTTTTAGGGGGATTATTAATTATTGGATTGACACAGGCTTTAGGCAAACCAGATTACCTGAGCCTTGGCGTCGATCCGGAATATGTCGGCGCGGTTACCATTCCTTCAGCATTTCAAGCTGGCGGCGCAGATACCTGGAGCTGGTTATGGAAAACCATTTATACCACGGTAACGCTGGGCACTGGTTTTAAGGGCGGTGAGGTTACGCCTTTATTTTATATCGGTGCTACATTAGGAAATACCTTATCGGGATTGATGAACGCACCTGTTGGCCTTTTTGCGGCTTTAGGCTTTATCGCAGTATTTGCAGGTGCAACGAATACACCGCTGGCCTGTACCTTTATGGGGATCGAGTTGTTTGGCGGAGAGCATGCCTTATTATTCGCCGTTGCTTGTTTTACCGCATATTTCTTTAGCGGGCATTCTGGTATATATAGCGCACAGAAGATTGCTATCCCCAAGATATTTGATGAACATTTTGCAAATGAGGCTTCATTGGCCGAAGCCATGAAACGACGCGGCTATATGCACCAGAAACTCAGCAAATACCGGCTACCCTTTAAAAAGAAAGAAGATGAATAATCCTATTATCGAGCAGTCTTTAGGCAAGATCCAGATTTATATTAAACCGCGGGATAAGATCCAGGGAAGTGGTTTTCTGCATCGTTTAAAACCCAAACAACTGTACCGCGAGCTGGTTAAGTATGCAAAAGAGGACCATCTGATGAATGCTTCCGTTTACCAGACGCACCATGGCTACTCCATGCACGGAAAGATCAGCACGCAGCATGCAGAACTCGATAATGCAGACCTTTCACTATGTGTGGAACTGATCGATGAAAAGGAAAAACTGGAAGCTTTTTGCCAGAAGCATGCCGAACTGCTGAAAGGCAAGATGATTGTTTACAAGGCTGTGGAATTCTGGGAGATTAAATAACATCGTTATGCGCGTTCTACTGATTATTTTTTTAGGGGGGGGATTAGGCAGTATTGCTCGGTATGGGGTAAATAGATGGGTCACCGGCCTTTTTATCTCCACTTTTCCTTACGGAACCTTCCTGGTCAATATTACCGGTTGCTTTTTGATCGGCTTTTTAATTTTTTATACCGAACGCATGGGGACCAGTGCCTTAAACTGGCGGTTGTTCCTGGTTACCGGGTTTTGTGGCGGCTATACTACCTTTTCTTCGTTTTCTTTTGAGAATGCTCAGCTACTGAGCGACCACCAGATCTTTACCATGCTGTTTTATACCTTAGCCAGCGTTGTTTTGGGCTTCCTGGCCACTTATATGGGAATTTTAGTTGCACGGAATATTTAAAATTTAAGTTATGAACTACGACAGGATTTTAATAGTAACGGACGATAGTCCGTCTTCTTTAAAAGCGGCAAAGTATGGTTACGACTTGGCTGCAAAACTGAATGCAAAGGTAGCCCTGATAGGTGTAATTGACGAAGCCCTGGCGACAGGAAATGTTGATGCAGGGATTTTTCCGGAACAGGCGGCCCATTCCCTGAAAAAAAACATGGAAGAGCTGATGCACAACATCCAACGGGATTATGCAAACGGCGTGGGCACCGAATTTTTTGTACCGGAAGGCGAAGTGAAAGAAACCGTGTTGAAAATGGCCAGGGAATGGGACGCCGATCTGATTGTTGCAGGGACCCATGGCCGCAAAGGGCTTAACCGGCTGCTGATGGGAAGTATGGCCGAAGGTATTTTAAGGGATTCAAAAGTGCCTGTGTTTATTGTTCCTATTGATGGGGAACATTAAGCAAATAACAGATTAAACAAACTGAACAAATTTAAACATACTTTTTCATTGTATGAATTAGCAGGATTTAGGAGTAGGAAATACAAATACAAAATCCATGTACGGTCACTTTCGCTTATGAAACAACAAGAAGCTTTTCAGAAACATTTACTCGTGTTAGTTCGGCATGGGCAATCAACGTATAATCTGGATAACCGGTTTACCGGATGGGCAGACTGTGACCTTTCAGAACAAGGAAAAAAAGAAGCCGAAATAATAGGCCAAGAATTAAAGGATTATCATATCCATTTTGATCAGGCCTATTGCTCTGCCTTAAAAAGAACATCCCAAACATTTTACATTATTGCAGATACGGTAAAAGATGGGTTTGCCCAAATCCAAATGAACCAGGAAATCGCATTAAATGAAAGAAATTATGGTGTTTTACAGGGTGAAAACAAGGAAGAAGCGATAAAAAAATATGGTTTAAAACAGGTAGAGACCTGGCGCCGGGGCTATGCCGTTGCACCGCCCGGAGGGGAAAGCCTGAAGCAGACAAAAGAAAGGGTCCTGCAATTTTATCATCAGAATATTGAACCATTGGTTAAATTAGGTAAAAACGTATTGATTACTGCGCATGGAAACACTCTTCGCGCACTTATTATGTACTTGGAAAATATAAATCCATCCGATATACGCAAACTCGAAATTGCTACCGGTCAGATCAATCTATATCAGTTTGATGGAAATATGAAAATTTTACACCATGAAATTAAAAGGCCACTGTTACCAACAGATTTAAAAATCAATTATTAATTAACATGAAAGAATTATTTAACAACCGCAGGGGCTTTATCAAAAATGCCTCGATAGCTACATTAGCTGCAATTAGTGCCCCGGAGATTATTTCTACCGCTTTTGCCACCGAAAAGGTAAAGAAAATACCACTGGCTAAAAATGATATTATCCTTTTTCAGGGCGATTCCATAACCGATTGGGGAAGGGACAAAAATAAAAGTGATCCAAATACAACCAGTGCACTAGGCTCTGGTTATCCACTGATAACCACGGCACAACTGCTTGGGCAATATCCAGCGTATCAGTTTAAAATTTATAATAAAGGGATTAGTGCCCAAAAGGTTTTTCAGCTTGCTGAAAGGTGGGATACCGATTGTATTGATTTAAAACCATTGAAATAGGCGTTTAACTGATAATCATTTTATAGGTGCATGGTGGCTTTTCGATCATTCTGACCATCAGGTTTTCGAAAATGCCCTCTTTCATCTTGTGCCTGTTAAAGCGGTAAGTATATTCAT
>JAABUT010004577.1_pt1 | contig 10879 bp, 13 predicted proteins | sample 5559281 | NCBI WGS metagenome assembly JAABUT01 (sample SAMN10711880, study PRJNA513359) | rock metagenome | isolation source: Antarctica rocks | place: Antarctica: Victoria Land, Ricker Hills nord | collected 2016-01-04 | reverse complement strand
CCAGGCTCCCAGCCACCAGGGCGCTGGTGGCGGCATGGCCGGAGGGGAAGCTGTAGCCGTGTACCCGCACCAGCTGGTCGGCTTGGGGTGGCCGGCTGTCACTGACCAGCGTGGATAGTCCGAGGCGCGTCAGCACCCCGACGATGATCACCGCGAGGGCGGTGCCGACGGGCGCCCATCGGCGCGTCCGCAGCCGGACCGCAAGTCCGGCGGCGGCGACGAGGGGTAGAGCAGTGGGCTGGTGCCGCTGTTGGTGACCGCGACTGCGGCCGAGGTGAGATGGGTGCTGCGGTGGGTGAGCATCCAGTTCAGCACGGCGGAGTCTGGACCGTTGAGTATGCCGCCGGTCAGTTCCAGCGTGGTCAGCAGTCCGAGGGCGGTGAGCAGCCCGATCGTGGCCACTGCGAGCAGTGGGACGGGCCCTCTTCCCGGCCGGATGGTTCGGTTAATTGTCAGCAGGGGCTCCGTTGTCAGGTGGCGATGTCGGCGCGGCGGAAGTTCAGCCAGGCGGCGACGCCGAAGACGAGTAGGTAAATGAGGGAGACTGCGACGGCGTTGACGGTGTCACCTAGAGGCTGTCCGGTGTGGAAGAGGCTGGGGTAGGCCTCCCAGTAGGTGCTGGGAATGGCGGGGCGGATGGGGGTAAGGAACGAGGCGGATTCCAGGGCGTCGGACAGGCCCAGCACGCCGGCGGCGCCGAGGGTGGCGGCGAGCGGAATCCGGGTGAGCGTGGAGATGAACACACCGATGGCACCGAAGCCGAACAGCTGCACGCCGCCGATCGCCGCCGCCAGAGTCAGCCGGCCGATGCCAACGGCCAAGGGGAAGGCCGGGCCGGTGAGGTGTACCGCAGGCCCCGGGTCCTCGGTGCCGACGGCGGTGTTGACGGGGCCGAGGTGGAAGAGGACGGCGCCGGCGAGCAGACCAGCGCCGGTGACCACGAAGGCGGCGACCACAACGAAGGCGCAGACCGCGGCGAGTTTGATGAGCAGCAACCGGCCCCGGCTGACGGGGGCGATCAGCAGGGAACGCAGGGTGCCGTAGTCGGCTTCTCCGGCGATGGCGTCGCCGGCGACAACGGCGAGCATCAGGGGTAGGACGGCCGGGACGGTTGTGGTGAGGCCGGCGAGGCCGGCGAAGACCCCGTTCTGAGAGATTTGGCCGACGAACGGCGGAGCGTCGCCGGTGGCGTGACCGGACAGGCGGACGGCGATGGTGTAGCCGACCGGGACGGCGGCGGCGGCGAGCAGGAGCACCCGGATCCGGACCCGGCCGAACATGAAGGTGAGTTCGTCACGCAACATCGAAGTCCTCCCCGGTCAGCGCGACGAACCGGTCTTCCAGCGACGGCCGGGTCATCACCAGCTCAGCCACGTCAACCCCGCCTTCGACGAGCGTGCGGTTGCATACCTGCGGTCCGACACCGGGCAGTTCCACGACAAGCACGTCACGGTCCACCGTGATCGGTCCGACGCCGGGTAGCCGATGAAGCAGTGCGGCGGCGGCGGGGTCGGAGACGGTGATCCGGGCGGTCGGTGTGCCGGCCCCAACCAGGGCGGCAAGTGGCCCCTGGTCGAGGATCTTGCCGCGGGACAGCACCGCGGCGTGGGTGCACACCTGCTCGACTTCCCCGAGGAGATGCGACGACAGGAACACCGTCGTGCCGTCGGCGGCCAGCCCGCGGATGAGGTCCCGCACCTCACGGGTGCCTTGCGGGTCCAGCCCGTTCGTCGGCTCGTCCAGAACGATCAGGTCCCGGGGTCTGAGCAGCGCCGCCGCCAGCGCCAGTCGCTGCTTCATCCCCAGGGAGTACTGCCGGTACCGCTTGTCCGCGGCCACTGTCAGACCGACCCGGTCCAGGGCGTCGGTGACCCTGCCGTTGCGGGTGGCCCGGGCGGAGCCTTCGGCGGAGTCGAAGCGGGCCAGGTTGCGGCTTCCCGTCAAGAACGGGTAGAAAGCGGGCCCTTCGACCAGCGCCCCGACCCTCGGTAACACGGCCAGGGAATGTTCGGGCATCCGATGGCCCAAGACCTCCACCTGACCGCTGGTCGGGCGGATCAACCCCAGGAGCATCCGGGTGGTCGTGGTCTTCCCGGACCCGTTCGGGCCGAGGAACCCGAACACGCTGCCCGAGGGAACCTGCAGATCGATCCCGTCGACGGCGGGGGTGCCATTGAAGTCTTTGCGAAGCGCGTGGGTGACGATCGCGGTCATCGACCTGCCGGTCCTTTTAGCCGATTCGGTTGGGCTTCCCGGGCCAGCGGGAGGTCGGTAGGCAAGTCAGCCCGCATGTTGGGGGTGGTCGCCGAGGAGCCGGGCCACCGGCAGGGTTCGGATGCGCAGCAGAGCCTCGATGAGCGCTGCCCAGGCCAACCCGAGGCACGACCCGGCGAGCACGCTCGTGGTCGGCGTCTGCGTCACGATCAGGGCGACGGCTAACCCGATCAGCACGGCGGTGGCGGCCACGATCGCCACGACCGCCCATCCCGGGGGGAGCCAACGGCTGGCGAAGATCGTCCAGGTCAGCCACAGCGCGGCGAAGACGGCCGGGCCGGGATGAACTGGGTCGCGACCGCCTGGGGCGGCCAGAACCAGATCGGCAGCTCCGGTGAGGAGAGCCGCGCCGGCTGCGGCGACGGCGAACCGGAGGGTGGAGTGCCCGCGGGCGAGCAGATGAGCGAACAGGATGGCCATCGGGGCGACCAGCCACAGCCCCGGTGGGTTGGCCAGCCGGGCCACGCTTACCGTGGCCCGGGCCACGCCATCGGGGATGTGGCGGGCGAGCAGGGCGGCGACCTGCGGGTCGATGCGGGCGAACTCCTCCTGGTTGACCGCATCCTGAACAACACCGCCTGCCACCCAGGCCGCGGCCACCGCGAGGACTATCAGCCCGGTCACGGCCAGGCGGTCGCGGCGAACAAGACCCGTCAACTGCCGACGGCGGGGGACCGCCAGCAACACCGCCACGATAAGGGCGCTGACTACGACGGCGAGCGGGCCGCCGACCCGCTCCAGCGCTCCCAGTGACTGCGAAGCCAGGACCCCCGCGGTGAAGAACCCGGTAAACCAGACGGCCCGCAGGATCAGCAAGCGGGGGAGGAAACGTCGGTAAGGCTGCCGGCGGGCGCCGGCCACCGACGGCAGAGCGGCCAGGGCCCAGTCCCGCCATCGGCCCGCCGCCGGAGCCGGCTGTGGGGAACTCCCGCGGCGGCCGCGCCACCAGCGGAGCAGGTGGCCTCCGGCAAGGTAGGCGGCGTGATCACCGCCGAGCACGGCGAGCGCCATGCCGGCTACTACGGCAGCGATCGGAGCCCGGCCGGCGCCGGCAAGCGCACCTGCCAGCGCCACCCCGGTCCCACCAGGCAGCACCATCCCCGGCAGTAGGACCGCCTCGGCGATCACCAGCAACGCGAGCAACGCCACGACCAGAGCCGGAGCCGCCGTGAACAGCACCCGGGAGCCAGGTGTCGACGCGATCATGCGATCACCAGCCCCGTCGTCGCCCACCCCGTCAGCTCTGCCAGGACCAGGAGGCTGCCGGCCCGCGCTGGGCTGGCCGCCGGCCGCAGCAATGGCATGGCGGTCAGACCGTCCCGGCCGTCCGGCGGGCCCGCCACAGTTCGACGGCGATCGGGATGAGGGAGACAACGATGATGACCGCGATGATCGGCAGGAGATAGCGGTCCACATTGCTGATGTGTGAGCCCAAGGCGTAGCCCGCCAGGACCACTCCGGCCAGCCAGAGCAGGCCACCGGCCACCTGCCATACGGTGAACGTGCGTGCCGGGACACCGACTATGCCGGCCAACGGGTTGAGCACGGTCCGGACGACCGGGACGAACCGGGCTAGCACGATCGCCCGGCCGTAGCCGTACCGCGCCAGGTAGGTCTCGGCCCGGTCGCGGGCTCGGCCTAGCCGGGCACGACGGGGATTGTCGAACAGCGGCGGGCCGGCCCACCGGCCGATCAGATAGCCGGTTTGCGCTCCCAGGCACGCGCCCGACGCCGCTGCAATCAGCACCGCGCCGAGCGGCACATGCAGCGCCGCGCCGGCCGGCGCAGCCGACAGGACGCCGGCGGTGAACAGCAACGAGTCGCCGGGTAGGAAAAATCCGATCAGCAGGCCGGTCTCGGCGAACAAGACCACGCCCACCCCGAGCGGGCCGAACGAGGCCAGCAGGGAATGCGGGTCGAGCAGGTTCACCGCGAGTGTGGCGCTCAACGGGGCCGCTCCTGTCTCTGCGACGGCTCGCCCGGACGGGCGACTCTGGACAGGCAGCCCATCAGGCGTCCTCCGCGCCGCGGCCGGTGTCGGCTGGGTGCCGCCGTTCGGCGACGAAGTGTCGGATGACCAGTCCGACCACGACCACGGCGAGGATGGCCAAGGCGCCCCGGCCCAGGTAGTGCTCGAGGCGTTTGTAGGCGTTGCCGGCGGCGTAGCCGGCCAGGGTGATCGCACTCGCCCAGAACAGTCCGCCGGCGACGTTCCAGGCCAAAAACGTCCGGTACGGCAGCTTCGCCATCCCGGCGGCGGCCGGGACCAGGGCGCGGAGCAGCGCGGTCCACCGGCCGAGGAACACGCTCGGGCCGCCGCGGCGCTGCAGGAAGTCCTCCGATGCCTGCCAGCGACGCTGGCCGACGATCCGCCCGAGGCGGGATGCCTGCAGCGGTTCGCCGAAGCGGCGGCCGACGACATAGCCGATCGAGTCACCGATGATCGCGCCGGCGATCGCCGCGGCCAGCACCCCGGTCAGGCTGACATGGTGCTGTGAGGCCAGTACCCCGCCCAAGAGCACGGCGGTTTCCCCGGGGAGGACGAAACCGACGAAGACGCTGGCCTCCAACGCCGGCACCAGGAAGACGATCAGGTAGACCAGCGGCCCGGACGCGGTGGTGATCAGGTGGTCGATGAAGTGGCTCACGGCGGTGTCCGGTGTCAGCCGACGGCGAAGCGGATCGTGCACAGCGCGCCGGCGACCAGGCAGTAGACGGCGAACGGGGTGAGGGTCTTGGTCTGGAAGTAGCGGGTCAGGAAGCGGACGGTGAGATAGGCGGCGAACCCGGCGGTCAGCATCCCGACCACGACCTGGCCGTGGATGTGCGCACCGGCCGTACCAGCCAGGCTGGGCAGCTTCAGCAGTCCGGCGGCCAGGATGACCGGGGTGGCAAGGAGGAAGGAGAACCGGGCGGCTTCTTCATGGTCGAGCCCGCGGAGCAGCCCGGCGACCATGGTGATCCCGGAGCGGGAGATCCCGGCGAACAAGGCCAGGGTCTGGAATAGGCCGACGATCCCGGCTTCCCGGTAGGCCAGGGTGGTCAGCTGCCGGCCCGGGACCGCGACCGCGGATTCCGCGCTACGTTCGTTTCCAGCCGGCGATGTTCCGGCGCCTGCACGGAGCCCCGGCCCGGCCCTTGCGGCGCTCCGCCGACGTAGCCGCTCACCAGCCAGCAGGATGACCCCATTAACGGTCAAAAAGATTGCCGCGGCCAGCGGCTTGGCGAAGATGGTCCGGAACGTGTGTTCCAGCGCCAGTCCGGTCAGCCCGACCGGGATCGTCGCCACCACAATCAGCCAAGCCAGCCGCTCATCGGCCGTGACGACTTTGCGGGTCTTCAGCGTTCGGAAGAACGCACCGATGATCCGGACCCAGTCGGTGCGGAAAAACCACAACAGCGCTAACGCTGTGGCGACATGCAGGGCGACGATGAAAGCGAGGTACGGCGACTGCCCACTGCTGCCGGTCGCCGACTCGGTCACCAGATGCTGCCAGCTCCCCCCGATGAGCGCCGGCACCAGCACCGAATGGCCGAGGCTGGACACCGGGAACAGCTCGGTCGCTCCCTGCAGGAGCCCAATCACCACAGACTGCAGGTAAGAGATGTCGCTCACCGCACCGCCTCCGGCCGAAGTCAGATAGCAAGGCCGCCCCGGGAGGGGGCCGTCGTCAACTACACTCTACTACAGCCGCCGGGACGGCCGGACAGCGCTGGAGTCAGCCGGTCCAGACCCGCATCGCCAGCTCGAAAAGGGCCTCGAGGTCTCGGCCCGCCTCGATGCTGAGCGTCGCCGTGATAGCCAGCACCGTCACGGGACCGGCCAGGCGCCACAGCTGGTCGTCGGTCGGTTCGGCGAGCAGGGCCTGGACCCGGCTGGTAACGCTGCGCTCGGCGAAGCCCGGCACAGCGGCGGGCACTCCCCGTAGCGTGCGTGGTCGACCGGCGAGCGCCGCCCGGGCCAGGGCTTGCGCGGTCAGCCCGCGGTCGCCCACCGAACGGGCCGCGGCCTCGTCGGCGCAGCGCTCCAACTGGTAGTCACAGTCCTTGACCAGCGGCCGAACGAGCGGCATAACCGCCGCGGCCAGCCGGGTAGCCAGGCGGATCTCGCCGTGCCGGTAGCGCAGGTGAGCCCGCTCGTGAGCCAGCAGCACCTTGCGCTCGTCGGCGCTGAGCGCTCTCACCATGCCCGTCGTGACCAGGACCCGGCCGTGCACGCCCGGAACGGCGACGGCTCGAACTGCCGGGTCGTCGACGACGACGAGCCGGTCGGCGGTGGTCACCGGGCAGGCGCGGGCCGCCGACCAGATACGCCACAGCTCCCGACCGACCCGCTGCGAGCACTCGGCCAGGCCAACCGCGGCAGCCGCGATGAGCAGCGCGGCGAGGACTGCCGCAGCAACCGGGACCGGGTCGTGGACCGCCAGCGCATGTCCCGACCAGTGCCCCATGCGCGCGACGTAGTCCAGCCGGCCGATCAGCGTTCCGGCCAACAGCCCCAGATTCCACACCCACATGGCGGCCGCAAGCACCGCCGACCCGGTTAGCGTCAATGCCGCCATCCCGGGGCTTAGCCGGTGGGCTGACCGGCGGGCCAGCAGACACAGAACCAGCGCCCCACCCAGCGCCAGATACACCCCGATGCGCACTTGCTCAGCTACCGCCCGCCGCGTTGCGGGACTCGATCAACTGTTCCAGTAGCTGTTCGTCGGCCGGGTCCAGCCGGTCGACGAACTGGGCCAGCACTGCGGCCTTGTCCGCTCCGATCCCAAGCAGGTTATGCATCTGCCCAGCCACCGTCTCCGCCGCCGACTGGACAGGAAAGTAGGCGAACGCCCGGCCGGCAGGGATCCGGCCGATCGCACCTTTGGCGTACAGGCGGCTCAGAATCGTCATCACCGTTGTGTAGGCGCGCTCATCACCCAAACTTGCCTGAACATCGCCCGGGACGAGCGACTTGCCGGCGGCATGCAGGACAGCCAGCACTTCACTCTCGAGCTCGCCAGAACCCCGCCGCACACCGCGATCAGCCGCCAAGAGCCGCCCCCCAATCACCGCCAGGGTAGAGCGCGGATAGCCGCCCCGCCATTCCCTTCAGTACCCGACCTGGACCCGTCCCGGGCCCGACCGTCGGGTCGGATGAAAGGCCGATGCGGTGATCGCTCACCGTCGCAGCCAGCGCCTAGGAGCTTGGCTGAGCTGGGACGGGTGAGCGCGCGTGTAGGTCGGGGTGGCGCAGCACGGACCACAACCCGGCCGCCGCGACGGCGTTGGCGTCACCTGTTCAGGGAGTCCGGAACCCGATCACCTACTTCGAGGACGAGACGCCAAGCGGTCGCGCGTGCCTCTGCGGCTGCGGGGCCGAGGCCACGGGTAGAGATTTCCTCCCCGGTCACGACAGACCGCCTTGCACGCTCGGGTGAAAGAGATCGGTACCGTGGCGGACTTCCTTGTCTGGTTCGACCGGGTGCGTGCCCCTTGGCACGATACGTGGAGCCCCGTCAACGACGTGTCACCCACTACGTGAACTGCGAAGTGAGATGCCGGCCAGGTACCAAGCGATGAGTCGTAGAAGCCTGTGAAAAGGGGCCCTGACCAGCCCAAATGTGGGATGCCGATAATACATTTTATGTTAGGTACGCCTGACGGATCCCCTTGACTCGCCAGGACTTCCTGACAGACTAGCAGGCATGGACTGGCTCACCGGGGACGAGCGGCACGAGGGCTATCTGGCGCCGCTGTTCGGCGACGGGCAACGCGGCCACGGCGTCACCGGGAGCTCCGTCCCGGCCGACAGGGTCGTGGTGGGCGACAAGGTGCAGCGTGAGGACGGGTCCTGGATCTGGCCGACCCGGCCGGCCGGCGAGGTCACCGGCTGGGTGGTGTGCTGCGACTGCTACCGCAACACCTCCTTCGGCCCTGCCAGCAGCTGGATCGGCCCGGTCTTCACCCGGGTGCCCTCCAAGGCGCTGGAAACCTTGGCCGCCCGGCGGATCTTCGCCGCCGACGACGAGGTCCCCTACGTCTCGGAACGCGAGGAGGTACGGGACGCGGCGGTGAGCCTGTGGCGCTCCGAGCACGCCTTCGGCATCGACGCCCTCGCCGAGGTGGAGGCCGCTGCTGCGGCCGCGTCCCAAGCCAAGCTGCGCCTCGATGCAGCCGTGGCGCTGGCCCGGCACTCGGGCATCAGCTGGGCGAACATCGGCGGCGCGGCCGGGATGACTCGCCAGTCAGCCCAGGAACGCTGGCGCCACGTCGACGGTGCTCCAGCCGACGCCGGAGCATGAACCAGTTCCTGCTCAAAGGCACCGACTCGCCGTAGCTACGGAGCGGATCTGGTCCCTTTCACGGTTGCAGTTGTCGGGCCGCCACCGTGCATCTTCGCGGTCGGGGGAAATGCGACTGGTGCGCTCGAGAACTCGCGGATGGCCCTGTCAAGGTGAACCGGCTCCACCGTGTCAGAGGTATTCGGCCCCACCGGGGGCGCGGCGGGTTCGTTGAGCGACGGCAAGCTCAGGGTCGTCGTTACATTCCAGGCGGGAGGGTGATGGTCCGCAACGGAGTGCCGCCGCTGTCGTAGGCGGTCAGTCGTCCGCCCGTACTGTTGCGGCCGTTGTGGGGCCACCAGGCCGCGAACACGCCGTCGTGGACGGTTGCCTGCGTGGTGTGTCCGTCAGCGGTGACGACGATGCGGGCGGCGCGGGGGGCGGCCCACCCCCAGACGCTGGCGGCATGATCGTTGTGATTTGTCAGATCGCTGGCCTGCTCCAGGCTGATCGCGACCGTGTTGTTGAGCACCTGCTCGCGCTGGGTGACCGCGAGCGAGGAGCTGCCGCCTTCACGCCAAAACCCCCCGCGGTGGTAGCGCTCGCAGCTGACCGCGCGGATGCCGTCGGTGAACAGCGTGAAGGCGAAGTCGCCGCGGGCGTCGCTGATCGCTGTCGCCGGCAGTGGCCCGTTGCCGTCCTGGCAGCTCGCTGTGATCGCGGCGGTATCGGCGGGCGTCAGCAGTCGTGGGGTGGCTGTCCAGGCCGCGAACGCCGACGGGGTAGAGCTGCCGGGCAGGCCCCCGAGCAGGACGACGCTGGCGGCGACCGCTGTGACACCGACGAGCAGTGGGGCGCGTCGTGCCCGGCGAAGGCGGCGGCCGCGGCGCAGAACGGTGTCGAGGGGGTCGGGCAGATGCACGTCGGCGTAGGCCGCGTGGAGCTGCTCGCGTAGCGCAGGCTCGGTCATGACGCGCTCTCCCTTGTGGGCAGGATCTGACCGCGCAGTGCGGTCATCCCTCGATGCAGATGGGCTGTGACGGTGCCTTCGGCGATCCCGAGCACCTGACCGGTCTGGGCGGTATCGAGATCGAGGAAGATCCGCAGGGCGATGACCTCCCGCTGACGGGTGGGCAATGCACGGACTGCCGCCATGAGGTCCTGGTGCTCAAGGGTCGCGAGCGCGGGAGCCGCGCCTGCCGGGATCTTCTCGTCAAGTGCGACCTCGCGCCGGGTCCGCCGCCAACGGGAGACGTGGTGGTTGAGCGCGGTGCGGACAACCCAGGCGGCTGGAGCCGGGTGCTTGCTGACCTTGAGCCAACCGGCCCACGCCCGCGCGAACGCCTCCGCGACCGCTTCCTCTGCGGCAGCCCGATCCGTCCCTGTGGCCATGACCGCTCGTAGGCAAGGGTCCTTGGCCGCCCGGTAGAACTCGGCGAACGCCTGCTCGGGCCTCATGTCCTGTTCACGCCTCAGACACGCGATGCACTTACTTGCCGGGCGCGGTTGCTGTCTCGCTGGGCCCGCGCATGGGCTAGCCGGTAGGAGACGGCACCGGTCTCGATGATGTTGCCGCCGAAGGTGAGCCGGTCGACGATGGCGGCGCACAGCCGTGGGTCGGTGAAGGTCTTGGTCCAGCCGCTGAAACTCTCGTTACTGGCGATCGCGACGCTGTTGGTCTCCTCGCGCTCGGTGAGGACCTGGAACAGCAGTTCGGCGCCGCGCCGGTCAAGTTCCATGTAGCCCAGTTTGTCGAGGCAGAGCAGGTCGACCCGGCTGTAGCGGGCGATGGTCTTGGACAGCACTCGTTCGTCGGCGGCCTCGACGAGCTCGTTGAGGGGTGTGAGTAGCAGCCGCGCAGGATCGTGCGCTAAGCACTCGGCCGCTTGGTCAGGTCTCGGGTGCGGCGGGGTCGCGTAGCGGCCGGAGTTGCCCGTCGGTGATGTCGGTGGCGCTGAACTGGTAGCGGCCGAGGAGGTTGATGTGGTCGTGGCCGAGGGGTAACAGGCGCCGCACGTCGTCGTCATGGACGTTGTGGCCGTCGTGGCGGAGCTGGTCCAGGGCGGCGTTCTGGTAGCGGGTAGCGCTGGCGCAACTGCCTGCGCTGGCGCCAGTGGCCGTCGCTAGACGGATCTCGTGGCACTGTGGGGTGATGCCGCCAGTGCCATGGGTCACAGTCGCACCCGACCTGGTCGAGAAGCTTATCGCCGTGATGCTAACCTGCCTCTTTCGCGGAAATTGACGCGACACGGTGGCTGGTGAACGGGAAGTGCCTGTCCTACAAGGGAAACTTGGGCTTGCGAAGGTCCAAAGGCCCCGAGTAGGAAGGCACTCCAAGG
>JAABUT010004576.1_pt1 | contig 10881 bp, 10 predicted proteins | sample 5559281 | NCBI WGS metagenome assembly JAABUT01 (sample SAMN10711880, study PRJNA513359) | rock metagenome | isolation source: Antarctica rocks | place: Antarctica: Victoria Land, Ricker Hills nord | collected 2016-01-04 | reverse complement strand
CTGTGTTTGTTGCTGTGTGGTCTACCTAGCCTGACAGCAGTCACAGTAGCTGCATCTGCGGCATCTTCTGCGTCCCACCCAGCTGAAGCGCTGCAAACTTGCATGTATTCACGTCCTGCAAGGCTTTCCCCTCCTCAAGCTGTGAATTATCAAGTTCAGGAAAATTGTACAACACCAAATGCAAACTTCCGGCTGATCTTTCTACCTGCTCAAGCTCTTGATTGTGGTCCTTCAGAGTGCTCTCATGCCTGTCCAATTGCTGCTGGAATTAACATAGCTCTGTATGACTATGAGAAGTACCAGGTGGAGGTGTGTGTGGGCTAGAGGGGACTGGGGTTGATGGAGGGAAAGAGAAAGCGTCATGCTTGCTTCGTGAAGATGTGCTTGGCTATGAATCAGCGGCCTAATGCTTGACATCATCTCAAGGCTCATATCTGTATTCAATGTGGCGCAGAATGAGAACGTGCTGCCAGTACAGTGTAGGATTTTTCCTTGATGCTAATTCACCTCCGCTAGGATTGATCTTTTTCCAAGCTGCAAGTAGCTGAGGCTTCCCGTAGTCTATGATCTGCTGCATTGTGAGCATCAAACTGTTGTTGTTGTCACTGTTTCCAAAATCCCCGCTAGCTGCATCATTACATCAGTCTATGTACTTCAGCATCCCAATCTTGTACACCCAAATGACTCAGCATGGCCTTGCCTGTCATATGACAAAGGTTGTAAGCCCAAGCTTAAGACATCCTTCAACAAATGCAGAAACCTTTGCTCAGCACAAAAGCTGCAGGCGCCGTCAGAGTCTTGGGGGGGGGGAGGAGGGCCCCTGATATGTTTTGAGACCTGGAAGTAGACTGCACTGTTGTGCCAATACAAAGTAACAGCACAGTAAACAAAGCTTTGTTGACTGCACAATCTTGCACTCTCTCGGAGGCAAGCTTGTCCAGCAGGTTTTTAGTATTCCTTGTGCAAAGGCTCTTGCTGACTACATACTGCACTGGTGCACAAAACGGGATTTTGGTCCTCAGCACATAGCTCAGCTGCAACGTCAACGTTGTGCTTCCAGCGCTAATTTGCTGTTACACATTTGTCGTCTTCACCAATCAGCCACGGGCGCTACAATCATTTTCCGCGGCGTTAAGCTCGCATACCAGCTCGCGTACTGGTTGGCTCGCTATGCCTGTGCGCCAATAAAATTCGGCTCATAGCACTGTCGCAATGTGACTGCCTCTGCCTCTGGGTCATTATCATTATGACCCAGTCTCATCTGCCACCAAAGTTGTCTAACATGTGTCTGTTCCTACGTCTTTTGCGTGGATCACAGCTGCCAAGTCAAGGCTGTGTTATTGGCCTTGTTATGCTTGTACAACGTGTCTCGTGTGTCGTTTTGACCAATTAGCCGCATGCACAACGGTCGTTTCCGGGCCAGTAAAGCCGCAATCGTGTCCTGGTTGGTTCAATTTGCCTGGAATGACCGCCGTTTGGAAGCAGCGTAGCGCTTCACAGTAGTGTCAAAAGCTGCATATACGGTATCACAAGTCCGACCGAGACTGATGGTCACCACTGTAGCAAACGTTTCTTTGCAAAGTTGAGACGAACGTTGATGGGACGGCTTTGAAGCGACAATGCGACTAACGTATTTCACGCCAAGTCGCGATGGTGAGACCTACTCATGAAGACAGGCACACTTTGTCGACATCTGACCCACGCAAGCTGTTGCACCAACAATACATCCTCTGCGCCAATGCTGTTTCACGGATTTTGTGCACAGTAATCTGGTCAAGCCAACTGGTGTCGACAATGTCATGCTCTAAATGTAGAACACCTTCATAAGAACTGAACTTGGATGAGCTCACCTTAAGTACGCCCGTCGAAAAGGCGCAAGATGAAAGGATATTGTCGTTGTTAACGAACCCTGGATCAACATCCTGCAAGGGACATGCTTCTGTCAGCAACGCAGAAGCTAGTGTGTGAAAAGCGGTGTTGCTGAACAGCATTCCCGCGCCGCCGTTGTAAACCGCTTGGTTACTGTACATGATGTAAATATGAGAAAAGGACAGGGGTAATGTTGACGGGAACCAAGACAGGTAGTCACAAAGCAGAGGTACGTTGACCCAAGTATCATCGTCCACCAAAAAAAACCACTTTTTGTTCTTGAGCTCAGGTTTTTCCTTTGAAAGCCATTTCATGCCATAAACTTGACGCCATTGAGCGTCCGCGAAACTTGATTTGTTCGCAATCTCTGGCAAAGTTATCGTGCCGAGCTCGTCATCTGCCGCATCCGCAAGAATGATTACATTTGTGGCCCAGCGCATCCATGAAGCTTTTTGACCCACCACCCTGATTCTTTCTGTCGCTGACGCCATCACTAGAAAAACGATGTCGTTGACGCCGACAGTCATCCTAGAGAATGGGGAACTCCCGCGCTGTCGCTGCAGCCATGAAGGCAGATCACTGCTGACGACAAAGGTGTCCCTAGAACGTTTAGCATGAGCGGCAATTGCCTGAATCCAAGGCTCAAGGTCTGCAGGATGCTGCAGACAGCCGGTGAAGACCTCTCTCCAGTGTAGGAAGCTGACCATCAGGCAGATTCCAAACATGCATCCCCAAAGATACACTGCAGTGATTCTCATGTGTTCGGGCACGGGGAGGTGTACAAGTGACTGTGCTTTCACGTCCGATATTATAATTGGCGATCTGATATCAGGCGCTGAATCCGCTAGCAATACCGGCACATCTCGGCACGACTGCAACGGGCCGCTGCTGATTGTGAAAGTGTTGTTCCAGTCCTCTGTTCTGTTATCGGCAACTATGGCCTGGCTGCCATTGACGCAAGGGAACCAGCACGACGTTTAGGCCACATGTGACCAGCTACATTGTTGCCAACCACTTTCGAAAGTAAAGTAGGTCCCTGCTGATTACGTGATCAAGTTCGAGGTATGCTGCATGGCAAAACCGGGTGGAGCTGCAAGGGTCATGGTTGTTACAATTAAAAGCTTAATGGCAACCGGTTTCTGTGTCGTAGGCCGTTTTCCTGTAAGCCCTCATCGAGGCTAACAGCAGAACGGCCAACGACTCAGAAACCAAAGGACTTACACAAACACGATACACATGTCGCGTATAGAAAGATGCCTTTGAATATGCACTTGTCACGGTAACTGGAAAAGGAGTTGCAGTTACATGGACATCGCTGACGGTTGAGCCCGAATCCATTGGGGAACGGATACATCAAGGTTCTATGTTGGCTACATTATTTTACACAACATGCAACACCTCAGCAACCCAAATACTCAGACGAGCATGCAAGCAAACCTGATAATGAACATCACACACACATGCAAGGTGAAGCAAAGTGTGATAAGACAGGAGACAGAAACGCTGCAACGGAGCACAACACTGACCAAGATAGGGACACTCACAGTCATAGGGGCAGTGCAGCACATCATCGCAGATCGGCAATTGCTTTGATTAGACGCCAAAACAGAACAAAACAGAGGCAGTTTGCAAGTACGGAAGCTCGTTTGACGACACAACCTTGTCTGCATGGAACGCATGATGCACAAGTGACTCCTCCCACAAGTCTTATGAATCAATGCACCCAACTGCTGCAGCCACGCTTGAAGCTACCAGCAATGAACTACTCAGGAATGACATATCTCAACACACAAGGAGAGGAAACAATTGTGCCATGGCACACCTACAGGGGTGGTGGTGAACAGCTGCACATCCCAGACGAGGAGCCGGGCCTTGGCCCATATAATGACCTGTATACACCGTTTTCGGGCAGCGGCCATGAATGGCTGAGCAATAACCAAATCCTGAAATGTGTGCTATATATGCTGCACATGCAATACCCTGACGCTAAGCACCAGAACATGGGGGGTGTCACACACCCTGTTCCCTCTGTTCAAGAGCTGCTGCACAAGGTGAAACAAGCAGATGGTAACAGCCCACTGGAGTACAGCACTGATTTCTTGCAGGCCATGAGGGATGCTCTCTCTCCAGACGGCCCAAGCCCTGCCATTACACGTGGGGACAACACACACTGGAGAGTGATGCTCATCAATGCAAGGAGGAAACACGTTGACTTCATAGATCCTTTTGGGACAGGCTTCCTGCATTCAGTGAGAACAAGCATTCAAAACTTCTATGAAAGAGACAAGACTGGCACATGGACGTTCACAGAGTGGACCAAAAGGCTACAGCCTAGAGGAGACACCTGGAATTGTGCAATATGGATACAAGAGAAGTGGATGCAATACTGGAGTCATACAGAAGCAACAGAGGCATTTGCTGACTGGCTGGAACAGGATGTTGACATGATCCCTGAAGGTCAAGATCTTAGGCAACACTACCACGTTGTCATGCAAATAGCAGGCACAGCAGGAGAAGACGGCATGACAGACATATACAAAGCCCGAGAAATATCTGCATCTAGGATGGCAAACCACAGGAATAAGCAAGCCCTACATGAGACATACAAAGCGCACATGCGTGAAGGTGCAAATAATAAAAGTGGAAGCAGGGGAAACATACCAAGCAAACAGGCAGTTAGCCACCATACTCCGTTGCACAAAAGCTATACAAAAGGGATCATCCACCTCACACAACAATTGGAACAGTCAAGCAAACAGCAAAGGAATGGATGAAGGCTTGGCAGCAGCAAGGTCTGAACAGCCAGCCTGATGCAAATAAGCAGCAGCACAAAAGCAGTGTGGAAACAGCGCAGCGTGAACATGGCAAAAAAAGCAAATTGGGACATTATACAAAACGCACCCTTGATGACAAGTACACAGGCCAGGTAGCATAGAGGCATGTCTGACTGCAGCACATAAAAAGAGTGCATTGAAGGAGCAGCCAGCACCTGGAATGGCGCAAGATGAGCACAACCAGCTGGGAGCCCATGAGACGCACACACCAAGCTCAGGAGAAGCGGCAAACCTGAAGCAAAATGAGAATGAATTACACAGTCACTCAGACCTTTGCAGGTTACTGGAGAGAAAACAAGCAAGTGCAGCTTCCGACACACACATTGACAATGCTGCCAACAGCACTGCGGAAAGCATAGCAAAGTACACGGTGATTCCCAGAGAAAAGCCACCAGGCAAGGACAAGAAGAAGAAGACAGCAGGAGCACACACCCCCTACTGTGACCACATGACAATACTGACATGGAACGTAATGGTATCTACAACAATTCCCGATGAACTAAGGGTGACTGCAGACCAGAAAAAGCCATGGGTCATTGTGATGACAGAAACCAAGCTGACTGACATAAAACAAGACAGGCTTGTCTTTGAACCGTACCTGCCAGAGTACAAGCTATACCACAGCTGTGGAAAGGGCAACAACAGTGGCCATTGTGAGACTGGCTCAGGAGGGGTCACAGTGGCGGTCTATAACTCCCTCACCACTCAAAACTCAATAGAGATTATCAGCCACAACCACGATGCAGCTAAAGCACACCTTAAAACGCTTAAACCTCCAGGAAGTGATTGCTTGACCATATGGGGGGTGTACCTGCCGAGCCATGACATGCAAAAGAGAGAACAGCTGTATCAGGTATACAGAATGACATGAAAGTGGAGGCAGACAAAGCAGGCCTGCCACAGCCCTACAATGTCATGGCTGGGGACATGAATGCAGCATTATTCACAGACGTGCAAAGGACTAAGCTTGACGGGAAGGACTTCAGGCATCAAAACTTTGTCAAGGCTCTTTGTCTTCACACAACACAACCTGACAGACAACCACACAGGCAATACACTTTTCGGCATAGAACAGACGGCAGCCAAGACAGCAGAATTAATGACAAACTCATGTCTGAATCCATGTGCACTGAATTGTTACCTTCCACAGAGGTTTTGAACACATCAGGTGATGCAGGCCATGCACCAGTCTTGGCCAAACTGCCACTTACTTGTATGAATTTCCACTGCCTCGTGAGCCCAGACTAAAAACACCAGTCCCACAGGAAGACCTGAAAGACTTCAAAGAGACTTCTGACCAGGAGACTGGAACATCAACAGCAAACCTATTACATGAGCTAGACAGTACTTTAGAACTGGCATACATACTTGAGGAGTCACGTGAGACTTTGAAAGAGACACTAAAATCTTTGAATATAGGGAGAATCACTGTCGAGCACTTTGACTGCCTTCTGCAAGCAATCATGCAACAAGTGTTGCCCGTAGCCCAACGTATCTGTAAATTTTCAAAAGGGGGTCCAGCTGGTGACAAAGGACAAGATGTACTAGCCGCCAACTTGAGGGATTAAGCAAATCAAGAAAGGGCCTCCACAATGTGCCATGCATCACAGAGAAGCCAAACCTGAAGGCAAAGAAGCGTGCAATGAAATGCGCGACCTTGTGCAGACAGAACAGAACAAGGTCCCCGAACAGCATAGAAACAGCTTCCCACAACCGCCCAGACAGAATGAGAGGAGAAGCTGGCAGGAGTATGAACAACTGTGCACAAAGGCCCGCAAGACAGCAGCCAAAAGCAAAGACAAGATCACAAGAGAGCTGAAATGGCAGAGCGGTGCCGCAGCACAAAAACGCATACAGAAGCAGTACCCAAGAAAGCAAAAACAGATGAACAAGCAGTTCTTTGAAGAAGCTAATGACAAAAAACAACTCACATATGTACAAAACAGGAAAACGGGCAGATGTTGAATGATCCTGAAGCTGTGCTTGAGTACGTACAGAGCTTTCGAGAACAAGCAAAGCCAGCCTCAGGATCTGCAAAGACGGGGCCTTTCAGGCCAAGTGACGAAAGCAGAAAGTATCTGTGAGAACATGGTGCGTACAGCAGTATTGACCCTTTTACACTCAAAACAGCTACTGGAAAGCCAGGATCCAGAAACATATCATTACTTGAACATGTACGCGACCCCTGTATCTCAGGAGAAGATGAGACACCTAAAGAACGGAAAAGCACCTGGCCCTGATGGCAACCCATATGATCTGCTCAAAGCGTCTACCAGAAGGGGTGCACCAGGCAATCCATAGACAGTTCATATTGATGTGGATGACGGGAACAACGCCCAAGGCGTGGAAGGAGTCTCAGACGGTGCTCCTGCATAGTAAGGGCAATGAACATGACTTGGGAAACTGGAGGCCAATAGCACTAGCCAACACTCTGTATAAGCTCTGGACAGGTGTAATTGCGGAATGCCTTTACAAATATGCAAAACACTTCAACATCCTAAGTAGCGCCCAGGAGGGCTTCAGAAAGCAAAAGAACACAATACGACAGCTGCAGAATGTAATGAACATCATGTCAGATGCAAAAATAAGCCAGCAAGACTCGTACTTGCTGTATGTGGATTTCAGCTCAACATTCAACACCATAGACCACGACAAACTGCTGTGCATTATGCATGACTTGGGATTCCCAGAGGATGCTATTGAAGTGATGGCTGTACTATACACCAATGCCATAACCAAGATCAGGCTCAACTTTGCAGAAACAGGACCAATCAAGATAGAGAGAGGCACAATACAAGGAGATACCCTGTCCCTGCTCCTCTTCTTAATCTTCATTGAGCCCCTGTTGAGGTGGTTGCAATCAGGAGGCAGAGGCTACAAATACAGACATCACACTACCACCTTGCATCCAGCTCACAGTCTTGACACAGAGCCGTGTCAGGCCTTGAGCTCACAGTACCAGCAGGACACCTAGACCTGCGGGGCAATCCACTGAGCAGCGCTAGCTAGCACCTTGTCAAAAGCAAGATATGATTCCTGCTATCTAGGCCTAGAGCAAGTGATACCCCACTAGGTAATTTTCTTCATGGTCACTTAGGACAGCAGCAGCTTTTTTTAATAATTTTAACATTGCATCTGTCATAGAAGGGCTAAGCATCAGCATGCATTTGAATACTGTGCAGATATTCAGCACAGCAGCTTGATGTTATATGAGACAATGCAGCCTGAGTACAAATCTGCAGAGTAACTGTCTGTTGTCAAATGTGTGTCCCATAGAAGGCTAATTAGTAGGTTTAGAACTGGATGCCATGGTCTGCGGGTAGACACAGGCCGCTGGACAGACGGTGTTCACCTAGATAGGACAGACAGGCTGTGTCTAGTGTGCAAGTCGTTGGATTGTGTGGAGGACAAGCAGCAAATTGTTTTTGATTGCCCAGCGTACAGCCATATCAGGTCACAGCATTTGGACCTCTTGCAGCACTGTTGTACTATTGCAGACTTTATATCTTTGTGTGAACCAAATGCATGTGGTGGTTTCCTTAGGGAATGCTTTGCATGTAGAAAGCAAATTTTGACGTTCACTGAACTGAACACTTTGTGTGTTGGGTCCCAGTCGCCCCCCAGGACATTGAATATATTAATTGATTGATTGATTGATTGATTGATTGAATATATTAATTGATTGATTGATTGATTGATTGATTGATTGATTGATTGATTGATTGATTGATTGATTGATTGATTGATTGATTGATTGATTGATTGATTGATTGATTGATTGCTCCTGGTCCTCTGATACTTTCTCCTAATTACTATCACTACTACAGCGGTCATCAAAAGTCTGTATCCAAAACCAGTCCTTGCTCAGCAGAACAACTCTTGTGCGACGACAGCTCAATCTGACTGGCGGTACGGCCAGGTGGGCTTAGTACACCATCGAACGCGTGTGTAGGTGGGACCAGTGCGGCAGATATTGTCCGTAGCGCTAGCTGCAGAGCCTTGACCCTGACTGTGCGTTGACCTACGAAACCTGTTGTCAGCAATAAGGCAAGTTTTTTGCTGCTGTGCAGCAAGCAAAAGCCATAGGCAAGCAGGCGTCAAGAAGACAGTACTGTCTGTAAAAACAGGCCAGCTTTCTTTTGTAGTATCCAGTTTGTGAAGCAAAGCAGTGTGCTGTTAGCTATAGCCAGAGCGTTTTCACAGAAGACAAGGAGTTTGCTTGTTGAGCAAACTTTGCTGTCAGTTGAAGCAAAGCTTGTGCAACCAGCAAGCCCCTGTTTTCAGTGCAATCACTTGCAGGTGCCAGAAAATTTGCCAGAGTGGTTGCTATTTGACTTTTTTGACTTTGACCTTCGCAGCTCAGACCTTCGGCTGCGCCGAGGCAAAGCAAGTTGCTATACCTCTGGCTGTCAGCTGAACTCTAAAGCTATTCCTTTCAAACTTGACCACATACTTCCCAGTGATGAGCTGACTCATGATACCAGGGCAGTTGGGGATGCAGGGAAATGCTGCAATGTACAGCAATGCACATGTTTGGATGTAGACTTTTGACTGCTGCTGTACTACCACTACTACTAACACTGCTACCACCACCATAACTGGAATGCTCAGTGTAGTACATTGTTACAATGTCTGCCATCCTCAGCTCATATGTGTTTGGCCTGAGTTGGACTCAGCATTTTCAATTATTCATGATGATGTGTAATGGCCTATGAATGAGAAGTTATAACGCAGAGTGTAAATCAGACGGGCTCAGACTCAACTGGTTAGGCAATGTGTAACTGACTAACACCCAATTCACAAAGGCTGCATACTGCATGCAATAAAAGGATGCAGCCATTGTTGAGCCCATAATCAAGCAGCTTGACTCTCACGCAGTGTGTGACCAGCTGGCATGAAGGGAACTCGTGGACTGTCTATGCAGAAGCACTGCAACTGCTGGCTTTTTCAAAGACACAATTTATGCCTTTGCAAGGTTTTCAGGAACCCGTGTAAGGCCTATTATGGCAGGGTATCCACCTGAGCCCTTCACTACAGCGTGCTGAGCATGACAGTCATTGGTTTCAAATTGTGTTGCCCTTGTCTTTTGTGCTGTCTTGCCTTGTCACTTTCTTGAACGGCAGCTATGTATTGGAGCATGTGTATTCTGCAGCCATTTGGTAGCTGTCAGCATGCTATATGTCTGATTCTTTCAGGCAGAGCAACCTGCTGTGCCTAAACTCTGGGCCATTTTGCTTGCATCCTCAGTGTGGGCTGTTGAGAGGTCTGCCAGTCCCAGAAGCTGCTGTTGATGTCTTATTGATATTGTGAGGGGTACTCCATAAGCTTTACATTGCTATACAGCAAGCAACGCCATGATTGACTTAGAACTTTTACAAGGATCTAGAGGTCACTGTGATATGTACTGTGTCATATGCTGTTGCATGTGCAGGCCCATGATTCAGGCTGATCCTATAGGATCCTATAGCTATCTTTCTGCAGCTGCACTTGGCAGAGCACGTGCAGTGTTGAGGGTATACCGCAGCTGTATTGTTCCAGGCTGTATGTTAAGTGGTATCTGATTTGTGTTATGCTGTCAGCGCTGCTGTTCCTTGCAAGACTGAGGAGCCAAAAATGCTGTACTGAGTGCTAATGAAATTATTTATGCACCTGCTGCTGTTGCCTGTCTGGCAGCTGCCTGGCGTTTGTGTTGGGAAAGCTGCTTTGTGCTATTCTTGTTGATTGCCTTGAAGCGCCATCTGCTGGGCCCACCATGCCGAGTGCTCATGTGCATACTACCTTGCAGCTTGGTAACGGTCTGCACAACAATTGCAATCCTTCACTGGAAAGCACGAATGTTCACAGTGCCTTGAGGCTGTCGCCAAGTGCTCATGTGCAGACCAGACTGCTAGTGTCTTGTTCAGCTGCAAGTCTGATGATATGCGCATGCCAGCTCTTGCTAGATTGCATTTCACATTGTCTGCACTGCAATATCCTATGTTCTTATGCGCCTGCTGCTTTCTATGCTCAAAACTTATATTGCAGGCTTTTGCAATTTATTGCTGTCCCCTGAAAGCTTTTCATTAGAGAAGTCCAATCATATGCGTGTTTATGCAAGCAGGCGCACATTGCCTAAGATATGCCAAAATAGTGTTTTTGTATTGACACACCCTCAAAATCCATTCTGCTGCACAAATCC
>JAABUT010004575.1_pt1 | contig 10888 bp, 13 predicted proteins | sample 5559281 | NCBI WGS metagenome assembly JAABUT01 (sample SAMN10711880, study PRJNA513359) | rock metagenome | isolation source: Antarctica rocks | place: Antarctica: Victoria Land, Ricker Hills nord | collected 2016-01-04 | reverse complement strand
GGCTTTTATGATTGACTCAGCTGTCACGGTGGTTGGGATGTGTCTGTTTCATCAAAACAGCAGCGTTGGCAGGATACAAGCAAGGCTCATATCCTGCAGCTGCACCAGAAGAATCTTTTAACAATCAGTTCATGGTAGTAACAAAGGCTCTGAAGCACGCACATACACACCTTGCTGGTGTAAAGCAAGCCCTGATATCAGACAGCAGCATGAGACTTACCTGAGGCATTCTGCGATTGGGAAAAAAAGCATACAAGTACAGCACTATAGTCGCTCTACATTGATTTTGGCTCTTTTGGCCAGCGGCGCTGTCTCACTGCAGCTGCTTGGCTCGGCTGACACTCCAGTAGTCTGTGCTGGCGCTAAGACCCCATTCTTTGAGGCATATGTGGCAACTTGTGTAGTGAAGGTGTACACATGCTGGCATGACATGACCTGATCTTGAAACGCATCATTTGGTGCTAACTCTACAGGGACATCATGCTGAAAGATGTGCACTCGGTAAGCCTCATCTATCACTTCTGACAACAGCAATTTGATGCTAATGGTGGTGACTTGAGCTGCCGGAATGCTTCTCACCACCACAAAAGGCTGTTTCCGCAACACTGCAGGTCTGGTTTTGACATCCTGCAGTCAAGATGGCATGGCTTAAAGAACAGGCTGGTCCGGAACCCACCGATATAAAAAGGCATAACAACAAGCCTCATAAACAACAAGCCCAACAAAAAGCATATATTGCTGACTGTACACCATGATGGGCTGAAACCAGATGCATTTGTATGTATGCTTTGCATAGACCTGGCACCTCAACCAGCACAGAAGCTATGCCATGTACCTGAAAGTCCACATCCACTTGCTGAACCAAGGGCAGCGGGCATTTTGGGCCATGGGTGCTCTGAACACGGAGAGTGCAACTGATGCTCTGAACACCATCTTGCAGCACCCTGCCCTTCTTGAGTGCATGTGTGACCAGCACAGAGTCCTGACGAGTGTACAAAGGAATGGGCAGCTGCATCTGTGACATCAGCTGCTGCATGACTTCATCGCACCTGGCATGAATGACAAGACTGGCTTTCTTGTCCTTAGGCGTTTTCTGTAGGTTAATGATCACCAGCTTGCCTCCTGAATGGCACACATCAAGGATTTTAATGAGCCAGGTAGCAGGAAAGCAGCACTTATGATTCAAGCTTGCCTTCCTGTGCAGCGTCGTAGACATCATGAGCAAGTCGAAAGATTGGCTGTCAATAGCCACATTGTTGCCCAGAACAGTGAGTTGCGTTGCACATGCATCTGCGACTGCAAGGACAGCAGCGGTGATGCAGAACCCATTGCAAAGACTCATCAGTGTGCAGCAGCAGCAGCACAATTGTGCACACCTGTTGATTATGCTGGCATCAGCAATGATGGGTCAGCTACAAAAGCATGCATAGCAAGTGGTCTCACCAGTCTTGACAGTCTTCAACGGAATGTCACATGCAGGCGTGATCTGAAGGCTGGTGCCTAGACAGATGGCCAGGTCGGCCTCAGCAGAAGCCTTTTCAGAGGCTTCTAGCTCGTCTTCAGGCAGAGCATCCTCCCAATCCAGGACATGATCCTTCAAGCGGCCATTACAGCCTTCAGCTACGCATCGCCTTCCAGTGAACTTGAAACCTACCTGTGCAAGAAGTATCCTCTTCCCACTTTTCAACACTGCTTATGAGCATTGCTCTCAGAGATCTCAAAAGCTACCTGTGCATGCTCCTGCCAGGCTTCAACATTGCTTACAAGCATTTTGCGTTTCTTTGACTATCTACTATGGGGCAAATGCTGCGCAATGCTAAGATTGTGTGCAGGCAAATCCACACCATCTATACCTTGATGCTTGGTGTCACACACAAGTGCCAATCTGAACTGCAACCTGAAATGATGCTGATCATAGCTTGAGCACGACGGACCATGCACATGGAGGTACTTACAGTCTCCATCTCAAAGTCGCGGATGTACTCTCGCTTGCATTTGGTGCATCGCTCTGCAAAGCAGTTGCCATGCAGTTCTGCCAGCCGGCTTCGAGGAATGCCTGATCGTAGATGTAGCCCATCCACATTTTGCGACACAATATGCTGCAGCTTGCCTGTGTGTAGCAAAGCCACAAGCGCCTGTTGCAAATTGACCATTGTTTGCTTGGAGAAGAGTTGTTGCAATGTGCAAACAGGAGGGACAAGCTCTGCAGCCGTTGCCGACACAGGGTGTAGCTTGCACACACCTGGTGACACAGGCTTGGCTTAGCAATTCCGAAGCTGACTTTGAACGCTGGTATTGGCCTGTGTGCCCTTTGCAGAGTCCATATGCCAGAGGGGCCTCTGAAGTCAGGAATGCCACACGCAGTTGATATGCCAGCACCTGTGAACACCACTATCTTGCTGCTTTGCCGCACCTGCACATCAGGTCAGCAGTGGTGTGCAAAAGAAAGCTCAAAGCTGCATTATGACGAGTTGCCTGAGCACCTTACCCACTCCGACAGTCTGTTCACTTTCTGTAGAACCTCAGGAGGAGCGTCACTGATTTCAGGATCCCCTAGTTGGCCACCTAAATCGTCTCTGTAAGACAGCTTTGTGGCGTAACCAGCAGACATAGCTCAGGAGATCCAAGTCGATTGGCCGTCTTCCTGATCAGCCGAAAGCAAATTGGATTGCGCGAAAAGTGCACAAGCACTGGAGCAGGCCGGCTCTGATCAGTCATGGCACGAGTTGCGGAGCGTGACGCTCGACAAGCAAATATGCAGAACCCAAGCAAACGTCATTCCTCTCGTAAACTTGCACTTCCGTCCGGCAGAACAATTCAGGTTGCGGTTGCACATTCAAGTCGCTGCATCACACTTGCAGCTTGATTGCAATGCAATCATTGCATGAGTTCAATGCACACATGTGAAACACTGGTCCTCCGAATTGAGAGAGGGAGATCCTGGGCTACCACATTGCCTGACACAGTTTATTTGTCGGCGATGAAGTGGTTAACTGAGTTTCAAGTCAGCTCGCTCTTTGACGAACTAAAAAGTATGAGGGTAGTTCAGTTCATTATACAATTGTTGCACTGCCTGGCACAGTGTCAGAAGCCTCAGAAACAGTTGTAATCATGCTCTCCTGACAGGCACAACAGCATCCGGGGAGATGAGGGCTTGAAGGGTAGTGGTCCCATTGGTGACTTTTAGAGATCACTTCAGTAATGCAGCGCATGTTGGGTACAATCATGCAAGTAGTAACACTGCTGTGCTGTGCATGACAAAGCATAGAAAGCACCTTTATGCAGTTTTGCTTACAATATGACAGTACTGTTTGGCAATGTCAACAAATTGTTGGTCTGGACTGGCTGTATGCTGCTCACAAAGATACTTGACCATAAGCAGATGTTGCACACTATACACAGTCACTGGCACAGAATGCAGCATGCAACATGCCAGATACAGATGATGTTGTCTTCTGCAATGTCAACACCCTTACGTATATATTCACCACCAGAAAAGTCTACGTCCAGAAGCTGATGGTGCTGCAGACGGGCTAAGCCTACAAGCTGCAGCAAAATCAGATGGACAGGGTGATGTGACACACAAAATCACACTGATTGGTCTGACAGCAGAATCACATAGGGCTGAGTCTGCCACTGGGCCCAAGGCCAAACTGGGACCATAGCTCAGGCAATTGACTGTGCGTGTTTGCAAGCCAAATCCACAGGTGCTGTTGCATGCTTCCCAAGAACCTGTGGTCCACAAATATGCAGTACAGTTGGAAGGCATCAGGGACAATTCTGGTCTTCCAACAGCACCATTGTCCACATCAGTGGGTGCTGCTGGGACTGATGCAATTACAATAGGTGTTGGTGGAGATGATGTAGTCAATAGAGGTGGAGATGATGGGGCAGAGGGGTTTGAAGATGGCAGGGTAGGTGGGGTTGGGGATGGTGGGGTAGTTGGAGCTGGGGATGTTAGGACAGGTGGGGGAGGGGCCATGTGGCACAAGTTGCAAGTCTGCTTGCAGTTGGCCCTGCATAACATCAAGGGCAAGTCAGTCTCAGCCACATCAGCAGCAGAGTGTGGCAGCATGCTCTACTGTGATGTCACATCTGGCAGGATGTGTGTGTTGAATTGCAAGGACGCAAAGTCAAATCAGCCGTTACCTGAGGTAGTCACCAATGCCACCTGGTGCTGTGCAGTCATGATCTAGTTGTTGGCAGATCTGAGCACAGTCTGATTGCAGATCCACACATTGCCCAGGGCTTGAAGGGACCAAGGCAGGGCTGACAGGGGCTGGGCTGGCAGAGCTGACTGGCGCTGTAGATAATTCCAAGCCTGGAACTGCACCAGATGCTGTAGCAGCAGGAGAGCTGTATGCTGCAGGTGAGCTGTATGCAGCAGGTGAGCTATATGCAGCAGGCGTAGGGGAGACCTGAGGCGTAGGGGAGACCTGAGGCGTAGGGAAGAACTCAGGTACAGGAGGTGATGGCTCAGGCGATTCAGGTACACTGCTGGCACTATTGGGTGGGGCTCGAGGTTGTGAGGCTGTGACGTGGGGGGTGGAAGTGGGTGGGGCCAATGCTGGTGTTGGGTGCGGGGTGGGGTGAGCAGGGCTGCTTGGCAATGCTGATGTGCTTGTTGGAGCAGTTATAGCAGGAGAAGCTGTTATAGCAGGAGCAACTGGTACTGTGCCAGGCCTGTCTGGCATTGTAATTGGACTATGCAGTGAAGGTGAAGTGACTGCTGGGCTTGAGAGAGCAATAGCGTTAGTAGGGCTTGCTGCTGGGAAACTGGAGGGACTGGAAGGTTCTGTCGGAGTAGAAGACGTTGAGATGCCACACCGGCCACATGTGATCTACAGGGAACACACAATCTTAATGTTGTGCATTTGTGATTGCTGCTACTCTGACCATGACAGCAATTCTGGCAAATGTAACGAGGCAACTGTATGGAACAAACGTTTCACGTGCAAGCAAGGAGCAAAACTTGGCTACCTGACAGTACCCTGAAGGTTCTCCTGGGTTTGCAGCAATCATGAAGGAGGCATTGCATTGCCCAAAGTCCCTCTGCACAGACAGTACAACATATTTGTGCATCAACAAAACGAAGAGTAGATCAAGAATGAACAAACAGAGGTCTTGCTGCCCTCAAACCTGAATACAACGCAAACAAAAAACCACCTGAAATACTTGCCTGTTCTGCACATGTGTAAGCACTGTCAGGTGGAGGAATGTCAAAGCAGATTGCAGCTGCAGTGCCAGCAGTGGCTTCAGCTGTGCTAGTAAGCGTGGCAGCAGGGGTGTTGGTGGGTGTTGCAGCATGAAACGCAGCAGGAGTGATGACAGGGACCACTGAGGGGATGTTTGGCGGGGTGGCTGCAGCAGTTGTGATAGCTGGGGACACAGCAGGGGCAGGTGAAGGAGTGACTGGAGGGGAGACTGGGGTGATGGTAGTAGAGGGGAAAGTAGAGGAGTGCGCAGGAGCCACAGGTGAAGTTGCAGCAGGAGTGTCCAAAGACGAAGTAGATGGGGCAGCCGTAGGGGTAGAACTAAGGATAGCAGTAGGGGTAGCAGTAGAGGTTATATCTGGGGTGACAATTGGGATAGCAGTTGGTGTGGCTGCATAAGTGGTGGGGAGGTCAACTGGAGGGATAACTAAAGAGTTGGGTGGGATTGTGGATGGAGAAGGGTTGATTGTGGAGGTTGCAGCAAGAGAGACAGTAGGCACAGAGCCAGAAACTGGGTTTGAGCCTGCAGCATTGCCTGATGGAGATGAGCTGGAAGCAGGGGAGGCAATGCCACTTGTTGTTGGTGTTGCAGTTGAAATGCTGCCAGAAGTAGTGGGACTAGCAGAAATGGTGCCTGGCAAAGTCCCTGAGACCAAAGGAGTCCCTGCAGAGCTAAAGAGAGGCGTGTTTGAGGTGAACAGTACTGATGCAGGGCTTGGAGACAGTCCTGCTGAGGGGGTTACTCCTGGCATAGTGACGGCAGGTGTGGGTGTTGGTGACAATGTTGAGGCTGAGGGAGGGCTCGACTCAGCGGCAGAACTGACTGCTGCTGCACCGGTGGAACTGCCAGAAGTGCAGGATGCTTTTGTGCCATAGCATCTGCCACAGGTGGTCTGCAGTCTCACAACAGATGATCAGTCTTTAGCAACTGGCAGGAACAGTAGCCAGACATGCATGCTCCCATACCTGACAATATCCCAGAGGTAGTCCAGGTACAGGAGTGGTGATGAACGTGGAGTTGCATTTCCCAAAGCTTTTCTGCATACACAGTATCAGATTAGTCAACATCAAGGTGTTGCGCTGGTGTGAGAAACACGCAGACATAAAGGTTACCTGCTGAGCACAGGTGTAAGGACTAGTTGGAGGAGGAATGTCCACACAGGAGAAGCTGCACGGGCTTGGGCTGAGGGTGCCAGAAGCATATGCTGGCGGAACCTGCAGCGTTTGGGAAGGAGAAGGCACTACTGTTGATGCAAAGGAAGTCGAGGAGGCTAGTGGCTGTGTGTTGCACAAGCCACAGGTGGCCTTGCAGTTAGTCCTGTAGCACAAAGCCTGTAAGGGATGGCGACCGCATGCTCGGCAGCTGTTGCCTGGAATTTCAACGCGCACCTTAGATAGATTCCAATGGGAGTGCTTAGGTTGCAGGCGCTTGCTGAGCCAGAGTGTGCACTGCAGGTATCGTTGCAGTCAGGGGCGGTGTCCTCACAAGGAGAGCCCGCAGGAGCCGCAATCGGTGCCAGGTAGTCAGGCTGAGCAAATGCATAGCCGCTGCCGGCCAAGACGGCTAGCAGGAAGAGAGCCAGCGTGGTCGTGGCTTCAGCGAGTCGGACCAACATCCTGTGCACAAACAACGCTTGTGACACCGCCGCTAGCAGGTTCTATGACTCGCGTCCAGTGTCACAGCAGCTCCAAACCAGCAAGCCGTGCACGTGCTGCTTGGCAAGACAGGAAAAACCTCTCTCTTACTCTACAGCAGAGCGCGGAAAAGCGCGGGGAGTTTGGCTACGCGTGCTAGACACCGTGAATGATGGGGCCGTCTCAACACCTCAATACTGTAAGCAGTTGAGTAGTGGCGGCTCGCTCCACTACCTGATTGCAATGCTGGCAGACCGCTGTGCGTCACCTGCTATGCACTGGCCTTTTATGCTGCAGGCTTGCTGTGATCAGTTCAAACTGAAACCTCATATCATGAATACATATACTAGTATTACTCATGGAAAGCTCGAGTGATTACGCTGTGAGTTCATAGGACGGACTGACTGACTGTCCCAGCGGTGTCTACCAACGGAGTCTGCAGCCTGGCGACTTGCATGTTGGCTGTATGCTTCAAGTGGTACGTATGGTATGCCGGTGTGCTGCTAAGAACATCATGTTCACAACCTGCCGTCCAAAGAGTGAGCAAGCAACGTCTGCAGAGCTGCTGTTTGGTCAAGAGCTTCAAGATCGCAACTAATGCGGTGTGAGCAACATGGCCTTGCAGAGTCAGCCTTTCCTGGTAGCACTTGTACTGTCCCAAACTCTATCAAATACAAGATGACGCCAATCACTGATAAGGACATTACCAGAGCATGTTGCAGCCACTGCACAAAGCCACGGGCAACAGCTGTCATCATTTGCCCGTGGCTTTGTGCACTGTATGTATGTACAATACTAAGACCTGAAATGGACAACAACAGCTCACTGCAGTAGGTACTTGGTCCTAGAGACACAAAAACTGATTGTGGCAAAGTATATTGATTTCACCACAAGTATTGAAGATTCAGCTCTCACGATCAACCACAGCTAATCTGTTCATGTTCTGAATTCTTCTGAGCAACAGTCATACTGTTTGCGACACACCTTTGCCAAGAAATTAGACACTGAGGTCGTACTTTATTTGTAAAGCAAAATTGTGCAGTTGCAAGCAACACTGTGCAGATTGCCCTGATCAAATAGTCAGCCTTATAAAGTCTACTCCTCAAAATCCTCAAACAAGGAGCACAACACACTTTGACAAGAACAGAAACATTTTCAGCAGTTGCCATGAGGAAAGCTGACAATACGACGTGCCTCATACCATGCAAGCAGTTGCCTTGCTTTGACCAGCACTATAACATACCCGACTGAAAAAACCAAGCACAAAACTTCCAGTTTGTAGGTGAAGCTGAAAGGCAGACTGTAGAACCCAAAAATATCATTGGCATCATAGAAGCCTGGACCCAGTAAGCAGCAGAGACTCATGTACACAAGCAGGGCACCAATTAGGGCCAATTCTGCTTTGTTGGCTTTCTTGCAGTAGGGATAGCATTCAAAAGGGAACATGATGGCTGGCACAATGATCTGGACAAGGCATATACACCACACGATTGTGATCACAGGGTTCTGCAGCAGCACAAGAATTGGGGTCAGCTGCAAAGACCTGGGTGCACTGGGTCTGAAGTTAATGGCATAAATTAGTCTGGGCTGTCTGTATCTGTGCTCATTGTTGCAATACATGCTGCTTCTCAATGCAGGCGGGTGTGTCAGCAGAGTTGATGTGACACATAGTCGCACAACCACACGCTGGCACCATGAGAAAACACTTTTTATGTCATAGGATGTTGCAACAATTAGCTGGCTCACAGTCCGAACACTGTGCAGATGCACCAGGTGTCAGCACCATTCCACTCTAAAAAGCGCTTCCCAGCATGACACACGACAGCATGACCTGGCAAAGCCTGAGTGCATCACATGGCAAAATTACAAGACAAGGCATCACCTGAGCATCATCGCCATTGCCACCATTGTACCAGGACTGGTGGTCCAGCATCTGAAAGATGGCAACATACATTACACTGATCACCAAAGCTGAGAACATGAGCGCAACCCAGTTGTACTTCCCACAGATGCGTGGAAGCCGCCGCGTCGGATAGAGAACAGAGGCAGCTGGCCTTAAAGTTGCTGCAATCCCAATTGCTAGGGCGATGAAGTCAAAAGCATCACTCTGCAGCGAACCCAGCAGTGCTCAGCTCAGCTCAGAACTGAAGACTGTATGTCAGAGCTAGAGAAACAGCATGTGCCTCCTCATGCATGCAAGCGCTGGGCAGCACGACCAATGGCAGAATTGCACAGAGTCATTCAGATACTGCTACCACAATGTACCTCATAAGGTCTGCCACCTTCACAGACAGCGTTGCATAGGAGTCTAACAGCATTAAAAACGTAGCTCTGATCTGGCTGAGCATGCAGCAAACAATACAGACAATCACACCTTTGGAGCAGGTCATGACACCCAGCGAACAGGCATGCATCCACATAAGGCTAGGAGCATTGTGTGAAAGGGTCAGTGCATTGAGGTGAGCATGCAAGGTTACAAGGGAATTCAAACAAGCCATTACCTGATCGTTGGAGTAATTGGAGCCATCCAGGAAGAAGGTCACATCAACAGAGGCTGTGGCTGCCAGCTGGTACAGAGCCATGAACTGCATAGAACCAGACATTGGAAACCAGGAACAGCAGAACTAGACATTGGACACCAGGAACAGCAGAAGTAGGAACAGCAGAACTAGACATTGGAAAGCAGGAACAGCAGAAGGTATAGTGCAGAAGCAAGGGTGGGAATGGGAGGGCAGCAAGCAGTGGCAAGTGCATGGTAAGACATGGACCGCAGGGATCCGACAGCTGTTGTGACTGTGGCAGTGGCTGTTGCTTGCAGCCTTATTGTCAGTACAAGACTTGTGTCCAGGAGCCTGAATCTTGTGTCACATACTGCTGGCAGATGTCGGCAAAAGCAGCCAGCCAGCAGGGCCTGTATTGCATGATGGTGCAAGGCAGGGATCATATTGCATGATGGTGCAAGGCATGCAAGCAATGACAGCAGACAGACTTGCCTTGATCAGAGCGACGCTGATGACTTGAAGCGCTCTGGCCTCCCTCAGAACGCAACACACTCCTGCAGCGTCAGTATGAGCTGAGAGTGCATGGCAACTGCCTGTGAGCGGTCTCCTGTTCATCAGCACGGCCAACACAAAAGACTTGCAGGCCATACTCGTGAAGCAGACCACTGACCAGAGCTTTCAAAACAAAGCCAGATGCTTATGCTGTCGTCAAACACAATGACAAAAGCAAACGCTGTAAAGGTAAGCAACAAGCAGCAAATTTTAAGTGCTCAATGCTTGCAGTAAAGCTCATGGCTTTCATTGCCACTGTACTGATGCAGAAAATAAGACTGCAGACCCCCACACTTGTAGGGGTTGGGGTGGTAGGTCTGCTGCCAAGGCATTCTTATCACAGCTACTGATGGGGAGCATATGACTGCACCAAAGTACAGGTGAGGGACTGAACCATCCCTGAATGGCTTTTGTCAAAGGCCTGCTATGCAGAAGAAAGAAGCGCAGACAAAAGAAGCGCAGAAGACAGGACTACAGAAGAAAGAAGTGTAGAAGCGCATACAGGGTAAGGTGACCAGCTGACCTGCAATGGAGTAATGTGTGTCACAGAAGGTGGCTGCAGCTGAGGCCTCTGCCGAGCCCACAGCCATGCCCACATCTGCATTGGCCAGAGCCTCCAGATCATTGATGCCATCTCCACAGTACAAGCATGACTTGCCTAGCCCCTGCATAGACAAGCAGCTTTCCATTGTGCGGCATCAAAGGCTTACCGGAATTCCCGAGTTTTGTGGGTGGCGAATACAGCTTTAATTGTGCAACAAGATCTTCGTCAATGCCCATTTGCAGCTGCCAAGGGGCTCTGGCTCCAGGAACATCAATTGACATGTGGCCAGAGAGACACACGGACAGACACGCAGGCAGGCAGACGGCAGGCAGACAGGCAGATGAACAGACATACAGACAGACAGGAAGGCAGAGAGACAGACAGATCAACACACAGAAGGAGACAAGAACTGCTCCAAAATGAAGAGTGTTACCAGTATATGT
>JAABUT010004574.1_pt1 | contig 10888 bp, 11 predicted proteins | sample 5559281 | NCBI WGS metagenome assembly JAABUT01 (sample SAMN10711880, study PRJNA513359) | rock metagenome | isolation source: Antarctica rocks | place: Antarctica: Victoria Land, Ricker Hills nord | collected 2016-01-04 | reverse complement strand
CTTCGCCGAGTCCTGCTGTGTGGTGGCCCTGGGGATCGGCATCGACGGGACCAAGCACCCGCTGGCCCTGGTCGAGGGCTCGACCGAGAACGCGACCCTGGTCACCGAGCTGATCGTCGGGCTGCGTGAGCGTGGCCTGGACGTCACCAAGCCGATCCTGGCCGTCCTGGACGGGTCCAAGGCGCTGCGGCGGGCGGTGCTGGACGTGTTCGACCACCCGGTGATGGCTCGCTGTCAGCTGCACAAGACTAGAAACGTGAAAGACCATCTGCCGCAACGGATGCGCCCCACCGTGGAGGCGCGGATGCGGACCGCCTACCACGCCGGCTCGAGACCGTCGCCACGGTGGTACGCGCTGCCGGCCGGACTCGTCGTCAGCCCTCGAGCGTCAACCACCGGGTCACTCGGCCCGCGATGGGGCGAACTCTTCGGTGCCATGGACAAGGCGCCGGCTCTGGCGCGAACCGGCGGGGAGAACTTCGCGGCGAGGCGGTGCGCGGAAGTCCGGTCACGGGTGCGTCGAGGCGCATGGGGCGCTGTGCGAGGTCCCCGCACTGACCTAAGTGCGGCTCGGTTCAGCTGGTTGGCTGACCGCCTTGACACCGCTGGGAACTCACAAACTCTTCAGGTTCGGGGCATATCATGCGTGGGTGCCTGCATTCACTTTGGCATCGGTGTTCACCGAGTGGGTCCGCTCACCCCTGGGCATCATGCTCCCGGTTGGTCTCTCGATCGGGTATGCCGTGTGCCTGGTGGCCGCGTGGCGGCGCAGCAGCCGGCCGTCGGTGTTTCGGGCGCTCATCTTCTATGTCATGGGCGTGGGGTCACTGGTGCTGGCCACGGACGGTGGGTTGGCGGCATACCGAGAGGTATCTTTCGTCGCTGCGGCGGCGCAGTCCGGTGTGCTCGCGGCGATTACCCCCATGGGACTTGCGCTGGGCGACCCGCTCGGACTGGCGTCGCGGGCGTCCGGGCAGGACGGGCCGGGATGGCTACACCGCGTGTCAACCGCTCGGGTCTCGCGGATTCTGATGTTCCCGGCGCTGGCGTCGCTGCTCGCGGTGGGGGTCCACCTCGGTTTGTTCGTGACGCCATGGCTGGCGGCCAGCGTTGCCAGCGGCTGGGTCCGTGAGCTGACCTATCTGGCGTTGTTGGCCACCGGGTTGCTGTTCGTCTTGCCGCTGCTGAGTCACGAAGAGCTATTGCCGTCCTGGTGCACTGCGCCGCTTCGGGCTGTCATCGCCTTTGCCGACGGGTTGCTCGATGCCCTTCCGGGTGTGATCGTCATGGCGTGGCCAGGGCTTCTCGGTGCGCCCGTGCCTGCCTACCTTGCGGACCGGGACCCGTTGTGGCAGCAGCGGCTCGGGGGCGCCGCGATGTTCGCCATTGCCGAGGTCGTAGGCCTGCCGCTCCTGGCGGCGGTCATCGTGGACTGGATCCGCTCGGACGACCGGACGGCGAAGGAGATCGATGCGGCGCTGGATCTAGCACATGCGCAGCGAGTCGAGTGCCAGCTCGGGGAGGAGGCCATGGATCGACCGTGGTGGGAGAACGACCCGCGCTTCACCGGCCGCTTTCGGTAACCAGCGGGATCGGCGTGCTTGAGGCGCTCACGAGCACCGATCCGTATCGGCTGTTCCCGGTCCGATGGCGCGCCGCCCGCGACGGCACCCGCATCGATGCCAACCGCTCACCGCGTGAGCAGATCGAACGGGCTGTACGGGAGGCCGGACCGGGGGCACCGGCGAGGTCATCGCCGCCACCGGGGTACTCAGCCTCACCACTCAGCACCTCGTCGAGCGCCACGGCGATCTGCTCACCGTCGCCCAGCTGATCTCTTCCGAACTGCGCGATTACATCGACGCCACCAGCGCTGTGCGCCAGCAGATCGACCGTCACCCGCGCTGAACGCCGGCGCACCATTCGCAACCAGTTCCGGATTGGTCGCCACCAGTCGGTTGGGCGAGCCATCGTTCTCCTGCTCTCGTCGCGCCGGAGGTTTCGCTTTGAACTCCTGCGCAAGCTCAGGATCGTGCGACAGCGGTACCGGTACCCGTCGCGGATCCTCAACCGCGGGTGCTCTATCGGTAGCGCTACCATACGTGGCATGACGGCGCTTCACATTCGGAATCTGGTAGAGTCGGTGGTGACGGCCCTGCGCGAGCGGGCTGCCAGGCATGGCCAGTCGATGCAGCAAGAGATCCGACAAATCTTGGAAGCGGCCGCAACGGCGTCACCGCCTCGCCAGGCTCCCGAGCCGGTGCGCCTGACCACCGTCCGAACTGCGGTTACCTCCACGTGGGACCGGGAGGAGATCTATGGCGACGCCGGTCGCTGACCGCGCCGTCCTGGACACGAACGTACTTCTTGCCGCAACTGACGAGGCGCGACAGGAGCACGAGCACGCGGTCGCAGCCATCAATCTCTGGCCGGCGTCCGGCTTGGTGCTCTACACCAGCGGGCAGATCATGCGCGAGTATCTTGCAGTGGCCACGCGCCCGGTTGACCAGAACGGGCTCGGCATGGCGCGGCCCGACGCGGTTGCCAACGTGCGGGCACTCCGGGCGAGACTGAACCTGCTGGCCGAAGACATCAAGGTGAGCGACCGCCTGCTGGAGCCACTCGAGACGATCGAGTGCGCGGGCAAGCAGATCCACGATGCCAACGTCGTCGCAACCATGCTCGTGCACGGCATCGACACCGTCGTCACCATGAACGTTGATGACTTCGCCAGATTCGGCGATCACGTGCAGGTAGCCGACTTGCGGCCATGAGGCCGTACGATCCGTGCTCAGCGAGGCCACCGGCAACCTCTCGACCTGTTCGCCCAAGGACTGACCGGTGTCGGCGCGAGTGCGCACGTCATCACCATCCACGGCGCCGGCTGGGTCGAGGCCCTCGAGAACGCCATCGACCAGGCCGTCCCCGGCATCACTGACAGCCCCGCCTGGCCCACCCTCCGCGGCAACCTCGCCCTGCTCGCCGCCGACAGCCAAGACCCCGTCGCCGCGTTCACCACCGCGCTGCGCAGCCGCGAGATCGACACCGCAGCCGACGTCGCCGCCGTCCTCGACTGGCGCCTCGACCCCACCCACACCCGCAGCCACACCCCCGGCCCACTGCCCTGGCTCCCCGGGATCCCGCAGCGCCTCGCCGACGACCCGAACTGGGGGTCCTACCTCACCGCCCGCGCCGCCCAAGTCACCGCGTCTGTCGGTGACGTCCGCGAGGCCGCGGAGGCGTACACGGTCGCGACCGCCCCCGGCTGGGCTCGCCTGCTGCTGCCCGAGCAGCACCGGCAGCTGCGCGGCAACGTCGCCGTCTTCCGCGCCGCCCACGCCGTCCCCGAGGACGACACCCGCCCGACCGGCAAGACCCAGCTGGCCGCCGCCGACCGCCGCGCCCAGACGGGCCTCGACACGCGGATCGCGAAGGCGATCGACACCAGCTACCGCACCGCCTGGACCCCGCTCGCCGTCCAGGTCGGCCTCAGCCCCCGCACCGACCCGCATTGGCCCGCCCTCGTCGAGCAGCTCGCCGCCCTGTCCCGGGCCGGCGCCGACGCCCCAACCCTGCTGCGCGCCGCGGCCGCCCAAGCGCCGCTCCCGGACGAGTACCAGACCGCCGCGGTGTGGTGGCGGATCGCCCGGCACACCTGCCCCGCCGTCCTGACCCCCGACCCCGGCTCCGCGGCCGCCGACCCGCTACGTCCCGGATGGCTGGCCCCGCTGACCGCCAACCTCACCCCGGCCGCCGCTCGGCAGCTGGTCGAGGACCCGCACTGGGCCGCCGTCGCCACCGCCGTCAACCGGGCCATCGACCACGGCATCCCCGCCGCGGACGTGCTACGTCAGCCGGTCGGCCTCGACGGCGACCCCGTCCCCGACCACGCCCTCGCTGACGCCCTGATCTACCGGGCCGCAACCCTCACCGACCCGGCCCCGCCCGACCCCGAGCAACCCGCCGACCATAACGAGCCCGGATACGAACCGGACGACCCCGACCTCGCCCCGCCGCAGGACCTGCACTTGCTCACCTACACCGGCAACGACGACACCCCGCTCAACCTCACCGAGGACGGCTACCGGGACGGCCCTCAGTTCGACCACTATCTGCGCACCGGCGACCTGCAGCCGCCGTTCCCCGAGGAGACGATCCCCACCAGCGAGACCGTCCTCGCCCCGCAGGACCTCGACGCCGAACTGTTCCACGCCGCCCAGCACCGGCAGTGAATGGACCCGTGGCAGCCCACCGACGAGCAGCAACGCCGCCTCGAGGCCCGCGCCTACGACGCCGAGTTCTCCCCCGCCACACCCGAACGCATCGCCGACCTCAACGCCCAAGCCGCCACCTTCTACCAACACACCTACCGCGGGTCCTGGGCCCAGACCTACCTCACCGCCCGCCTCGGCACCGACCTCACCGGCGACCCCCGCATCCAACCCGGCTACGCCCCAGCCGGATTCACCACCCTGACCGCCACCTACGCCGACACGGCGCCACCGACGACGAGCTGCTCGCCGCCGGCCTGGCCAAGACCGCCAGCACCGGCAAGACCATCGACACCTTCCGCGACCGGCTCATCCTGCCCATCCACCACCACGGCGTCGTCGCCGGGTTCGTCGGTCGGCGCCACCCCGACACCGACCACCTCCAGCCCGGCACCGACGCCGCCGCCAAGGCCGGCCCCAAGTACCTCAACACCGGCGACACCGTCCTGTTCGCCAAGGGCGAGCAGCTGTACGGCATCGCCGAATACCCCAACCGGCTCGCCGCCGGCGCCACCCCCGTCCTCGTCGAAGGACCCATCGACGTCCTCGCCGTCTCCCTGGCCAGCCCCGACCACGTCGGCGTCGCACCCCTCGGCACATCCCTCACCGACACCCAAGCCGACAGCCTCACCCCCCACCACACTCACCCACCCGGCGTCATCGTCGCCACCGACGGCGACCTCGCCGGCCAGCTCGCCGCCGAACGCGACTACTGGATGCTCACCGCCCGCGGCGGAGACCCCGGCCACGTCACCTTCCCCACCGGCCAAGACCCCGCCGGCATCCTCACCAGCCAGGGCCCAGGTGCGTTGCAGCGCCTCCTAGACCAACCGCACACACTCGCCCAGGCCCTCATCGACGAACGGCTCAACCACCTCCAGCCCGCCTTCATCCTCAAACTCCTCCGGCTGTCCGAGGGCACCTTCCGGGCAGAGCTGCTCGACATCGTGGTCGGCGCCAGCTACGTCGTCGCCGTGCAGCACGCGACCGCGCACGCTCGAGGCAAAGTCCTCGACCTTACGGGCTGCCAACTCATGCGCATCGAGTCCGGCCTCATCCAACAGGTACGGGGGCCACTACTCAGACGAGGCGTCCCTCGACAACTTCTGGCGAGATTGACCAGGGCGCACTGGCGCTCGTCGGCACGCAACGACCCACACCGCCAGCATCAACGCGAGCTCGTGCCGCGGGTGGCCCTGAAGCCGGGGATAGACGAGGGGGCGACGCAGGCACAGGCCCGGCGGGGGTGGGGGGTCGCGCACCTGTTCGAACCCGGGAGTCGGAGCGTCGCAGAGCAACCGACGATGCTGGCCATCACATCCGCGGCGACGATGAAAGGAAGGTGGCGGAGCAGACCCAGCGGCAGGCGGCAGGCGGCAGGCGGATGCCGCTCCGAGTCGGTGTTGGTGCAGCGCGGAAACGTCGCGCCTGCGCTGCGTGAGGAGTCAGCGCGGTGGGGTGTTTTCCGTCGATGGTGTCGGCCCGGATCAGCCTGGGGTGTGCTGCAGGGCAGCGAGCAGGGGGGTGCCGTCGGGGACGCCCAGGCCGGTGCAGGGGTCCCAGCCGGGCGCGGCAGTCCACTTGCCGTTGTTCCCCGTGGTGATGTCTCGGAACCCGGGGGGGACGTGGCCGGGGGTCGCGGCGGCGTAGATCGCGGGTTGCAGCAGGCCGAAGGGCCGCCCCCGCAGCTGGGCGAGGCGGCACACCAGGGCCGCCCACAACGGCGCGACCGCGCTGGTCCCCCCGATAACCATCGGGGCTCCGTCGACGAGGACCTGGTACCCGGTGCGCGGGTCGGCGTCGGCCGCCACATCGGGCACCCCACGACCGGCCGCCGGCGCATGCCTACCGCGGTGCTTGGCGACGCCGGGGACGCCCGCGGTGGCCTGCCACGACGGCTGGGCGAAGACGTCGCTGACTCCGCCGCCGGTGGCCCCCTTGCCGGCGCCGTTGTTCCAGACGCTCTCGCTGGTTACTGCCCCGGTGGCGGGGTCCGCGATGAGGCTGGTGCCCCCGCAGGCCAGGACGTGGGGGCTGGAGGCGGGGAAGTCGACGTGGACGGCGACCGACGCGCCCTTGGTGTCGCTGCTTCCGGAGTCTCCGGCGGCCGCGGTGACGGTTACCCCGAGGGCAGCGGCGTCGGCGAAGGCCTGGTCCATGGCGGTGCGGGCCTGCCCGGTCCAGGCGTCCTCGCTCTGACCCCAGCTGATGCTCATCGCGGTTGGCGTCGGGACGGCGTGCGCGGCGGTGCTGACCGCGTCGAGGAAGCCGGCGTCGGTGTTCGGCGCGAAGTAGACGACGATGTGAGCCTTGGGGACGATGGCGCCAACGACCTCGATGTCGAGCAGGACCTCGCCGTCGGCGCCTTTCGGGTCCTTTCCGGGCACGTTCGTCGCGCCGTCGACCCCGACCGCCGTCACGGCCGGCGAGCTCAGGTGCAGCCCACCGAAGTAGGTGTCCAGGTCGCCCTGCGCGAAACCTCCACCGAGTTCGATGATGGCCACGCTCTGCCCGCTTCCGTCGGCGGTGGGGGGCATCGAGTAGATCGACGCGAGCTGCACGGGGGTGTAGCTGGTGGCACCCGCCGCGGCGGCGGCGACCTCGAACCGGGCCAGCGCCTGGGGGCGGTCGTCAAGGCCGAGGACCGCCGTCACGACCCCGTCCAGCGCGGTGGGCACGCTCAGCCCTCCGCTGCGGTGGCGGATTTCCCGGCCGGCGTCGGGCCCGTCGGTCACCCGGGCGCGGTAGAGGCTGGTGGCGAACAGGCCCTGCAGCGTCGCCGCGGACCCCGACACGCGCACCCGTCGTGAGGCAAGATCGACGCCGTCGACGTTCGCGCCGGCGGCCGTCACCGCCTCGGTGACCAGCGCCACGTCTTCTGGGGCGGCGCCCACCTGGGCCGCGAGCTCCTCGCGGGTCATCGCGCCCTGGAGGGCATCTTCGGTCAGGGCCCCGCGACGCCGCAGCACGAGAGTGACCTCGATGGGGGTAGCCGGGTCGAGCGGCGCGATGACCTCCGCGTTGGTCAACGGGTCCCGCCTGCTGCCAGGGACGGGGACGTGTGGTGTGGGCATGACCGGTTCCTGTCTCGGAATGGTTGCTATGTCTCGTGATGAAGGGTTCTCAGAGCGGCACGTCGTTGGGTGGCGGGAGGGTCTTACCGGTCCGCAGGAGGACATTCGGGGTTGCCACCGACGGCCCCGGCAGTGTCGGGAGCGGTTGCGCTGCCTTGGGGGGAGCAGGCGGCCGTGGCAGGACGATCGTCGTGCCCGGTGACGGCGGCGGGGGCACCGTAGCCGTCGTGCCTACGAGGTCGTCCAGGCCGGTGTCGTCGTCGACGCGGGGTACCCCCAGCTTGCGCAGTCCGAGGAGCTGGATGGCGGTCTTGGGAACGCTGACGTGCGAGCACCACCGCGAGTCGATCCGGGCGGGGACGGCGCCGCCGAACATCAGCAACGGCACCCGCGGGCCGTAGGCGCACTGGATCCCGTCGGCGGTGTGCTCCACGTTGGGGGTGGCGACGTGCTCGTCCCAGCCGCCCCAGTCGTCCCAGGTCAGCAAGAACACTGTCGAGTCCCACAGGCCACCGCGCACGACCGCGTCGACGCCCGCCCAGATCGCGTCCTGCCCGATCGTCACGTCGGCGGGCGGGTGCTCGTCGGCCGGGCTCGCGCGCCAGACGTAGGACAGGGCGGGCAGCGAGCCACCCTGCGCGTCGGTGATGAACTGGGAGGTGCGGACCACGTTCGGGGAGGCTTGCAGCTGCGTGTAGAACGAGACGGGGTAGCCACCCGATGCGGTGTAGCACCGCCAGGACAGCTGGGCGTCCTCGGCGAGGCCGGGGACCGAGGGCATGTCCCAGACCGGGGGCGCGGTCCGGGGCGGGTTACGCATAGTGGGGCTCTGCCCGCCGACCAGGAGCAGGTGGTTGGGGGTTGAGTTGGTCCCGAATCCCGAGCAGTGGTTCTCCAGGAGGGCCCCGGTCAGCGCTAGGTAGGCGTAGAACGGCAGCACGGCGGTCGTGTCGACCTGGCTGCGAGTGGCGTGTCCCGACTGCAGCCACCGGTAGTACGCGTGCCGGTCGTGGGGCTGGTCGTGCGCCGGCGGGTTCGGCGTCTTCGGCCAGCCGGTGGCCACGTTCACCCCATACGGAGCCAAGCCAGAGAAGTAGTGATCCATGGTGTGGTTCTCCTGGACGAAGACCACCACATGCTCGATGTTCGGGCGGCTGCCCTTCCCGGCGCCGGCCGGCGCCAGCTTTGGAGGCGCCTTACGCGGGCTCTTCGCCGGCCGCGCACCCCCCCGGGCCGAAACGGCGCCGCTCTGACGTCCGCCGGTGCCCCCTACCCCAGCTGAAGCAGCCGTCGCTTTCGGTGTGGGGTTCGCCGTACCGGAGGCGGCAGCGCCTGCGCAGCGGCCCGGGTTGGCCATCGCATCTCCCTTCGTTTGCCGAGGGCAACTGGGCAGGGCGGTCACGTTTCTCAGTCCCCGATCCTACGCCCGCCGTGATGGCAGCGAAAGCAACATCGATGCGCTGTGTCAGCTGGTTCTCGCCCGCCAGCGCGGGTCGACCCGGACCGTCAATCGCGGTCACCATAGGTGTACCTCATCAAGGGTGCCTCAACCTTGACCCCGCCGTCGGCGAGCAGGGTCACGTCGGCCGAGCCCGCCCCAGTACGGACGCGGAAGGCCAGTCCTGCAGGCTCAAGCCTGCGGATGGTGAGCCGCCCCCAGCCGCTGACCCGGTCCCGCTGCGCGGGGTCGCGGACAGGGCGCCGCAACCCCCGGCCGCACGACCCCGCTGCCCGCGCAGCCCCACCGGACGGCCGATCGGCGCGCACCCCGTCCAGCCGCTGAGGACCTAGTTGGCGATACTCGGCAGGTACCCGTCCCCCGGCGCGGCGAACGCAGCGTCGCCCGCCGGTACACCAGGGCCAGCCGCCGCTCCCGGCACACCTGATCTACATCGAGTGCTGGGGCGACGGACCTCCGTCGTGCTCATTTCGGCGGAACGCCGGTCTGGGGCTGGTCCCTGTCCTGGCCCGGGTGCGGTGGAGCGGTGGTGGTCGTGGTCGTCGTGTGGCCGGGTGCGGTGGAGATGGTGGTCGTCGTCGTCGTGTTCCTCGGCCCGACCTGGTTCACGAGCTGCGCAAGCTTGGCGGTCATGCGCCGGCTGAACAGCCCGGTCAGGCCCCCCTATCGCCACCACGGTGAACAGGCTCACCGTGGTCGCGGCTTGTGCCTGCCCCGTGCTGAGCAGCCCGGCGGAGACGGCCGAGATGACCAACAGGGCCAGTAGGCCGCCTTGAAGCGGGGCCGTGATGAACCAGACCACGTCGTGGGGTCGGTGGGTCTTGTGCCTGGGGGTCGGGCTCGGGCCCCTGCTGGACTGATTCAGCCACGTGAATGTGTGAACGAGGCTTCCCAGGACCCCGCTCGACATCCCGATCACGATGATGCTGAGGCCGGGGGTCAGCCTGAGGTGGGCGATGACCAGGTCGAGCTGCGGAGGCTCAGGGGTCGGTGTCGTCGATGCAGTGGTCTTCTGCGCTGCGAGTTGCACCTGCTCGGCGAGCGGCCACAAGGACAGCAGCGCGATCACCATCGCGCCAGTCAGGGCCAGAAGCCACACCGTCACCAGGGCGGTCTCTGCGGGTTTGAGTCGCCTCGGCTGCTTCGGCGGCTCCGCCGAGATGGAAACGGTGGTCGTTGCGGCCACCACCGCGTCGGCGGCCGGGCCATTGGACCCCGGTGTGCCCTCATCGGTGACCTTGCCGTCAGCGTGCCCGGCCGTTGTCTCCTGGGGCTGACGATGCGTCCGAGGGGTCGGGTACGCCGATCACCGTGTCCGCCATGGCTGTCGCTCACTTTCCGGCGGTGGTGGCAGCGACGATGAGCGCCGCAACCTCCTGGTGAAGGATGTCGGAGTGCGCTCCCGCGAACGAGGACTGGGAGGTGTCGCGGATGACGGTGTTCGCGTCCGCCCGGTAGAAGGTGCCGGCTCTCAGGGCCGGGGCGGATGACAGTGGCAGGGTGAGGTCACCGCTGGGGTTCACCTCTCGGAACCCGTCCTTGCCCATTCCGTCCCACTGCCCCTCAGGAGTGGCCCCCTGGGAGCTCTGCTGGGCGAGGAACGAGGCCTTGGGGTACCAGTTCCCGACCGCCCAGTCGGCGTCAGTGAACGTGGCCACCAGCGGGCCGTGCACGCGGTCCGGGAAACCGCACAGGGCCCCGGGCTCCGTGAACGGGTGCTCAGCCACCTGGGTGAACGCCCAGTGCGAGAAGGCGCCCTGCACCAGGGTGAGCGAGCCGACCGGGCTCGCCTCCGCCGATGAGATCCCCGCCAGGGCGAACGAGACGAGCCGGGCGCCGAAGCTGTGGCCGACCAGGTGCACTCGGAGCTCCCCTGAGGTCGTGTGCAGCTGTTCGAGGAAGGGGCCCAGGCCCTTCTGGCCGACGTCTGAGAATGACAAGCCCATTTGGCCCCACTGTGATGGCTTGGATTCCAGCGAACGACGCAACAGTGGCCTACTCGTGAGGCGACTGTAGCGCAGCCAGTCGGTCGACCGGGGCCGCCCATTGATGGCGCTTTCGTACTCGAGCGTTGAGTTCGTCCT
>JAABUT010004573.1_pt1 | contig 10888 bp, 11 predicted proteins | sample 5559281 | NCBI WGS metagenome assembly JAABUT01 (sample SAMN10711880, study PRJNA513359) | rock metagenome | isolation source: Antarctica rocks | place: Antarctica: Victoria Land, Ricker Hills nord | collected 2016-01-04 | reverse complement strand
GTGGTAGGTAGATTTGGTAGGGCCCATATAGGGGTGCTTATATAAAAAATATCTATAACGGATAATCTCTATATTACGGAACGGAGGAGCCGATTTGCCACCTCCGTTATAGGCAGCTTTGCCTGTAGTTGCACGTTAAATCTACTTTGTAAGATATTACAATGGAAGATGTTTGACGAAAGATAGATTCCATATTCCGCCCCGAATCTGTGAAATTTACCGTGTACACTCCGCTAGTCTCCGCATCTCCACGTTTCCACCCCGCCTTTTTTCCCTACTTCCACATCAAAATCACGATATTCCCCTATCACGACCATGAACACATTGCCACTCTTTTGAAGTCGCTGGTCAAAAAGATCTTGCCCCATCCATCTTACGACCTCAAATGCGCCTGCATTCAAAAGCAGCTCCCCCATTCCTACCACCTCGGCGACCGCCCGCCAACCTTCACCACCCACACCCACTAGCCCCTATACCCACAACTTCTCCCCCGCCCCAACTCCATCTCCCACCCAACCCCTCAAAATGCTTCTCCTCGGCCTAACCGGCAGCATCGCTACCGGCAAATCCACCGTCTCCCGCCTCCTCTTCTCCCCCCCTCACTCCCTCCCCCTCATCGACGCCGACCTCCTCGCCCGCAAAGTCGTCGAGCCTGGCACCCGCGCCTACGCACAAATTATTTTCCACTTCGGCCCCACAACCCCCGACCTACTTCTCCCCGCCCCACCTCGCGAAAACGGGAACGGCAAAGGCAGACCGCTGGACCGCGCCGCGCTGGGCAGGCGGGTGTTCGGCAACAGCGAGGAGAGGAAGAGGGATCGCGCGGTGCTGAACGGGATCGTGCATCCGGCGGTGCGGTGGGCGATGGTGCGCGCGGTGCTGTACTACTACTTCCGCGGGCACTGGGCCGTGGTGCTGGATATCCCGCTGCTGTTCGAGTCCGGGCTGGATGTGTTCTGTGGCGTTGTGCTCGTGGTTGGGGTGCGGGATCCGGGGTTGCAGATGCGGCGGTTGCGGGAGAGGGATAATGGGTTGACGGAGGGGGAGGCGCGGGATCGGGTGTTGTCGCAGGGGACGGTGGCGGAGAAGGCTGAGAGGGCGGAGGCGAGGGGAAAGGGGAGGGGGGTAGTGGTGTGGAATGATGGGGGGAGGGAGGAGTTGGGGGAAGAGGTGGGCAGGGTGATGAGGGAGGTGGAGAGGGCGAGGAGGGGGTGGTGGAGTTGGTGGCTATGGGGGAGTCCAGTGTTGGCGCTGGTGGTGGGGTTGTGGGAGGTGTGGAGGGGGTGGGGGGCTAGGAGGGAGTTTGAGGAGAGGAAGAAGGTGGAGAAGGCCAAGCTGTGAAGTTGGTTTTGATTGGGAAGGCTCGAATTAGATGGGGAGGGGTGGTTCAGGTTCAGGATCATCTTATAACGACGTGACGGAGCCCTTTAGATATTTTGCATAAGCTGTATATATATACGCCACAACGACCGCATCACAAAGGTAAAAAAAAAACATCAAACAAGTGGGAAGACACCTCAGCGACTTGAACCCTGACCCAGCCACCCATTCGATCGAACCCACACGCCATTCCAATAACACGATACTTATCCTAGAAGATTTTCCAAGCCAAGTCGCATGAATGAATTTCTCGCCTTTACCGTCAAGATCTCTCTTCACGTCGATCAGCCGACACAAAGAAATGCTCTGGGGTTGATTCGATACATGCCATCGACAACGGTTTGGTGCTGCAGCGTGGTTTGCGTAGATGATTGAGGTGGCTCCGGGGTGTATGGCTGCGGAGTTGATATCGCGGGATTTTGGTGTGGTAATGAGGATTGGGTGGACGTCGGGATGGTCTTTTTGGGATGAGAGTGGGATTTGGGGGAAGTGATTAGGTGAATCGACTTTGGCTCTCCGAGTCGGCTTAAGAAGAAGGGTGGAATGGTTCGGATGTCAGGGTGTTATGGAGATGTGGACAGGCTGTGCTTGTTGGGCTTTTTAGGGAGATTGATAGGAGTTTAGTTAGTGATCATATTGTATAAATATTGACGGGGTTTCCAGATATCGATCTCAGCGTGTTATGCAGTCGAAATCTAAGGATTTGTTAGACCAGTCTAAGATTCAGAGATTGAGGGTCGAAGGTAACAGATAAATAATTTATCCAGCTCTGATAACTTCTGCAGTGTTTGGATCGGTCAACGACATGCCTAGCGTTGCGCGGATAGAAGTCTCATGCAATGATAGTATGGATTTCTTTGCTGCACTGTTCCCTTGGATCTCCCGAGCGATGGTCGGTCAATATCTTAGCAAAGGCGGCTCACCCGACAGCAACCCCATACTTTCAAGTGTTTAATAGTGAGCCTCGACTTCTCCCTACTTGTGTTGCCTTATCTCAAGACGAAGTGATTGCATGCGGTTATCAAGACTCACAAGTAACCAAAACCCCCAATCAATTGACACCAAAGGCTCACTCAGATGCTAATACCTCGGTAGAGAGAATACTTTCTCAGGTCCTCCTCCAGTTATCGGAGTCTAGGCCGTTGGAGAAGATGTATATGTCTCATTTATCCCAATTTTCGCTGAGCCATGGTGAGTTATGTAGTTGCAGAACAGATGAGGCCAGTGTGACGGCGATCTGGAGGCGTTGCTGTCTAGATAACTTACCGGGCTTCATGGGCTGTTTGCCTAGGTTGTGTTTGGCGGACAATAAATTTGCAAGCCGAACAGGCGTGGTAAGAGAAGACTGAGGCACAGTCGTGGTAAAGGTGATGCTTCGGGTTCGCGCTCTATCTATTAAGAAGCCTAAGCATGTCGGCTCGGTCTGAGTTGCTTGAACGGCATGGCAAAGAGAATTTATAGGTGATCGAGGCCCAAAGTCTCCACTTAAGTCCGTCGCTACGATAAGCCAATGGTAATTAGAATAGAGACATCTATAGTAATGGAATGGATGCAGCAAGCAATGACATTGGGCTTTGTCAATTGAAGTCTTAACACAGGGCATAGTGCCATTTCTAGCGATATTAGAAATCGGACTTTTTTTGGAGATATGGTTTTGTCGACGGATAAGACTTCATTTCCAGGAAGTGTATCTGAGACAACACTGATGCCGTCGTCGATGGGAATTAACCAGTTATTCTTTCCTTTGACTGGTTGTAAGTGTTATCGCTGATAGCTGATATGCTAGCAAGTAGTGAGCGACAGGGATGGAATTACGAAGATGCATGAGGGAATGAGGAAAGGCGACGGCGCATGGTGAGGTTAGGAGCTAGCTACTGTAGCTGGTCATATATACTAATCAGAACTGAGGAAGTGGTTGTGAGTACATGTGATTGTGGATACATGTGATTATGATTGAGATTGTTCGGTTCGTGTGATGAATGATGGATCATGGAGGGAAGGGGTGGTAGGTAAGGTAGTTATGGTTAGGTGTGAGCACTCGGAGAGGTATGTAATTAACGATTGGGGAATCGTGAACCAATTGGGAGGATCAACAGCTCTTGAGTTTTTGAACCGAGCCATGCAGTAGAGATGCGTGAAGTGCTTTTTGCGGTTATCCCGCTTCTTTCGACAGGGAGCTCTATGCATCTATCAATCATACGCGAACAGGACGTGTCTTCACCACGAAGCTGTCCACGAGGATCATGGATAACACCTTCCAACCATGCTTCGAACTGGCCTCAATCTCACAATCGTATCAAGACATCTAGTCTAATGCAGGTACCAAGAAAGAAAAAGTCTCCTCACAACTTCGGCTCCGACTCCTCGAACTCGCTCAGGTGGACCACCGGCCTTGGCCCGGCACTTGCAGCCAGCGCAGCTTTAAAGTCGTGAACATTCTCTACCAACGTCGTGGCTTTGACAGACGGTGCTTCCGGCAGCTCAGACGACTCGTCCACGCCGTTGGCGACCTGGCGGATCTCAATATCTAAGCTGGGCAGAGCAGTCGCCAGCAGCTGCTGTCCTTGCTCCATAATCTGGGATGACTGGTCTTCTGATGCTGAGACATCGTCTTTGAGATACATTGACATGGCTTCGATGATGCCGGCTTGGTCACCACCAGCTATATCGACTTGACCGAGTCGCTGGGATAGGAGTTCGATGTCGGCGTTGACGCCCATTGTGTTGAGGTATTTTGCGAGCAACGAAATTACCTTCTCCTTCTTCTCCGTCCCGGTCATGCTGCCTGCAATCGCTTTAGGCGAAGCCTGTGCGATCATGTGTATGGATAGCTTTGCACGGGTAGGGGAAGTTGGATGGATATAATGATTGAAGAAATCAATCATTTCTTCTTTCGTCACGGGTTTAAGGTGCGCAACGTCATGGTCAACTTGCAAGAAGTCAAAGTATTCGCAACCGATGTGGTACCAGAATTTATCACCTTCCTGGTCCAGATTCTTGACCTTCTCCAGCCTCTTGTTGATCAGACTTTTCTTGTGGCCCTCGAACTCCTCCGTTGACATTTTCTCGAGGAGTTTGGAGATGGAAGCAAGGAAAGCGTTGATCCGTTCTTCCAAGTACTCGGTTGCACGTTCTGATTGTATTACTACCCGATAGCCCATTGTTGTTACCATTAGTTTTGGCCCAGTCCAAACGATATAGCCAAGCTGCTCCTTCGAACGCAACTGATCAAAGCCTGGCTCATCGGTCAACTGCCCTAAAAGTAGCAACTTTGCCCTGAGAATCCGATTGGCAGCATCACCGATATATACATAGTACTCGATACAGTGGTTGACGTTGGCCGGATCACCTAGGGCGCGCTTGTACGTAAAGTCGGTTCCTTGCGGAAGGATTAGATTCCTGCGGACGTGCCACAGTGTTTGAGGGAGAGGTCTTGGTTTGAGCGTTGATTCTATTAGCTTAGCCATGCGTAAAGCATCCTCTTTGTAGATGTTTCCGTGAGCAAGAACTTCTATGTGCAGCTGCTGGAGAATTTCCGGGAAAAAGGTGGAAATGTCAATGGGTGTAAGATGAGCAAGCTCGGCTTGATATTGTTCACTGATCCATACATTCTCCACTCCAAGCCACTGAGAATAGCCGCCGACCTGTTGGTAAGGGGCCTGAAAGTCCCGGTTGCGATACCCTCGCGAGACTCGCTCTTTCACAATCTTGAAGCGATCTGGCTTTACCTCAAGATCCCTCATGCTAACAAGGACCTTCTCTAGTAATACAATGAGTTTATCGTTGTATCCACTGACGTCAATATCCAAACCGACACTAGAAGAGCCAAGTCCGTAGTACAGTCCTGCGATCTCAGCATCGTACGAATATTCGACCAGTGCGTCTTTTACAAGCTCGCAGAACATCTTTGCTTTCACCGAAGTGGCTGGTGTGGCACCCGCGAGGGGATTTCTGAGAGTGACGAAAACGTTCCCCTTGGGAACCCAAAATCGGTCATCCTTCTTCCACCAGGTCCGAACGCTTTCGTCGTTACGGATCAGTTTAGGAGCTCTCAAGGGTTCTGCAACGTCCCTCTTTTCCACATTCAGCTTTGTTGGGATGAATTCGTTCTTGTGTGGCATATACAAGTCCGATATCCTGTCCTTTGCTGTGCTTTGCCCCGCTTTCTTCACAGCAGCCTCAAAATCAGCGTCGATCCGCTGCGTTCGGTACTCTGTACCATACCATTTTTCCTTCTTGTCCCAGTTTCCAGGGACTTGCTGGCTAACAATAGTAAGCCGATAATTATCCGTCCTTAGGTATGACAGGGCTTCAGTAATCGCCGATGAATCGAATTTCCTGAGTAGACTAGAGCCACTCAAAAGCCACTCACGTGGCAATGGCTTTTGCATAACACTACTGATTCTGCTAGTAAATCTGCTTGAGGGGCTTTTTTCTTGGAACCTGAAATCAACCTCGGCCATCCCTTTGACTTCGTTGAATATCCAATGTTGAGGTGGAACCTCCTTGATCAAAGATATATATTGGAAGACAACCTTGACAATCTCCAGATAGTCTTTCAAGCCATCTTCGGTAAGCCGGATTGAAATCGTGAAAAACGCGGCTCCAGGGCACACAGGCATCGCACCTGCAGAAAGCCCGTTCGCCCAGCCTTTGGCCTTGATGTATGCTAAGATACTGCCAGGGCCTTCGTGCCCAATTAGATGGCTGATGTAGCGGCTAGGTTGCGACTCATACATGTGTTCTTCGTCTTGGAACGGAAAGTATATGTCGAGTGACCGGGAGTCCATCACAGGCTTGGCAAATATCTGAGTCAAGACTTCATTTTCAGAATAGGGCTGCACCCCGTCCCAACGATTTGGTGGAAGGTCCTTATTTTTTACGCCTGCGAACAGAATCCCAACCCAAGATTCTAAATCATCAAGGGACTCGCGACCCAAGACGACCAACTTCATACGATTTGCCGAATAATGCTTGTTGTGGAACTGTATGAATTCTTGCCGAATATCTACACCTCTTTTCCTAGGTTCGTCTCTAAGAGTCTCTAAGTTACCGGTAGAGAAATGGTGAAAAGGGTGCTTCGGGTTTGAGAGCGACTTGTTGAGCTGCGAAAGACGCCAATTGTCGCTTTGTAGATTCTTCTTGTTCTCAGAATCCACAGCTTTCAGTTCTCTGTCAAGGGTAGAGGAAAGAAACAAGGGGGCTATAAAGAACTGGGCGAAACGATCGAGTGCTCCATAAAGTGGTGATTCAGGAGCGCCGTTTGTAACGGAGCCGTTCGTAGTGGAGCCATTTGTAGGGGGCGTTGATCCGACCCCTGAAGAGGCTGCCACTTCGAAAAAGTAATTCGTCTCGGTAGATGCTGTGTACGCATTGGATGAGCCGGAATGCGCGCTTAGGTACTGGCTGTAGGCGTTTTCAACAGGATACTAAAGATTGTCAGTAAAGATGGTAGTGGCGTCATTAACACACACCTTCTCGGTACCCATGAAGAGGAGATGCTCCACCGCATGAGCCATGCCAGGCATGTCATCTGCATCGCTAAAGCTGCCAACCTTGACGTTGACCGAGGCACTGGCTTTGTCTGTTTCTGGGTCGTGAACGAGGAGTGCTTCTAATTTGTTCGGCAGTCTTACAACTCTGTACGATCTATCATCCAGCTCAGACGTTTCGAGCTTGTCCGCAAGCCTTTCTAGAGGAGCCATATTGGAGGAGAGGCGTGTGAAGGCGTGATGAGGACGTTGCGGATATAAGGTAGTCGTGGTGGGTATGGTGAGTCTCCAAGTACTCGAGCACCGCAAGGGAACAGTAGCAAGCGTTACAGAATGAATGAACGTCGTGAGGCTTCTAGTAGGCATGTATTACAGTTGGGGGCGAGGGGTGAGAAGCCCAGTAGACGAAGTTTGCTGTCCTACTCGTACCTTAAACAGAAGCTAAGATATTACGGGAGATCGCCAAAATAGCGCGAGACCCTGAATCCGTAACCGAGATCCAAGCCAGCCTTACCGTGTCACGTGTGTGTCTACATCTGACTTCGACTGCTTTCTACACTTCCCCTTCTTGCTCACACTGTCAAACCACCATTGCATCTTCCTACCATCATCGCTAGCACCTACTTCCATAACACGGTCGATAGTGTGACATCACTAAGATAATATCCTAGATGGGGAACCGTCTATGCCTGAAAGCTCAGGTGCGTACTTATCAAACCACAGGCTATACGACTTCATTCCGCTCGCGGGATTAGTATATGTGGTGAGCTACTCGTAATACAATACCACTGGTGAGAGCCTTCGGAAGAAGATTAAAGGTTGTATTGGCCTTTGTTCATGAAAGTCAGTCGGTAATCCGGATATCATTATCTCTATATTCGTGAAGAGGAGCTGTTCGATGTTCTCTTTGCCTTTACCCGATTGATGATACCTATTTTGAATGATACTCGATGATTCATTTGGTATTGAGTGTCCCTTGGAGCTATGTCCGTTCCTGCGGGAATGAATTCTATCCTTTATCACGCTACTCAACGATGCCGCGAGCAAATCAACATCGAAACATTGGCGTCATTTTTAGATAGGTTTCCATGAGAATGGATCCCGAACCAATCAAACACATAGTTTTTCCCGTTAGTGAAGTGCAGAAGCATGTGACATAGGAAGGGTGGGATGCGTTGGTAGGAGAGAGAGCTAACAAATCATCGATAAATGGAGTTCTTAAGGACTTAGAAGGAGGTATTAGGTAGCCATACTGCAATAAGCACCGCAACAGGTTAATCTATCTTTTCGTTGATGGAAGAAGTCGTCAAACGACTACCTGCCTACCCGAACCCCTAATCATATCAAGTTGGCTGATAGCGGCGCTAGAACGGAGCATGCGAGAGATTCTCAAGCCTTCCCCACCTATGTAGACCTTTCAGGACATCGCCAGCGCCAGCAGCTTCTCGAAATTTGGAACTCCAAGGCCAGTGACCGGATCCCAACCAGTTGTCGCATTCCAACTTGCGTATGGAATGATACTAGGGTTACCGGGGACTGGCTTGCCTGTCTGACCATTAGTACCATTGCATCCTACGGAGCCACCGGCGGTGATATCGGTGAGGCCTTCGAAGCCGATGCTGTAGAGCCAGGGGTTGAGGTAGCCGAGCTGTTTCTTGCCGGCGCGGAGACGGGCGTCGTTGAGGAGGGCAATGATAGAGGCGAAGACGGGCGTGGCGGCCGAAGTTCCGCCGGAGAGGCTACGTTTATTGTTGACGACGACGGAGTAACTGTGTCAGGGTCTTCGGGTTAGTTTGGCCAGGGGTGAGAGATCGCGCGGGCTGGGTGGGATTCAGGCGATGTTATAATACTTACTCTGGACGGAGACTGTGGGCAGCGACGTCAGGGAAAGCTCGTCCGTCAATGTTGAAGTAAGGCTTGAAGTAGTCCAACGCTGCTTTGCCAATGTATTTCGTCAAGTAGGTAGACACGGCACTGCTTTGATAATCTGGGCGTTTGAAGTAATTGCTGAAGCCCCCAGTGCTGGCAGCCCAAGCTACCTCGGGGCTGATGGATTGCGTGCCGCCAACAGAAGTGATGTATGGGCACTAGCAAGGAGTCATATTTAGCACATTGTTTTCTTGCTGATTCACAGGCCATGGTGCATGTCAACAGAGTATTTGTTCTCGATGTTGTCTCAAGCCTCATACTTTAGGTCAAACCGAAGATGTGCCAGCGAAGAAAATGCTTACCGTTGGTGGGAACTGAGGTGTATATTCAGGTGTCCTTTTACCGTCGTTCGATTGACACGGCGCACCAACTCCTATGATGGAACCCTATTATCATACTGGCTCTTGGGAGATAAGGATAAGTTAACTTGCCGGTATCACCCGAGCTCGCGAGAATCGTGAGACCTCGCAACCCCAATTGGCCAATCATATTACAGACACGGCGAGCATACTTCTCAGGGACCGTCTGACAACCATTGCATGTTAGCTGGATCACTTCCTTACCCATCTTGCAAAACCACTGTACCTGCTCATCGTCGCAATACGAATTTGTAATGACTTGAGGCAACTCGCTGTTTTGCTTCGAAAGAAGATAGGAATAGTAATCGAGGTAAGGTTCGTTTGTATTATTTGCATGAGTTGGCTGATCGAGATTTGGTATGAATGGTGGCGATCCTCCAGTGATGTAGCTGAGAACTGGTAAAGGGTGGCTGACACCAACTATATACTCAATATCAAGGTTTGCTTCCGCATGATTGCTACTAATACTCTGGTCATTGACGCCACCGTTGACGAGCTCAACTGAGAAACTCTGGTGAGGGATCTTGTACGTCGTCTCAAAAAGCCTGAGATCTTGAGCGCGTGCAGACTGGTTGAGGAAGCTACCAAATGCTATCCTACTTCCGGACTTCGGATCCGGAGTATAGTTAATACTATACAGCTGTTTGAGACACCGCGGGGTGATGAGAAGAGCGCAAGATGCATCGACCTGGTGAGCCTCGACCCGGTCTCGACCAACAATTGTAGGCGCTTGAGCCTTGGGTTTACCGAAAAACGTGGTTGGGGTGACGAGGTCGATGTGTTGAGTCAGTTCGTCAGGGACTGAATACTGAGTTGTCCGGAGTTTCGTAATGCCTTCGCTGTCGTAGTAGTTGAATTGGGTATTTAGCAATCTGTTTGCCGTGGCAACAGTAGTAGCGAAATTAACCCAGGTACCATCACTATAGACTGTATCCACACCAGCCTGTTTCAACCAAGCCAGGACGGCGCTGTTGGCCTCGCTGGAAGGCTGCAGGAGGCTTTTGACATCGTTGGCCTCCATATAGTCGCCGTACTGGGTGCTGCCTGGTGTTGAGACGGCATAGAGCAGCGATTCCAATTGGTCAAGATTCTGCTCCTGCAAACCGATCTGTAAGATTATGGTACTGCTGTCATCGGGAGTGGCTACGCGGGTCCATCCATATGGGGTGGTCGCCAACTGCTCATGAACTGCGCCAAAAGCTGGAAGGGTACGAAGGAAGCACAGCCCAATAAACAGGAGCGTAGCCGTCAAGGGAGTTGTGTACATGTTGCCGGACCGGTAGACGGAGAAGTTGACGACAAATCAAGAAGTGAAGAAAAGGAACAAGGAGGCACGCATTGTTAACGGTGTGTTGGAAATCATCAAGTGAATGGGAAAAGAAAAAACACCTGCCCTGTCATTCGGCTCCATGGCTTGACACCAAGGGCCATGAGCTAACCAAAGAGGGCCGCTGGAAGCGCATAAGGGGATATCACTTCATAACGTAGATCTTCCGTTGTCGCTTCAGGAAGGACGTCGAGTTTGATAGGAAGGACAAGCGACTCCACTTCCGGTAGCCGCGCAAGCGCGACCGCGACCGAGATTCACATCAGGCACGTCATAGGAGTATGCCCGGCCCGATGCACGTTCCGGTCCCGTGCACACCCTAAACCCAATTAGCCACCCATACCATTTTTATCATTATTCAACCATCATTCATAGAATCAGATTGCAATTGATATAGAGAG
>JAABUT010004572.1_pt1 | contig 10892 bp, 13 predicted proteins | sample 5559281 | NCBI WGS metagenome assembly JAABUT01 (sample SAMN10711880, study PRJNA513359) | rock metagenome | isolation source: Antarctica rocks | place: Antarctica: Victoria Land, Ricker Hills nord | collected 2016-01-04 | reverse complement strand
AACGAGTTGCCTTCGCGGTGCCCGTGCGCGACCTGCCGACCGTCGTTGGTCGCCGCGTGCTCGCGCTCGACGACGAAGGGTCCGCCGAGAGAGACCTCCGCGCCATCAGCGAGCCGGTGCTCAGCTGCACGGGCGACGTGCTCGTGGCTGTGGTCGACGAAGCCGCCTGGTACCTCTGGACAGCCCACTCCAACAACGCGAGACACCCGTCGATGCGGATGGTCCCCATCGGATCGCTGTGGGCGGAGTCGTAGCAGAGGCAGCTGCCCGGGTGGTGCTGTACTTTGTTGTTGCGAAGCCCGACGTCGCTCAGTCGTCGCTCAGGCAATGCAGGATTCTCCAAGCGGTAAGCGCTTAAAACCTTTGTCGGCCAGGTTGGCTCCTGGGCCTTCGAGAGTGCTGCGAAAGCCCCGATGAAGGCCACCAGTGACCCCTGGGGTGCACCGAGCGATCGGTCAGTTGATGCCGGGTTCGCCTTAGCGACTGGAAATCAACTTGTGTCAAGGGTCGGGCACGCTCAGTTCGACCGCCGAGTCGCCACAATCTGGACTGTAGCCGTGGCCATCATGGTACGCCATTCAGGCGGTTGGTCACCGACGGACTTAATCACCGTCTGCTAATCGGGAAACAGTACGTCGTTCCGCGCTGCGCGCGGATCAGAGCCCTGTTTCGACGTGCCCGGCGAAAGTGTGGTCGTTGGCTGGGACGACAATCGGCCCATATTGGCCGTTGACACCGACCTGTACCGATGGGCTGTCCCTCGTGTCGGTATCCGCCGTCGGGCACGGCTGGCGGGTCCGAGTGCTCCAGCACCTCCCGACGGTCGGGTCGCCGCTTGGTGCAGCCGCGAAGCGCGGAAGGTGCGGCAGTTCACTTGACGACATAGAGCTGGGCGCGACAAGGTAGCGCTCACACGTGGCAGCGCGCCAACACGTCGCCAACCCATCCACCCCGGATGCCAACCCGCCACTTTCGAAGGCTCATGACTACGACTGCCTCCAGACGAATTTCGTCCCCCGACAAAAACGCTCTATGGGTAGAGAGTCGTGGAGTCTGTGCATTCCCTCGCTGTGGACGCCAATTGGTAGTCATCGAGGGCGGTGCCAGGGTCACCCTGGGCGAGATTGCCCACATCCGCGCCCACAGCCCCGGGGGGCCTCGCTACGACCCGAAACTGAGCGATACAGACGTTGATCGCTTTGAGAACCTGGTTCTCTTATGCGGGGATCACCACAAGGCAATCGATGCGAGGCCCTCCGTGTACACGGTGGGGGTGATCAGCGCCTGGAAAGAATCTGGCGACCACTCAGTTAATTCCGCGTCGATGCGCTCCCTGTTTCATGCCGCACGCCCAGTTGCTGCAACGAATTATGTCGAGCGGGATGTCGCGACATTCTCGGACCGAACCGTAGTCACAGGGATAGCCGGCTCAGGGAAAACTCAACTGTGTCTACAGTACGCGCGGACGCTTGAGGCCGCGTTCGACTGGGTGTGGTGGATTCGCTGCGAAAGCGACGAGACTATGCTGGCCGATCTCGCCGACCTGGCATCGATGACGGGTGTGTCTAGAGATGCTCACTCGAAAGACCGCGCCATCGCGCAGGCAGTGACGCACGCACTCAACCAAATGCAAAGTTGGGTCTTAATCTTCGATGGCGCGCTCGATGAAAGACAAATCGAAAACTACGTCCCCGAGTCTGGCAAAGTGCTTGTGACTACTCAAAGTCAGGGGTGGGGCAAGAGGTGGACTCAACTCGGACTAGATCGGATGCGGAGAGCTGAGAGCCTCGACCTCCTGACTGCTCTCATACCGGGGCCCGCCGCTCCGACAGACGTAGACATGCTGGCAACGTTCTGCGCGGATAACCCCCTGATGCTTCGCCAAGCAGCAAGTTACATCACGGCCACAGGTATGACTCTGACCGCCTACGTTGAGCTCATGCGCACGCACCGTCCGCGATTGCTGGAGCGAGGGTTCGCATCCGGACATCAAAGCCTCGCGTCAGCAATCGACGCGAACCTGACGGAGCTCAGTGGCGAATCGAGCACCATGATAAACGCTCTAGCAATGCTTGCCTCCGACCCAATAACAATTTTGGATCCGATCTCCCAAGAGGATGAGGGAATGCCGGGGTGGCTAAGCGACGCGTTGATGCGAGAGGACGCTCTCGCTTCCCTCCGGCAGAGGTCTTTGGCCACTCGTTTGGGAAGAGTCATACAGCTGCACGAACTGATCGCCGATCGGGTGCTCGTGTCGCTGACAGAGACTGATCGAGCAATCGCGAGTGTCAACGCATTGGCGATCCTCCTCAGGATCATCCCGGGAGACATTGACTGGCACAAGGAGCATCACGCGTTTGACCTCACCCTTCCTCATCTTCTCAAGTTGAATGAAAACGTGTCGGGAATTCTGGCGGGCGATCTAGTCCGAGCCGCTGTCAGTATGCGGCTTGGATCATTCTATGCGCGTCAACGAGAGTATGAGCAAGCGGAGCGGCTCCTTCAGGACTCGTACGCGATATTGAAGCGCTTGAACCTCGCCGACCAAACGCTTCTGTTGGCGTCCGTGCTGCACAATCTTGGCGAACTCTACTTTCGCCAGCGAAAGGTGGATGAAGCGGAAGACTTAGTGCGGCACGCCTTGCAGCTCAAGTTGGCCAATTCTGCGGCTCCGCAAGCCCTAGGGATTACGCAGTTTTTCCTCGCGGACATATTACACGCTCGCAACGTGCACGACGACGCAGAGGCGCTCACCACTAGCGCGATCAAAAATTTCATTGCAAGCGGAGACAATATGCGGGCGACCCAAGCATCCCTAGACATGGCTGAGAGATTCGTCTTGTCTAACGTTCGTTTGGCCGAGGCCTCCACTTAAGTCGGATGAGGCGTTCGCGTTGCTTCGAGCGGTAGGAGATCCAGTTGGTGAGACGCTGGCGCGGGCGTTCTTGGTAGAATCACAACTGGGCTGGAAGATGGGCGACCCACGGCGCGGCGCTGTTGCTTCAATGCATGCGCGAAAGGTTGCCCGGGAACTGCATGCTTTTGGGTTCACTCAGTATGTGAAAGGTCGTTATCTTCAAGCGCTGGCGCTATTTGATCTTGGCCTGGTAGACACTGCGTTGAGAGTGGCCGATAGATGTTTGAAAGACATTGGGACCCATGAGTTGGATCGCACTGTAGAAATGATAAGAGGCGACTTAGGGCTGTGGTTGTGTGCTGTCGGTGAGTTCGACAGTGGCCTGCAGGCCTTGAGAGTGTCACTAAGTGGTTTGGTGACGGCACTCGGACAAGGCGACCGTATAGTGGAGCGTGCGGCGGAGATGCTGAGGGAGGGGGAATCAAGGCATTCCCAGGTGCACGAGATTGCGAAAAGACATGTACTTGGGCTCGGTTCTGCGCCGACTGAACAGGCACACTAACAGCGCCCGGCTCACGGTGGGTGGGGACGCCCGTTCCAGCATCCCGCTGGGAGCCGAAAGCGCTGCGCTACGGGGTCCTGCACTTCCCGGCCCGCCTGACTCGAGGTGACCCAGGTGACCGCCCACCATCGGAACCCTCGCAGACTCGCACCGCAGCGCCACGCGGCCCTAAGCCACACCCTCGACCAGCGACCCCTGAGCGACCGAGCTCAGCACGCCGACAGCCAGCCCCGTGAGTGACCGGGGCTAGTGTCGGTAGATGGGTTGGTCAAGCGCTGACGGGGAGAAGATGGCGGAGTCCTGTATCGGCTCCGCGGGCGATCGTTGGCTGCATGTGCGGAGCGTTGCGGAGCTTGCCGCGCAACTGCGCGACAGGGACTTGGGTTTGTCCGACGCTGTGGTGGCAGCCGCCTGGCTTCACGACGTGGGCTACGCGGCTGAGCTGATCGATACTGGCTTTCATCCAATCGACGGGGCCAGATGGCTTCGTCGTCAGGGAGTCCCTGACGGGATCGTGGCGCTCGTCGCGTACCACTCGGGTGCTGCGTTCGAGGCGGAGGAGCGAGGGTTACTGCCGGAACTAGCGGAGTTCCTAGAACCGGATCCCGAGCAGCTGGCCATGCTCACGTTGGTGGACCTCACGGTTGGTCCGACAGGTGAGCGGGTTTCGGTTGAGGCCCGCCTCGACGAGATCCTTGCTCGGTACCCGGCTGAGAGTCCCGTGCATCGTGCCGTGAGGAGGTCTCGAGCGTCGCTCATTGAGTCGGCCGAGCGGGCCGCCGAGCGACTTGGCCTAGCCAATGTAGGGACTCGCCCGCCGGTCTAAGTAGTGCTGGATCCGCATCCGCATCGAGGGATGGATCTCGAGTGTGTCCAGGTCGTTGGGGGACACCCAGGCGACTTCCTTGCTCTCGTCGCTGGTGCGGGGAGCGCCGCCGATGACCTTGGCGCCGAAAGCAATCGAAAATTGCTGCCTGACCTCCCCATCGTCGTAGGCCATCACGTGGTTCGGGTTGGTGTACATGCCGATGATGTTGGTCACGTCAACCTCGAAGCCGGTCTCCTCGCGAACCTCACGGATCACGGTCTCCCGGATGGACTCGCCGATGTCATGGCCCCCTCCAGGCAGTGCCCAGAGGTCGTTGTCGGTCTTGTGGATCATCAGGATCCGGCCGTCGTCGTGCCCGACCACGGCGACCACAGAGGGGACAACGCTGTTGGCCTTCGGCGCCTTGGGGTCGTCGATGTAGTCGATTCGAGCCATACGCCGACCCTAGGCGACCTGCTCCGTGTCCACATCTGTTGCGCGTTCCCAGGTGCGCTCGAAGCTTTCCATGTACGTGGTGAACAGCCGACCGCCCACGACTCGGTGGATCTGGACGACAGGTGCGTGGCTGGCCGGCGTCCCGAGGGTGTGGGTGTTCGCCAGGAGAACCTCATCGAAGCGGAAGATCGAGGCGTACACCGTGTCGCGGTGCTTGCGCGCTGTGACTCCACGGCTCTGCAGCAGGGGTGCGTAGTAGGCCCAGGTGAGCTCGCACCGCGCGGCGAGTAGATGGGCGATGCCCTCCTCGTCACCGCGCCGCTTGACGGCCTCGGATGCTGGGTCTCCGAAGAGCAGCCGCACTCGGACGCCCGACTCCGCCTTCTCCAGCAGTCGCTGACCGAAACTGTCGACCGAGTCGTGAAGGAAGCTCGCGGCATACGCGAGCAGGTCGATGCTCTCGCTTGCTTGGTCAAGCAGGGTGCTCCACGTCCCGGGCGGGATCCCACCCCTGCTGGGGTGCAACGCTACGAACTCGGCTGCACTGGCCGACTGGGTCCTGACGTCGGATTCTGTAGACGGCCAAAGGAAGGCCTCCGGCTTGCCGAGGATGGACGTCAGGGCTTCTCGATGGGTTCGGTGCGGTACGCGGTCCTTGGAGATCCACCGCTCGACGGTCTTGGGATCCACCCCGGCGCGGCCGCTCACCAGATCGATGCTCAGCCCGGCCGAGTGGATCGCGCTGCGTAGCCGCTCGTTGGCCACCGGTCCCCCTTCTGGCGCTGTGGACGTCTTCGAGGACGTCTTCAAGAGCGTAGGACGTCCTGAAATGTCCCGCACGGCGGTGATGCCGTCCCTGTGGATAACGGTGACATGGCAGTGAGCCACTGGGGCTCAATGACAACGGAGGGCAGAGCGATGGCACTTGCCAAGCGGTTGAAGGTCTCCCACGACGACGTGTTCCCCTACGGAGCGTTCCTCGTCGGTCAGGTGAACCAGGTCGTCGACTTCGACCGGTCGACGCGTGAGATGAAGTACCAGCAGGTCGACAAGGACACCGGCCTGCCGATGTGGCAGGTGGACGTCATCGACGCTGACCCTGAGGCGAAGCGGGCGAGCAAGACCCTCTCGATCAAGATCGCGGCCAAGGTCCAGCCGGTCCCACCGGGCAACGACTCCGAGTCACCATTCACGCCCGTCGTGTTCGAGGGCATGACCGCTCTTCCCTACGTCGAGCAGGTCACCGACGACTTCTCGAGGATCGCGTGGTCCTTCCGGGCCGAGGCGATGCGAGGACCGCGAGCCGCGGCTGGCGTCTCGGCGGCGGTGGCTCAGGCGGATGCCGACAAGCCGAAGGCCGGCCAGGCTTCGAAGGCGGTGGCGTGAGATGAAGGTCGCCGACCTGGTCGCCTGGAGCGAAGCCCTGGGTGTCTCGATGAACGAGGTCACCACCGTTCTGCGGTTCCGAGTGCGGGAGGTCAACTCCTTGCGTGAGGACGTGGTCAAGGCGTGGGGTGGCTTGAAGAACGCCCCGGACGAGGAGCTGGTCCTCCAGCTCGCCGTCGCGGGCCGGGTCCTCGGCGAGGTCGTCCAGTCTCTGGAGACCTCGGTGGTTGAGGCGGGAAGGGTGGCGGTCTGAGTGGCTGCCGTGAGCCTGCGGGACTGGGCCGACTTCGCTGGCGTGCCGCTCTTCGACCTCGGGCACGTCATGGGAGCGGCTTGGGCCAACGCCGAAGAGCTTAACGGGCAGACGCGTCGCCAGGAGGAGCGGCTCAGAAACTGTCCCGATCTCGATGTCCTCCTGGGGATCCAGCACGCGGCCGCGGGACAGCGCCTGGTCCTGGCCCGACTGGAGGAGATCCGCAGGGTCGTTCGTCAGGAGGTGGGGTGAGTGCGCGGGGGAAAGGTCACCGAATGGGCCGAAGCCCTGCGCGTGCCGCCGAGGGAGCTCCCCGATGCGCTGCGCCGCCTGTATCGGGAGAGCGTGACCCTCCATGAGGATCTGATCCACTTCCACCAGAAGGTGCACGAGGGCCCCATGGTGCACATCGACGAGGCGATGGCGTTGGCCGAGAGCGCACTTCGAGAAGCGAGCGAGGGCCTGTCGTTTGCCCAGCTTGAGGCGTCGAGGGAGGTGTACTGACGTGACAACCAAGCCGGCACAGACCGATAGCACGCTGGATGGGCTCGTGGAGGTCCTTTCGGAGATCGTCGTCGCGGTTGCGCTCGTCGCCTGGCGCCTCGTGGTGGCGGCGGCTGGCAACCCCATCCCGATGCTGGGAGTGGCCGCAGTCTGGGCAGCTCTCCACTGGCAAGGTCGCCTCGCCGCGATCGTCGTCTGCGCCGGCTTGGTCGTCGCCCTCCTCGCCTGGCGGGCGACCTGGCCCGCCTCGTTCAACCGGGCCGTCGCTCTCCCAGCGGTCGCTGCGACGTTGGGGTGCCTCTACCGAACCCGATGGAGCCACATCGCCACTCGTCACGGTCTGGTCGCCCACGGGTATGCCGGTGAGCCGGGTTCGCAGGTCGATCGTGAGGTCGCCGGGCTGGGACGAATCAAAGCCACCCCGGGACTGCTACGGCTGCGGGTGCGCCTACCTGCCGGATTGACAGCAGGACACGTCGAGGCTGCCTGCGAAGGCCTGGCGCACGCGTTCCGAGTCCGTGAGTGCCGCGTCGTGGCCGATCGGCCGGGGTTCGTCTGGCTCGAGCTGCACCGTCGCGACCTGCTGGCCGCCGTGGTGCAGCCCCGTCCACCCAGTGACCAAGTCGACCTGGACCAGGTCCCGATCGGGCGACACGAAGACGGCACCGCGTGGACCATCGCCGTCCGAGGCACCCACCTCCTCCTCGCCGGCGCCACCGGCTCCGGCAAGAGCTCCGTGCTCTGGTCCATGCTGTGCGGCCTCTCCGGCCGGATCCGGATCGGATCGGTGCAGGTCTGGGCGGTCGATCCGAAAGGCGGGATGGAACTCGGGCCAGGACGTGGACTGTTCGCAAGGTTCGAGGACACCGAGCCCGAGCGGATGTGCCGGCTCGTCGAAGAGCTCGTCGACCTCAAGGACACCCGGGCCCGGGAGCTGGCTGCCGCCGGCTGCCGCATCCACGAGGCAAGCACACACTCGTCACACATCGTTCTCATCGTCGACGAGCTGGCCACGCTGACGGCATTCGCCGAACGCAAGATCATGTCCCGCTTCGACCGGGCCCTCGGCCTGTTGCTGACCCAAGGGCGGGCTTGCGGGATCACCGTCGTCTCCGCCGTCCAGGACCCAGGCAAGGACGTCGTCGGCTGGCGCGACCTGTTCCCCACCCGGATCGCGCTGCGCCTGGACAACCCGATCCAGGTCGACATGGTCCTCGGCGACGGCGCACGCGACCGGGGCGCCCGCGCGGACCACATCAGCGAGCTCACGCCCGGAGTCGCGTACGTCCGCACCCTGGGCACCCGCCAGCTCAAGCGAGTCCGGTCCGCGTACCTCAACGACACGGACATCGACGAGCTCGTAGGCGCCAGCTCCGCACCGCTCGACGACGTCCTCGCCGAACTCGAGGCCGATCTCCAAGGAGGCGCGGCATGACGACCCCCAAGTCCTTCGGTGCCGGGGGCCAGTCAGGTCCCGCCTACGGAGTGGCGCTCCCGGTCGATGTGACCGGTGCCCCCTCGGCTCGTGAGCTGGCCCACGGTCAGTGGAGGCTGTCTGCGACGTGTCGTAGCCGCGACCACGAGTGGTGGTTCGCCAAGCCCACCAGCGCCCGAAGCCGCCTCGCGGTCCAACTCTGCGAGGGCTGCCCGGTCCGGCGCGAATGCCTCGCCGCAGGACTGCTCTTCGGGGAGGAGTTCGGAGTCTGGGGAGGCCTGAGCCACATCCAACGCCGACCCCTCGTCGCCCGACTCCTCACCGGGGTCCCCCTTGGAACCGTCCTCGCCGCCGTCCTTGGGCAGAAGCAGGCCGGCAAGTGCACCGAGGCAGCCTGATGTCCCTCATGCCCACGGAAGCCGAGCTCGAGGCAGGATCCGCCCTCGGACTCCCCTTCGGCACTGGAACCCGCGGTGAGGACGACGCCGGGGCCGAGCGGTCGGCCCGGGTCGGGCACTGTCACCGCCCGGTCAAGCTCACCGGCCGATCGCACACCGTCGACCGAGCCACCGGAGTGATCCTCTCGAGCCTAGACTCGGCGGACCTTCCCGACGGGGTTCTCTACGTCAAGTGCGGCAACCGCCGCGCTTCGGCCTGCGCCCCCTGCTCCCGGGAGTACGGCGCCGACATGTGGCACCTGCTCCGGGCCGGAGCAGCAGGCGGGGACAAAGGCGTTCCCACCTCCGTGGTCACCCACCCGATGGTGTTCGCCACCTTGACCGCCCCGTCCTTCGGACCCGTCCACGCGGCCAAGCGCCCCGGTTCCACGTCTCGCCGGTGCCGGCCGAGATCCCGCGGAGAGCGATGCTCGCACGGGAACAACCTGTCCTGCATGGCCATGCACCAGCACGGCGATCTCGTGGTCGGACAGCCGCTCTGTGCCGAGTGCTACGACTACGAAGCACACGTGGTGTGGCAGTGGTGGGCACCCGAGCTCTGGCGCCGGTTCACCATCGCCCTCCCCCGGGCCATCGCCAAGGCGCTCGACGTCTCACAGAAGGCGGCTCGCCAGCTCGTCCGAGTCTCCTTCGCCAAGGTTGGCGAGTACCAGCAGCGCGGCGTCATCCACTTCCACGCGATCATCCGGCTCGACGGACCACCCGACGACGAGCAACCCTTCCCTCCGCCCCACATCGACGTCGACTCCGGCTGGCTCGTCGACCGAGTACACGACGCCGCCGGCCGGGTCGAGTTTGATGCACCACCGGCGTACCGGCACGGTCGCGACCACCGATTGACCTTCGGCGCTCAGGTCGACGCCCGACCTGTCCACGTCCGCGCCGGCCGTGATGACCTCGGCGGGCCGATCCACCCGGAGACGGTCGCCGCCTACATCGCCAAGTACTCCACCAAGTCCGCCGGCGACCTCGACCCCGGCGAGCTGGGCGCCAGCAACACCCACCTGGCCCGGCTCCGGCGGAGCGTGCTGCGGCTGGCCGACGGCGCTGACGACCTCTACCCGCCCGGAGGGCCCTTTGACAACCCGTACCTGCTCCTCGGCAAGTGGGGCCACATGCTTGGCTTCCGGGGTCACTTTGCCTCCAAGTCGCGCCGCTACTCCACCACCCTCACCCGGATCCGAGGCGCACGACGACGTTTCCAACGAGCCAAAGCGCGTCACCCCCACCGACGCGTCGACGTCACGCTCCTCGACCGGGGCGACGAGGACGAGACGACCCTCGTTGTCGGCAGCTGGCGCTTCGCCGGCACCGGCTGGCCTACCGATGACGACACCGAGATTGCCATGGCCGCTGCAGCACGAGCTCGGGAACGTGCCCAAGGTCGTAGACAACAGCGGAATCATTCCAGCCGGGTGAGGGAGGAGTAATGACAAAGAAGTGGTACACCGTGAAAGAGGTTGCCGAAATGCTTGGCTACGGCGAGTCGAAGGTCTGGACGCTCGTCATTCAGCGGGATCTCAAGTCTCTCAAGGACGGCGGGTCGCGACGGATCCTGCCCGAGTGGGTCGACGAGTACATCGCTCGACGAGCTGCCGAGGCTGATCGCGAGTTCGTATGACAGCCAAGCGGACTCGCCCCAACGGGGAGAACTCCATCTATCCCTATCGCAACGGGTTCGCAGCCTATGTCTGGATCTCGACGCCGGCTGGTCGTCGGATGCGCAAGTACGTCTACGGCAAGACGCGAGAGGACGTCCACCGTGACTGGATTGCGTTGCAGGCCAAGGCTCGTCGCGGTCCGATCGCGACGAAGGTCCCGACCGTCGGGCAGTACCTCCATCGCTGGCTGGAGGAGGTGGTCGAGCCGAACCTCGCGCCGTTGACCGCGTCGACGTACGAGACTCTCGTCCGGCTCTACCTCGAGCCTGGGCTTGGGCACCTCCGGCTGGATCGGCTGAAGGTGCGGGACGTCCAGTCGTGGTTCAACCAGCTCCAGTCCGCGTGCCAGTGCTGTGCCCAGGGCAAGGACGAGAAGCGGGCTCAGCGCGACCAGGCATTGGCAAGGTGCTGCGCCAAGGGGGAGTGCTGCCACAGCCACGCGTCGGGTCGGACGATTAAGGACGCTCGGACCGTCCTTCGGTCTGCTCTGTCGAACGCGATGAGCGAGGAAC
>JAABUT010004567.1_pt1 | contig 10903 bp, 9 predicted proteins | sample 5559281 | NCBI WGS metagenome assembly JAABUT01 (sample SAMN10711880, study PRJNA513359) | rock metagenome | isolation source: Antarctica rocks | place: Antarctica: Victoria Land, Ricker Hills nord | collected 2016-01-04 | reverse complement strand
TTTCATACTCGATGATGTCAGAATCGAAACTCATATGAGAATGAAAGTTCTTGTTCATGAAGAAGAGAATCAAGAAGATGACTGATGACAAGATGTTATTGTTGACAAACTCAATCATAAGTAGTCACTTAGATCAGTCGTTCTGCATATATGAACAGAAGAATTGAAGATAACGCTTGATGTTCTGATTGACTCGTTCACTTTGATCATCAATCTGAGAATGATAGATGATGAACAATCGAAGAAAAATGCTCAGTCGTTTGCAAAGAAACTTTCATAGTATAGAGATGAATTGCAAATCTCGATCAGATACTATGAAGCTTGATAAATCATGAGTTTGATATACTCATTGAATCAGCATTTCAGCTGTCTTTTCAGCTGTGATATCTTCATCATCAATGATGCAAGAAATATAATGTTTTTCTTTTGACAATCTGCAGATGACAGTCAGAATAGCGTTGTAATCGTATGAATCAGATAGACTGATAATGAAGTTCATTACTATGTCTTGTCATCGCTGCTCAGATATAGATAGAGATTGAAGCAAGTCGTTTGATTTATTTCTTAATGTCTTTGAACGTTGACATATGTAGCAGTTTTGAATATATTGATCTATCGTTTTTCGCATAGAAGATTAATAGTAATTTCGCTTTATGATTTTCACTGTTCTAAGAATTTCAGAATGATCAATCAACGACTGATCATGTATCTCACGAATCAGATTCATTTGCAGAAGTTCATTAAACGAAATTCATAGCTGACTATCTTTGTATAAGATTTCATTCTGAACTTGACAATTCTTCAGCTTGATGTCTTTGCATTGTGCTTCGTCTCTTGCTATTGCTTCGCGAAGTAGCATACAATTCTCATCAATTTCATTAGTCTCAAGAATCTGTTTATAAATTGATTGATCATTATTCTTCTTTAGATCAGCGATCTTCATTCAATTCAATGTCAGAATAGTAGTTCTTTGATATCAAACGCGTTCATCGTCAAGATCTCTAGACATAAAGTCAGCTTAATGAGTTAATGCATCGATCTTAATGTTCTGTTTGTCAGATCGATACATTATCTTGAAGTTGAAGTCAGCTAGCTTCTGAATTCAACGCATCTGTCGTTGACTCAACTTCTTGTCTTTCATCAATGAAGTGAGTGCTTGATGATCAATGAACATCTTGATAGAAATGTCAGTCAACTTCAGTTTGAATCATCAATGCTTAAATGCTTGAATGATGATCAGCAGTTTCTTATCATATATTTCGTAGTTGCACTCAGCAGAAGACATGTTCTTGCTATAAAAAGCAATTGAATGTAGTACTTCTTCGTCATCATATTGAGAGAGAACTTCGTCGTTTACGTAGTTGAATGAGTCAGTTTTCAGAATAGTCTTACGAGTCTGATCAAAGTGACGAAGTATAGAAGTCTCAGTCATACATCTCTTCATGTGATTGAATGCAGTCTGACAAGCCTCATTTCATTCAAATATGATCTTCTTTTGAGTGAGTTGAATCATTGAATGAACAATTTTCGAAAAGTTCTTGATGAAGCGTTGATAGAAATTGCAGAAGTCAATGAAGAACTGCATCTGAGTGAGATTATTGAGTGTAAATCAATCAACTACTGCTTGTATCTTTCGTGAATTCATCTTAAGTCTCTCGATTGACATCAAAAGTTTCAAAAAGATAATTTTTTGAACATGAAACTTGCATTTATCAATGTTTATTTGTAGATCAGCTTTTCGTAGTCTATTCAAGATCAATTGTACATGTTGCTTGTGTTTCTTCAAGATCTTGCTGTAGATGATAATGTCATCTAGATAAATCTGACAAAACTGATGAAGATATTCAAACAGCACGTCGTTCATATAGTGTTGATAGAACGTCGATTCATTGATTAATTCAAAGAACATTACATGATATTTGTATGAGTCGAAGAAGATGATAAAGATAGTCAGATCTTCGTTATCTGAATGCATTCGCAGTTTATTGAACGCGACAATGATGTTCAATCGAGTCAGATATTTGCTTTCTTGTATATGAATGAAAGTCTCGTCTATCAAGAGCAAAGAATAGCGATTTCGTTTGATCAAAGCATTGAGCTTTCTGTAGTTGATGCAGAAACGCAGACTTTCATCTTTCTTTTCAGCAAACAAGATGAGCGAGATGTATGATGCGAAGCTGAAAAAAATGAATTCTTTGTTCAGATGTTCAATCAGATACTTCTTTATCTTCTGAAGCTTGTGATTGAACATCTGATATAGTCTGCTTCGTGAAAGCATTTCTTCATTGATCAACTCGATTTTGTGATCATAGAAACGATGCGATGATAGCTGATCAATCATTGCTTGATTGAAAACATCTAGATAGTCGTGATATTCAGAGAGAAGCTTGATCTTGACTTGCTCGAGAGCTTCAGCATGAAAAAGCTTATGCAGATTCACTTCTTCAGACTTGTTTTCAGCTGTAGTTATGAGTCGATCGATTTTCAAGATGATAACAGCAAAGATCTTGACATTTGAACGTTTGACTAACATTCTATATGTCGCTGTCTTTATCATTGCTATGTTCATTGAATGTGACGTTGATTTAGAAATTTTGACGTTAGTTAAAGTCGCGTCACGCGATTTTAACTGTTCGATTGAACTCTTCTTTTGACTGAAAGAGAGTGATTTCTGACTGAATTGAGATGTAACAAAAGTGAAAAATCTCTTTAGTATATGAGTAGAAGTCAAGCTCTTCTGTTTCGTGATTGTTTTATGACTTGAGAGTAGAACAATCGATTTCTGACTAGAAGTGAAATTCGAAAATTGAAGAAAATCGATTTACATATTTATTACTAGATTGATTTTGTTCATTCATGTTTTTTCAAGAATCATTTAATGTTGATCTAATCAAATGATCAATATAGAAGCTGTGTCAATCATATGATCTTGAACAGTCAGATTTGAATAGATGACATGAGTAATGAGTTTCTTAGCATAATGATCGTCAAATTCTTGAATTGACTTCGCTTTGATCAAAGTCAGAGACTCAGTTTGCAACTGATCACAAACAATCTGCGCGATCACTTCATCAATGAATGAATAGTCAGCAGCTTCGATGTCTATCAATGACTTCAATGAGTAACTAATTTCATTGCTAGAAAGTACACATTCAATAATCAAAGATTCAGAAGCAAAAGAATCATTTGACATGCTCATCATTGAAGAAATTAACACATTTTTCATTGCATCTTTGATGAAAGTTTCTAGTTTTTTGCCTCACTATCTTTGAAAGAAGACATTTTCTCATTCTCTTTATTCTTTGAAATGATGATTTCATGTAAACAAGAAATGAATGCATGAAATGTTGAAATGTTGATCTTGTTCTGAAAGCAGTTCTTGAATAAGTGATCTGAGATCTTGCAGATATAGCAGACGATAGATGATCTGACTGATTCAGAGATAGAAAAGATAGTTGACTTGACATATTTGATTATTGAAGTCGTCACTGCTGACAATGAAGTAGCAATGCATTTATCAGATACAACAGTGACTTTGACAATGACAGTACAAAGCTGACTGCGTAGCTGATAGTTGACTCACTGTTTATTATTCACATCTTGAAGAAAGATTCTTAAGCGAGTGAGTGAAGTAAAGTTCTTTGAACAGATTGATAGAGCATTTTGCAAGCGATTGTTGATCTTATTCTGAAGATCATTCATCAGAATGCAATCATCGTAGTCTAGATAGTTGAATAGCTTCATAAAGTTGAAGTAGAAGACATTGAAAGACTTGTCTGTTTGTCTAAGAGTGTTGTATTTACGACGACACTTTCGATTTCTATTCAGTTCATTGTATATTTCTTTCAGATGCTCAAATAGCTCGTTGATCGAGATGTATGAATGCAAAGCATCATGTTGACATCAAGTGAAAATGTGCTCAGCAACATCATCTTCTAGTCTAGATATCACATAGACAATATAGATATTTTCATTATCGAAGTGATCAACATTTGTCTGAAGCTTGTCGTTTATCTTGATTCTTCAGCTGTTTCATGTCAATTCATCTTCATCAGTGAATATAAATGAGTTCAAAAACTTGAAGAACTTGTGATGATTATTATCGAATAGAGTGAATGATTCACATCGAGTATGATTCTCGATAGATTGACGAGATAGAGATTTTGTAAACTGATGAGATTGAGACTGATTCGTTGAACACTGTTTCTTTTTTAGACTCAAGACTTTCTCTCGTAAATTAATGATAGTTTCTTCTTAAGTATCTATTGTCATTTAATTGATTTCTAGCTCATTAAATCTCTTGATGTGATCAACTTGAACATTGATTCATTGCTTGTTGAGTTTCAAAGTCATGTTTTGTTGATCTTTTAGCTCGATCAGCATCTTAATGATCTCGTTTGACTGATCAATAGCTCATTGACAAAGTTGTTGACTCATGTTGATGTTTCATGAGATAGCGACATTCTGAGATTTCGCTGAAGCATCGAAAGAAATAAGAGAAACTTGTCTACTAGCAGTGCTTCTAAGCAGATGAGCTGTTCATGACTCAACTGATTCGAAGTCGCGTGTCATTGTAAGAAAGATAGATAGATAAATTTGATAAATTTGAGTAAATTTGCAAATGTATTTTGATGAAAGTAATTCAAAGAATTTCTTGCGAATTTTCTGAATAAACGAAGTAGATTATTTCGTATCGTCTACACGTCAATAGCAGAGTAGTTGATTAGCATTTATCTACTGTTAGAAATCGATCTAGAGTGAGTCATAGAGATGTTATTTAACTAATAAATAAATGCTAAGAAAGAAAAGTATTTACAAAAAAGAATCGAGTTCTTATATGTATGTTTCTCAGCTCTGTGCTAGACTCGATTGAGTTGATGTCTTACACATATGATGTAGAGACTCAATTGACATCACTTCTAGATCAGATTCTTGCTAAACTTGATTAGAATGAAATCAGACGAAGATTAGCTGAAGAATAGATGAAGACTAGAATCGTGACATTCAGTGTGAGAACTGCATCTTTTCATGCACTGATTAAATGATCAAAGAAGAATTGCATCGAGATTTTCGTTATGTCGATCAAAGATATTGATAGAGAAATAATTTACAACACTTAATGCAAACTGAACGTTCTAGACGTCGCTTTCATTGATGCATCAGCTCAAAATCTAGAAGACATCAAAGTCAAGCTATCTTTGAAATATCAGAATTTTCTCAACGTATTTGATTGAGCTCAAGTCAATAAGCTATCATCTCATCGTTCATATTATCATAAGATAGAGTTCACTAATGATGTCACTTCTTCTAAATGTCGAGCTTATTGAATGTCACTTTACAAGCTTCAGAAGATCAAAGAATATCTGAACGAAAATCTGTCAAAGAGTTTTATTACTTCTAGCAAGATTTCATATTTCTCACTTGTTTTATTCACTTTGAAGATCAATGATGATTTTCGCTTCTGCATTGACTATTGAAAACTCAATGTCATTATCAAAAGAAATCGCTACTCTCTATTGCTCATAAATGAGATGATTGACAAAATCGTTGACTGCAAGCATCTGATTCAACTGAATATAATTTTCACTTTCAACAAACTTCGTATGCATCTCGATAGTGAAAACTATATGATCTTCATTATCGCTTTAGAAGCGTACAAATCAAAGATTTTATCATTCAAATTAACAAATGATTCTGCCTTGTTTCAGCAATATATGAACGATGTTCTATGAGACTTTCTAAATGACTTCTGTCAAGCTTATTTAGACGACATTCTCATATACAGCAAGACTCAAAAGAAGCATAAACAACATGTCAAGATGATATTAAATCATCTACAAGACGCTGATCTGCAGATAAATATTTGAAAGTGCGAATTTGATGTAGAAGAAACAGTCTTCTTAAAGATCATAGTATTAAAACAAGATCTTTGCATGAACTTTATCAAAGTGAAAGCTATAGTCAATTGAGTTACATCTACTAATCTAAAAGAGATACAAGACTTCATTAACTTCGTCAATTTCTATTGATGCTTCATCAAGAACTTTTTGAAACTAGTCAAGTCATTCACTCAACTGACTTGAAAAGACACATCTTTTGTTTGAAATGAAGTCTGCATAGAAGTTTTTGACAATCTAAAGAAGCAGATCAGCTCGATCTCAGTTCTGCATCATTTCAATGTCAAACGTCAAGCTATTTTGAAAATCAATGCATTCAACTATGTAAAAGACGACATACTATCTCAGTATGATGACGAGAATGTGCTTCACTTGATAATCTTCTATAGCAAGAGCATGATTTCAGCTGAATGCAATTATCACATCTATGACAAGAAATTGCTAACTATCATTCAATGCTTCGAACATTGACAACTTGAACTAAAAGATACTGAACTATTTATTCAGATGTTTACTGATCATCAAACTTTGAAAATCTTTATGAAAAACAAACAGCTGACTTGATGATAAGCAAACTATCTGAATATTCTATTAAAGTTTAACTTTCAGATTATCTTTTGATCAGGCAAAATAAACATTAAAGTCGATGCTTTAACTAAAATGTCGATGATTGATAGTTCTGAATCAGCTAAAGAAATAGATGATTGTTTTCAGACTATATTGATCTTGAATTGAATAAACGTTTTATCAATTGAGTTTGAAATCAAATCTGAATACAAGATTAATCTTTATCAACGCGTACATCTAGTCAATCAGAAGAATGAACTATACAATGAGTATCAACAAGCTATAAACAAAGATGAACTGAAGCTTCATGACATGAAGTTAAAGAACTATCAAATCATTGACAACGTTCTATTCAAAAAGAGTCTACTATGAATGTCAAAACAAATGCATACGAAATTGCTTTGAAAGATTCATGATCAATCATCAATCTTGCACTCTGACATTAAATGAATGATTGATCTAGTTTAATGCTTCTACTATTGATCAAATCATCAAGCAACTATTCAACAATACATTTGAAACTATCATGTTTATCAGTGAAGCAAAGCATCTTGAGATGATACAAATGATTTGCTTCAATCTCTATCAATCTTTCAGCAGCGTTGACAAGATATAATTATGAACTTCATCATTGAACTATCTTTATTGAAAAACTATAACATCATTTGCATGATCATATGTTGTTTCTTCAAAGAACATCACTATGTTCTTTGTCATTGAAAAAACAATGACATCTCAATTGAAGAAACAGTATGAATCATGCTATGAAATGTCTATCAACTTCATGATCTACTCAGTTCTATTGTTTCAAATAGAGACTTTCAGTTCATATTGATCATGTGACAAAGTCTTTGTAAATGACTGAAGATCAAAGTCAATTTATCAACAGTCTATCATTTAAAAATTGATGATCAGTCGAAATGAGTTAATCAAGATGTTGAACATGAACTTTGAATTTACTGCAATTACATGCAGAATGATTGAGCTAAATGACTTTCAATGATGAAATTCAGTGATAATTTCAATACATTTTCAACTATCTTGATGATTTCTTTCTACTTCAATAAAGACTTTCATCTTCAAATGAGTTTCAATTCAGATACGATTGATTATAAAATGACTTGTCAATGTATTGAAGTTAGAAAGATCGATGACATTGTCATTTAAATGAGTGAACTTCTTATCTGCAATCATCAACAATTGAAAAAGATCAAGCAGATCACTGAAGCTCAGATGAACAAGCATAAATGAGATGTCATCTATGAAGTAAATGATCAAGTTTGAGTAGTCTTTGAAAACATCAAAATCACTAGATCATGCAAAGATTTGAAAAACAAGCAGCTCAATCTCTATTCAATCACAGTCAAAGTTGAGATCTTCTATCGTCTTCAGCTATCTAGAAGCATAAAGCATATACATTCAATGTTCAGCTTGAAGTATCTATGATCTTCATTAAATGATCTTTTATTGAGACAACATTCTGAGTTCTTTAAATCAATGATCATTGAAGAGAATGAAGAGCACTGAGAAGTAAATGATATATTGAACTTCAGATGATATAGAGAAAGACTACAATACAAGATCAAATGAATTGAGATAGATTGTGATGACAAATGATACTATGTCAATAAAGAAAAATTCAATGACTTGAAGAAAGTTCTGAATGAATTTCACAAGCTATACTTGAATAAGTTGCACTAAATTGAAAACATGATGAATTTTTTTTTTTGCTTTTATTTCTTTTCTATTCATGCAAACATGAATGTTCAAAGAAGAGAATAATGTTATAAACATGTCTGAATTAATCAGAGTTCAGATCTAATTCTAATCAATTTGATTAAAGCATGTTACGATTCTAGCTACGCATCTATGTTGATAGCTATGTTGATGACTATGTTGATGACTATGTTTCTGACTATCATCGATCGCTCGTCACTAGACTATCGAGTTGTTTCGAAGTCAACTCTATTCAGAGTTAGCTTATGTTCTTCTGAGTCATATAGATAGTCGATTCTTCTCTTCTAGATACTTTTCTTCCTTAGCATTTATATACTCGTTACATTACACTCATATGACTCGCTCTATGCTGATTTCTAACAAAGCAAGTCATGATGCTATGTCTAGTTTGAATCTAGCACATCTCTTTGAGTCATTCTCAGCACTTCTTCTCATTGTTCAGCACTTTCTTCATTCATTTCTTTCATCATTCTTTTAAATAAACACATCTGACATATTACATCACATCTGTATCAAGTCTAGCGCAGTCTCAAGTCATTATTTATAAAAGAGCTTACACTCTTTCTCTTCTGTATTCTTAATGTCTTGTTATAGCTATCTTTAAAGAACAATACATATATATCAGCTCTGAGTCTTTTTGATTGAATGATCTAGACACGATCTCAACAATTTTATTCTAAATGTCGTTCATCAAAATGATATCATTGTAGTTCAGAAAGCTGAATATTCTAGTGAATTTTGAATAAAAAGAGCTGAAAGACTTGTTGAGCTGCTTCAGAGCAACGTATTTGCAATGACACTTTCAAATAAGATTCTAATCTTCATAAATTTCTTTCAGATGTTTCAATAACTCTGATAGTAATTGATAGAGTGAGAAAGCATCAACATGATGCTTTGCATAAAGTTGCTGATCAGCATCATCTTCTAGTCTGAAAATCACATAGACAATATGAATCTTTTTAGTAAAGTAATGATTCGCGTTGACATCGAGCTTGTCAGTTATTTTGATGTTTCATGTCTTTCAGATAGAATCATCTGTTTCGATGAAGATGAGTGAATTCAAAAGCTTGATGAACTTGTGATGATCATTCTTGTTTTTGTTATCAGATAAAGTAGAAGATTCTCGTTGAAAGCAAGCTTCTTTCTGATTGACTTGTTGCTCAGCTGACTGAGTATCTTGACGAGACAATGATTGATCGACTTGACGTTGTTTCACTCTGAAGTTCAATTGCTCATCTTGTAACTGACTGATCTTTTTCTCTAGCTCATAGTTTTTATTAAAAGCGACTTCTAGTTGTTTCGCTTTCTTTTTGTGATTGTTTTGTATAAAAAGTCAGTGTTCATTGAGTTGTAGAGTCAAGTCTCGCTGACTTTGAAGCTCATTCAGCATATTAATGACTTTGTTGAGTTGATTGCTGACTCAATGAAACAGTTGTTCTTCAATGTTTATGTTTCATGCAATAACAGCTTTCTCAGCTTCAACTAAAGCATTGATGAGTAGAAGTGAAACTCTTTTATTGACAGTGCTTCTAAGCAGATGAGTTGTTCAAGACTCAACTGACTTGACGTTGCATATCATGATGAGAGAAGATAGAAGTTGTTGAGATAAGAATTGATGTTTTTTGATGAGTGAAAATTCAAAGAATCTCTTGTGAATTTCAGATAATAATTGAGTGCTTTATTTGAAGAATTTCTTGTGATCTAAAATCATGATGCAAATTTGAAGAATCTCTTGCAAATTTTTCTTACTGAATAGATTGTTTCATATCATTTATTCATTGATAGCAGAGTAGTTGATGAGCATTTATCTAATGTTAGAGATCAGCATAGAGTGAGTCAATATGAGTGTCATTTAACTAGAAGATAAATGCTAAGAAAGAAAGATAGTTACAGAAAAGAAGCTGATTACATATATGTGTTTCTCGATCAACGCTAAACTCAATAAAGACTAGTCAAGATGACGAAGCGAGAATAAATCTGACAAGACTAGAAGATTGAGTCTGACAAGACTAAAATCATGATACTTGTCAGCGAAGCAAAGTCTCTAGAAATAGCATCAATGAACTTTATCATCTTCTTTTGATTTCACAGAAACGCTGAAAAGATATAGCTATAAACTTCATCACTGAACTATCTCTGTCAAAAGACTATAACATCATTTGCACAATCATATGTCATCTCATCAAAGAACATCACTATGTTTTCTGTCATTGAAAAGACAATGACATTTCAGTTGAAGAAATGATTTGAATCATGTTATGAAACGTTTATCGACTGCATGATCTATTCAGTTCTATTGTTTCAAACAAAGACTCTCAATTCATATTGACTATGTGAAAAAGTCTTTGCAAGCAACTGAGAATCACAGCTAGTTTATTCACAGTTTATCATTCTGAGATCAACGATCAATCGAAACAAGTCAATCAAGACGTTGAATGCGAACTTAGAATCTACTGCAATTACATGCAGAATGACTGAGTTAAATGAATATCTATGATGAAATTCAGCGACAATTTCAATATCTTCTCAATTACTTCAATGATTCTCTTCTACTTTAATAAAGAATTTCATTCTCGAATGAGTTTCAATTCAGATATGACTGACTATGAAACAACTTGTGAACGACTTGAAGCTAGAAAAGCAAATGATATTGTCATTTAAATGAAAGAGTTACTGAGCTTTGATCATCAACAGTTGAAAAA
>JAABUT010004566.1_pt1 | contig 10903 bp, 13 predicted proteins | sample 5559281 | NCBI WGS metagenome assembly JAABUT01 (sample SAMN10711880, study PRJNA513359) | rock metagenome | isolation source: Antarctica rocks | place: Antarctica: Victoria Land, Ricker Hills nord | collected 2016-01-04 | reverse complement strand
GTGGGAGGGGCCAATCCCCGTTTGTCGGCTCGCGGGTCACGACCTTGTGGAACCGCCGACGCCGATAGTTGGGCTGGGGCTCGCCTATGCTCAGATCGCCGCCGTCGGCGCGGGGCCGCGCCTTGCCCCAGCCGTTTCCGCAATCATAAATGCGCGACTGATCGACAGCGTCGACCGGCTCATCCAGGTCGTAGCGCCCCCATAGTTCGACCCATTCGTCGGACACCACCTCGCGCGGCAGGCCGAGCACACATCGGGCCGCCATCTCGGGATCTATGATCGGTTCGGCGCCGCCCGGAAGCTGGGCGTTCGCGGCCGCGACAGCGAGTTGCGCCTGAGCAAGATCCTTCAACATCGAGATCATGCCGGCCGCGAGTTTGGGATACGCCCGCGACAGTGCCACTGCGGCCGCATCGGCTTGGGCCTTGGCAGCGTCGTAAACGAGGCGCCGAGATGCTTCCTCCTCAATCGCGAGCGCCGCAGCGTGCCGGCGCTCGACCTCAGCGAGAACAGCGGTGGCGTCCTCGGCTGACTCCCGTGCCGCGGCAAGGGTGTTCCGGTCAGCTTGGCGTTTTGCGGCCTCGTCCATGAAGCCGGCCGAGACTGCGGCCACAGCTTTGTCAACGGCGGCGCGGGCTTCCGTGTCGGCCTTGCGTGCGAGGTCGAGGGCCTCGGCGAGTTGAGCGGTGGTGGACTTCGGCCGCTTGAGCGCGGCGCGTATCAGATCAAGAATTGGGGGCATGCGGGCTATCCCTTCGGGTGCAGTGATTTCGGGTCAGTCTTGTCCCGGCGGCGCTGCCAGTCGGCGGACATCACGGCCGGATCGATGAGGGTGAGGCCGGCTTCCTCGGCGAGCCCGGACCAGTCGACGGCCTCGAAGCCGATGGGCGGCTCGGCGAAGCCCCGGAGGCGGAGATTCCCAGTGATATCGAGCGCCATGTCGGTGGCGAGGTCGAAGGCGAGATTCAGGCCGCCACCGCCCAGAGCGGCGCCCCAGGCCGCAAGGGCCGGAAGGTCGACGACGATAGCCCACAGGGTGCCGAGGTCGGCTTGAGGGAGCAGGGTGCCGACCTCGGCCGACGCTGCGGACTGCGGACCTTGCGCGAGTGCGGACCTGCGGACCTTCGTGCGGCTCGGCTCGGTCGACCGGAGCCAATCGGCGCGCGCCTCTTCCAGATCGAACTTGCCGTCGGCGCCCCTCTTGATTCGAGCGTCGGACACCGCATTGCGGACGGCTTTTTCATCGACACCGAGGGCCGCCGCCAGGGCACGGCCGGACAGGCGTTCAGCCATGATGCGGACCTCCGTTTTCAGGGCTGCGACTAGGTTCTTCCTGGGAATTTAATTCCCGCACTTCTCGCCGGGAGCCAGGGAGGACCCGCGGCCACCGGCAGGGTGGCAAGCGGGCGCATTCCGATGTCGAGGCGCTAACCGACATGGTCGATCTCCTCGACGAGGGATCGCAGCTCATGAGCGTCCGAACCGAACCGCAGTGACCAACGCCCTTTGTCTCGCAAGGCGATGGCGAACTCAGCCGCGTCGCCAGCACTGAGGAAGTCGTAACAGCGAGCCACCATCGGTCCACGGCAGTCGATGTTCCACCCCGTGGTCGTGCGCTTAATGCGAGCCAGCGAAGCGCCCGGTTCAAAGGGGGTGTCGATGCTTGTCATGTCGGGACGATGCGCGCCGTCGGCCTGGACGTGAAGGCCGCGCGCAACTCGCGCAAGACGCGCAAGCGGGCACCCCGGGCTTTGCCGCAGTCGATATGTCTGCCGCACTTTGCCGTGCCCCACCCCCGCACTCCCCATAGGGGAGTGACGTGGGTGACGCATGGTGACGCGTATTTACATTCCCCCTCACATACCTGCGCGCCTGCGTGTGTGGGATTAATGCAAAGTGACGTCACCATGCGTCACCCGTCACCCAATGGCCCGCTGGACTCGACGGTGGGTTGCGGAGCAGAATAGGGAGAGCCCGCGCGAGCCTGAGGGACAACAGCCATGAAGCGCATTGCAATCGCGTTCGCCGCTCTGGTGCTGACCGCCGTGAACTTAAAGGCGGATAACGTTCCGCCTCCAGCGCCTCCAGCGCCAGCACCAGTGACTTTCGAGCAAGCGTTGATACAGCGACTCGACACCATCGTGGCAGCGTTGGCCGTGATAGAAAGGGCTCCAGCCGATAGGCTAGTTCTTCCGGGTCCGTATGATTGCTACGGCAACTGTGGGCAGACGACCATCAACTTCTGTAAAGCACTCGGGTTCGAAGGCGGCTATAGTCTAGCTACGCCTGGAAATGCTGCAACCAACACCAGTGGGTACGGAGTTTGTATCTCCAGGCCTCATTGAGGAGATCACGACGGCCGAGACACTCAGGCAGTACCCTCCCTACGCCCACTACGCCGCTTCCGCTGCTCCTTGCAACCGAGCCGAAGGGAGAAGCCTGACCCCCTGATAGCTCCGCACGCCCTTGGCGCCGCGGTGAATCTCCAGGCCCGCTCGCTGCATTCGCTCGGCGAAGGCTTTGCGCGTCATGACGCCTTCGTTGGCGGCCTTGGCGTACCGCCCCCACGCCGCGAACAACTCGGCCGAGGTCTCGCTCTTCCACTCGTTTCCGGGCTCGAGGTCGCAATCCTCCTCAAGCCATGCCCCGAAGGTATCCTGGTCGGCGAAGTACGCCTCGGTCGCCGCCTTGATGCTGGCGGGCCGCACGAGCCCGTCGCGCTGCCACGCCAGGCACCCGTCGATCGCCCATCGCAGGATCCCGGGCCATTCGGCCTTCAGCTTCTCCTCGAGCTGGCGATCGGGCGCCGGAGGCGTGTGAACGAAGGGCACGAGGTTGAACCGCCGCCGCGCTGCGTCGTCGACGTTCCGGAGGCCCGGCTTGTGGTTGCCGATGATCTGCAGCTTGAAGCTCGGCAGGAACGTGAAAAAGTCCATCCGCATGAACCGCGCCGATATCCTGTCGCCGCCCGTGAGCTGCTTGATCCGGCTCTCGGCCCACTGCCGGCCTTCCTCGGTCTCGGATGCCGTCACAAGCCGGGCACCGCGGAGCATGGCCAGGTCGGTCGGATGCTTGTCGCCGCTCGACGCAATGAACACGTCCATGCTGGCGGTCACGGCATAGTCGCCCATGATGCCGACCTGGACGTTGACCGCAACGCTCTTGCCGTTGCCGCCCGGTCCGAACACGAAGACGAGGGCATGCTCACGCGTGTCGCCGGTCAGGCTGTAGCCAGCCCAGAGCTGGAGGAAGCGAGCCATCTCGACGTCGTGGTTCGTCGCCTCGGCCAAAAATTTGAGCCACAGCGGGCATTGCGCCGTGTCGGCGGGCGTCACCGCCGTCGTCTTGGTGATGCCGTCCTCGGGCTTCGCAGGCCGCAGAGCGCCGGTCCTGAGGTCGACGGTCCCGCCCGGCGTGCCCAACAGCCACGGGTCGCGATCCCACGTCTCCGCCGTCACCGCGAAAACCGGATCGGCCCGGGCGAACCGCTCGACGGCTCCGGCGAAGGCCGCCCTACGGGCCGTGGTTTCCGTCTTGCGGTCCTGGTTCTCGGCCATCTGCCGCGCCAGCTCGCGAGCGTAGTGGAACGCGCGAGCGGTGCCGTTCTTCCGCCAAATCGAGCCGTCCCATTCGAACCAGGATCCATGATCGTGACAGAACCGAAGCTGGCCTCGGTGCCGCTCGGCGAAGTGGATCGCGCCCTCGTCCTCGGTGACCAGCGCGACGTTGTCGCCCGGGCCAGGTTCGGCTTGATCGGAGCGTGGTGATTGCGCAGCAGCGCCGGCAGAGCGCGTCCGCTCGCCGACCTGTGACATGTCGCGCGGCTTGGCCGCGCCCTTCGTCATCCCGCTTTCAATCGTCGCCATGACGGCTCTTTTGCCGTCTTCCTTCACCAAACCTGCGGTCTCCGCAGCGGCATAAAGCCGGCGCGTCGCCTCGTTCGATCCGAGGACGTTGGCCCCGACCAGCGTGCCGAGGCTGAAGGCCGAGATGTTGAGCTGGATGTTCCGGCCACCGCCGGCGCACCTCACAGCCGCTGCACATTCCCGGTCTACGGCTGCCGTCACATATCGCTCGACCGCTGCATCTCGACGCGGGCCGTGATCTTGAGATTGCGGTCCCGGCTCCGATCGGGGTTCTTCCGTCTTCTCCGGCTCTGCCGTGATCAGGTGCAGCAGCCACTCGGGCGCCGCGGCGAAGGTCCAGAAATCGAACTCGTCGGCCACGCGATAGACCCGGCCATCGGTCATTTTGCTCGGCGCCATGATGACGTAGCCGCCATCGCCCCGCACGTTGATGCCGGTCCCCTTCAGGGCGCCTTCCTTGTTCGTGATGCGGAGCCCTTCGGGATAGGCGAATAGGACGTGCCGTCCGCCGCTCGGCGTCTCATGCGAATGCGTCGGCGGGACCCCGCCATGTCGTTCCGCCAGGGCGTTCCATGCCGCGAGCCCGTCCGGGTCACCTGGCTCTTTCGGTATGTCGGGATCGACCGCGAACAGGCCGGATGCCGACCCCATGGCGCCCCCGATCAAGGCTGAGGGCCATTGCTCCCACCAAGCCCGAATTTGGTCCGGGTTCGTGGTGGCATCCCTGAACCCGTGGGGCGTCAGAGGTGTCTTGGCTTTCGGTTTCGTCGGCGTCGGATTGCATGGGAACACCGGCAGGCCGCGAGCCGCATAGTCGAGGGCGTGGTCGATAGGGTTCACCGCGGCGCCCCCATCCTCGCCAGCGCGGCCACCATCTGCCGCTCGCGCTCCCACATGTACGATCCGGGCACAACCATCTGGTCGTAAGCCCAGCGGGCCATTTCTTCGCTCAGATCGAAGTCATTGCCGTCGCGGCCGATCGAGCGTTCGACGGCCCGAAGCCTCACGCCCGGGCCGAGCTGCTTGACTATCGTGACCCATTGCGAACCCGATTCCGTCGAGATGCCGGGCTCACCCTTGAGGATGGCGTCGGTCTCGACTTCCGCAGCGGATGCGAGCCGGACCCGATGCCGACGCTCGGGGAATCGCTCGAAGAACCGGGCGTCGCCGTCGGTTACACGCCCTACGACGGCCGAGAGGGTCTTGACGCGTCGCCGATCGGTGCGGGTCAAAAAGTCGCCTAGAGGCACAGAGGAGTTCATGCGCGGCCTCCCGGCACCATGGTGGCCCGGACATCAGCGATCCGCGCGAAATAGGCCTGCACGGCCCAATGCTGCCCCTGGCGCAACCACGGCGACTCGGCGACACCTACCTGGAGCGCCGCGGTTTTGATCGCGTCGGTGACGGTCAAGGCGACGCGCTCCACGAGGCTGGCCAACTCAGCCGGTCTCATCACGTCGATCACCAAAGCGACGGTGTCGGCCGCTTCGGTGCAACTCTCGCCGAAAGCCTCGGCGAAATCGGCAAGCCGGTCGCGATTTGTGCTGCATTCAGGGAAGGCGGCGAGGATCTTACGCTCGATGGCCGATACGGCGCGGGAGGCGTTCATTGCCGCGTCTCCCCAGCCAGCCATCGCTCGAAGTCGGCACGGCGGATCAACCAGTCGCCGCGGCCGCCTAACTTGAAGCCGAGGCCGTCCGAACGGCAGCGGCGCCGAACGTTGCTTATACTCATGCCGGCGAGGCGCGCGGCTTCGGCCACGGTCACGAAGGGCGGCGCTTCGGGTATGGTGGGGGCGCCTACCATGCCCGACCTCCCAAACCGTGAATCTCGGCGAGGTGCCGAGCGACCACCAGCGACACTGGTACGCGGCGCGTGAGCCAGAGAGCCGCGAAATCCGCTTGGCGGGAAGTCTCTGGCGCTGTATCTTCTATTTCGAGGTTGTCGAGACCTTGGGTATTCTCGGTGAGGGTGGCCCGTTGGCGCGGCGCCACCCTTTCTCTTTTCTGGGCCATGGTCAGGCGGCCTCCAACTCGCTGGTGCTGCGCACACGTTTGCTCAAGCGGGATCGCGCCCATTCCAGAGCTTCGTCTTCGTCGTAGAGGGGGAAGACCCCATATTTGCGGAACGGAGGCCCGCCGCCGCGCGTCGCCCAGGTCGCGAGCGAGGCTTCTGCAGTCTTGAAGCCCTGTTCCGTCAGGAACTGAGCCATACCCTTCCGACTTCGGAGCGGTTTAGACATTGATCGTCTCTCATTTGAGCCGACTGGCTCGCCTAGGACGATCGCTAGATTTCACACTGGTCCGCACCTGACTAGGACACGAACTTGTTCGATCCGGATCGAACTTATTCAATCCTTTCTCTGACGGGGCACTTCGCCAGAGCGCTCAAGGTTTCTGAGGTGCTTGACGAGAGCGCTGAAGCCTGGCGCCTTCACGTTATCCAGCTTCCAAGTCTCTCTCGTCTCAGTGGCAACAGTCTCCTGAGGCGCTTCAGGGTGAGCGGTTCGAATTGCACGCATTAGGCCTGTTGCGTGAGCCTTCCATTCCGCCATGGAACGGCCACGGGATTTGCCACTTGCGACGCCGCCAGCAGCGTGTTGGCCGGCCCGAAGCGCCGTGACCATGGCGGGTGTTCCAGCGATCGCGCCAACGGCGAAGGCGGCTTCAACGAGACTAAGCAGCGTGCCTGGGTTGAGGGTGCGCCCATCATCCTCGACGGACTGACATTCCGCCTCGATCAACTGGACGAAGCCGAGCAACTGACGGCGCACCTCGGGCGTGGTGCGAGACTTTTGCATCATGGCTGCGGCCGCGCGGATGATGCGCCGCACCTCGATCTCGTCGACAAGGCTCCGGCGGTCTTCCATCCGCTTTTCACCCGCCGTCGAGCAGGATGGCTATCCGCCCCGCCACAGCATCGGCCGCCGCGAGCAACACCGGATCGGCAACGTGGATGTACCGGCCCGTCATCGTCCCGCTCTTGTGGCCAATGAGGGCGCCGATCGTGCTCTCGGCATAGCCGAGGTCGCCGGCCACGCTGGCAAAGCTATGCCGCAGCGTGTGGGCTGTGACGTCGGCCGGGAGGCCACTCGCCCCCACGAGCTGGACGAACACGTTTCCGAACGACGTCATCTTGCGGTCGCCGCGCATGGCGGGGAACACGTAGGAGCCGGAGCGGGGCAGGGCCGTGAGCATGGCGCATGCCGCGATGGACAGGGGCCGGAGCGACCGGCCGGTCTTCGTGTCCGGCAACGTCGCCGTGCGCCGGCCGAGGTCCACGTCCGGCCACGTCAGGTCCAGCGCCTCGCCGCGCCGCCAGCCCGTGAGAGCCAGAAAGCGCGCTGCAGCCAGGGCAGGGGACCAGACGTCGCCAGCCGCCCTCAGGCCTGCTCCCAGGGCCGCATATTCCGCATCGGCGAGACGGCGCTCGCGCTTGTTGTCGGCGAAGCGCAGCACTCCCCGGCACGGGTTCGTTTCGCACATTCGCTTCTTCACGGCGTACTCGAACACGGCCCCGAGCAGGCCCACCGTGCGGGAGGCCGTGCCGGCGCCGCCCGTGGTCCGCGACGCCTTGGATGGCTTGGCGATTGCGGCCGAGTCGCCCTCGGCGACCCGGTTCATGAAACGGTCGATGTCCTCGCGCGTCACCGCTTGCACCTTCATGGTGCCGAGCAGGGGTTTCACGTGCCGCTCTATGCGGGTCCGGTCGATCGCGACCGTGCTGGGCTTCTTCGGCCGTCGCGCTTTGGTGAGGAGCCGCCCCGCCTCGACGTCGGCGAGATAGGCGTTGCAGAGGTCGGTCACGGTTGGGGCCTTGCGGCGTTCCTGCCTATCGTTCGCGGGGTCCTGTCCGGAGCGAATGGCCCCCAGGATGCGTTGGGCCTCGCGCCTGGCCATGTCCGGCGTGTAGGGCGATCCGTGCCGGCCGATGGTGAGCCGGCGCTGCCTGCCATCCGCGTTGCGGTACAGAAGCACGTAGCTGACCGCAGCCGAGTTTTGCCGACGCGCGCCGAAGCCCGCGACCTGCCCATCCCAGATTTCTGAGTTGGGACCGAGGCTTGCAATTTCCCTGTTACCTAGCTTCCGCATTTCGATACTACCTGACCCCCTAGGTAACAGATAGGTAACAGCATAATTCAAAGCCGCGCAAGCCGGATCAAAACAGGGCAACGAGAAACGATGTGTTATCAGCGGTTTCGACATGCCGTGCAAACCGTTGCAAACCGGGACAAAGCCCCTGTCGTGCCCAAGGAGGGCAGCCATTACGACCTGCCGATCGCGCTCGGCGTCATGGCGGCCATCGGGGCGATCCCGCCCGACGCGCTCGCGGGCTACACGGTGCTGGGCGAACTGGCGCTCGACGGTTCCATCTCGCCGGTGTCGGGCGTGCTCCCGGCCGCCGTCGCGGCCAATGCCGCCGGCCACGGGCTGATCTGTCCGGCCGCCTGCGGACCGGAAGCCGCATGGGCGTCGCACGACCTCGACGTGCTGGCGCCGCGCTCGCTGATCCAGTTGGCCAATCATTTCAAGGGCACCCAGGTGCTGGCGCGGCCCGAGCCCGCCATGCGGGCCGCCGCCTCCGACCTGCCGGACCTCCGCGACGTCAAGGGCCAGGAAAGCGCCAAGCGAGCCCTGGAGATCGCGGCCGCGGGCGGGCACAACCTCTTGTTCAACGGGCCGCCGGGATCCGGCAAGTCCATGCTGGCGGCGCGGCTGCCCTCGATCCTGCCCCCGATGACGCCGCGCGAACTGCTCGACGTGTCGATGATCCACTCCGTGGCGGGAGCGCTGGCGGGCGGCGCGCTGACGGATCGCCGGCCCTACCGCGCGCCCCACCATTCGGCCTCGATGCCGGCGCTCGTCGGGGGCGGCACCGGGGCGCGGCCGGGCGAGATCTCGCTAGCCCATAACGGGGTGCTGTTCCTCGACGAATTCCCGGAATTCGCGACCCCGGTGCTGGATTCCCTGCGCCAGCCGCTCGAGACCGGCGAGGTGTCGATCGCCCGGGCCAATCACCGCGTCACCTATCCGGCGCGCTTCCAGCTCGTGGCCGCCATGAACCCCTGCCGCTGCGGGCACGCCACCGAGCCCGGCTATGCCTGCAAGCGCCAGCCGAACGAGCGCTGCGTGGCGCAGTACCAGGCGCGGCTGTCGGGCCCGCTGCTCGACCGCATCGACCTCTACATCGAGGTGCCGGCCGTGTCGGCCTCGGACCTCATCCTGCCGCCACCGAGCGAAGGTTCGGCCGAGGTCGCGGTGCGGGTCGCCCGGGCCCGCGCCATCCAGGTCAAGCGCTACGCGGACCTCGGCCTGCCCCACGTCACCACCAATGCGGCGGCCCCGGCCAACGTGGTCGAGACGGTGGCGGCGGTCGACGGCGGAGGCGCCGAGTTCGTGCGTGCCATGGCCGAGCAGATGCGCATCTCGGCCCGCGGCTTCCACCGCGTGCTCAAGCTCGCCCGCACGCTGGCCGATCTCGACGGGCTCAAAAGCGTCGGCCGCCCGCAACTCGCCGAGGCGCTGTCCTACCGGCCGAGTTCGGACCGGCGGGCCAGGGCGGCATGAGGCTGCTTGGCGGTGCCAGAGATAGGAATACCGGATGACGAGGCCAGGCTTGGGACTGGGCCAACTCACGGACGCAAGTCGTTAATCTCTTCATCGAGATGCGCGTGTTCCGCGGGAACCTCGGCCTTGACGATCAGCGCAATTTCCGCTTCGGTCAGTTCGCTTGCCTCGATGACACGCCGATCCCGCCGTTTGAGCCGTTCGTATTCCTCGGCCGACAGCACGACGAGGCAATCATGCCCGTTCTTCGTGATCGTCGGCGGCTCGGACAGCGCCCGATCGGTCAGGCTGCCGTAGTGCTTGATGAAATCTGCCGCTGTGACTCTCACCGCTGACTTTCTCGACAAAAGTAGCTTGCATCCTCCATATGATCCAAGTTTGCGGCAGGAGATATGCCATGGCGGTCGCCCCCGTCGGCGAGGCTGCCGAGCTTGGGCTCAGCCGCCGATCTCCGCCGCAACCTGGCGCTCGATCGCCCTCAATTCCACGAGCGTGCTGTCGAGCGATACGCGCATCTCCTCAAGTTCGCCGATCCGCTTGCGCACGCCCGCCAGCAGCGCCCGCTTCTGTTCCAGGTGCCGCGGATCGACCGCGTAGAGGTCGAGGAACTCGCGGATCTCGGCCAGGCTGAAGCCGAGCCGCTTCCCCCGCAGGATCAGCAGCATGCGGGCGCGCTCGCGGGGCGTATAGACCCGGGTGGCCCCGACCCGCGCCGGATCGATCAGCCCCTTGTCCTCGTAGAAGCGGATCGCCCGGGGCGTGACGCCGAGTTCGGCTGCGAGTTCGGTCACCGTGAGGAGGCGTTCCCGCGCCGCGATGGTTGCGCCCCCGACGGCCATGACGCCGAACCCCCCATCCACGGTCAGATTCGATCCAGTTGGGCCCGCAGCCAGGCTCCGGTGTCGATCGTCGTCACCCTGGCGCCGCCGGCCTTGAAGGTGCCGCTGGCCCGCACGGCCGGCACCCCGTCCGCCGTCGCCACGGCCTGCGCGAAGGCGAGGTTGCGGGTCACCGCGATCGTGCCGCCCACCGCCTCGACCCAGGCGCCGGGGTTCACGGCCGCCAGGTAGTCGAGGTTGAGGCTCACGGTCGGCAGAATGGTGGTGGCGATCTCGGGCGTGTCGAACATGATCGAGAAGGCCAGGTGCATGTCGCAGAAGGTCGCCAGCACCCCACCGTGGCAGCGGCCGCCGGGGTTGCAGTGCGACGGGCCGACCCGGAAGCCGAGCGCCAGCATCGGACCCTCCCGCCGCGCGTGGAAGGCGATCGGGGTGAAGCCGATCGCCCTCTCGTTCGCGACCTCAAGCCGCCGGAACCCCGGCGGCGGGTCGTCCCCTCGCGCGGTCAAAAGGCGGCCTCGGGCATCGCCATGGTGGAGGCCTTGCCGGATTTGATCGCGAGGTAGAGCGACGCCGTCTGGGGCAGCACGCGGTCGGTGAAGAAGCGCGCGCTGTCGAGCTTGGCCGCATA
>JAABUT010004565.1_pt1 | contig 10906 bp, 8 predicted proteins | sample 5559281 | NCBI WGS metagenome assembly JAABUT01 (sample SAMN10711880, study PRJNA513359) | rock metagenome | isolation source: Antarctica rocks | place: Antarctica: Victoria Land, Ricker Hills nord | collected 2016-01-04 | reverse complement strand
AGGCCCTGGTGGAGGCGCCGACGACCGGGCAGCGGCTGCGCGCCGAGTTGGCCCTGCTCCGCCGCGAGGTCGTGCTGCTCACCACGCTGACGGCCGCCCCGGCGCCGGAGCTGACCCGGGTGCCGCTCAGCCCCAACTGACGGCGCTGGACGGCCCCTCGTCGGCAGAGCTGCGGTCGCGGCGCCACGTCAGCAGCGCGAAGACGCCGCACGCCGCCAGCGGCAGGCCGAGGTCGACGCTGCGCGCGCGGTTGGTGAAGCGCACATTGATCAAGAAGTTGGTGCGGTCGGGTTCACCGATGTCAGCGATCGGCTTGTAGCCCCGCGCCACGAACGACCGCGTCACCTGCGCCTCGAGGCGATCGGGGTGGGCCGCCAGCGGGCCGACCGCCGCTGCCGCGAGCATGGCGAGGGTGCCGCCAACGACGAGCCCCACGGCCACGCCGACCCCGTGCGCGCGGGTCAGCAGCCACGCGGCGACGCCCACCGCGAACCCGGCGGCGAGCCCCAGCAGGAGCAGCCGGACGTCCGTCGTCAGCTGGACCTGGAAGACCGACTCCTGCAGCGCGGCGTCGGCGTAGTCGAGCCGCGGGCGCACGGCGGCCCAGGCGAGCCCGATGGGGGCCCCGAGCAGGGTCACGAGCAGCGCGGTGACCGCGCCGGCCCGCACCTCGCCCGGCCAGTCGTCGGTCATCGCGCCATCCTCTGCCACCGACCGCGCGCCACCCGGGCGAAGGCCCACCCGGCGAGCGCGAGCGTGGCGACCGCGACGGCGGCGCAGACCCCCAGGTCCAGCCCGACCCGCCCCCAGCGCACCGCGGGCCGGAATGTCTCGGCGAGCGCGTCGACGGCGTAGGACGCCGGCACCACGGCCCGCACCAACTGCACGAGCGCGGGGAGCCGGTCCCGCGGGATCACCCCGACGAAGATGACGATGCTCATCCCGAGCTGGCCGGCGACGGTCGCCAGCTCCGGCCGGGGAGCCAGCAGGCCGAGCAGCGCTCCGACGCCCGCAAGCGACGCACCGGCCAGCACCAGGACGGGCGCGAGGACCCAGAGCCGCCCGAGCGGCAGGTCGTAGAGGAGGCTGCCCGTCACCGCGGTCACGACCGCGCCCGGCACCGTGAACGTGGCGTAGGAGCAGGCGGTTCCGAGGACGACGGCGCTCGGCGGCGCGGGCAGCGCGGCGTAGTAGTCGAGCGCCCCGGCCGCGCGCAGCGCCCCGAATCGCTGCGCCAGCAGGTTCAACGCCACGAAGGCGACCACGAGCACCGTGCAGCCGGCGACCACCGACTCGCGGGTGAGGTCCCCGGAGCCGCCGGTGGTCTGGTCCACCACGCCACGCAGCAGCAGCAGGATGCCGAGGCTCTGGAAGGCGGCGACGAACAGCAGCGGCACCCGGGCGACCCTGGCGCGGGAGAGCTGGCCCGCATAGACGGCCGAGAACGCCGGCCAGAAGCGCGTGCGTGGCGCGAGGGCGACGCGAGGCGGCGTACGACGCTCCTGCTGCACCGCCGTCACGCGCGCTCCAGGTCGCGGGCGCGCCCACCCAGGGTGAGGTAGACGTCCTCGAGCGTGGGCGTCGCGAGGGTGAAGTCGTCGAGCGCCGCGAACGCGGGGCCGGTCGTGATGCGCCCCAGCATCTCGCGGGCCAGCTCCGGCGGCAGCCGGGCCGACCACCGCCGCCCGGTCACGGCGCAGCGTGCAACCAGCGCCGCCACGGCGGGGTCGTCGGCGGGCGGCTCGCTGCGCCAGACCAGCTCGAGGCGCACCTCGTCGCTCACCGAGGCCTTGAGCCGGCCCGGCGTGTCGAGCGCGATGACCCGGCCCGCGTCGAGCACGGCCACCCGGTCGAGCACCGACTCGGCCTCCACCACGTTGTGCGTCACCAGCACCACCGTCGTCCCCTGCTCGCGGCGGCGGTGGTCGAGCGCGGCCCAGACCGCCCGCCGGGCGCCCGGGTCGAGGCCCGTGGTGGGCTCGTCCAGCACGAGGACGGGGCGGTCGCCGGCGAGCGCGGTGGCGACCCCGGCGAGGCGCCGCTCTCCGGCCGACAGCCGCACCAGCGCCCGCGCGGCGACCTGGCCCAGCCCGAGCTCCTCGACGAGCGCGTCCCGCGCGGCGACGGCAGCGGCCCGACCGAGGCCGCGGAGGCGGGCCGTCGTCTCGATGGCCAGTGCGACAGGCAGCTCGTCCAGCGCCGGCTCGGCCTGGCCGAGGAAGGCCACGGCGCGCGCACACGTCGCCGGGTCGGCCCCCGGCAGACCCCACACCGGATGGCCGAGCAGGACGACCGAGCCGGCGTCCGGCGGCAGCAGGCCGACGAGCTGGCGGACCAGCGTGGACTTGCCCGCGCCGTTCGGGCCGAGGATCCCGAAGACCTCTCCCGCCGCGACGTCGAGGTTGATCGCGTCGTTCGCGAGCACGCCCGCCGCCCCGCGCTCGTGCCGTCGGGTGAGCCCGCGGACTGCGTAGGCGACGTCAGGGTCCACCGCAGCAGTCTCCCAGCCAGCCACCCGTCCGCCCGCCGGGCCGGGCCGGGGCTGGCCGCGCTCCGCGAGACTGATGCGGTGCCCGCCACCCTCGTCGCCTCCGGGCTCGCCGTCGTCCGTGGCGCGCAGGTCGTGCTCGACGGGGTGTCGCTGACGGTGGCGCCCGGGGACCGGCTCGGCGTCGTCGGTCCGAACGGGGTCGGCAAGTCCACCCTGCTCCGCGCGCTGGCGGGCCTCGAGCGGCTCGACGCCGGCCGGGTCGACCTCGCCCCGACCGACGCGAGCGTCGGCCTGCTGCCGCAGGAGCCGGACCGGCGCCCGGGCGAGACGCTGGGCAGCTTCCTCGCCCGTCGTACCGGCGTGCTGGCGGCCCAGGCGTCCCTGGACGCCGCGACCGGGCGCCTCGCCGACGGCTCCGACCCGACGGGCGGCGACGCCTACAGCGCCGCGCTCGAGCGCTGGCTCGCCCTCGGCGGCGCCGACCTCGAGGTGCGCGCCGCGGAGGTCTGTGCGGAGCTCGGGCTGCGGAGCGACCTGCTGGCCGCCCAGACGGCGACGCTGTCGGGTGGTCAGGCCGCGCGCGGGTCGCTGGCCTCGGTGCTGCTGTCCCGCTTCGACGTGACCCTGCTCGACGAACCCACAAACGACCTCGACTTCGACGGGCTGACCCGGCTGGAACGCTTCTGCGGGCAGGTGAGTGGCGCGCTCGTCGTGGTGAGCCACGACCGGGAGTTCCTCTCCCGCGTCATCGGCGGCGTGGTGGAGGTCGACCCGCACAGCCACGGCACGAAGGAGTACGCCGGCGGCTGGGACGCGTACCTCGACGCGCAGGCCGTGGCGCGCCGGCACGCCAGGGAGACCTACGACGCCTACGCCGACAGCCGCGCCGGGCTCCTCGCGCAGGCTCAACGGCAGCGGGAGCAGAGCGTGCGCGGTGCGGTGCGCGCGCAGCGGCGCGGCAAGGACAACGACCGGGCGCTGCGCGGCTCAAAGATCGACGCCGCGACGAAGAGCGCCGGCCGGGTGCGCTCGATCGAGAGCCGGATCGCCCGCCTCGACGAGGTCGAGGAGCCGCGCAAACAGTGGCAGCTGCAGCTCACGATCACCCCAGCGCCCCGTTCGGGCGACATCGTCGCGACGCTGGCCGACGCGGTGGTGCGCCGCGGTGGCTTCACCCTCGGCCCGGTCGACCTCACCATCGGCTGGGCGGACCGGGTGCTCGTGGGCGGACCCAACGGCGGGGGCAAGAGCACCCTGCTGGCAGCGCTTTTCGGGCAACTCCCGCTCGCGCAAGGCCGGCAGTCGGTGGGCCCAGGCGTGCGGCTCGGCGGCATCGACCAGGCGCGCGAGCGCTTCCGCGGCCAGGCGCCGACGCTGGCGGCCGCGGCGGAGGCGACCGGCTGGGCACCCCAGGACGTGCGCACCCTGCTGGCCAAGTTCGGGCTGACCGGTGAGCACGTCACCCGGCCGGCCGCGTCGCTGTCGCCCGGTGAGCGCACCCGGGCCGGGCTGGCCCTGCTGCAGGCCGGGCTGGGCGGCCAGGGGGTCAACTGCCTCGTCCTCGACGAGCCGACGAACCACCTCGACCTGCCGGCGATCGAGCAGCTCGAGGCCGCGCTCGCCGACTACGCCGGCACGTTGCTGCTCGTGAGCCACGACCGCCGCCTGCTCGACGCGGTGACGGTGACGCGGCGCCTCCGCGTCGACGGGGGCCGCGTGCGCGAGCAGGAACCGTGAGCGCCGGGGTCGGCGCCGTACGCCCCTGGGCCGAGCCCGTGACCGTCGTCGCCCTCGACGCCGACGACACGCTCTGGCACAACGAAGATGCGTTCGTCAGCGCGCACGGCCGGCTGCGGGAGGTGCTCGCCGGGCACGCCGACGGGGCGGAGGTGGACCAGCGGCTGCAGGCGGTGGAGCGGCGCAACCTCGAGGTCTACGGGTACGGCGTGAAGGGGTTCACGCTGTCGATGGTCGAGACGGCGCTGGAGATGGCGTCCGGGGACCTGCCGCGGGCCGACGTCGCGCTGCTGCTCGACCTCGGCAAGGCCATGCTCCGGCGGCCGGTGGACCTGCTGCCCGGGGTGGAGGCGACGGTCGCCGCCCTCGCCGCCGCTGAGCTGCGGCTCGTCGTCGTCACGAAGGGCGACCTCTTCGCGCAGGAGTCTCGGGTGGCGCGCAGCGGGCTTGCCGACTCGTTCGAGCTGGTCGAGGTGGTCAGCGAGAAAGACGAGGCCACCTATCGCAGAGTGCTGCGGCGATTGGGGATCGAGGCCGAGGAGTTGCTCATGGTGGGCAACAGCGAGAAGAGCGACATCGCCCCGGTGCTCGCGCTGGGCGGCTGGGCGGCGCACGTGCCCTACGCCGTGACGTGGGAGCACGAGGTGCTGTCCGAGCCGGTCGTCAGCGATCGCCGCGTCGACCTCGCCAGGCTCGACGACCTGCTGCCGCTGCTCGGGCTCCCGCCCGCCTGACATCGGGGCCGGGCACCTCGGCCGCTGCTGGGCTCAACGCACCAGCCGGGCGCCGGCGACGACGGCGAGGGGGGCGCGCCACGCGGCGGGCTCCGCGAGAGGGTCGTCGGGCAGCAGCACCAGGGCCGCTGGCTCGCCGATCACGACGCGGCCCGGCGTGGCCTCCTGCAGCCCGACGGCCCACCGCGCGCCCTCGACGGCGCGGCGCAGCGCCCACGCGCGACCCAGTCCGGCGTCGGCGAGCCGGTCGAGCTCGCGGGGGTCGACGCCGGGCGTCGTACCCGTGTTGCCGAGGTCCGTGCCATAGAGCAGCGGCACGCCGGCGGCGTGCAGGGCGGCCGCGTTGGCAAGGGCCCCGCGCCCGGCGCCACCGGCAGCCAGCGTCTGCAGGGTGCTCACCACCGGGGTCATGGTCGCGGCGAGCCGCGCGAGGAGGGACGCCGGCAGCGGCTCGACCGGCGTGTGCGCGAGCTCGTCGACGCCCGCGTCGAGCGCGCGGGTGACCATCTCCACCGTCAGCGCATGGGCCGTGACCGGCAGCCCCGCGTCGTGGGCCGCGTCCACGAGCGCGCGCAGCACCTCGGGGCTGGGCACGGGGGCGCCGCCGCCAGGCTCGAGCGCGACCTTGACCAGGTCGACGCCGTCGGCGGCCAGCGCTCGCACGACGTCGCGCGCCTGCTGCGGCGAGCCGGCCAAGGCGCCGAACCCGTCAGCCCCCCAGCTGCGCGTGGGGTAACCCCCCGGCGCCGTCACCACCGGTCCGGCGACCGCGCAGCACGGCGGACCCGCGCGGCGCCAGCCGCGGGCGAGGACCGGCGGCGCCCCGAGGTCGCGCAGGGCGACGACGCCTCCCGCGAGCGCGCGGTCCGGGCTGCCGAAAGCCAGGTGCACGTGCGCGTCGACCACCCCGGGGCTCACCCAGCAGCCGGCGCCACCCAGCAATGGCAGGCCCTCCGGCAGCCGGGGTACGGCGTCCTCGGCGTCGTCGTAGACGTGGGCGACCCGCCCCTGCCCGTCGACGACGAGGACGGCATCCGGCAGCGTCGCTGCGTCCCCGCCGAGCCAGAGCCGGCCCCGCAGCGCGACCCCACGGCCGAGGCTGCCGTCGGGCAGCGGTCGCACCCGGCGTACCGACCGCAGGAAGCGCAACCTCACCCGCACCGGCTGCTCACCCTTCGACCCCGGGCTCGAGGACAGCCTGGACGAAGAACTGCACCTGCGGCGTCAACCACCGCTGCCCAGCCACCCGCTCGACGAGGTCGAGCGCGCGCCCGGCGTCGAGGCCCAGCTGCGCCGCCAGCAGCCGCACGTCCGTCTCATCACCCCGTCGGTGCGCCAGCGCCTTCATCACCAGCACCGTCTCTGCGCTGGCCACCTCGACGCGCAACCCGGGCAGGTCGAGCACCTCGGTGGTGCCGGGGTCCGGCCCCAGCAGGTAGCCCTTGGCAGCATCGTTCAGCCAGTCGGGCTCCAGCCCTCGGTCTGCGGCCACGACCGCAGCCGCGGCGTAGACGGCCTGCTTCGGCGCGAAGAGGCCGTCTACGATGCGGGTCGTGCGCTCCCGGTCATCGGCCAGCGCCATGGCCGCACCACCAACGACGTAGAGGTCACCCTGCAGCCCGCGGTGCAGCAGCTGCTGCCCGACAGCGGCGAGCTCTGCGAGCAGGTCGTCGCGGTCCATCAGGCGCGGGCGAGCTCGCGGTCGCCCACGAACACCCCGCGGCGGCGGAAGGCGGCCGGGCTGTCGCGCAGGGCTAGCGCGTCGAGCGCTCGGGCGCTGCCCGGCCACCACCAGCGCGCGAGGAAACGCATCGGCCGCAGCACCCACGCCGGTGGGGAAAGTCCGGCCTGCGTCGCCAGGTGCTCGGCCAGCGCGGCGAGGTAGGCGTCGATCCGCGGCTCGACCGGCAGAGGTTCCTCGACCAGTGCCGCGACGCGCTCGGTGTCGTCGCGGAGCAGCGCCCAGTCATCGAGGAACTCGCGCCGCAGCAGCTCCCAGTCGGGCGTCCAGCCGGGTCGCTCCAGATCGTGGTCTACCCCGACCGGACCGCCGCCGGCTCGCGCCAGCACCTCGCGGGCGAGGGCCGCGACCGAGCCCACCCGCAGTCGCAGCGGGCGGTCCCGGGGCGCAGCGGGCGGGTCACCGTCGAGTTCGCCGGCCTGCAACGCCGCCCACAGCACCTCGCTCGGCCGCACCCGCGAAGGGTAGGCGCGTGCCACCCGCGGCGGCATCCCTGCTGTCCGGTGCGTTCAGTGCGTGTCGGATGCTCGACGAAGAGCTCAGTAGTCCAGTGGGAGTTGCAGTCGCGCTCCGGGCAGTGCCACCGCAACGTCTCCGCGGCTGCCTCGAGGTGGGCGCCGTACCCGTGCTGGGGGGCACAGCGGCTTCACGTCGCGGGTCTCGTCGAGGATCAGTGCCACCGCGGCGGAGGTCGCATTTCGAAGCACGGCGCGGGCGATGCGCCGCACGACGCCGCCGGCAGGGCCGTCGCCGGAGTCGCCCACGGGTCCTGGGTCCAGCCCTTCGCTGGCCACGTCAGGTCTGCGGCAGGCAGCCAGCGCCGAGGAGCTCCTTGAGGTCACCCATGAGGGACGGGGACGCGGTGACGCGCAGGGTGTCGTCGAGCCGCAATTCGTGGGTGCGCTGCGCCCCGACCAGCCGCAGGTGGACCTCCGTCACACCGGGGTGGTGCGCGAGGACCTCCTTGAGGCGCTCCACCATCGGCTGGGTGCAGCGCGCGGCGGTCACCGACACCAGCAGGGGGCCGCGCGGACCCTGCGTGAGCTCCGGGATGTGCAGCTCCATGGCGATGAGCTTCGGCACGTCGTCGCGCCGGTCGACCCGACCCTTGACGATGACGACCGTGTCCTCGGCGAGGTGCGGCGCGCACAGCTGGTAGGTCTGCGGGAAGAAGAGGCACTCCACCGAGCCCTCCAGGTCTTCCAGGCCCGCGGCGGCCCAGGAGGCGCCCTGCTTGGTGACCTTGCGCGCGATCGAGGCCAGGATGCCACCGACCGTCACGACCTCGCCGTCCTTGCACTCCGCCAGAGCCGACACCGCGCAGTCGGCATGCGCCGCCAGCACGTGCTCCACGCCGTAGAGGGGATGGTCGCTGACATAGAGCCCGAGCATCTCCCGCTCGTAGGCCAACAGCACGGCCTTGTCCCACTCCCCCATCGGTACGACGACGTCGGCTCCGGCGAAAAGAGGTGGCCCCGCGTCGTCGCCCTCGTCGCCGCCCCCGCCGTCGGCGGAGCTGAAGAGGTCGAACTGCCCCACTGCCTCCGCCCGCTTGGTGTCGAGGCAGGCGTCGATGGCGGTCTCGTGCACGCTCACCAGCCCGCGCCGGCTGTGCCCGAGGGAGTCGAAGGACCCAGCCTTCACCAGCGACTCGACGGTGCGCTTGTTGCAGGCGACCGGCTCGACCTTGACGAGGTAGTCCCGGAAGTCCGCGTAGCGCCCCTTGGCCTTGCGGGTGGCCACGATGGAGGCGACGACATGTTCCCCCACGTTGCGCACCGCCGACAGGCCGAAGCGGACGTCGGTGCCGCGCGGGGTGAAATCGCTGTCGCTGTCGTTCACGTCGGGGGGCAGCACCTTGATGCCCATCCGGCGGCACTCGGCCAGATAGACCGTGAGCTTGTCCTTGTCGTCCTTCACCGACGTCAGCAACGCCGCCATGTATTCGGACGGATAGTTGGCCTTCAGGTAGGCCGTCCAGTAGCTGACCACGCCGTACCCCGCGCTGTGGGCCCGGTTGAAGGCGTAGTCCGAGAACGGGACGAGGATGTCCCAGATCGTCTTGATGGCCGCCGCGCCGTAGCCGGCGTCGCGCATCCCCTGGCTGAACCCGACGTACTCCGAGTCGATGATCTCCCGCTTCTTCTTGCCCATCGCCCGGCGGAGCAGGTCGGCCCGGCTCAGGCTGTAGCCGGCGAGGTGCTGCGCGATCGCCATCACCTGCTCCTGATAGACGATCAGGCCGTAGGTCTCGCCCAGGATCTCCGCCAGCGGCTCGGCCAGCTCCGGGTGGATCGGCGTCACCGGCTGCCGCCCGTTCTTGCGGTCGGCGTAGTCGTTGTGGGCGTTGGCGCCCATGGGGCCGGGCCGATAGAGCGCGATGACCGCCGAGATGTCCTCGAAGCGGGTGGGGGCGAGCAGCCGGAGCAGCGACCGCAGCCCCCCGCCGTCGAGCTGGAACACCCCGAGGGTGTCACCGCGGGAGAGCAGCTGGTAGGTCGCCGGGTCGGCGTCGAGGTCGAGGTCCTCGAGCACGACGGTCTCGCCGCGGTTGCTGGCGATGTGGGCGAGGCAGTCGTCGAGCACGGTGAGGTTGCGCAGCCCGAGGAAGTCCATCTTGAGCAGACCGAGTTGCTCGCAGGCGCCCATGTCGAACTGCGTGATGATCGCGCCGTCGGCCTCCCGGCGCTGGATCGGGATGACGTCGAGCAGGGGCTCGCGGCAGAGGATCACGCCCGCGGCGTGCACGCCCCACTGTCGCTTGAGCCCCTCGAGTCCCTTCGCGGTGTCGACGACCTCCTTGACGTCGACGTCGGCGTCATACAGCGCGCGGAACTCCCCCGCCTCGCCGTAGCGCTTGGCGGTCGGGTCGAAGATCGCGGCGAGCGAGACGTCCTTGCCCATCACCGGCGGGGGCATCGCCTTGGTGATCCGGTCGCCCAGCACATAGGGCTTGCCCAGCACCCGGGCCGAATCCTTCACCGCCTGCTTGGCCTTGATCGTGCCGTAGGTGATGATCTGCGCGACCCGCTCCTCGCCGTACTTTTCCGTCGCGTAGCGGATCATGTCGCCGCGCCGGCGCTCGTCGAAGTCCATATCGATGTCGGGCATCGAGATGCGCTCGGGGTTGAGGAAGCGCTCGAAGAGCAGCTTGTGCCGGATCGGGTCGAGCTCGGTGATGCCCATCGCGTAGGCGACGAGCGAGCCGGCGGCCGAGCCCCGGCCCGGGCCGACGCGGATGCCGGAGCGGTGGGCGTGCTCGACGAGGTCGGCGGTGACCAGGAAGTAACCGGGGAAGCCCATCTGGCAGATCACGCCGACCTCGTAGTCGGCCTGGCGCTGGTGTCCAGCGGGGATGCCGCCGGGGAAGCGGCGGTGCAGCCCGCGCTGCACTTCCGCCCGCAGGAAGGTCTCCTCCGTCATCCCCGCCGGCACCTCGACGCGGGGCATCAGGTCCGCGCCCTCGGTGAACGTCACGTCGCAGCGCTCCGCCACGAGCAGCGTGTTGTCGCACGCCTCGGGGAAGTCGCGCCAGACGTGGCGCATCTCGGCGGGACTCTTGAGATAGAAGTCGGCCGCGTCGAACTTGAAGCGCCCAGGGTCGGCCATCGTCTTGCCGGTCTGCACGCACAGCAGGACCTCGTGGGCCTGCGCGTCGGCGGCGTGGGTGTAGTGCAGGTCGTTCGTCGCGAGCAGTGGCAGGTCGAGCGCGCGGGCGAGCCGCAGCAGGTCGTCGCGCGTCTGCCGCTCGATGCCGATGCCGTGGTCCATCAGCTCGCAGAAGAAGTTGCCGCGCCCGAAGATGTCCTGGTAGTCGCTCGCCGCCCGCACCGCCGCGTCGTAGCGGCCCTGCTGCAGCAGCCGGGCGACCTCCCCCGACGGGCAGCCCGTGGTCGCGATCAGGCCGCGCCCGTAGCGGTCCAGCAGCTCCCGGTCCATGCGCGGCTTGTAGTAGTAACCCTCGAGGCTCGCCAGCGAGGACAGCGCGAAGAGGTTGTGCATCGACGGGGTGTCGGTCGCGAGCAGGGTCATGTGCGTGTACATCTCACCCTGGGAGTCGGGGTTGTCACTCCCCCCGCCGCCCGCGCCCCGCGACGTGAGCTGCACCCGCTTGCGGTCGTGCCGGCTGCCGGGCGCGACGTAGCCCTCCATGCCGATGATCGGCTTGATGCCGGCGGCCCGGGCCTTGGTGTAGAAGTCGAA
>JAABUT010004564.1_pt1 | contig 10907 bp, 8 predicted proteins | sample 5559281 | NCBI WGS metagenome assembly JAABUT01 (sample SAMN10711880, study PRJNA513359) | rock metagenome | isolation source: Antarctica rocks | place: Antarctica: Victoria Land, Ricker Hills nord | collected 2016-01-04 | reverse complement strand
TGCTGCGCATGAGCACGCCCGGGCGACTGCCCGACAGCACGGACCAGCAGGCACCATCGCAGCCAGAGCGCAGCGGCTGGTGGCTCGCTCTGCTCGTCATTCCGGTCCTGTGCTGTGCCGGACCCGCGCGCAAGGCGCACCTATGTGCCTGGCACCAGTCCCGGTCCTGGACAGGCGGGCGGGCGACGGCACACGATGGACATGGCAAGAGGGCCCGAGGTGGATGGACACTCTCCCGGTGAGCAGGATGCGGGGGTGCTCCTCGCGCTCGTGGTCGGCGTCACCGCGCTTGGCTGCGGCGGCGGCAAGCACGCCGCGGAAGGTGTCACCCGGTCGCCGGCGGCTGCGCCCACGACGGCCGCCGCACCGCCGGCCGCACAGACACCAGCCGGGCCGTGAGCACGGCTCCCGCGCACGCCACCATCTCGGCCCCGACGACACCGGTGGCCAGCACCGCGGCCCCGCGGCCCGGTCTCAGTACGGCGCCGAGGCCGGTGGACTCCCTCGGCAACCGTAGGGACGCGATGGCGTTCTTCGAGGGCGTCGTCAGCGCCGACATCAACTGGCGGGAGGCCCCCTCGGACATGGGTGCGCCCCGGCTGGTCGGGGTCCTCGCCGACGACACGATGGAGGTCTTCGACCTGATCGGCGCGAAGGACGCGCTGCGGGACATCGAGGTGACCGCCGTCTTCGACGGCACCAGCGAGTTCGTCAACCAGTACCGGGCAGCGCCGATGATCAAGGCCGCGCAGCGCTATGGCAGCGACGACGCCGCCCGCTTCGTCATCGCGCAGCTCCTCACCTTCACGAAGCTCGACGCCGTACCCGCGTCGGAGAAGCATTTCCGCAAGGAACGGCGCGACGTCGGCGTGACCGGCATCGACGTTGTCAACACGGTGAGCGTCAGCGTCAAGGTCACGCACTGACCCGTCCGGCCGAGCGCGTCCGCCCGCTGCAAGCCCGCGGGCAGCACAAGCCGCGTGACTTCGACCTCTTCCCGTTTGGCTACCGATCCCACGCTGACCGGCCCCGGCGCCCGGGCCCTCGCCGCGGCTCGCGCACGCCCGCGGGCCGCCCACCGGGGCCGACGGTGCCCGGCACGTCGCCGGGTCGGTCCCCGACGTCTGCCGGCATGCGCTGCGCGGGCCGGGACAGTGGAGGTCGGCGACCGGGCGCACGACGAAGCGGACTGCCCGGTGCTGGGGCCGCGTGGCCGACGGGGGTACGCCGGTCGCATGGACCTCCCCGGCGTCGGACCCCAGTACCCCGACGATCCGAAGGGGTCATGGGTTGGCGAGGATGCGGCTGCACCAGAGCTGGTACCGGGCCGAGGTCCTCGGCGTGCCCTACGGGCCGGGTCCCCGGCCGGACAGCCCGAACGCCTACGGCAACTACCTCACCGTCGCCGACGGCGCTGCCGGCCGGAACTTCGTCGACCCCCGCGCGTGGGCCGCCTACCTGGCGCGCCGCGACGGCCCGAACGTCGACACCGACCGGGCCGAGCGCAACCTGCTCACGAGCCAGGCCATGTGCTTCAACCTGTTCGGCCCGCTCGTCGGCGACCCGGCCTTGGCGACCACGCTCGGGCGGGCCCTCGACCTCCCAGGCGGGGTCCGCCAGGTCACCGATGTGCGGGTCGAGTACGCGCCGGTGCCCAGGGCCGAGTATCTCGACAACGGGTCGTCGTTCGACGCTTTCGTCGCCTACCTCGACGGGGACGGCGAGCGGGCGTTCCTCGGCGTCGAGACGAAGCTGACGGAGCCATTCACCCAGTCCGGGCCGACGAGCGCCAAGGCGGAGCCCCGTTACGCGGCGCTGACCGAGCGGGCCGACTCGGTCTGGCGTGAGGACGCATGGCCCCGACGGCAGGACCTCCGGTGGCGGCAACTGTGGCAGAACCACCTCCTTGTCGAGGCCCTCCGCCGTCACCCCGGGGCCCCGCACGGGCACCGCGGGCTGCTCGTCCTCGTCGGCCACCCTGACGACCCCGAGTGCGCACGGACGGCCGCCGACTACAAAGGGACGCTCGTCGACCCCGACGCCTCGTTCGTCGACCTTCCGCTCGACGCCCTCGTGCCGGCCTGGCGCGACGCCGCCACCGAGGAGCAGGACCGCCGCTGGCTCTTTGAAGTCGAACGCCGCTACCTCGACCTCGCCGCAAGCAGCGGGCCACGTGCCTGACGACCGCTGGTGGGCCAACGGGCCGCCGCTCGGCCCGCAGCGGCCGAGGCTGGACCGGCGGTGCCAGTCCGGTTCGCGAGGGCAGCCCGACCCCCCGTGGGTCGCGGAGAGGGCCGGCCGGGTTGCAGCGCGTGAACGGCGGGCTGAACGACAGCGGAAGCAGCACGGGAACCTGGTACGCCCACGGTTCCTCAGCACATTCTGGGCCCACTCCCACCCCCATCGGGGGCTGGGCGACGCCACTCGAGGTCCCGCACGTTGTCGGACCCGCGTGGGAGGGTGCCTTCCGCGATCGCGCAGCACCCTCCAAACGGGTGACTCTTGCGGCTCCTGGACGAAACGCTCGTGCTCAGCCCCACGGACCAGCGGCCCGGCAGTGACGGCGCAGTGGTGTGCCGCACCAACGACGCGTCCTACTGGCGCCCGGTCACCCACGGGCGGCAGACCAACGCCTACGGCTTCCGCACCTACGCGGGCAACCGGCTGCACGGCGTCAGTCCGGGACTGCCGCCCGATCCCGGCGCGGGGACCAGGCGCAACCGCGAGGGACCGCCCCTTCTGGCGGGGACTACCGGCTCCGTTGGCGCGACTACTCCGCAGTGCCCGGCCCGAGCGGCGCCTTCCGTCTCCTCGTCGTTGCTGTGCCAGTCGACGCCGGCTGAGCCTTGCGCCTCCCGCGCGGCTGGTCGGTGCTGCCTACGTCCTCGTGACCTTCCAACCGTTCGCGACGATTACCCAATCTTCCGATTGCAGGGCCAATGCGGGATCTCGGATGATGAATGGCCACCCGCGGGCCTGCAGCGTCAGGTACTCGTCCGCGGGAGTGCGGTCAAGGTCGATCTCCCCCCAGAACTGCACCTCGTAAAGGTCCCCGTAGGTCTCGGCCTTCTCCCACTCGTTAGATGACAGGAAGAAGCTGACGTCCTTGCTGCGGCTGCCCTTGACCTCGATGCGCCTAGCCGGGGCCAGTCTTCGGTCCTCAATGTCGTAGCCAAGGGCGTCGTTCTCCCGGGCAACCCAGAACACCTGTGCCGGGTCGTGCATCCGCTCGGTCATGTAGCTGTAGTACTCAGCCCGGTCCCCCACGAGCTTCCGGTCCTTCGACCAGGCAGGGATGTCCAGGACGGGTAGGAGCGAGGATGCGCTTGACAGCTCCTTGACCAGCTCCACAGGCACGGCCAGCACGGGCTGCGCGCGCACGTGCGGCCACCGGCGGAGGATGCCCACGAGTTGGGGGGCTGTCGACCGGGCAGCAGTCGCGGAGCAGCGGAGGACGCCGTCGGCGCCGATGGCGGCCGTCTCCAGCAGCAGCCTCGCCTGCTCGTGGAACGCCCCGGCGCGCAGCAGGACAAGGGGGACCGCCGTGCGGTCACCTCGGCGGTGCGCCGTGGAGACCTTCTCGCCGGCCTTTGTGAGTAGGTGCCGTCCGTCCTGGCGGCGGACCAGACCGACGGCCCTGAGCATGCCGAGTAGTTGCTCGACTTCTCGGACCGGGCCACCGCAGTGCTCCCAGCCGCGCCTGGTGCTCTCCTCCATGGTCCAGCCACCCCGCTTGTTGAGTGCTGCCGTCAGCACGGCGAGGCGGTCGACGCGTTGCTCAGTGAGCCAGCCACCGCCGTGGCGGCTGAGGCCCTCGGCCGTCACGGGCGACGTTCGCCGGGCGAGTTGAGCTCCTCGCCCAGGAGGTACCGCAGCACCAGCGTGAGGTCCGCGTCGGTGCCGTCTGCCTGCGCGGCAGGGTCGTCGAGATCACCCAGGGGCAAGAGGTTGGCGCCGTCGAGGAGCACCCTCATGACCTGTTCCTTCGCGGTGAGTGCGGCGTCGGTGAGGTTGTCTGCAGTAGGACCTCCACCGCGTCGTCGCGCGAGGAGCACGTGAACCCGCACGTCGGCATCGGGTGGCAGGCCCAGTCGGTGGATGCGGTCGATGGACTGCAGCCACAAGGCGCAGTCGTAGGTGCGGTCGAGGTAGATGGCGTTGCGGCAGGAGCGGTGCAAGCTGATCGACTCGGAGCAGGAGGCCGGGTTGGCGAGCAGGACCGCGGGGCCGTGCGTGCTGAGGAACCTGTCTATGACCTGCTCGCGGGTCAGGAGCTCGTCACCGTCGGGGTCCGCCTGGTCGCGGGCTGGTCGGTCGTCGGCCGGGTCGTCGCCCGTGGGGACGCGTCCGTCGACCTGGTAGGTGGGCAACCTCAGTCTGTCCCGCACGAGGTGGGCGACTCGGTCGAGGTTGGCGAGGAAGTTGCTCCAGACGACGCACTTGCCGCCGCGGGCGGCGACGTCGGCGAGCAGCGCGAGGGCTGCCGTGGTCTTCGCTGGTACTGACGCGGCGGCATAGCTGTCAATCTGGTCGAGGAGGTTAGGTGGCTGGTCCGGTGCCGGCGGGAGTCGGAGATGGGGGTCGGGGCGTGCGAGCAGCGCGGGATCAGTGGCGGCCTGGAGAAGGCGTACGGGGCGTGCCCGGCGGAGCGCGGCCAGCCGGTCCGCCTCGACCGGGCCGGCGGCCAGCACCCGGCTGCGGAGGTTGTCGACCACGCCCTCGTACACGTCATCGTGCTCGGGGTCCATCTCGGCGTCGTGGCGCGTGAGCGTGTAGTCGGGTAGCCCGAGGGCGCCCTTCGGGGTCCGGCTCACGAACGGGAGGACCCCCTCGAGCACCTTGGGCAGGTCGCGCGCGACGGCAGCCGCGTAGGAGTCCCTGGGCCCGGTCGCCTCCTGGCCGGGCCAGAGGATGTTGAGCTGGCTGAACAGGTCCTTCCCGCTTTGAGGCATGGGCGTGCCCGAGAGGACGACTCGGACGCGGCAGAGCGTCGCGAGCTCTATGAGAGCGGGCGCCCACAGCCCGCCCCGGAAGCGCTTCACCCTGTGCGACTCGTCCACGACGAGCATGGGCTCGTGGCCGCGGAGCAACTGGAGCAGCCGGCGTCGGTCGTGCGCGGCCGTCGCGTAGGACATGACGAGGAGGTCGCCGGGCCTGGTGTCCTCGTACACGAGGCGCCGGTGCCGCGCGGTCCCTCGGACGCGGCGCACCCTGAGGCGTCCGGGGAGCGCCGCAGCGGTCTCGGCCTCCCAGGGCCGGAACGACGACAGGGGCCCCACAACGAGGAACAGGTCGACGTTGCCGCGGGCGCGATGTGTCGCGGCGATGGCCAGGGTGGTGACGGTCTTGCCCGCTCCCGGGACGCTGAAGTTGGCCGAGTTCACCGCACTCAGGCCGTGGAGTGCGCCGGCCACCTGATGGTCACGCAAGGGTCTGGCGGATGAGTCCCACCCGGCGCCGGACAGGGTCGCCAGCAGCGCGTCGGTGCTCAGGGCCGGCTGCCCCGCTCGCGCCCGGGCGCCCGCGTCCCTGGCGCGCTGGTAGGAGCGCGTGCGCTCTAGCGCGCGCTCGACCTCGACGTCGACCCTGCCTTGCCGCTCGACGTCGTAGCCGTGCCGCTCGAGCCACGTGTTGATGCGCACGACGAGCGGCCAGGCCGACCTTCCCCGCGTCGGGCAGCGCCAGCCGTCGGCCTGGTGTTCGCCACCGAGGACGCCCCGGAAGAACAGCCGCGCCGGGCGGGAGTCGAGGCCACCGCCGATCACGTCGACGTGGTCGCTGTCCTCGGGCACTGCGACGCTCACCGCACCGGGACCCTCCGGGGCGTTCACACCGCGTCGTGGTCGCGGAGGTCGGCCATCTCCTGCGCCCAGCGCACCAGCGCGGCCAGGGGAGCCGCGGGTCCGCCGCCGCCGAGGGCAAGTGCGGCCACCAGGTCGCCCCGTGTGATGCCGTCGAGGCGGTTCCACGCCTGCACCACGCGGTCGGTGACGTCGCTCCTGGATGCATTCAGTGCATCCACGGCATTCTTCGCGAGGGAACGCACGCGCTCCACGGGATAACCGACGAGGGGGCTCGTCGGTTCGTCGTCGCCGTTGTCGTCATCGTCGTCGTCGGCCTCGCTGGCGGTGAGCTCCGCGAGCTCGGGCTCAACCACCGGGGCGCCCTCGACCGAGACCTCGTCCTCGGCGTCCATGATGCCCGCGAGCAGGTCGTCGAAGCTGGCGCGGTCCTCAAGGAATAGCCGCTTCAGCGCCAGGATGTCCCCGTGGGCGCGGCCCGCCTTGATGAACGCGAACGCGACCCGGTTGAGGTCTGCCACGTCGTCGCGGTAGCTCGACTCCGCCCACCGCATGATCCTCCCGGTGGCTCGCACCCGCTCGAGCTTGGACCGCAGGAGGTGGTACTGACCTGGCGCGCCGAGGTCGTCCAGGTAGGCGTCCATCGCACGGATCGCCCAGAACTGCACGACGGCGTACTCAGGCGTGTCGCCGCCGGCCACGTGTGCGTGCCGGACGCCCGCTCGTTCGATGCTCTCGGCGTCGTAGAGGTCGACGCCGACGCCGTCGGTCTCGGCCGCCTCGCGCAGGGCGAGCAGCAGGTCGATGTCCTTGTAGCGGACCTTGTAGTTTTCGGCAAACTGCTCCCGCTGCTCCATCTCGAACAGGTCACGGTTGCTGACCTCCTCGGGCGCCAGGATGACCGCCTCGACGAACTCGCGACCGACTGGTCCGTGCTCCGCGGTCTCGCGCAGTAGCATCGCCACGCGTCGGTTGCCGTTGTGGACGGTCCCGTCGGGACGGATCCAGATCGGGCTGATCTGCTTACGGGCTGACCAGTCCCTCCTGAGCGCCTGGTAGTCCTTGCTCGGCTTCCCGCCGACAACCAGGCCGTCCTCGACGTCGATGTCGTCGTCGAGAAGGATCTTGATGATGGCATCGACGTCGGCGGGGTTGTTCGCCGGGTCGAGGGACCGTCCAAGGGTGCGCTCCACGAAGCCCCGTAGCGTGCCGAAGCGCTTGTTCTCGGGGTTCAACAGCAACGCCTCGCTGGGTACCCGATAGACCGGGAACGCCTGGAGCTGGTCCTTGCACCACAGTCTGTCGGCGAAGTCGCACTGCTGCTTGCGCGCCTCGATCTGCCTAGTGCGCTCCTCCGCGTCCACTCCGCTCCTCTCGGCGCGCGGCAGTTGGGGCCTCGGGCGGGCCGCCGCACGGTCGAGTCTCGCCGATCAGACGAGGCTTGACGTACCTCTTCGACCGAAGCGGGGCGCCGCGACGGCCAGCGCCAACCGGAACGACGCGCGGTCGGTGTCGTTGGGGACGAGCCCGGCCGCCCCCAGCGCGACGACCCATTCCTGCAGCGTTGTCTCGCAGACGGAGGGACTCGTCGTGGGCGTCGGGCGGCAGCAGACGACGACGTCCCACTCGCAGTTGCCGGCGGTGGAGTGATGACCCATGTGAGGGTCGGCGAGGACCGGCCACACGGCGGTGACGGTCATGCCTGCCTCGTCGAGTGCCAGGCCGATCGCCCTCCAAGCCTCCTCGTGTGGCGAGTGGTAGGTGAACACGATCGGAGCGTCGGGGGCCAGCCGTTCTACGGTGACCTTGAGGCATCGGGCGAGCCCGTCGGCGAAGCCCTGCGCTGCGTCCTCGGGCTGGGGAAGCAGCGGATCGCCCCCGAGCGCAGGGGCGTCGAGCCACGCGCGGTAGAACTCGCTGAGCTCGCTGTAAGCGATGTAGTCGAAGTAGGGCGGGTCGGTCACGCACACGTCCGCACGGAGCCCCTGCTGGGCACCGGTGTCGTCGGCGGAGGCGCACACGACATCCACCGAAGCAGGGCGCACTGGCAGCCGCAGCCGCTGACGAGTGAGCACCCCGTCGACGAGTGCGTGACGTTGAACGTCGCTGCTGCCAGCCCGAGCGACCCGCCGGAGCCCCGACGCGAGGGTTCCGCGGCCGGCGGTCGGGTGCAGCGCATTGAGTTCGACGCTGAGCGCCGGCAGTGCGTAGCCGCGGACGCTAAACAGGGGGGCGAGGCGGCCGTAGTCCCGGGCGTAACCACACAGGACGTTATTGCTGCCTAGGCAGCCCGTAAGCAGCAGCGTCAGGGCCCGCCTAACGCCGGCGTCGAGGGTCTGCTTGGCTGCCAGCCATGCGAAGGCACGGCCGAACAGGAGCTGCTGCCGCTCCGTCAACAGGTCGACCGGCCGCTCGAAGCCCAGGCTCACGGGTCGCCGGTCTCGTCGTTCGCGCTCGAAGGCGCGGGTCGGAAGTACCAGCTCACTGCGGTCCGGCGCCTCACCCCGCGCCCGCACGACCAGGGCGCGGTCGGCCTCGTCAGCTGCGCGTATCCGTCGGCGCTCCCGGCCGGCGGTCTCCTCGACCCCGACCAGCACCCTCTCGGCAGCCCCGGTTCCGAGGCACTCGTGGGAGGAACGGGATCCGCACGCGGTGCAGGTGTAGCGCTGTCCCTCGTACGTGCCTGCCGCCAGCTTCCTGCTCCGTCCGCAGCACCTGAGGTGTGTGCGGCTCGACCGCAGCGCGTGAACTGCCAGGCAGTCTGGGCAGAAGGCATGCACGTCGCTGTCGCGCACCACCGCGCCCCGACGTCCCCGGCTCGCCGCGAGGACGAGGTCCCGATAGAGGAGACCCGTCCCGTCGCAGTCCGGGCAGGTGACTCGTCGAAGCCAGAACCAGTGCAACGGCGTCCAGGTCCCCTGGCTGAGACCGTAGATGTCCCCGAGCTCGCGGGTGAGGTGCGCGAGCAGCTCCTCCGCGATCACCGCCGCGTCGGTCGCGGCGCTCGGCGTCAGCTCGGCCGCGACGACGCTCGCGGCCAGCGGGTCGACGTCGCGGCCCACGACCGACGCTCCCATCCGCGCCGCCTCCACCAGGGACGTACCGCCACCGGCGAAGGCGTCGTAGACGGTCACGCCCCCGAGCCAGGCACCCGGATCGCCGTGCCGCTGCCAGAACACCTCCCCGCTGCTGCTGTCAGGAAGTGCGGCAGCGAGCAGGAGGGCGCGGACGAGGGTGGGCGGGCGACGGGCGAACCAACGGTGCATGCCGTAGACCGGGTCCCGAAGCCGGCGGTCCGCCTTCACCAGTCGGCTCACCTGAACGAAGGGAAACGCGGTCTCAACGAGCGTTGACGCTGGGATGGCGACGGCGTCGGCCTGTGGGACCACGGGTCGCACCTCCTCAACCCGTTCCACATTTGACGGTAGCCCGGACACCGCCGCACGCAACCGGACACGCCAGCGTAGCCAACGACCACCCAGCGAAGTTCACCTGGATCCGCTCGGCCCCGAGCTGGAGGGTCAGGCTCACGGGCGTCACCCACTGAGGATCCCGCGGTCGACGCGACGACGCGGGCACGAGCGCCCGGTCGGCGGGGCAGTCGCCGCAGTATCCGTCCGGCCCAGGCTCGCCTGGCTCCCGGTATGACGGTCGAACCTGTCAGGAGGATCGCCGGAACGCTTCCAGCAAGCGGGCGGACAAGCCGGCCGCCAACTCTGTCGCGGTGCCGTCCAGCGCGCCGAGGTTGACGCTCTCGTCGGGCTCGACCCTCACGTGGGGGGCCGACTTCAGCGGCGGCTGGTGCTGCCGCCCGCTGCCAGCAGCCGCGGGTCCATCACGGCGACCATGAGCAGCGGCGACAGCCCGAGCGCCAGCGAGCCGGTCGGCGGTGAGGATCCGCAAGCCGTGGACGAGCCGCAGCGCGGCCAGCGATCCGGTCGGCGGCGTCGTCCCGGTCGAGGGCGCTCACGCTCATGCCACCGGTCGGCAGGCTCAGGAACACGGACACGGTCCCCGCAGCGGCCCCACGCACCGACACGAGCATCCCCGGTCGGGCCTCCCGCCAGCTCTGCGCCTCCTGCTCGACCTCGACGGTCACGCCGGCCGGGTCGGCGCCGGGCCGCAGCGCGGTCCCGGCCGGGACGACACGGGCCTGCCGGATCCCCTCCGTAAGCCGGTCGGGCAGCCCGGCCATGATCCGAGCCGCGGACGGCCGGCCGCCGACGGGCACGACGTGCACCTCGAGCAGCGGGCCGGCGGTGTCCAACACGCCCCGTGGAGCCGCCCACCAGGGCGCCTCGACGGGCCCTGGGAGCTGATCGTAGGTCAGGGCGACTGGGCCCGCGCTCAGCTCCCGAAGCGCCCATGCGACCGCTGGCAGCAGGTCGCCGACGCCGTTGAACTCGGCCCAGAACCTCCCAGCGGCGAAGTCCCCGACCCGGGCGACAAACTCGGCCTGCTCGGCGGCGGGCTCGACGCCCCGCTTGCGGAACACGAGCACGGGCTTCCCGAGACCCCGAACTGGCGACTGCAGCCACGTCCTCCATGATCTGGAGGCCACGCTGCATCTCGCTCAGTTCGGCCGTGTGCGGGCGCGGGTCGACCTGGCACCGGTAAGGCCCCACGTCCAGGAACAGCCGGTGGGGCGGCCGGACGTCCAAGACGGCGCGGAGCGCGGCAGCAGCCTCCCGCGGGCTGTGGCACTGGTTCTAGCGCGAGACCGATGTCGACGCTGCCTGGCCCCTGTGCGGTCGCAGCCGACGCGCGCGGGGGGCTACCCGCGGCAGCGCGTTGCCGTCAAGTTCTCAACTACAGCGGATTTCTCAACTATCGCAAGCACTCTCAGGCCCTCAGGAAACGTAGCCGCGGCGGAAGCCGAGCGCGACCGCCTGCGCCCGGTCGTTGACCCCGAGCTTGCGGAAGAGGCGACGCGCGTGGGTCTTGATGGTGTCCTCGGAGAGGAAGAGGGAGCGGCCGATCTCGGAGTTGGACTTGCCCTGGCTCATGCCGCGCAGCACCTGCAGCTCCCGCTCGGTGAGCGCGCTCGCCGGGTCGATCGCCTTCGCCGTCGCGGCGGTGGACTCCAGCGCGCGGCGCAGGGTCGGC
>JAABUT010004562.1_pt1 | contig 10912 bp, 7 predicted proteins | sample 5559281 | NCBI WGS metagenome assembly JAABUT01 (sample SAMN10711880, study PRJNA513359) | rock metagenome | isolation source: Antarctica rocks | place: Antarctica: Victoria Land, Ricker Hills nord | collected 2016-01-04 | reverse complement strand
CGTCGAGCTCCCGGCCGGCGGAGAACCGGCCGCCCCGCAGCGCGGCGTTGGTCAGGCCGGACCCGTCGAAGAACCCCGGACCGACGCGGGTCACGTCGATGCCCTCGGCGTGGACCTCCTCGAACACCGTCGGTGCCGGCTGCCAGAGGAAGGGGTTGGGACCGTTCTCCCAGGAGAGCTCGTTGAGCAGCCGGTCCTCACCGGGCATGAGCACCTCGTAGCCGACGAGCCCGTGCGCCCCCGGCGGCAGGCCCGTCCCGAAGGTGCCCATCGACGTCGCCGTCGTGGTGGGGAAGCCGCAGTCGATCCGGTTGGCCGCCGGCAGATGGGACCGCAGGAACGGCGCGTGGCCGCTGCGCTGGCGCAGCAGCTCGTAGCCGAGCCCGTCGACGAGGACGACGACCGCCCGCCGGGCCGGCCCGAGCGCGAAGGGGTGCTCCCCGGCATACCGGCTCGATCCGAGGCTGGCGGCGACGGCAGGCAGGACCGCCGCGAGCGTCCCGGCGTCGTAGGCGGGCGCGTGCAGACCGGCCAGGCTCACGGTCGGGGTCCCGTCCCTCCACCGCCACCGATGGACGAGGAGAGCGTGCGGGCGAAGTGGAGGGCGTTGGTCAGCGCGTCGTCGCCGTCGGCGTCGGCGCTGATCCGCAGCGAGATGTCGTCGGAGGCGACGGTCCCCTCGTAGCCGTGGTCCGCCTCGCAGTCGGGGTCGCCGCAGGTGGCCGGGACGAGGTCGAGCCGGCTCACGGCCCCCCACCCGAGGGTGAGGGTCAGCTCCCGGCCGAGGGAGCCCCGCACGTAGGAGTCCGGGGAAGAGACAACGTGCGTCAGCATGACGCCGCGGACGGCGGACAGCGGCACCGTCTCGCTCGTCGCCGTGGCGACGGCGAGGCCGGGCTCGTGCTCGTTGTGGTCGTCGGCGTGGGCGATGACGAGCTTCGTCGGCGTCGTGGCGAGGACGGTGAGGTGCCGGCGCACGGTGTCCTGGTCGAAGGTCGTCTCCTGGTGGACGAGGTGCGACACCACGACGTCGTCCCCCAGCGCCGACTCGACCACGTCGGCCACGAGGGCCGGGTAGTAGCCCGCCCGCTCGATCGCTTTCATGAGGACCACCGGCAGCGGGGTGCCGGCGCGCGCTTCGCGGGGAGCCTTCATGCCTGCATCCTTGCACCACGCCGGAGCCCGGCGCGTCCTGGGCACGTCCCCGCCCGCACTGCGGTGGAGCCCGCGCCCGGCCATACCGACTAACCTCACCGGTGTGCCCATGAGCTCCGACCGTGTGCTCGTCATCGTCCCTGCGTGGAACGAGGAGGAGAGCCTGCCGGCCGTCGTCGCCGAGATCCGCCTGGCCCTCCCGGCGGCGGACGTCCTCGTCGTCAACGACGGGTCGGCGGACGGCACGGCCCGCGTGGCGCAGCAGGCCGGGGTGCTCGTCGCCAACCTGCCGATCAACCTCGGTGTGGGTGCAGCGATGCGCACGGGCTACCGCTTCGCGAGCCGCAACGGGTATGCCGTGGCCGTCCAGATCGACGGCGACGGCCAGCACAACCCGCGGGACGTCCCTGCCCTGCTGAAGCTGATCGACGACGGAGCGAACATCGCCGTCGGCGCCCGCGTCGCGGGGGAAGGCGCCTACACCGCCCGAGGCCCGCGGCTGTGGGCGATGAAGCTGCTGTCGTCGGTCATCTCCCGGATCGCGCACAGCCGGCTCACCGACACGACGTCGGGGTTCAAGGCCTGCGACGCCCAGGCGATCGACCTCTTCGCGCAGAGCTACCCGGCGGAGTACCTCGGCGACACCGTCGAGTCGCTCGTCGTCGCGGCGCGTTCGCACCTCGTCATCCGGGAGGTCGGGGTGCACATGCGCCCGCGGGCCGGGGGCGCCCCGTCGCACAGCCCGGTCCGGTCCGCGGTCTTCCTGTGCCGGGCGGTGCTGGCCCTCGTGCTCGCCCTGACCCGGCCCCGGCCGTCGCGCCAGGACGAGGGCCGGTACGAGGAGCTCGGCGCGTGAGGACGGTGCACCAGTGAGCATCCGGTCGGTGAGTGGCTACCCCTTCGCCCTGGCAGTCTGCGTCCTGCTCCTCGTCGCGCTCTTCCTCCTGCTGCGGACCCAGCGCCTGCGCGAGAAGTACTCCGTCATCTGGTTCGCGGTCATCGTCGGGGTCGTCGTCCTCGGCTTCGTCCCGGCGATCACGACGTGGCTGTCCTCGGTCCTCGGCGTGACGACCCCGCTCAACCTCGTGTTCATCCTCGCGTCCCTGGTCCTGCTGACCGTCTGCATCCAGCTGAGCATCGAGATCTCCACGCTCGAGGAGTCGTCGAGGACGGTCGCCGAGGAGCTCGCCCTGCTGCGGCTCGAGCTCAGGCAGGAGATCGAGGACACCCTGGGTGGGCGTGCCCGAGCCGAGGAGAGCGCTCCACCGGACGAGGACGAGGAAACCGGCCGATGACCACGGAGGCCCCGCCCACTTGGCGCCCGCGCGAAACGTACACGGCGGTGAGAGGTCCGCGAGATCGATCGCGGTTCGCGGGGAAGATCCACCACGCCAGAGCGTGGTGAGGTTTCCCCGATCCCGGCCCCTCGCGTACACCAACGCCGGGTATGCCGGGTCAGGTGCCGGTGGCTCAGGTCATCGCGCGACGGTCGGTGTCCTTGCGGGTGCCGCCCGGGTGGACGGTGATCTCCGCGTCGAGGACGTCGACGCCGCCCGGCCAGGCGTTGACGGGGTTCAGGTGGACGTGGTCGACCTCGGGGAGGTCATCGGCGAGGCACGAGAGGCGGGCGATCAGGTCGGAGAGGGCGGCGCGGTGGACCGGCATGGCGCCGCGGTGCCCGTGCAGCAGCGGCGCGGCCCGTACTGAGGAGATGAGGTCGGAGACGTCGACGTCGTTCAGCGGCGGGATGCGGTCTGCGATGTCACCGAGCAGGTCGGTCGGCGGGCCGGCGACCGAGAAGCTCACCACGGGGCCGAAGAGCGGGTCCTCGGTGCTCGTCAGGACGCAGATCACTCCGGGCAGGGCCATCGTCTGGACGACGAGCCGGCCGTTGGCGATCGGGCCGAGGCGGGACCGGAGCGACTCGACGGCTGTGCGCACCGCATCGGGTCCCTCGAGGTCGCCTCGCACGCCGGTGATCCCCGGCTGGTGCCGCAGGATCGGCGACATCGTCTTGAGGATGACCGGGTAGCCCAGCTCGTCCGCGGCCGCCACCGCCTCGTCTGCGGTGTCGACCTGCCGGGCGCCCCAGAGGCGGATGCCGTACGCGCCGAGCAGCTCGGTCGCCTCCGGGCGGGACAGCGGGCGCCCCTCGGGGGCCTCGGCGAGGACCGCCTCGACGAGCGCTCCGGCTTTCTCCCGGTCGATGCCCACGGGATCGACGGGCCGGCCCCGGTGGCGGGCCCGCCACTGGCTGTAGCGGGTCGCGGCGGTCAGGGCCCGGACCGCGTCCTCCGGCATCCCGTAGGAGGGCACGATACGCCGCCGCAGGTCGTCGGGACTGCCGAGGGCGAGCGCCTCATTGACGCCATGCATCCCGAGAAACGTTGCGAGACATGGCTTCGGCGCCGCACACGACACATCACGGACCGCGGCGATGACCTCCTCGTCAAGAACTTCCAGCGGGGGGATGAAGCAGGTGATGACGCTGTCCACCTCGGGGTCGTCGAAAGCTGCCCGGAGCGCCTCGGAGAACTGCCCGGCCTGTGCCTCGGTGGGGAGCGAGACGGGACCGTGGGTGACGTCCAGCCCCCAGTGCAAGACGGCCTGGGCGGTCAGGCTCCCGAGGGCGTCCGAGTTGCCGACGATGGCCACCCGCTGTCCCTGCGGAAGGGGTTGGTGGAGGAGGAGCTGGGCCACGTCGAAGAGCTGGTGGACGTCCTCGACCCGGACGACCCCTGCCTGCCGCAGCATCGCGTCGAACGCCTCCGGCGGGACATCCGTGGGCGTCGTGCGGTGCCCGGGCGGGGCACCGTACGACGAGACCCCGGAGGAGACCACGATGACCGGCTTCACCTGGGCGAGCTGGCGGGCGATCCGGGAGAACTTGCGCGGGTTCCCCATCGACTCGAGGTAGAGGCCGACGACGTCGGTCCGGGGGTCGTCGAGCCAGTACTGCATGAGGTCGTTGCCCGAGACGTCGACGCGGTTCCCGGCGGAGGCGAACACCGAGACGCCGAGCCCGCGGCGCGTGGCCGACGCGAGCACGGCGACCCCGAGGGCGCCGCTCTGGGCGAAGAGTCCGAGCGTTCCCGGCCTCGGCATCTGCGGAGCGAGCGAGGCGTTGAGGTGGACGTCCGGGCTCGTGTTGATGACGCCGAAGGAGTTGGGCCCGACGACCCGCATGCCGTTCTCTCGGGCGGCACGCCGCAGCTCCTCCTGCAGCTCGGTGCCGGCGGGGCCGCTCTCGGCGAAGCCGGCCGAGGCGACGAGCACCGTCCTGACGCCCTTCTCGGCGCAGTCCTCGATGACCGAGAGCACGGCCCCGGCCGGCACTGCGACGACGGCGAGGTCGACCGGACCTGGGATCTCGCTGACCCGGGCATGGGTCGGCAGGCCGAGCACCTCGAAGCCCTCGGTGTTCACGGCATACACCGGGCCCGGGAAGGAGGCACCGAGGATGTTGCGCAGGAACCGGTGGCCGATCGAGCTCTCCCGGCTGCTCGCGCCGATGACGGCGATGGACCCGGGGAAGAGCACCGACCGGACGCTGACCGACTCGGCACGGTGCTCCCGGGCCAGCCGCACGGCCGTGGACTGCTCCGTCGGGCGGATGTCGATCATCTTGCGGTTCTGCGGCAGGACCTCGGCCACGAACCGCTCGACGCCGAGCTCCTGACCGATCACCGCCAGGTGCTCGAGCAGGACCGAGCCGACCCCGCGGCCCTGGAAGTGGTCGGAGATGTTGAACGCGACCTCGGCGCTGGTGGCGTCGATCTTGTCGAAACGGCCGATCCCGACGATGTCGCCGCGCACGGTCGCCACGAGGGCGACCCGGGAGCGGTGGTCCACGTTGGTGAAGCGGAAGACGTCGCGCTCGCTCAGCTCACGCAGCGGCGCGAAGAACCGCAGGTAGATCGACTCCGCCGACTGTCTCCCGTGGAAGGTGCGGATCCGGTCTGCGTCATCGGGGACGATCGGCCGCACGTGCGCCACGGAACCGTCCCGGAGCACGACGTCGGCCTCCCACGCGGCCGGGTACGCGGCACGGCGATCGGGGGCGTCGGCCATGGGCCACATGGTCCCATGGCGGCTGTTCTGGCAGCATCCCGCCATGGAGTTCTCCGAGGTCGTCCGAGGCCGCCGCATGGTCCGCCGGTATGACGCCGAACGCCCGGTCCCGGCGGAGGTGCTGGCGGCCTGTCTCGACAGCGCCGCCCGCGCCCCCAGCGCCGGCTTCAGCCAGGGCTGGGACTTCGTCGTCCTGCGCACCAGGGACGAACGAGGCGGTTTCTGGGAGGCGACGACCGACGCGCGCTCACCCGCCGACCCCTGGCTCGACGGGGTCCGGGCGGCGCCCGTGCTCATCCTCTGCTGCTCGCACAAGCAGGCCTACCTCGACCGGTATGCCGCTCTCGACAAGGGGTGGACCGACCAGGACGAGAGCCGTTGGCCGGTGCCCTATTGGGACGTCGACACCGGGATGGCCTCCCTTCTCATCCTCCTCACGGCGGTCGACAACGGGCTCGCCGGCCTCTTCTTCGGCGTCCCACCGGAGCACCATCGCGCCGTACACGAACGGTTCGCCATTCCGGACGACCGCACCGTCATCGGCGTCGTGTCCCTCGGGTATGCCGTGCCAGGACACCGCGGTCCGAGGAGCCCTTCCCTGCTGAGGCACAGACGGACCGGGGCGGAGGTGGCTCACTGGGGCCGGTTCGGTGGCGAGGACCAGGCTCGGCGCCAGCCGCAGGAGTAGCTCCGGCGCGCACGCCATACCCGGCGCCGGGGCTCGGCCGCGGCTGCCCACACCGGCGAGTCGGGTGTCGGCGCCCTTCACGGGTGGGCGATGATGGAGCGTTCGAGCACCACCCGCACCCCGAGGAGCACCCTCCGGCATGGCCCGATCGACCAGGACTCCCCCACCCGCTGAGGACGTCGTCGAGCGCATCATCGACATCGGGGTCGAGGAGGAGATGCAGAACGCGTTCCTCGAGTACTCCTACTCCGTCATCTACTCCCGCGCCCTGCCCGACGCCCGCGACGGGCTGAAGCCGGTCCAGCGACGGATCCTCTACGGCATGAGCGAGCTCGGCCTGCGCCCCGACCGGGCGCACGTCAAGAGCCAGCGCGTCGTCGGAGAGGTCATGGGCAAGTACCACCCCCACGGCGACACGGCGATCTACGACGCCCTCGTCCGGGTGGCCCAGCCCTTCACGATGCGGCTGCCGCTCATCGACGGCCACGGGAACTTCGGGTCCCTGGACGACGGGCCGGCCGCGGCCCGCTACACCGAGGCCCGGATGGCCTCGGCGGCCCTGCTCATGGTCGGCGGGCTCGACGAGGACACCGTCGACTTCGTGCCGAACTACGACGACACCGAGGTCCAGCCGGGCGTCCTGCCGGCGGCCTACCCCAACCTCCTCGTCAACGGCGCGAGCGGCATCGCCGTCGGCATGGCGACGAACATGGCGCCGCACAACCTCGTCGAGGTCATCGGCGCGGCCCGCCACCTCATCGCCAACCCGACGTGCTCGCTCGACGACCTCATGAAGTTCGTCCCCGGACCCGACCTGCCGGGCGGCGGCCGGGTCGTCGGGCTCGAGGGCATCCGCGACGCCTACCTCACCGGCCGCGGTGCCTTCCGCACCCGCGCGACCGCCCGGATCGAGTCGGTGACGGCCCGCCGCAAGGGCATCGTCGTCACCGAGCTGCCCTACCTCGTCGGCCCCGAGAAGGTCATCGAGAAGATCAAGGACCTCGTCCAAGGCAAGAAGCTCCTCGGGATCAGCGACGTCAAGGACCTCACCGACCGGACCCACGGCCTCCAGCTCGTCATCGAGGTCAAGAACGGGTTCCACCCCGAGGCGGTCCTCGAGCAGCTCTACAAGCTCACGCCGATGGAGGACTCCTTCAACGTCAACAACGTCGCGCTCGTCGAAGGCCAGCCGCGGACCCTCGGCCTGAAGGACCTGCTCAGGGTCTACGTCGACTTTCGCACCGACGTCGTCCGTCGCCGCACGCAGTACCGCCTGACCCGGCGCGAGGAGCGCCTGCACCTCGTCGAGGGGCTGCTCGTCGCGATCCTCGACATCGACGAGGTGATCCAGGTCATCCGCTCCTCGGACGACGCCGCGACCGCCAAGGCGCGCCTCATCGACGTCTTCGACCTCTCGGACGTCCAGGCCACCTACATCCTCGACCTGCAACTGCGCCGCCTCACGAAGTTCTCGCGCATGGAGCTCGAGACCGAGAGGGCCGAGCTGGAGCGGCAGATCGAGCAGCTGCGCGCCATCCTCGGCGACGAGAGGCTGCTCCTGCGGACCGTCTCGACCGAGCTCGCCGACGTCGCCAAGGCCCACGGGACCCCCCGGCGCACCGTCCTGCTCGAGTCCGCCGGCAACGCCGTGACGGGCGCGACGCCGGGCGGCACCGTCACGCCGCTCGAGGTCGTCGACGACCCGTGCTGGGTGCTGCTGTCCTCGACCGGCCTGCTGGCCCGGACCACCACGGACGAACCGCTCGTTGGCGACGGCCCCCGCTCGAGGCACGACGTCATCGTGGGCACCGTCCGCACGACGGCGCGCGGTGACGTCGGCCTGGTCACCAGCCTCGGGAGGATGATCCGGCTCTCTGCGCTCGAGCTGCCCACCCTGCCACCGACCCACGGCGCACCATCGCTGTCCGGTGGCGCTCCCCTCGCGGCATACGTCGACCTGCCCCGGGACGAGGAGCCCCTGACCCTCGTCTCGCTCGCGCCGGACACGCCCGGGCTCGCGCTGGGCACCGCGGCGGGGATCGTCAAGCGGGTCGCGCCAGACCACCCGAGCCGATCCGACTGGGAGCTCGTCGCGCTCAGGGACGGCGACGTCGTCGTCGGGGCGTGCGAGGTGCCGGCCGACACTTGGGACCTCGTCTTCATCACCAGCGACGCGCAGCTCCTCCACTTCCCCGCCGGGTCGGTGCGGCCGCAAGGACGCAGCGCGGGCGGCGTGGCAGGCATCAAGCTCGTGCCTGGACAACGGGTCACCTTCTTCGGCGCCCTCGACGGCGCCCGGGATGCCGTCGTCGTCACGTCCAGCGGCTCGGTGAACGCTCTCCCCGGCACCGAGCCGGGCTCGCTCAAGGTCACACCGTATGCCGCGTACCCTCCCAAGGGCCGGGGCACGGGCGGCGTGCGCTGCCACCGGTTCCTCAAGGGCGAGGACACCCTCGTGCTGGCCTGGGCCGGGACCACCCCGGCTCGGGCGGCAGCCGGAAACGGCGTCGCGGTCGACCTTCCGGAACCGATTGGGAGACGGGACGGCTCGGGGGCGCCCGCCACCACGGTGATCGCGCGCATCGCCGGCTCGAGCTGAGCCGGTGACCGCGATGAGCGACGCACCGGACCTGGCCCCGACCGCCGGAGCCAGCTCCGCGGCCGGCCCGGCGACGAGCTCGGCCGTCAGGCCGGTGACGAGCTCGGCCGTCAGACCGGTGACGAGCTCGGCGTTCAGCCATGCCACGAGCAAGCCGGACGCGTGCTCGGTCCTGTCGGAGGCCGCCGACGCGTCGGCCTACGGCACGGCAGCCGGGGCCACCTTCTGGCTCGCGCTCGAGCAGGACGGTCCTTGGGGGCGCCAGGCGGCGACCGAGTCGCACCTGGATCCCGTGTTCGGCGGGGCCCTCGACCTGGCCTGCGCCGAGCGAGGCGGCCGGCTCATCCTCATCCGCCGGCCGGGCGAGCACCCGGACTCCCATGGCCTGACCCGTCACCGCTGCTACCTCGCGTGGGCCGGCAGGGACCCGTTCCTGCTGACCGCCGAGATTGCCTCGCCCGAGGAGCTCATAGGCCTCGACCTCGAGGCGTTGTCCCGCGGCGACCGCGATGGCGTGAGCGCCTCGCTCCCGCTGCTGGAGCCGGCCGACCCGGTCCTTCTCGTCTGCACCAACGGCCGTCGCGATGTCTGCTGCGCCGTTCGAGGGCGCCCGATCGCGGCCGGTGACCACACGGCATACCCGGGCCGCGTGTGGGAGTGCTCCCACACGGGCGGCCACCGCTACGCGCCGACGGGAGTCCTCCTGCCCTGGGGCAGGGCGCTCGGCCGCCTCGACGACCCGGCGGCCCGCACCCTCCTCGACGCGGCGGACGACGGGCGACTGCCGCCCGGGCTGCTCGGTCGGCGCCATGACCGGGGCGCGAGCGCCCTCTCCCCGGGCGAGCAGGCGGCGGAGTCCGCGGTGCGCGCGGCCATCGCGGAGACCCGCTTGACCGCCCTGACTGCGGCCACCAGTGGGGAGGCCGGAACCGTTGTGGTGGAACACGGCGACGGCCGGCAGTGGCTCGTCGAGGTCGAGTGCTGCGAGGGAAGCCCGCGACCCGAGTCGTGCGGCAAGGCCCCCGTGGCGTCATGGACGTGGTCGACGACGATCCACGATGCCGCGGCTCGGCGTTGCTGACCGCAACGCGGCAGGACGGACCCGGGCGTGCTGGGCGTCCGGGCGAGAGTCCCTCGGTTTACTCAATCGTTACGGCGCCTGGTCCCGACGTGCATGCAGGCGGAGGGGAAAGGGTCTTTACTGAGGCACGGAGACCTCAGCGCCGAGGGTCGTGTGCTTTCGGCCATCGCGGAATGGAGTTGGGCACATGGCCGAACAGAGAATGGCACGCCGAGCGCTGACGGCGGGTGTGGGCGTTGTGGCCCTCTCGCTGGCTGCGGCCTGCAGCAGCAGCGGAGGGGGGAGCGGCACCGACTCCGGGGCCGCTGGCGCGGGCGCCAGCGCTCGTGGGCCGATCACGTTCGTGACCGGCAAGGACAACAGCAACGTCTGGCCGGCCACGATCGACAAGTGGAACGCCGCCCACCCCACCGAGAAGGTCACGCTCAAGGAGCAGTCGGACAAGGCCGACCAGCAGCACGACGACATCGTGCAGCACATGCAGGCCAAGGACGCGAGCTACGACATCGTGACGGTCGACGTGATCTGGACGGCCGAGTTCGCGGCGAAGGGCTGGCTGGTGCCCCTCAAGGACAGCTATGCACTCGACACCACCAAGCTTCTCAAGCCGACGGTCGATGCGGCGACCTACAACGGCACCCTGTATGCCGCTCCGTTCGCGAGCGACGGTGGCCTGCTCTACTACCGCAAGGACCTCGTCCCCAACCCGCCGAAGACCCTGGACGAGATGTGGTCGATGTGCTCGATCGCCAAGGAGAAGAGCATGGGCTGTTACGCGGGCCAGCTCGCGCAGTACGAGGGGCTGACCGTCAACGCGGCCGAGATGATGAACACCGCCGGAGGCAAGATCGTCGACGCCAAAGGCAAGTCGACCGTCAACAGCCCGGAGGCCAAGAAGGGACTCCAGGTCCTCGCGGACCACTACAAGAGTGGTGACATCCCCCAGGAAGCCATCACCTACCAGGAGGAGCAGGGTCGTCAGGCGTTCGAGGACGGCAAGCTGCTGTTCCTGCGCAACTGGCCCTACGCCTACAACCTCGCCAAGACCGACGGCGCATCGAAGGTCAAGGACACCTTCGCAGTCGCTCCGCTGCCCGGCATCTCGGGTCCGGGGGCTTCGAGCCTCGGTGGCCACAGCGAGGCGATCAGTGTCTACAGCAAGTACAAGGCGACCGCTCTCGACTTCCTGAAGTTCATCGAGGCCGACGAGCAGCAGAAGTTCTTCATGGAGAAGGGCTCACTGGCTCCCGTGGTCGGGTCGATCTACAGCGACCCGGCACTCGTGGCGAAGGCCCCCTATCTGCCCACTCTGCTGACG
>JAABUT010004559.1_pt1 | contig 10913 bp, 13 predicted proteins | sample 5559281 | NCBI WGS metagenome assembly JAABUT01 (sample SAMN10711880, study PRJNA513359) | rock metagenome | isolation source: Antarctica rocks | place: Antarctica: Victoria Land, Ricker Hills nord | collected 2016-01-04 | reverse complement strand
CACCGGCGGCCGGCGCAGCCGCGCTGCCCACTCCGGCGCCGGCCGGCGGGACGGCGGCGGGGGTAGCAGCCGGGGTAGGAGCAGCCGGGGTAGGAGCAGCCGGGGTAGGAGCAGCCGGGGTAGGAGCAGCCGGGGTAGGAGCGGCGACCGGCCCGGGAGAACTCACGGCCGCGGGAGCGACGGTGCGACTGGTCGGGCTGGTCTCGACGGCTTCGCTGACTCCCCACCAGATCAGCGCGGCGAGCGCGATCAGTGCCAGCAGCAGCAGCCAGGGCAGCCAGCCCAGCGGCTTCTTGCGGGCGACCCGCTGAGAGCTGCGGTCAGGTCGGCTGCTCGTGGCCGGGTTGGGCGTCTGCACGGGTTGGGTCATCAGAGTCCTTCAGCAGGGGCGGGACGGCAGGAGAACGGGACCCGACCGGGCAGGCGTCGGAGGCCGGGCAGGTCGCAGACGCAGACCACCCGGGCAACCTGGCCGGTCAACGGGCCCGGACCGAGGAGGCGCCGGAATCCGGGCCGGCCGGCTTCGCCGACTCCGACGAGCTGGTGCCGCCGGACTGGGCCAAGGTTTCCTTGTTGTTCTTGACCTGCTCCTTGGCGCCAGCGGCCTCGCTGCTGGCCTTGGTCAGCGCGGTCTCCAACCGGCCCTGCAGCGGCTTGATCAAGGCGCCGCCGACTCCGACGATGAGGATCCCAGCGACGGTCGCCAGGACCGCGATCAGAACCGAGCCAGTCACGGTGGTGGCGATCCCGACCTGGTCCAGCGCGGCCTTGATGAAGATCAGGATGATCAGGACGCTCAGCGCGTTGGCCAAGACCTTGCCGTAGGACAACCCGCCCAGCGCGCCCTCGACGAGCTTTTTGACCGCTCCGGCGACGACACCACCGACGACCACGATGATCACCGCAACGATGATCTTAGGGATGAGCAGGATGAAGGCGTTCAGGGGTTGGACCAGCGCCGCGATGCCCAGGGTGCCGACTGCAGCGGCCAGGAACGGGATGAAGATCGCGTAGAACACGAGTTTGGAGACGATGTCGCTGGCGTCGTACTCGCTCTTGGACAGCGCCTGCTTGACCGGGCCCTTCTCGACCGCCTTGTCGAACCCGACCTTCTCCAGCACCTTGTCCACGATCTTGGCGATGAGCTTCGCGATGAAGTAGCCCACGAGCAGGATGATCAAGAAGCCGAGGAGCTTGGGGATGAAGGTCGTGACGGTGCGGACCCCGTCAGTGACGGTGCTGCCCAAGTCGACGGCGGCGAGAACGGTCGTGGACATGCTGGCCCTCCAGGGCAAGGCGGGGAACGTTGCAATTGACGGAAGCGTGCGCAGGAACGCCGAATTGGCCCGAAGGGCTACGACGGTGTCGGCCCTGGTGCTACGAGAAGGGCCGGCACGGCGTCGGCTTGGGTGTGCCGATCAGGTGCTGTTGGCCAGTGTCACTTGAAGATGTCTTTGATCTTCTGGCCGGCCTGCTTGGCGTTCCCGCTGGTCTGGTCCTTCTTGCCCCTGGCCTGCAGGTCGCGGTCGCCAGTGGCTCGGCCGGTCTTCTCCTTGCCCTTGCCGGACAGCTCCTGGGCCTTGTTCTTGGCCTTTTCGAGGAAGCTCACGATGTACTCCTGTCTGGGCGCCTCGCCCAGGTCGTGGGTGTGCAGGTTTGGTGCCCGCTGGAAGGGCGGTGGTGACAGTGACACTGGGGTCAGTCGCTGGCCGGCTCGAACGCGGCCTGGTCGACCTTGCGGTGGAAGTGCATCCCGGCCAGGCCACCGAGCAGCGCGCCGATCAAGCTGACGACGGCGACGGCCACCAAGGCGATGATGCCGCCAGTGCTCAACGTGCTGGTGCTCACCGGCAGTCGCGGGAAGCTGTTCAAGGTCCCCAGCACGTCGTACTGCGAGCCGGCGATGGAGGCCACCACCGCAACGATGACGGCGATCAGCACCGCCCACAACCACACCGCGAGGCCTTGGCGCAGCCCGTTGAACCGGGCCATCCGGCCGGCCACGTACCCGCCGCAGTAATACGACAGCAGCAACACCACCAGCAGCGCGATCCCGCCGGTGATCCCGACGGTCTGCGCGGTACCGGTGCCCTTGCTGGCCTGGCTGGTGGCGCTGCTGACGCTGGTACCGGTACTGACCCCCACCGCGGCTCCGGCCGCGGCAACCAACGCCGTCAGCAGCACCGCGGTGCCGGTCGCGGTGAGCCAGCCGAAAAAGGCCGACCCGGCCTTGATCCCGCCGAACTGCTCCTTTTGCCGGGCGACGGCCTGCTGACGGTCCCGGGGCGCATTGCTGTCCCGGCCCTTGATCGGCACGGCCCCGCTGTCCGGCACCCCGCCGTCGACGCGGCGTGGGGCGGAAGTGGAGGAACCTGTTCTGGTGCTTGGCTTGTCGGCCATCGCCGTCCCTTCATCGTCGCCGACGCGCGTTGCCCGCGCGGCTGGCACGACGCACGCCTACCCGCTTCCTTACGGGCTAAAGCACTTGTCTGGATCAGGGCGACCACATTTCGGTGCACAGCGAGTGCGACCGCGCCGCCCAGTACTAATCTCGAGGACGCCGACAGCCGGGTGCAGGCGTGGTTTCTCCTGGGGGACGACGTAGACACTGGACGTAACGCTCGGGATGTGCCCGCTCAGCTGCAGCTGGCAACGCGATCAGGACCTTGCTGCTGAAACCCCTCTTCACCGCGACCGAAACGATGGCAGGACTAAGGCGACCATGACCCGTCCCGATGAGCACCCGCCGACCCTCCAGCAGAGCCAACTGGCGCAGGTCCGCGCCGCGCGCAGGCGCGCGAGAGGCCAGCTGCTGGTGCACGCCAGCCAGCAGCTGCTCGAGCAGAACCAGCAGACGCTCGCTGCCCACCACGGATGGCCGGCATGACCGTCGCCTGGCTGTCCAGTCACGACCGCGCCGCGGCCACGAACACCCCGGGCTTCCAGGTCACTCGAGCGGCCGGCCCGGTGTCGGCTCACGGACTGCGTCTGGGAGGCGAGCTGGACCTCGCGAGCGCGCCGCTGCTGACCGCCGCCGGTCTGGTCCTCGCCGGTGAGGGCGAGCTCATCAGCGGCCTGCCCGTCCAGGTCGACCTGTCGGAACTGTCCTTCCTTGACAGCTCCTGACAGCGCTCAACGACGTCGCCGTGCAGCTCCACCACCGTCAGCCGGGCCGCGATCGCTGATTCCAACACCGCCCGCATCCCCAGCAGCACCAGCACCTGCCCGACCGCATCCCCACCAAGCGGAGCATCAGCGACCGCCCGCACCGCAGCCTGCGCCGCCAACACCAGCTCATCCGGAGCAGACGGCACCGGCAGCTCCAACACACCCACCACCCACCACATCCACTCGAACTGAAGAGCGAAGACTACGACGTGGGTCCGACAGAAATGGTTTGTAGGACATCTGCGGTAGAGGTCCCCGCCCGAGACCGAGTATGGCGTTGCAACAATTGCTTCTTGGAACGTCACAGCGCTGCGTCCTGCAACCGCAATGCCCTGTACGACCCGCCCGGCGAGCGACGCTCTGTGCGCTTGGTCTCCAGGGGGCAGGCCACCAGGGCGCCGGCCTCGGTCTCCCTCGACGGCGCACCTGCGGCAACGCCATCGTCAGAGCACCAGCCGCCCAGCCGGCCTCAGTTCCGTGCGCCGGCCAGGAGCTCATCGTCGAGGGCACCGAAGACCTCGGCGACCTGCTCCCAGCCGATGCGCAGCAGGAAGGTGTTGTTGCGGCCGTAGCTCTTGCTGCCCAGCACGAAAAAGCGCGGCTCGGGGTTGCGCAGGACGTCGACGCCGGCGCTTGTCTGGACCAGGCAGTCGCCGCCCTCGCTCCCGAGCAGCGTGGCCGCCAGCGTGATCGGGCCTTCGGTCGCGTAGCACTCGTGCACCTGCAGCTGGCGGTAGATCCGGCTGTTTCCCACCGCCCCGGTCATGGACACCACGACGTCCACGACGACGTCGCGGGTCGCACCGCCCGCGTCCCGCAGCGTCACGGCGACCTGCTCGTCCTGCCGCCGCAGCGCCTGCACGACCACCCCGGTCTGGACCACGCCGCCCGCCGCCAGAGCCCGCGAGGACTCGACCAGCGTGACGCGGTCCGGCAGCGGGTCGGCCTCTACCGCCCCCCAGGTCGGGTCGGTGCCGCGTACGGCCCAGGTCAGCTCGGCCCCGACCGTCGTGAGGTCGCGGGCCACCGTCTGGGCGCTGTTGCCGGCTCCGACGAGCAGAACCCTGCGCCCCGCCCAGGTCGCATCCACGGCGGGGATCGTGCGGACGATGAGCTCGGCGCAGGAGCCTTCACCCAGCGCCGGGATACCGCCGTCACCGGTCGGGTTGGGGTTGCCGTAGGTGCCGGTGCAGTCCAGGACGACGTCCGCGGTCTCCAGCGCCTCCTGGCCGTCCGGGCCGGTCACCAGCAGCAGGAACGGCGTCGCGCCCCGGGTGTCGCTGCCGATCTCCTCGCTCTTGAGCAGCCCCTGCCGGGCGACCTGCTCCACCGTCGTGGACAGCCGTACGTCGGGGAGCAGTGCCGCCACCTGCTCGAGGTGCTCGGCGTACTCGTTCCCGGTCGGGCAGGTGCCGTGGTCCGGTAGACCGAGCGCAGCGGCAGCCCGGGGACTGATGTTCATCGACCACGGCGTAAACAGCCGCACGTGCCCCCACTGCCGGACGTAGGCCCCGACATGCGGCGCGGCCTCGTAGACCGTGACGTCCCAGCCGCGCTGGTGGGCCGCGAGCGCCGCCTCCAGACCGGTCGGACCAGCACCCAGGACAGCCACCCGCACCATGCGCCGACTGTACGGGAGGATCGCGTCATGGATAAAGCGCAGTGGATGAGCGTGCTCGGGCTGGCCGAGGACGAGGTGCCGCAGCTGCTTGTGCTCGAGGGCACGTGGTGGCGCGCGCGCGCCCTGCAGACCCGCCTGCCGCTGCTGACCGACGTACGCGAGACCGGCATGCCCGACCTGTGGTGGGGCCGTCGCGACGGCATCCCGGTCGCCTACTGCCCGGCGTACGGTGCTGCGCGCGCCGTCGAGCCGGTGCACGTGCTCGGCCTGTGCGGGACCCCCGTGGCGGTGCAGATCGGCTCCTGTGGCGGCCTGCAGCCGCAGCTGCGTACGGGTGACGTCGTGGTGAGCAACCGGGCGACGATCGGCGAGGGCGCCTCGGCGTACTACGGCGGTCAGGGCTCGTCGGGACCGGACGGCGCCCTGGTGGACCGGGCGCTGGCGGCGCTGGCCGGGCGGGGGCAGCAGGCCCACTACGGGACGACCGTAAGCACCGACGCCCTGCTCGCCCAGCCCGACTCGCTCGTCGCGCGGTGGGCAGCAGCCGGGCACCTGGGCGTGGACATGGAGACCTCCGCGGTGTTCTCCGCCGCTGCGGCCTTCGGGGTGCGTGCGGCCTCGCTGCTGTTCGTCTGGGACGAGCTGCCCGGCCGCTCGTGGACCGATCCCTTCACCCCCGAGGAGGCCGCAGCCCAGGCGGCCGCCGCGCAGGCCGTCTACGAGGTGGCGCTGGGCCTGCTCGGGTGAGTCTCGGGCTGGGCCGCGGCATGTCGCAACGGCTCGCCGCGGTGCCACCGCTCGACGTCGTCGCAGATCAGCGCGCTGTGGTGCTCCACGACGTCCAGGGCGGCGCCGGCCAGGTGGGGGGTGATCAGCAGGTTGGGCGCGCTCAGCAGCGGGCTGCCCTCCGGTAGCGGCTCGGTCGCGAACACGTCCAGGGCGGCGCCGGCCAGGTGCCCCGCGTGCAACGCCTCGACCAGTGCCGGCTCGTCGACGATGCCACCGCCGGCGGTGTTCACCAGATAGCCCTGCGGCCCGAGCAGGTCCAGCTCGGTCGCGCCGATCAGGCCCCGCGTCTCGGGCAGTCGGGGGCAGTGCAAGGTCAGGACGTCGCTGCGCTCGAGCAGCTCGGGCAGGTCAATGCCGCCGGACACCGCGGGATCGGTGTGCAGGACCTGCATCCCGAAGCCGTCCCTGGCCCGCTGGGCGACCAACCCCCCGACGGCGCCCAGCCCGACGACCCCCAGGGTGCGACGGCCGAGCTCCGGACCCCGGAAGTGCAGGTACGGCAGCTCCTCGCCGACGCACCAGCCGTGCCCGCGCAGGTGCCGCTCGGCCGGCCCGATCTGCCGCACGAGGCAGAGCAGGACGCCGAGGGTGAACTCCGCGACCGAGACCGCGTTGCGGCCCGGGGTGAACACCACCGGGATGCCCCGGGCGGCGCAGGCGCCCAGCTCGACATTCACCGGACCGCCACGCGCCGTGGCCACCAGCCGGACCGAGGGCAGGGCGGACAGGACCGACGCATCGACGGTCTCGATCTCACTGACCAGCAGGGTCGCGCCGGCGGCCGCCTCGAGGTAGGCCTCGCGGTCCTGGACCCGCCGGGTCGTGCCCCAGCCGCCGCGCTCCACGGTGTAGCCCAGGGCCTCCAACCGTCGTACGCCGGCGGGGCTGAGCTCTGCGGTGACGTAGGCCTTCACGCCCAGGATGCTGCCAGGGCGCTGCGCAAGGCAGCGGTCGTGGCTCGCCAGCGCTCGTAGGGCGCTGCCCAGACCGACGCGTCACCCCCGGGCAGCACGTGCTCCGGAAGCCCGGCCAGCACGGTGTCCTCGCCAAGGGCGCGAGCCACGAGGGCGGCGCCCGCCGTCGCGGCCCCCCCGGCCGTCGCATGGTGCACCTCGCGACCGAGGACCTGCGCGAGCAGTCGCGGCAGCTCCCCGTCGGCGGCGCCGCCGCCGGTCACCACGACCGCCGACGGGGTGCGCCCGAGTGCGCGCGTCAGGTCCTCGACGTTGCCGCGTACGGAGAACGCGTGGGCCTCCAGCAACGCCTGCCGTACGTCGCCGGCGGTCGTGTCGGGCCGCAGCCCGACCAGCGAGGTAGGGGGCCGGCTCGACCAGGTGTCCTGCGCCCAGTGCTCGGCGGCGGTCACGGCCACCACGCCGCCGGGTCCCCGGTCAGCGGTCGCCCCGCCTTCGGAGGCGACCCGGGTCCACCAGCCCTGGACCGTCCCGGGATAGCCCGCGTTCCCCTCTGCCGCCCAGAGCCCCGGCGCGGCGTGCGTGGACACCCAGGGCCGGCCGAGCGGGTCGTGCACGGGGGCCGAGGTGGCCACCTGCACCGGCGTACTGCTGCCGGCCACGACCGTCACGACGCCGTCGCCGAGGCCGCCGACGCCCATCGCGGCGAGCTGTGTGTCCCCGCAGCCGGACACGACCGGCAGGCCGGCGGGCAGGGGCCAGACCCGGGTCGCCCGGCCCACGACGACGCCCGCTTCCACCACCGGGGCGAGCCGGTCCATACCGAGGCCGCACTCCTGCAGAAGGCCGTCGGCCCAGCTCCTAGCGGCCACGTCGGCCATGCCGCCCGCGCAGGCGTACGACGCCTCGGTGACCTGCTCACCGGACAGCAGCCACAGCAGCCAGTCGTGCACGAACAGCACCCGGCGGGTCACCGCCCATCGGTCGGGCTCGGTGGCCTGCAGCGCCAGCAGTTTGGGCAGGGTCAGCTCAGGGGCCGGCCAGTGGCCGGTCAGGTCGTGCCTGCCGGCGAGCACCTGCTGGTACGCGGCGCCCGTCCGGTCGCTGTTGAGCAGCCCGTTGCCGAGCGGCCGGCCGGACCCGTCGAGCAGCACGAATCCCTGGCGCAGCGAACTCGCGGTGACGCCGACGTAGGCACCCGGTGTCTGCGAAATCACCTGCTGCAGGGCCGATCTCGCAGCGGCCTCCCACACGGCCGGGTCGAACTCGGCGCGGTCCGGCGCGGGGCGCAGGGTGGGCGTCGGCACCGACACCTGCGCCAGGACGCGTCCGCCCACCTCGGCCACCCACGCCTTGAGCGAGGAGCCGCCGGCGTCCAAGCCCGCGACCAGGCTCCCGGTGGCACGGCTGCGGGCCGCTGTGCTGCCCACTGCTGTGCTGCCCACTGCTTGGCTGCTCACCGGGGTGCGGCCTCCCCTGCCCTGATGGTCTCCAGGTACTCGGCCGGGCAGGCGGTCGTGGTGTCACCCAGCTGGTGCATCGCCAGCGTCGCCCTCGCGGCCTCCTCGAGGTTGGCGGCCCGCTTGTGCGCCATCTCGATGGTCGCGCCCAGCGCCGAGCAGCCGTGGTGACCCAGCACGACGCAGTTGCAGCCATCCGCTACCGCAGCCGCAGCGGTGTCGGCCAGCAGCTGCGTACCGCTCTGGATGAACGGCGTTGAGCGCACTTCGCGTACGTAGTAGGCGTGGTCGATCGTCAGCAGCCGGATCGGGATGCCCAGGGCGTCCAGGAGCACGGAGGTCTGCGGGTGCAGGTGCACGACGGCGTTGACGTCGGGACGGACCCGGTAGGTCGTCAGGTGCAGCGGAACCTCGCTGCTCGGCTTCGGGTGGCCACCGCGCACGTCACCCTCCGCGACGCCGACGACCGAGAAGCTCTCAGGCGTCAGCTCGTCGAGCCAGGTGCCGCTGGCGGTCACCACGCACTCGTCGGCGCCGGGCAGCCGGGCCGACAGGTTGCCGCCGGAGCCGATGACGAGACCGGCCGACACCGCCTTGCGGCCGACGACGATGAGCTGGTCGATCAGGTCCCTCACGGTGTGACGATCTCCTTCAGTCGGGGTGCCGGTGCCTCCAGGGCGGAGGCGATCCGGTCGAGCGGGTGGGAACCGGTGACGACGAGGTCGCCGTCGACCCCGTGCAGCAGCGCGATCGCCTCCGGGAAGCAACCTGGCGCGAGATGACCACCAGAGAGGGTGATCTCGCCGAACTCCGCGATCGCGTTGAGGTCGAGTTCGAGGTGCCTGTCGTACACGCCGTAGACCCCGACGCGACCCCCCGGCCGGACCGCGCGCAGCAGTAAGGCGACGGCGTCCACCGACCCGCTGACGTCCAGGACCACGTCGTACGACGCGTCGTCCGGCTGCTGGGTCGCCGCGTCGTAGCCCAGCGCGGCCGCCAGCCGGGCCTTGTCCGCACTGCGCACCACGGCCGTGACGTGGCTCGCACCCTCGGCCCTGGCCGCGTGGACCGCGAGTGCTCCGAGACCACCGAGCCCGGCCACCGCCACCCGGTCGCCGGCCTGCACCCCTGCCCGGCGTACGGCGTGCAGGGCACAGGCCATCGGCTCGGCGAGCACCGCCTGCTCGGTCGTCAGCTCCTCGGGCACCTCGTGCAGGCGTACGCCGGCCGGCAGGGCCACCTGCTCGGCGAACGCGCCGGGGGTGCCGCTGCCGAGGTGCACGCCGTTCAGGCACAGGTGCTCCTGCCCGCGTGCGCAGGCTGCACAGTGCGCGCACGGGATCTTCACCTCGGCGGTCACCCGCTGACCCGCCCGCTTGCCGGCCACGACCCTGCCGAGCAGCTCGTGGCCCGGTGTGAACGGCCAGTCCAGCTCGCCCCACGGATGCCGGCCGGTCCAGAGCATCCGGTCGGCGGCGCACACCCCGGCGGCCTCGACCTGCACCACCAGCGGGCCGGTCGCGCCGTCGAGCTCGCCCACCCGGAAGTCGCCCGGGCCGTACGCGACGACGGCCCTCATGGGCCGGCCCTCAGCGCGTCGCCCCACAGCGCGTCGCCCCTCATGCGCGGCGCGACAGCACGTGGTCGCGGCTCTCGCGCACTGCCTGCTCGCCCGTGACCAGGCCGGAGCTGACCGCGCCGTACAGGTCGAAGGACGCCGTGCCGCGCCAGCCGGTGGCGTCGAGGGCGGCGACGAAGGTGCCTAGGTCGTGCAGCCGGCCGCAGGGCAGGTCGTCGTCACTGCCCCCGACGGAGGCGTCGCCGAGGTGGCAGTGCAGCAACAGGTCCCCGAGCTGCTCCACGACGCGCGCCGGGTCCTCACCGGCGGCATAGGCGTGGCCGGTGTCCAGCAGCACACCGAGACCAGGCACGGCGGCGCACAGCTCGAGCGCCTGCGCACAGTCGGCCACCGCGGTGCCGGGCTTGTACTCCACAGCAACCCTGACGTCACCCGCGGCGTCGACGACCTGCGCTGCGGCGCGGACGATGTCGGCGCCGACCGGATCCGCCCCGGGCCAGATCCCCAGCACCGGCAGGCCGAGCTCGCGGCACACCTGCGCGCACGCGCGCACCTGCTCCATCAGCCGGTCGACGTCGCCGGAGAAAGCGCCGCCCGGCCAGCGGTCGGCGGTCAGGCTGAGCAGCACGTCGGTCACCGGGACGCTGTCGGGCAGGGCGGCCAGCCGAGCCGGGTCGAGCTGCACCGCGGCGTCGTAGACGCCCAGCTCGATGCCCTCGAGCCCCAGCGACGCGGTCTGCTGCCACAGCTGGGCGTCGGTCAAGCCGTCGGGCCAGGAGTTCCAGTCCGCGTCGGTGAGCCGCCACGTGCCGGGGTGCGCCATGGTCGAAAGCCTAGGCTTGCGCAGTGAGCGCCTCCGACGACCTGGATCCCGTACGCCCCGGCGACCTGTCCGGCCGGCTGCGGGCGCTGTCCGCCGAGCAGCTCGAGGTGGCACCGGCGGCGCTGGTCCCCGACGCCCTGCTCGGCGACGACCTCGGCATCGACAGCCTGTCGGCCATCGAGTGGGGGATGAGCATCGAGGACGCTTTTGGCATCTCACTGCCCGAGGACGCGTGGGGCTACGTCCGGACGTACGGCATGGTCGAGGAGCTCGTCACCCGGCTGAGCAGGCGCACGGTCCGCACGTGAAGCCGCGCCCCGCACCGCGACGGGTGGTCGTGACCGGCATCGGCGTCGTGTCCCCGAACGGGGTCGGCCTGGACGCCTTCTGGAAGGGCCTGCAGACCGATCCGCCGCGCAGGCGCGAGCGCATCGTCGAGGACTTCGACGCCTCGCCCTGGCTCAGCAGCAAGGAGCAGCGCCACCATGACCGCTTCACCCATTTCGCCCTCGCTGCAGCCCAGATGGCCCTCGACCACGCCGGCGGATCGCCGGCGGTG
>JAABUT010004558.1_pt1 | contig 10916 bp, 11 predicted proteins | sample 5559281 | NCBI WGS metagenome assembly JAABUT01 (sample SAMN10711880, study PRJNA513359) | rock metagenome | isolation source: Antarctica rocks | place: Antarctica: Victoria Land, Ricker Hills nord | collected 2016-01-04 | reverse complement strand
GGGGGGCGGGACCGCGACCGTGGGGACACACGGCACCGGGACCGTCATGGCTGACCTCCTCGGCGCGGGGACCAGCCGCGCCAGGAGGCAGCCTACACCACCCCGCACCAGTTAGGAAATGCCCTCACCATTTGGTTAGTAACGCGCTTATACGGTCACGGCGACGACGGTGATGCGACCGTCAGCGACGGTGATCCCATCAAGCCGGAGGCCCTTGAGGTGTGGAAGAACCGCAGCAACCTGCACCGGTGACTTCTCCAGTCACTCGGCCCATCCCCATCTCGTAATTGTACTCTCCTATAGCACCAGAAGTGGCGCAGAGCCAAATAATCCCGATCAGGCTGGCGTGATTTGGCGCGATCCGACCGCACAGGCACACGGGATATGTCGTACGGGGCTGGGTGTTGTGCGCCGCATCGCGCTGTGCTCCCACCGCTGTGGCGCTCTTTTTGCATTGAGCGGTCCTGGCGGAGAAAACATTCACGCAGTTGGCGCATTAAGTGCCGAGTTGGTGGGAGACGATTATCCATCGCCCACGCATCCTCGTGCCGACGCCGCCTTCAGACTGGTGTGACCACCGGCAACGTCAGCGTGGCGTGCGGCACGATCAGCACATCCGCGTCCGCACCGCACCGCACGGCGACGAGCGCCAGCGCCTCGTCCATCGTGTCCACCGCCTCCAGGTGCGCGCGGCGGACGAGCGTGGGATTCTCTGCGCCGACGATCACCACCGCGCAGTGTTCCAGCACCTTCGCCATGATGTACGCCCGCTGCTGACCGGGCGGGTAGCCGTGCGCGTGCGCGTCGTCGATCACCGCCTGCGGATTCGGGGCCTCGCTGAGGGCGCGGTAGAAACGCTCCTCGCCGGCCCCCTGCCCCGCCCCTTCCGGCAAGGAGGCCGGGACGACGATGATCCCCCCGGCCCGCACCGTCGGGGTCGGCGCGAAGTGCAGATAGGACGCGGCGCGCGTGGCCTGATAGAGGTTCACATCCTTCGGCCAGCCGACCCCCGCGATCGCGGCGTCGTACTGGTGCGGGATCGGCGCGAGGTAATGCTCGCGCCCGGTCGCGACCAGCCGATCATGGACCGCCTCGGGCGCACCGGCGGCGACGGCGATGATCTCACCATCGTCGTCGAGGATAACGTTGAGGACGAAGCGTAGCCCCGCCCGGCGCGCGGCCTCGCGCACGATCGCCTGGAAGGGGTTGTCCTCGATCCGCCCCAGACGGGTCGCGGGCTGGTCGAGCATCTGTGGTCCGTGCGTGAAGGCGATCGTCGCCTCGCCGCCGCAGCCGATCGCCAGCGTCTTCCCGCCGCCACTGTAGCCCGCGTACTGGTGCGGCTCTACCACGCCGGTGGCGATGATCAGGTCGGACTCGTAGGCGCGGCGATTGACGACGAGCGGGCAGCCCCCCGGCCCCGCGCCGAGATCGGTCAGCCACTCCGCGTCGCGCGCATGGTGGTCGAGCACGGTGTAGCGTTCCACGATCGCCGGGCCGAGTTTCTCGCGCTTCTCCTCGGGCGTGCTGTCGCGGTGCAGGCCGGTGGCGACGAGGATCGTGATGTCCTCCCGCGCCACGCCCACCCCTTCGAGGATCGCGCAGATCGGCGGCACCAGCAGCCGATCGGGACAGGCGCGCGTCGCGTCGGTGACGGCGATGCAGACGCGCGCGCCCGGCATCGCGAGTCGGTCGAGTGGCAATGCGCCGAGTGGCGCAGCGAGCGCCTCGCGGATCGCCCGCTCCGCCTCCAACGGCGGCGATTGTCGCGAGACGGCGACGGTGCCGCGCATCCCGGCGGGCAAGGTGAAGGTGAGGGTGCTCTGCGCGAAGGGGATGGTGTAATCGGTCATAGGATTACTCTCCAGACGCGTGCGTGCTCACGGGCGGGTCGAGGCCATACGCGGGCGGCTTGCGAAAGCCGCCGTTGCGGGACCGGACCGCACACCTCAGTATGGTATCATGCTCCCGTTTGAGGGCCGCATCGGCGGCGGCACGCCGAAAACGCGATCGAAAGAGGGGGCGAGATGCGTGGCAAGGTCACGGTGGTCGGGGCCGGGGCGGTCGGGGCGACGACCGCGCAGTATGTCGCGGGTCGCGGCTACGCCGATGTGGTGCTGATCGACATCGTGCCGAACATGCCGCAGGGCAAGGCGCTCGACCTGATGCAGGCCGGGCCGATCATCGGCTTCGACTCGAGCATCACCGGCGCGAACGATTACGACGCGACCGCAGGATCGGACGTGGTGGTGATCACCTCCGGCTCGCCGCGCAAGCCAGGGATGAGCCGCGACGATCTGCTGAAGATCAACATGAACATCGTCGGGTCGGTGACGCGCGAGATCGCGGGTCGCAGCCCGAACGCGGTCATCGTCGTCGTCACGAACCCGCTGGACGCGATGTGTCACGTCGCGCTGAAAGAGTCCGGCTTCCCGAAGGAGCGCGTGATCGGTCAGGCCGGCGTGCTCGACTCGGCCCGCTTCCGCACCTTCATCGCGATGGAACTCGGCGTCTCGATCGAGGATGTCTCCGCGTTCGTCCTCGGCGGGCATGGCGACACGATGGTCCCGCTGCCGCGCTACTCCACCGTGGCCGGGATCCCGATCACGGAACTGATCCCGGCGGAGCGGATCGCCGCGATCACCGCGCGCACGGCGAACGGCGGCGGCGAGCTGGTGCAGCTGCTCGGCACCAGCGCCTACTACGCCCCCGGTGCCGCCGCCGCCGACATGGTGGACGCGATCATGCTCGACAAGAACCGCATCCTGCCGTGCAGCGTCTACCTGAGCGGGCAGTACGGTATCAACGACCTCTACGTCGGCGTGCCGATCAAGCTCGGCGCGGGCGGTCTCAAGGAAGTCATCGAGATCACCCTGACCGATGAGGAGCGCGCGGCGCTGGACAAGTCGGCGGGCGCGGTGAGCGAGCTGGTCGAGGCGATGGACCGGCTCCGAGCGGCGGCGTAACGACCAACCGGGCGCGGGGAGCGCGGGGCGGGGGCGTACAATGCCCCCGCCCCGCGTATTGTCGGACGCGGAAGAGGCATGGCGGCGGTATGACAGGCACGAACGACGACGGCATGATCGGGGTGGAAGCGGCGCGGCGCACGATCCTCGCGGGCGTCGTTCCCCTACCGGTCGAGGAAGTGCCGCTCCTCGAGGCCCTTGGCCTCGTCCTGGCCGACACGATGGTCGCGACCGCCGACATCCCCCCGTTCCGCAACTCCGCGATGGACGGCTACGCGGTGCGCGCCGCCGATCTCCGCGCCGCCACCCGCGCCGCGCCGGCCCACCTGCGCGTCGTCGCCGAGGGACCGGCGGGGTATGCGCCGCGCGGCACCGTGACACCCGGCACGGCGATCCGCATCATGACCGGTGCGCCGCTGCCACCCGGCGCGGACACGGTGGTGCGCTTCGAGGAGACCGACGAGACGACGCGCGACCCGGCGTTCGCCGCTGCCAGTAACCCGGAGATCGCTATCTTCGTGGCCCAAGACCCGGCGATCAACGTGCGCGAAGCGGGCGAGGATCTCCGCGCGGGCAGCGTCGCCATCGTGGCGGGGACGGCGCTGCGCCCCGCCGAACTCGGTGTCCTCGCCTCGCTCGGCCACGGGCGCGTCCGGGTCCACCGCCGCCCGCAGGTCGCGATCGTCTCCACCGGCGACGAAGTGGTCCCCCCCGGCCAGCCGCTCGCGCCGGGCCAGATCCGCGACAGCAACGGCACCACCCTCGCCGCGCTCGTCCGGCGCTACGGCGGGGTGCCACACCTCCTCGGCGTCGCGCGGGATACGGTCGCGGAACTGATCGCCACCCTCGCCGCCGCGCGCGACGCCGACCTGATCCTCACCTCCGGGGGCGTGTCGATGGGCGATTACGACATGGTCAAGGATGTGCTGCGCGCGGAGGGACGGATCGACATCTGGCAGGTGCGGATGAAGCCGGGGAAGCCGCTCGCCTACGGCCAACTCGGCGGCAAGCCGTTTCTCGGACTGCCCGGCAACCCGGTCGCCGCCTACGTCTCGTTCGAACTCTTCGCCCGCCCGATCATGTTGCGCCAGCTCGGCCACGCCGTGCTCGAGAAGCCGACGATCCGCGCGCGCCTCGCCGAGCCGGTACGCAACGGCGGCGGACGCCAGCACTACGTCCGCGCCTCCGTCACCGCCGGGCCGGACGGGCCGATCGTGCGCCCGACCGGCGAGCAGGGCTCGGGGGTGCTGACGGCGCTGACGCGCGCCAACGGCCTCCTCGTGATCCCGGAAGGGGTCGAGGCGCTCGCCGCCGATGCGCTGGTCGAGGTCGAGATGCTGCACTGGGAGCAAGGAGGCGGTCAGTTCCCCGCAGCCGACTGGGAGAATTGACGGGCCGCGAAAACCGCCGCGTATAGTCCATACCCCGCCTGGACGGTCCTTACCCCGCGATTGGCCGCTCCAACGGCGCGGTCACTCTGTCGCCACGCCGTCGTCCGAGCAGGCGCACGGTGATGAAGCCTTGCTTCGGCGAGAAGAGGAGCGCCAGGAAGAAGCAGACGGTCGCGACCATCACGATCGTCGCGCCGGGCGCGAGGTCGAGCGGGTAGGAGATGAAGAGGCCGATGAGGCCCGACCCCGCCCCGATGAGCGCGCCGAGCCCCATCATCGTCGGCACCCGATCGGTCAGGAGCCGCGCCGCCGCGCTCGGTGTCACGATCAGCGCCACCACCAGCACATTCCCCACCGCCTGCAAGCCGACGACGATCGTCAGCGTCAGCAGCCCCAGGGTGAGCAGATCCAGCAGGCTGGTGCGGTAGCCGAGCGAGGCGGCGTAGGTCGGATCGAACGAGTTGACGAGCAGTTCCTGATAGAAGATGACGACCGTCAGGATCACGAAGAGGCCGATCCCGGCGATGATCAGCAGATCGGTATTGCTGACGCCGAGGATGTTCCCGAAGAGGAGCGAGGCGAGATCCTTCCGGTACGAGCGCAGGCGGCTGATGATCATCACCCCGAGCGCGAAGGCCCCGGCGAAGAGGACGCCGATCGCGGTGTCGTTGCTCACGCGCCGGTGCCGCGCCAGGAAGCCGATCAGCGCCGAGGTGGCGAAGCCGGCCACGAGCGCCCCGCCGAGGATATTCGTCCCCAGCAGATAGGCGATGGCGACGCCGGGAAAAGAGGCGTGCGCCAGCGCGTCGCCGATGAAGGCGAAGCCGCGCAGGACGACGTAGGTGCCGACCACGCCGCAGAGCGCCCCGATCAGGACCGTGGCGATCAGGGCGTGCTGAAAGAATTGCTTCCCCAACACCGAGGCGTAATCGGGCCAGAGTGACGCGAGCACGAGATTGGCCGGGGCGATCATCGCAGCAGTATCCCTTCGGCGGATGCCGTCTCGTTCGGATGCAAGTGGAAGAGCCGCCCGCCGTAGGTCCGTTCCAGCACGTCGAGCCGGAAGGTCGTCTCGGCAGGGCCGAAGGCGATCACCTGATGATTGAGGCAGAGCAGGTAGTCGCAGTGCGCGCGCACGCTCATCAGGTCGTGCGTCGAGAGGAGGATCGAGCGCCCCGCCGCCTTGAACTCGGCGAGCAGCCCGTAGATCGTCTCCTGCGACGCCGCGTCGATCCCGGTGAACGGCTCGTCGAGGATCAGCAACTCGGCCTGCTGCGCCAGCGCGCGCGCGATGAAGATGCGCTGCTGCTGCCCGCCGGAGAGCGTGCCGATCTGCCGCCCGGCGAACGCTTCCATCCCGACGTGTACCAGCGCTTCGGCAGCGATCGTCCGGTCGGCGGCGGTCGGGCGACGCCCGACCGCCGTGGCCGGGTAGCGCCCCATCAACACCACGTCGCGCACGGTGACCGGGAAGTGCCAGTCGACCGCCTCGCGCTGCGGGACGAAGGCGATCCGCCGCCGCACCGCCCCTAACGGCTCGCCGAAGAAGGCGACCGACCCCGCTTGCGCGCGCTGCATCCCCATCAGGGCGTGCAGCAGGGTCGTCTTCCCGGCCCCATTCGGGCCGATGATCGCCGTCACCGCCCCGGCGGGGATGGCGACGGTCACGTTATCCAGCGCGCGCACGCCGCCATACTCAACGGTCAGGTCGCGTACGGCGATCGCTGTTATCTCTCGTGAAGTCATGGGCCCTTTGCTCACTTCAGCGCGGTCGCGATCGTCGTCGCGTCGGCGACCATCATCTTGATGTAGGTGTCACCGTCGCTCCCTGGCTCGCCGAGGGTGTCGCCGTAGAGGTTGTCCACGATCTTAATGCCGGTTTCCTGCGCGGCCTGCCGCGCCACGCGCGGGTTCGCCGACGACTCCGCGAAGATCGCCTTGACCTTCTGCTCGCGAATCGTGCCGATCAGCTCGTTGATCTCCTGGGCGGTCGGCTCGGCGGCATCGGAGATGCTCGGGATCACCGCGCCGACGATGTTCAGGCCGAAGCGGTTGGCGAGGTACTGGAAGGCCTCGTGATTCGTCACCAGCTTGCGGTCTGCGGCAGGGATCTGGTTGTAGATACCCTGCACCTGAGCGTCCATCCGGGCGATCTGCGCGTTGTAGCCCTGCACATTCTGCCGATAGGTCGCGGCGGACGGCGGATCGAGTTGCGCCAGCGCCTCGCCAATATCCGTGACCATCTTCTGGACGATGGTCGGATCGAACCACATGTGCGGGTCGCCATAGGGGTCTTTGTTGCCCCCGGCGAGCGGCGTGATCCCGCGCGTCACCGTAATCACCGGGGCCTTGCTGTTCGCGTTGGCGATCGCCTTATCCATGAACGCATCGAGCCCGACCCCGTAGACGAAGATGATCTCCGCCCGGCTGATCGCCTGCGCGTCCTGCACGGACGTTTCGTAGTCGTGCGGATCGACGTTCGGCTTCAGGATGCCGCTGACCGCGAGCCGATCGCCCCCGACATTCTTCAGGAAATCCTGGATGTGCGTCGTCGTCGCCGCGACGTTGATCTGCCGCGTCGGGGTGGCGGCGACCGTCGGGGCGGCGCGGGTCACGCTCGCGACCGTCGGGGCCGTGGCCGGGGCACCCATCGGGGTCGCGCCCCCGCCGCACGCGGCCAGGACCGTGGTCGCCGTACCCGCCGCGAGGGCCAGCAAGAAGCCACGCCGCGTCACCCGTCGCTCGGTCGCCGCCATTTTTACTCCTGCCATGTCGTTTCCATCTCTACTTCCGCTCGCGCGCCATTTATACGTACACACAAACAATAGGCGACGCCCATCCCAGGCCGCTTCATTGCAACTCTACGCCGATCGTCGTGCCGGAGCGGTCTCGATCCATACACGAATGCGGTCTGAAAACGCACCGAAATAGCAAAGTGACCGGTGCTTAATCGCACACCGGCCACGCCTTAACCTCGGGCTACAGGGGGGCGCTCATCGCCCCTACCCTGCGGGCTTGTTTAGGACAACGCGCAGAATCCAGAAAGAGGGCAGAGCAACGACGCTGGCGCATTTCCCAACCCAGCAGATCCCCTTCGGGCGGATCGGGCACGCCAAGCCGCGCGAGGATGTGGAGCAGTTCACCACGATGGTGCATACTGTGCGCGATCAGATGCCCGATCGCCCCGCCATAGGCCTTCCGCTGCGGCGGCTCGTCGAGGAGATCGGTCCATAACGCGTCCCAGCGCCCCGCATCGCGGATCCCGGTCGCCGGTGCCGCGAAGTCCGGCGCGATGGTATCCAGCCGCACGATCAGTCCGGCGATCGACGACCCTGCACCGTGCGGATCCGCAGGTGGGCGAGCCGAGCGCTCGCGCATCAGGTCGGTCCAGACTTCCATGTTGCCGATCATGTGCCGGAAGGTCGCGCGCAGCGTGCCGTGGCCGATATCGAAGGGTCGATCGAGCGGCTCATCATCGAGACCGCGACTCAGCGGCAGGAGTTGGCGTGTCGTCCAGGCATCGTGGCCGAGCAGGCGATCGAGCAGGTCCGTCGTTCCCCTGCATACAACGCGACGTGACACGGACCGAATAGCGAATTGTTCGAGTAAGCAGACTTAACGCTTCCAGCAGCATCGTCGCAGAAGCGGCGAGCGTTTGCTCTATACACCCGTTATCGAATTGGTGTCGCCCACTCAGCGATAGAGATACGGCTCGGCGGGCTGCGCCACCGGTTCGACCGTGGTCGCGAGGATCACGGGCGTCTCCTGCCCCCCGATCGTCGTGTGCCCGAACGTGCCGCGTACGCGCACCCAGCCGTTCACCGGCAGATCGACCCCGGCGGGCCAGGAAACCGGCACGCCGCTCCCACCGGGGCGAGCGACGCGGTGCGTTTCCGCACCGGGGGATGGCGTGCTTTCACACCCGACACACGGGACACGGCGTATCAGCGCAACTGGTGATCGCTCCGCTCCCAGTTCCGCAGGCAGAAGCGCTCGCTCGCGCCGTTCCCGACCGTCGTCAGCAGCTTGCGCGCGCGCAACTCGCCGAGGATGCGGGTCACGGTGGTACGGGTCGCGCCGACGGCGGTGGCGAGCTGCGCGTGGGTGATCCGCACATCGATCAACAGGCCATCGTCCTGCGGACGCCCGAACTGCTCACCGAGCAGGCCGAGGATGCCGATGACACGCTGATCGAGATAGTGCCGCGCGCCCATCGCCGACCACGCCTCCATCTGCCGCAGGCGCGCCCGCAAGCGTTCGGCGAAATGCATTTGTGCCGCCGCCGCCGACCAGCTGCGAACGGTGACGCTGGCGGCGGTGTGGGCCAGCAGTTGCAGGCAGCAGCTGTCGTCCGGGTGGCCGATCAGCAACTGCCCCGGCCCGCAGAGGCCGAGCAGCACCTCCGTGCCATCGGCGTGGATCACCGTCTGCGCCACGATCCCCTCGCGGACTTCCAGGATCGCGTCGTGCTCCAGCGCGATCAATTCGTCGCGTTCGTAGCGCCGCTCGGTCACGCCGTTGGCCCCGAACGGTGTCACCGCCGCCAGCGCATTCCGCACACTCTGCAACAGGAGTTCGCCGCTCAAGCCCGCCGGGAGGACGGCCAGCGCCCCGGCCCCATAGGCCGCAAGCGCCGCGCGCGGATCATCCTGGCGATTCCAGCCGATCCACGGGAGCGAGCGTCCATCGAGGATGAACGCGGCGGCGTCGCGCGGCGTGTCGTCGTCGAAGGCCAGGAGCACCAGGCCAGGCGCGTGCGGCAAGGCACAGTCGCAGAGGCGATTATCGGGCGCGAGGGTGAGCCGGTAACCGGCCCCGTAGAGGGGTGCCAGCAACTCGAAAGCCCCGGACCAATCGCCCCGCACCAGCACGCCCTGTATCTGTCCGGCCCCAACACCAGCGCGGGGTCCTCGATCAACCATGCTCGTCACCATACGATCTTTCATCCCGCTGCGGATACCGCCGCTTCTTGCTCAATAGTTAAGACCTGACTCATCGGGACGGCTCTGCCGACGCCCCGGCTGCCGTGCTCAGTGCCGCTCCACGCAACGCGAGCAGTCGAGCCAGCTCTCCGTCGGCAAGGAGGGGAGCACACCCGGCCCGCGCCCGCGCTCGAATGTCGGGCGGTAGAGGAGCTCGCCACGATCGTGGGCGCTGCCGCAGGTATGGCAGGACACCGCCGTATCGAGGACCGCCGGGCTGTAGCCCGCCACGACCCAGCCCTCGTGCCCGGCGTGCGCCGCCAGCGACTGCAACGCCGCGCGCACCGTCTGTGACTTATTCCCCGCGTAATACTTCGTCGCCAATTCGTCGAGAAGCGCGCAGGTCGCCTCATCGAACGTGAAGTTCAGCCGTTGCACGCGCCACCCCCTCGCCTATCCCAAGGCACACCGAGTGTGTACCATCGTGTGTATAGTACGCGACGGGCGAGGTTGATCGCCAGGATCGCAGGATCGGGGTGCCGCTCGCGGGACTCTACCCCGCCACCGCCCCGGCAAAGAGCGAACGGTGTTATTGCACGACATCGGCGTCACACGGGATCAGTCGCCGATCGTACCGGATGGCCCGCACGGCGTGGTCGTGCCGACGGCAGGGATCAGCCCATCTCGCGCTCGGTGGCGGTAGCTGCGTCGAGAGCGGGCGCGCCCACGCCCTGGGATGCTGGCACAGAACTGGCATGGGCAGGTTCTGTCTCTGGGCGCGCAGCCGAGCCCGAGTCGTGGGTCGGCGGCAGCAGCGCGGTCAACCCAGAGAGCAGGGCGGCAAGCAAAAAAATATGGATACCGAAGCCGAGGAAACCGCTCTCCAATCCCAGTACCCAGACGATCGAGGCAAGTAATGCTGCGACCCAGAGCATGGTTCCCCGTATCTTAAGCGCGATGCGCCGTACGGCGCGCGACAAACGTGCGGGATCGGGGGCGATCATAGTCGCTCATCATGCCGGCGGCAATGGCAAGACTACCGGCAATGGTCGCGTTTCGCGCGGCATTATAGGGGGAGGCACGATGACGAAGAGAAGGACCGCGTTAAGTCGCCTACGCCTGGGAGCACCGGCGGTCGGCGACCTCTTCAGTGTGGTACGTCAATTGAGCTTCGACGAACTGCGCGATGAGGCGACACTGCCGCCGCGTCTGCTGCTCCTCGGCAGCGAGCGAGCGACGCTGGAGACGTTGCGCGACGCGCTCGTCGGCGAGAGCGGCGCGCAGTTCATCGACCTCGCGATGGTGGGGGATGCCCTGCCCCACCTCGATAGTTACGATGGTATCGTGCTCGTGAACCTCTCGCCGAGCGAGCGCAACGAACCGACAATCGCGCGCCTCCTCCACAGCGACGAGACCGCCGGTCGCACCCTGACCTGCCAATTGCCCCCGACGCCGGGGCGGCGCGACGCCACGCTCTCGAGCGATCTGGTCGATGACCTGCGCGGCAGGATCGTGACCCGGCTAGCGCACCGACAACTCGCCCTGGGGCGTTATTTGCCCGCCTTCCGCAAGCAGGCGGCCTCGGCGGCGATCGGGCAGACCGCGCGCGCCAACGCGGAGTTTGCACTCCTCTCCAA
>JAABUT010004557.1_pt1 | contig 10923 bp, 10 predicted proteins | sample 5559281 | NCBI WGS metagenome assembly JAABUT01 (sample SAMN10711880, study PRJNA513359) | rock metagenome | isolation source: Antarctica rocks | place: Antarctica: Victoria Land, Ricker Hills nord | collected 2016-01-04 | reverse complement strand
GGGATATGACGGCGGCGGTCCTGGTTCAGCTTGAACGGCACAATGGACACCCCGGTGCAGGAAGAGGGGCATCCCTATACGCCGCCCAGCCTCTCAGCACCAACCAGCCGATCCATGCACCACGCTGGCTCAGGCGCAAGGTGCACGTCATGCTGGCGCTGAAGGGCGTCGGCGCGCAAGGTCGAGGGCGTTGCGATCTTGCAGCCATGCCCGCGTTGGAGGCTGACCGTCTATGATCGCCCTGCTCGAAGCATCGCATGCTGGCCTGTTCCAACGCCGTCAATGGACGCAGAACATCGTTGCCGGCCTGATCGTCGGCGTAGTTGCGCTGCCATTGGCGCTGGCCTTCGCCATCGCCTCCGGGGTCCGGCCCGAGCAGGGCATCTATACCTCCATCATCGCCGGCCTGATCGTTTCGGTATTCGGCGGCTGCCGGATGCAGATCGCCGGGCCGACCGGGGCGTTCATCGTGATCCTGGCCGGCGTGGTGGCAGGCTTCGGCGTGGACGGGCTGCTGCTCGCGACCATCATGGCCGGCTTCATATTGATGGCACTCGGGCTGGCGCGGTTCGGAGGGGTGATCCGCTTCATCCCGGCCCCGGTGATCGTCGGCTTCACCGCCGGCATCGGCGTGATCATCTGGGTCGGCGAATGGCACGACTTCTTCGGCCTTCCCAAAACCGGGGGCACCCATTTCTACGATAAGCTCTGGGGCCTGCTGCGGGTGCTGCCGCACCTCGACCCGACCACGACCGCGCTGGCGCTGTTCAGCCTGCTCCTCATCGTGTTCGGCCCGCGCGTACCAGGGATGCGCCGGGTGCCGGGACCGGTCATCGCGCTCGTGGCTGCGACAGCGATCCAAGCCGTCTTCGCCTTTCCGACCGTCGCGACCATCGGCAGTACGTTCGGCGCAATCCCCGTCGGCCTGCCGCGCTTCGTCCTGCCCGGGGTCAGCATCGACCGGATGATCGCCCTGCTGCCGTCCGCCTTCACCATCGCTATGCTGGGCGCCATCGAATCGCTATTGTCGGCCGTGGTCGCCGACAGCATGGCGGGCACCAAGCACAACTCGAACCAGGAACTTATCGGCCAGGGCATCGCCAACATCATGACGCCGTTCTTCGGCGGCATCGCGGCCACTGGCGCCATCGCGCGCACCGCGACCAACGTGCGCAACGGCGCGACGGGTCCGCTGGCCGGCATCGTCCATTCGGTGACGCTGATCGTCGTGCTGCTGGTGGCGGCGCCGCTGGCCGGGCGCATCCCGCTCGCGGCGCTGGCGGCGATCCTGTTCGTGGTGGCGTGGAACATGAGCGACGCCCGCGGCTTCGTCCACATGGCCCGCACAGCGCCCACTGCGGATACCGTTATCCTGCTCATCACCTTCGCGCTCACAGTGCTGACCGACCTGGTGATCGCGGTGAACATTGGCGTCATCCTGGCGATGCTGCAGTTCCTGCGCCGGATGGCCAGCTCGGTTGAGGTGCGCGCCGTTGCCCCCGAAAGCATGCCGGGCGACGTGCCAAACGGCGTACTCGTGTTCAGCATCGAGGGCCCGTTCTTCTTCGGCGCGGTGGACAGCCTCGAGCGCGCCTTGGCTCACGCCCACGTCGGGGCGCGCGCCGTCGTGCTCCGGCTGGGCCATGTGCCGTTCATCGACGTGACGGGGCTGGAATCCTTGGACCAGGCGATGCACAGCCTGGAACGCCACGGCGTGCCGCTCATCATGTGCGAGGCGAACGCGCGCGTCCGCCGGAAGCTGCTGCGCGCCGGGCTGGTGCGGAAGAGGCTGCCGCGGCGCTACTACAGCACTTTGGCGCTCGCGATTACGCATTGCGCGGACGCATGAAGGATTTCGACCTGGTCGTGATCGGAGCCGGTGCCGCCGGGTTGTCGACGGCCTATGTGAGCGTGGTGCATGGATCAGGGATGCGGGCGCACTGACCCTGCTGGCATCTGGGATCAGGCGACGCGGACGTAGCTTGGGCGTCCAAGGTCCAGCATGCGGTTGAGCGCGTGGACGGCCACGGCCACCTCGGTCGCCCGGTGTTCGTCCGTATGCGCGCGCAACTCGTCGCCGATCACCTGCTTCCACCGGTTCATGGTGGCTTTGGCCCGGGCTCGCTGGTTGTATCCAGATGCGCTCTGCCAAGACATGCGTCCGTGCCGGGCAATGTGCTGGAGGTGGCCGTCCCGCTGCGTCGGTGCGCTCTCAGCCGTGTCGCTGGGCACCGCGGTCGCACGCGGCGGGACGACGACGGCCGCTTCAGGATGGCGCTTGGCGACGCCGGCGTAGACGCGATCCTGGTCGTAAGAGCCTACATCTTGATACTCTGGGGAGCTATCCGGAAGCGGAGGTGATCGAGGCGATCACCATCACCGATCCTGGGCACCCGCTCTATGGACGTAGTTTCACGCCCACGTCGGCTCGGTCGGGCGCGAATGGTTATGTTTATGTCGCCCACCGCAGCGGCACGACGCTGCGGCTTGCGGTGGCAGCGACGAGCCTGTGCCCGCTGCGGCATGACGTCGTCAGGACCAAGCTCACCCTTAAGGCGATCCATGACCTGCTCCGCCTCGCAGCAGAGGGTAAACACGCATGTCCATCAGCCCCCGCGACGTCTGGCCCAGCCTGCCCGCTGACCGGCGCGGCGTCATCCTCGACGACCTTGCCGCCCTGCTTCGGGAGATAAGCCATGACCTCGGACCTCATCACGCCACGACACCTGTTCCGCAAGGCGGTGATCTACATTCGCCAGTCCATGCCACACGTAAGCGTAAGCCGACGCCCACGGTTGACGGCACTGGCAGGCCGGTTCAGGCCGCCTTGGCTGCGAGTGCGTCCTTGCAGTTCCAGGGCAGGAGTTCGCTGAGCCTGGTGGCGAGTTGGCCGATGGCGTGGGCGAGGTAGGCTTCCGGGTCGAGGCCATTCAGCTTGGCGGTTTCGATCAGGGTGTAGAGGATGGCGGCGCGGTCGCCGTCGCAATCCGAGACGCTTCCATTATGCTTTGACCCTTGCGGCTGACGATAATTGAGTCGTGGTTGGTGGCAAGGCGGTATCCGACGAGCGTGGTGAGAGTCGCCATTCCCAATGCCTTGATCCTGTCTGGATCCGGTAGGCGCAGAACTTCCCGTTGCGAACCTGCTCCCAAACCCAAGCAACCGGGCTTGCGTTCCGGCTTGCGACATCGCGGGCCCGTTCCATTCCAGCCGTATCGGCTTGCCCACTGAGCCTCTCGACGTCGCCAGGATCAAGCCTGATCCAAAGTTTGGCCGCCTCGCGGCTCTGGTCGCAAGCCAGGATGCCGCGGTGAGCCCAGACCCGGAAAGCTCCCAGCGTGATGCCGAGTTGCCGCGCCGCCACTTTCGCTGGCACGAACCCGTCGGCCCGCACGGTGACACCCCGGGTCTGGATTGGACAGGCTGTGGGGATGCGGTGCTGTTGTCGCATGGACGCGACCTGGCCGCGGGTCCAGGGCTTGCCATGGCGGCTAAGCAGGCCTTGGTTCGTCAACACGGCCGCAACCTGGTGATCGGGCATTCGGGTGGCCAAGTCACGGATCGCGTCGAGCACGCGGGCATCTGTGCGCAAGCGCAAGGCACAGCTGGGGCTTCCCGTCCAGTATGTCGTGCAGGCACCTCCGCTCCAGAGAACTAGGATGTCCGCCCCGCTCCGGCCTTCCTTTACCGTTACAGTAACCCTGGCAATGACCAAACGGAGCAAGGGCTTGCGGTCCACCGGCGTCGTGGTGTCCGCCTCCCACAATGCCGGCAGGTCCGATGCAAGACGGCGGACGTCCTCCGCTTCCACGGCGTCCAGCGGCCGCAGCTCGGTGAGGAGCAGGCGCTCGTAGTCCTGCTGCAGCCGCTCGGCCTCGGTCAGCGCCGCGTTCCAGCGCCGCTCCAACTCGCGGGCGACCAGGCGACTGTCAGGATCGACCGCGTCATATTGCCGCTGGGCCAGCCGCGCCTCGTAGCGGGCCCGCTCGAGACGGAGCTGCCATTGCCGATCCACGCCCCGCCGTTCCTGCTCCAGTTGCCGCAACGCAGCGAGCGTAGCCTCCAGCCCCGCCGGGCGCACCGCCTCAAGGAACGCTCCAACAACTACGTTTTCGATGCCACCGGCGACAAACGACTGGCACATGGCCTCGGCATGGTGGGTCTGGGCATACCGGCACTCGTAACGCGGCTGCTGACGGCCGTAGGTGACCCCCATTTGCCGACCGCACCGACCGCAATGCACCAGCCCTTGCAGGAGTGCTGCCCCTGCACGAGCGGCACCCCGGCCCTTTGGCTTCGAAATTGTAGCGGTTGGCCCCAAGCTTGACGCGGTTGGCCAGGAACGTGTCATAGGCGATGTAGGCGGGATAGACGTCGTGGACGACAATGGCCCATTCCTCAGGCGGCAAACGACGTTCGGTCAGGGTGGGCGGATTGCCCGCTGCCACCTCCCGGCGGCTCCGCCCATACACGAATGCGCCGGCGTAAACCGGGCTGTTGAGCATGCGATTGACCATGCCATAGGCCGGACGAACCCACACGGACTGGCCCGTTTCGGGACCAGCCTGAACGACGCGTGGGAACCCCAAACCGTTGTCGGCGAAGTGACGCAGCACTGCACAGGCATTGCCAAGAGCTGCAAACCGCTCAAACACCATCGCGACCGCAAGCCGCACGGCGTCGTCCGGGTCCTGCACGACCGCGCCATCAGGCCGGCGGCGATACGCGACCGGTAGCGCCACAACCAGCTCGCCCCGCTGGGCCTTGTTGATCAGCGCACCGTGCATGCGGGCCTGGAGAATGTGCAGCTCCGCAGCGAACAGGGTGCCCTTGACGCCCAGCAAAAGCCGGTCGTTCGGGCTCTGGGCATCGTACACCCCATCCCCGTCTGCGATCAGGGTCCGGAACACCGCGCAAAGCTCGATGACCTTGTGCCAGTCGCTGTTCAGGCGGGACAGGCGCGACACCTCGGTCACCAACACGATACCGACCTCGCCCATGCCGATCGAAGCGACCAAGCGCTGGAAACCCACACGGTGCTGGCTGCTCGCGCCGGACATCCCAAGGTCGTCGTCGATGACGCGCACCGCCGTTTCCGGCCAGCCCATCTACCGGGCGCGCAGGGCCAGGTCATACTGGCGACGGGTGCTCTCCTGGTTGTTCTGGAGCTGCTGCGGCGTGGACTGGCGGACATAGACGACGGCATGCAGGCGCAGGTGCCGAGCCTCCACCTTGGGAGAGCTGGCCGTCATGGCCCAGCACCCTGCCGTGCTCCTGGTCGCGCGTCGCTCGTCGCAGCATCAGCTCGGCCCAAAGCTGCGTCATTGCGGCTTGCGTTTCGACAGGCAGTCGCTTCCAGATCCTGGTCGCAGGAGGTGACATGGCGGGTCTCCGCTGACGGCGGTTTGCCATGCTCGCGGACCAATCGGACCAAAGCCCGTAAACTGCAGGGCGAGAACAACAAGGCTGGCACGGCCGACCCTCCGTCGGTGAGGTCCTCGGTCCAAGAGTGCGGCATCCGCTCTCGACGGCCGTCCGGCAATTCAACAGTCAGATAGGTGCAACCCTCGCGCACAACGCGCCGGCTTACTCGAACGACTTGGCCACGCTCAAATGGCCGACATGGCTGATCCTGACCCAATCAGCCTGCTCGCGATTACTAGCAGTATATTGCTGCCTGTTCGTCGGATCCGACGAACAGGCAGTTTTTACGACTATGCACAGCTTTGCATAGCAGCTTTTCATAGCAGATCAACCGCGCGCGGGGCGCGCACCATCATCGCGAGGAAATGGGGTTGCCGCCTGCATTGCCAGCCGGCCGGCGGCGCTCCATCTCACCGTTGGTGGCCGTTCGGAGGCCGACGGATGCTGGATGTTTCGACTCCGTGTAGCAGATTGGTCCGCGCTGTTTTCAGGCACCATCCTTTGTCGCCGCCGGTTTCGGCGAGCACGATCAACAGTATCTGACTTTGCCTGCAGCGCAGCGGCCGCCACCCCGTCCACTCATGACAGGTGCTGGCCATGGATGTTTTCCTCGAACGCTGCGCCGGCCTGGATGTCCACCAGGCCAGCGTTGTCTGCTGCGTCCTGATCGGCGCACCAGGGCGCAAGCCGCAGAAGCTGCTGGGCCGCTTCGGCACGACCACGCGCGATCTGGAGACCTTGCGGGCGTGGCTGGCCGAGCACGGCGTCACCCACGTTGGCATGGAGAGCACCGGCGTTTACTGGAAGCCGGTGTATGCCGTGCTGGAGGGGCACGTCGACCTGACCGTCGGCAACGCCCACCACATCAAGAACGTGCCCGGCCGCAAGACCGACGTGAAGGACGCCGAGTGGATCGCCCAGCTGGTCCGCCACGGCCTGGTCGCCAAGAGCTTCGTGCCGCCTCCTGCGATCCGCGACCTGCGCGAGATGGTGCGCCATCGCCGCACGCTGATCGAGACCCGGACGGCGACGCGCAACCGGGTGCTGAAGCTGCTGGAAGGGGCCAACATCAAGCTGTCCGGCGTGGCTAGCGACGTGTTCGGCGTGTCCGGCATGGCCATGCTGGAGGCGCTCGCCGCGGGCACAAACAACGCCGCCGAGATGGCCGGCCTCGCGCGCGGGCGGATGCGGCGCAAGCACGCCGCCCTCGAAGCCGCGCTGGACGGGCGCATGCGCGAGCACCAGTGCTTTCTGCTCGGCATGCACCTGCGCAACCTGAAGGCGATCGATCAGGACCTGAACGCGCTCGATGCCCGCATCGAGACCCAGCTTGAGCCGTATCGGGTGCAGCACCGGCTGCTGATGCAGATCCCCGGCGTGGACTGGGTGACGGCAGCCTCGATCATCGCCGAGATCGGCACCGACATGGACGTGTTCGCCAGCGCACGGCGCCTGGCCGCCTGGGCCGGGGTCGCCCCGGGCAACTACGAGAGCGCGGGCAAGCCGAAGGGCGCAGGCACCCGCAGGGGCAATGTGTTCCTCAAGTCGGCGCTGTTCGCCGCCGCCTCAGCCGCGGTGCGGACCAAGGGCAGCTACTACCGCGACAAGTATAACCGCCTGCGTGCCCGCCGCGGCCTGGTACGGGTGATCATGGCCGTCGCGCACAAGCTGCTCCTGGCCGCGTTCCACATGCTGAGCACGGGCGAAGCCTTCCGTGACCTCGGCGAGGGCTATCTCGACCAGGTCGCCCGCAAGCGCTCCACGACCAAGCTGGTCCAGCGCCTGAGTAACCTGGGATACGACGTCATGCTTGTCCCAAAGGCAGCGTAGCCCGCCAAACCGTCCGTCCAGGGGCTATTTCCTCAACAGAAACTATGCACAGCGGCGGATTATGTGCAGTCCGGTGTGGGACATTGCTGGATATGTTGAGACTGCATAGGCTTATTGGCGGGGCGTCCCACCGATCACTGCGCATAGTTCTAACCTCGTTGTCCGCGGGCATTCCGCCCGTGGGAGACGGACATGGACAACGAGATCGCGGCGCCTGTTGCCGGGCCCGCGCTGATGGGCAGCGTGCTCGAGCCGTATGTGGCGCAGTACTGCGACTACCTGTGCGACAGGCGCTATGCGACAGGAACCCGGCACACCTACCTGGGCTGCGTCACGCACTTCGGCCGCTGGCTCGCCGCTGAAGGGCTTGGGCCAGACAAGGCCGACGAGCAGGCCGGGCGACGGTTCATCGCCAGCCACCTGCCGCACTGCGACTGCCCGCCCCCGGTCCGGCGGATGCCGCACGAGGTCAGGGCCGCCTTGTCCCACCTCCACCGGGTCCTCAGGACGTGCGGCGCGCTTCCGGCATCGCCCCCCGGCCATGCCGGACTCCTCGGGCCGGAACTGGCCGCGTTTGACCGCCATATGGACGCGGTGCGCAGCCTCGCTGCCAGCACTCGGCGACAGCGCGTCCGGATCGTCGGTGCATTCTTGGCCGAACGCTTCGGGGGTGGCCCGCTCATGCTTTCGGTCCTCACCGCGGCCGACCTAAGACGCTTCGTGCTGGCCGACAGCGGCAAGCGGCGGAGTGCCGGGACCATCAGAGTGATGGCGGGAGCCCTGCGCTGCTATCTCCGGTTCCATGGCCTTGCCGGCGACCCGGCCGGAGCTCTGGCCGAGACCATCCCTGCCGCCGCGCATTGGCGGCTGGCCACCTTGCCGGAGGTGCTCTCGCAGGCGGAGGTCGATCAGCTCCTCGGCTCCTTCGCCGAGCCGTTCCCGTCCTGCAAGCGCGCCTACGCCATGGTGCGCTGCCTGGCCGACCTCGGCCTGCGCGCGGACGAGGTCGCCCGGCTGCGCCTGGACGACTTGGACTGGCGGGCCGGCACGTTGCGCGTGGCCCAGGGCAAGTCCCGCCGCGCCGACGTGCTCCCGCTGCCGGCCGAGACAGGGCGCGCAATCGCCGACTACCTGCGCGCGGAGAGGCCGGAGACGGCGAGCCGGGCCGTGTTCGTCCGCCACGTTGCGCCCTACGACGACCCAATCAAGACAGGTGTTGTGCGCAGGGCCGTCCTGGAGGCCTACCGCCGGTGCGGCTGGACCCGCACGCGTGTCCATATCCTGCGCCATAGCGTGGCGAGCCGCTTGCTCCGACAGGGCACGCCGCTCAAGGAGATCGCGGACGTCCTCAGGCACCGCAGCCTCGACACGTCAGCGATCTATGCCAAGGTCGATGACGTGCGGCTGGCCGCGGTGGCGCTGCCCTGGCCCGGGAGGGCGGCATGACCTCGGCGCCCTCAATGCAGTCGCTGGTCCAGGAGTACCTGGACGAGCGACGGCGCCTCGGCTTTGCACTCGCCATTCCCGGCACGCAACTGCTGAGCTTCGCCCGGTTTGCCGACGGGGCCGGGCACCGTGGCCCGCTGACCGTCCAGCTTGCCATGAGCTGGGCACAGCAAGGGGGCAGGCGTGCCGCGCCGGCAACCTGGGCCAGGCGCCTGGACGTCGTGCGCCCGTTTGCCAGGCACTGCGCGCAAGTCGAGCCGGGCACCGAGGTTCCCGACGCCGACCTCTTCAGCCACAAGCGGCAGCGGCCCACGCCGCACATCTACACCGCCGCAGAGATTGCGGACCTGCTGGCCGCGGCCCGCCGGCTGCCGCCTGTGGGTACGTTGCGGCCGCTCACCTACGAGGCATTTTTCGGGCTGGTCGCGGCCACCGGCTTGCGGCTCTCGGAGGCGCTGCGCCTGCGGTGCGCCGACCTCAATGCCGGCAGCGGCATGCTGACCATACGGCAGACCAAGTTCTGCAAGTCCCGGCTCGTGCCGCTGCACCCGACCGCTGCCGCGGCACTGGCCCAGTACCTGGCGGCACGCCAGCGTCGCGCATCAACGGCGCCGGACGCACCTTTTTTCGTGTCGCCGTCAGGGGGCGCTCTGACCAAGCGAACCGTGCACGGCGTCTTCGCGCGGCTGCGCGCCGAGCTCGGCTGGGCTGCCCGCGGGACCTTGCCGTCGCCGCGGATCCATGACCTGCGGCACAGCTTCGTCTGCCGCAGGGTGGCGCTGTGGCACGAGGCCGGGGCCGACATCGACAACGCCATGCTGGCGCTCTCGACCTACGTCGGCCATGCCAAAGTCTCCGACACATACTGGTATCTGACTGCCGTGCCCGACCTGATGGCCGTGGCAGCAGGGCGCTTCGAGCAGTTTGCGGCGGTGGCGGCGGACGTAGGGGAGGTCCGGCATGGCTGATCCCTCACGTCCCCCGTCGTTTGCGACGCTACTCCAGCGCTTCTTTGCGGAGCACCTCGTGCAGCATCGGTCCGTCAGCCCGCGCACCGTTGCAGCCTACAGGGACACGTTCAGGCTCCTGCTGCTGTTCGCCGAGCGGCATGTCGGCAAGCCGCCGGCGGCCATTGCGCTGGCCGACCTCGACGCGCCGCTCGTGCTGGCCTTCCTGGACCATCTCGAGGCCGAGCGCGGCAACGGCGCACGGACCCGCAACGCCCGCCTCACCGCCATCCGCTCGTTCCTGGGCTATGCCGCGCACCATGACCTGTCGGCCCTGCCAACCATCGAGCGGACCCTGGCAATCCCCGTGAAGCGTTTTGACCGGCCCATGCTGGGGTTCCTGTCGCGCGAGGACATGCAGGCTGTCCTCGACGCTCCAGATGCCCGCAGCTGGGTCGGCCAGCGGGACCGGGCCTTGCTGACCACAATGTACAACACGGGCGGGCGCGTCTCGGAGATCATCGGCGTTCGTGTCGGCGACCTGGTCCTGGACGGCGCGCCTTGCGTCCACCTCCACGGCAAGGGACGCAAGCAGCGCACCGTTCCCCTGTGGCGCGCGACAGCCACTCTGCTCCGGGCCTGGACGCGGCAACTGGGCAGCACGGCGGCCAGCGGCCCGCTGTTCCCGAACCGGGGCGGAAACGCGATGACGCGCTCCAATGTCACCCAGCGCCTCGCGCTTTGCGTCCAGGCCGCTGCCGCTGACCGGCCGCACCTGCTCGGCCGCGGCATATCGCCGCATACAATCCGGCACACTACCGCCATGCACCTGCTCCAGTCAGGGGTGGACATCACCGTGATCGCACTCTGGCTCGGCCACGAGAGCCCATCGACGACGCACATGTACGTCGAAGCCGACCTCACGATGAAAGAGCGCGCGCTCGGCCGCCTGCAGCCACCGGGCATCGCCGCCCCGCGCTACCGCCCGCCCGACACGCTGATGCGCTTCCTCCAGAGCCTCTGACTTATGCGCAGTTCGGCAGGCGGTCGGAACTGAATTGCCGACCATCCCACCCCGGACTGCGCATAATCCGCCGCTGTGCATAGTTGCGGCTGACGGCAATGCCGCGCATCAGCCGCTCGGCAACGTTGTTGTCGATGGCGAGCCTGCCGTCGTCGGCGTAGCGGGTCAGCGCCTCCCATCGGCCCAGGGCGTATTGCAGGGCGCGGCCCAGCACGGTCTTGCCCGAGGCGCGGCGGCGCTGCGCCTCCATCC
>JAABUT010004556.1_pt1 | contig 10925 bp, 13 predicted proteins | sample 5559281 | NCBI WGS metagenome assembly JAABUT01 (sample SAMN10711880, study PRJNA513359) | rock metagenome | isolation source: Antarctica rocks | place: Antarctica: Victoria Land, Ricker Hills nord | collected 2016-01-04 | reverse complement strand
GAATCGGCGACTGCAAAGAAAATCCACAGAATGTCTTGTCTTTTTCAAAAAGACTAGCACACTGATTCTGCATAGTCCCTGGGTTGTCCAGTCCTGAGCTTGCAGATCGTATGCAAACATGTCTGGAGTGCTAGCTTTCAGATAAGGGATTGGTCTCCAGGAAAGCTGGTTCCACTCGACAACGCTTTGATCGGTCAGAGGCATAAGGAATATATCCCTTATATAAGCAGATACAGACCTGCCGTCTTTGCGATCATCACATCCCAGCTCCCTTCGTTCAGGTGTGTTATTGTGTGGCTGGCAATATGTCCTTGCCAGACTTGTGGCTGTACTGCAAGCTCTTTGGGCGGAAGTGATCTATGCCATCTGAAGCAACTGACCAAACAGTGCTTTTCTCACCGCAGGCCTGTGACAACTCTCGGTGATACACCTCGCGCAGAAAGCATGGTAAGCCATTGATACTCACCAAGCAAAAGCATATATTGATTCTAGCTTCCGTCTTCTGCTTTTCCGAGTCGAGGTTGTGGTATGAAGCGTGCTCGTTGCGAACGGGTTTTCATCAAAATCTGATTTTCTTTCTGCAGGAGAAAATGAGCGACATGGGGTCAGCCGCTGCCAGTCAAGCAAGCGAAGTGTTCTTGGGACGAAGTATCACAGGACAGTCTGTCGTGGACAGAGTCTGCACTAAAGGTGATCAAGAACAAAAGAACGTTCAAGGATAAGCCTAAGAGCAAAGCTGGCTGCATGTGCTGATGTTGGACTCCTGATAGCTGTCTTTGCTGGCATGCTGCAAGCTTTTCATGTCACATCTCATATGACTACCTGCAGGAAATCAGCAAAACGCCTCTTCAATTCTGGTGGTCAAGACCCAGGATGATCATTCTTTCCCACTTTTGTCAGAACCAAAAAGAGTGCTCATGGTGCCAGAGCCCCATCATGTCAACTACATCAGAACACACACTGTCCACGACACCGCGTCAGGCAGGGGCGCCACTCTCTCTGAGTCCCGTCCTACTGCACCTGGCACCCCAGACTTCACTGACTACGTCAAGGATGGCAGGTTTCACAGCAGCTGCATAGATAACAACTTCTGCAATGCTGCCACTTGGTCTTCCCAGCGTCACGCCCAACCCCACAACAAGCTCAACCCCTGCAGTATGGCAAGGTGAAACTTCTCAGAAAGGCTAAGCCAGCGCATGTCAATACAGTGGCGGCAATTGAAGCTGCTATGATCAATACTGGCAACAGTCCACCAGCAGGACAGGTCACTGTGGGTGCTGGCAGCACTCAGCTGTCGCCAAAGGCATCCCGGCAAACCTCCACTGCAGTGTTCAGCCCTGCATCAGAAGCTGCATCATCTGACAGAGCATTGTTGTCTCAGGCAGTATCAAGACATCATGATCTAGCAACAGCACAACAGCGTCTAGGCAGGCTTCCCCACCCGAGGTTGTCTGCATTGACAGGCTCTGGCTCTGCAGACAGCATCCACGCACAAGCTGCCTCAAGGTGACAAAAAGCACTTGGAGAGCTTGCTGTCTCTTGCAATGGCAGGGCACAATGGTGCTGCTGTGGCAGCTGCTCAGCCTCAACCACAGATGGCTGCACAGCCCTCTAAATTAGAGGCACCTTCAGTCAGTGCTGACAGCAACACAAATCGCTAACAGCACTCTTTGAGGAGTCCTCCGGCCCAAAGCACCATGAGAAGCCTGCTTGCTGGTCAGGGCCAAGTGCGCAGAAGCCATGGCTCATGGCGATACAAAGGGTGAGTCTTTCATGAGCAGACGACCATTTTCCATGCTGTATCTCTTTGGCCTGTGTCCAAACGCACATTTTGCGTGTCTTGCAAAACAGTCAAACACCTTCCTGAGTGTCATCTGCAAAATGTATTGATGCTCGAGACCAATGCCTTTCTCACTGCACAGGGCTGCACCACTCAACCTCCTGAAGGTCGTGCCAGAAGACACTGCATTGCTCCTGTCTCCCAAGGGCACACAGAAGAGCGATCATGCATGTCGGGAGCTGAACACAGTAAATAATAGTGCCCAATGCTGGCTTGTAGCACAAAGTTTGGCATATTGTTCTCACAACCAGAGAGACCATATCTCACTGTCTTTCTGCGATATGTTCATGGCGTTGGTTCTGCAGCTCGATTGGATGTATGCAGAAGCCATTCTGCTGTACTTAGCAGCAGTGTTGTCGCTGTCCCGGACAATTCAATCTTCTGTACATTTTCTGTGTCATGCATCCTCAGTATTCTACTCTTGAACAATGGTGCAATATAGAACCAAAGGGTACAGCTCGTTTTGTTATTTGTTCTCATTTGCATGTATGCAACGCGATGTATTTTTCTGCTGCTGTTTGTTAAGAGCAAGCAATGCTGCCATTGGAGGTCAGTAGCGGGCTTTGCCAGCTCTGGCCTTTGTGAGAAGGAAGAACTGCTGTTGTGTATGCTGCACAGATCAATGCATCTGTAGATGCACCTCACAACTTCTATGGCTGCGTTGATGTGCATAGGTACCTCAGGTGAGGATTCTGAGAAGGCCTACCTGCAGTGCTGATGCTGAGCCTGTCATCAGGGCGGGTAACAGTGCAGAAGTACCCGCTGCACAGGTATGCTCTTGGGCTATGTATGCACCTTTGATCAATCACAACACATTGCTGCAGTTTGCATATGCTGCATTTGTGTGCTCTGCATCTACAAAGAGCAAACTGAGGGGCTCGATGGCTTCAATAGAGGTTATCTGTTGTATTGCATGCAACCAACACGTTTCTTGCTGTTAGAAGTCATCTCGGTCTGTTGGCAACTAAAGCTACTTCTGGATGTTAAATGCGTATCCAGCATTGCTACAGTGCATGCTCTACAGTTCCCTGCATGTGTACACTTACGTCATGATGTCGACGCGCATAGGTACCTCAGCAGAGTATTCAGAGGAGGGTTCCTTGCAGTGCTGGTGCTGAGCCTGTCGTCAGGCCAGGCAATACAGCAGAAGCTGCACAGGTACGCCCTTGGGCTATGTATGCACCCTCAGTCAGAACACATTGCTGTTGTTTGCGTGCTGCTGCATTTGCGTGCTGTGCATCTAAATATGCAAGAACTTACTGAGGGGCTTGATGTCCTGAATGGACATCATCTGTTGTGTTCCATGCAGCCAAACTCTTTCTTGCTGTCAGAAGGCATCTCAATCTGTGAACAATGTCTGTTGCAAGTCATGCAACAGACAGCATTGCTGCAATGCATGCTACACAGATGACTGCTTTTGTTTATGATGTTGATGCACTTAGGTACCTCAGCAGAGTATTTCAAGAAAGTCTGTCCATCATGCTGCTGCTGAGCCCGCTGGCAGGCCAGGCAATCTTGCAGCTGTGCCCTCAACGCAGGTATGTGCTCTATGGCTATGCATGCACATTTCAATCAGTCGTTGCTTTGCGTCAAACTTTTATTGCTGGGTTCATGTGCTGTACATCATACAGGGGACAGGCCTTGCTAACAGACGTGGTGGCTTTGATGGGGGTCGCGAGTTGTGCAGTGTGACCCTCTAGTCCTTCTTGATGTCAGATGCCACCTCAGTCTGGTTGCAGCTCAAGTTACCTCTGGATGATCAGTGCCTGTAACTGTGCAAGAAAACACTGCTGCAGTGTATGCTACACAGATCTGTGGATACATATATGCATTCACAGCCGTGGTCATGCCCATAGGTGCAGCTAAGGATTCTGAAGAGGCCTTATGGTGCCATGGTTGAGCCTGTCCTCATGTCAGGCAGAAGCACCTCAAGCACAGGTATGTTGTTGGGCTATGTGAAAGTCTCTAATCAGTCACAACAAACTGCAGCCAGCCCCCATTTGCTGGGTTCAAGTGCATCTAAATTGAAAACAACTCACTGTGGGGTTTAGACGAGGCTCACAAGGTGTGCTGTATGTTACCAACATCTTCTCTCATGACCATTGGCGACTCAAATTGCTTCTGGGTGGTAAATGATGTCAAAGCACTGCTGCAGTGTTTGCTGCACAGATCAGTGCGCTTGTAGATGCACCTTATGGCACAGCATGGCTAATGTGCTTGTGCGGACTATTTTGCCTCGTGGCGCTGCTAAGCCTGTCATCAGGCTGGGCAGCAATGCAGAAGTATTCCTGCACTGTTACAAACAGCGCAACAGTGGTACTACTGAAATGTTGCCCAGCCTGATGACAAGCTCAGCAGAGGCACAGTGAGGAAGCCTCTTCAGAATGCCATCTATGTGCATGTACGCACTTTTGAGGTGCATATACAATCCCGCTGGTCTGTGTTGCATACATTGCCTGTTGGCTGGGTGAAGGTATTTCTCTATTTGTGCTCTCTCTGCAGCAGCCCATTGTCATAACATGAACATGCAATCGGCCAGATGTGACCTCAGGCGCAAACTGACTGAGTCTGAGTTGTGACAGCAAGAAAGGATTCGCAGTGTCATATACAGCACAAGTTATGCACACATGAGATACACTTTGGACGAGTCACTCAAAATTGCTGCCTACTGCTGGGTTTGCATGCTGCGGGCATTTGCATACAAAAGAAGTTACAAACATGGTGACTTTGATGGGGTGCAGAAACTTTTTTGCGCAATATCAAACACTACGTTGCACAACAGCAAACACTTTGTTCCCTGATATCGAGCCCTTCTTGCTGTCTGAACCCTCCTCGGTCTGTTTGCATCTTACATAAATGTTGTTGATGTCTGCCTGTCCAACATCATCGTCTGTCACTCACATTGCTGAATGTCCACACTCAGACATGCGTCTGCCAGTGCCTGTTTTTAAAGTGCATGAAGGTCCACTGCAGTACTGCCTTGCAGGCTCAGAACCTTTCTGCACTCCATGTGAGAGGGACTCCATGTCTGACCCAGCAGACGAAAGGCCTCATTGAAGAACTATGGTTTGGTGGCTTCAAAATTGCTGCCCCCAAGCTGATCACAAGCGCAGCCAGTACCATCCAGGCAGCCCTGAAGGGCCACTTGTGCCGTCAGAGGTTGCAAGGCCTGAGGGCAGCAGCAGTCAAAATACAAGTCTGCTGGAGAGCCTGGTTCTGCCGGCGGAAATATCTGCTGATGAAGACAGTAGCCGCCCCGGTCCAGCCTGGCTTCAGAGGCCATTTGTCCCACCAGGACTGGCTTCAGCTGCAGCTGGAGGTGCAGAAGTTCCTGCAGCAGAGGACTGCTGCCACTCACATTCAGGCTGCCTTCAGAGGCAACATAACCCGGCAGCGCTTCCTGGTGATGAAGGCTGCGGCCACCAAGGTCCAGACTGCTGTGAGGAGGTATCTTGGCAGTGAGAGACGGCTCAACTTTCGTGCTGAACTGGACTTATTCAGGCAGGAACGGCCTCAGAGAATGCGCAAGTACAACGCAGTTGACAAAATCCAGGCTGCCTGGTCAGGATACAAGGGCCGGCAGAGCTTCCAACTGATGAAGACAGCGGCCCTCAAGCTTCAAGCTGCCTTCAGATGCCATCTGCAGCGTCAGCGCTTTGTGTGCTTGAAAGCTGCAGCTTTGAAGATTCAGACTGCGGTCAGAGGCCACAGATTGCGGCAACAGTTCCTGACGTCTAGAACAGCAGCAATTGTGGTTCAGAGGCTGTTTAGGATACGAGTGTGCCGCCTTAGGCTGAGGCGCTCCATAACTGCAGCTGTCACAGCACTGCAGGCAAGCAACAGTTGATTCTCATGCAAGCATGCACACAACTGCTAGATATTTGGCGTACACTGGTGCATTGCAACGACGTGGCCCACCAACAGTAGTACATATGATAGTGGTAGACATGCTGCACAATTTGATTAACAGCATCAGGGCACTGTATGCAGGAAATTGGTCTGCCTGTGCTGACTTGTCAAGCTTGCATTTCAGCCCAGCTGATACATCAGTCATCTTATCTAACATTGACTGTGATGTCTTATCAAGCTGCGTTTCAACCAAGCTGATATGCTACTCATCTCACCTCAAAACCTCTGCATCTGCTCTGGTGTTACTCAGGGCTATGACAGCGCAAGGGGCATGCTGAGACCGGTAGCCCAGCAGAGGAGGCATTCCACTAAGCTTGCATTGCAGCCAGAGGGTGATGCTGACAGCGCACACTGGGAGGCGCTGGTGCGCCGGAATGAAGCCATGAGGTCATTGGCTTAGCTCACCACCAGTCAGCCAGGGGTGGTCACTGACCCTCAAGGCACAGAAGAGGTGGAGGGAGGCATTGAAGCTGAGCTGGTACGGCAGATGTTGATTGACACAATTTTTTTGGGCATTACATCATGCAGCTGCCATGTGAAGCTGGAGTGCCGGCCAAATTCTCTGGAGATTGTACAATGCTGCATCAACCCGCCTGCAGGCTGCTGGCAAAGCTTTGTTGTACTGCAAGATGTTCTTAGCATCTCAGGAAAATGGCAGCCATTTACACAGGCACTTTATGTGTCACATGTGCTGCCTGAAGCGCCTCTGTATCAAAATTACAGTGTTTTTGAGGCTCAGCATTCTCCCGCAGTGAAGGAAAGCACCAGGACTGACATGCATCCATGCACAAGATTTGTGAACACAAGTGCTGCATGTCTGGCATGCATTGGTGCAGTGCCATGGAATGGCCTGCCTACATGTCAAGTACTTATGATGTTTGTAAACGTGCTGCAAGGCTCGATGAACAGCATGAGGGCGTTGTATCAGCTTGCAGGAAGTCGTTCTGCCTGTGCTGAGTCGTTGAACCTTGCATTTCAGCCAAGCTAATATGCTCCTCATCTGCTCTGATGTCAGCCTCATTTGTAACAAGACATGGTGAATATATTGATCATGACCACACCTGCCAACGTGATGCTCTTAATGGCCCCGTCATGTGCTCTTTGAAACTTCAATATGTTTGCAGGACTCTGCTGTCCAAGAGGCACCAGAGAATGTCCCTCTTGATGGTGAAGATGGACAGGCATCGGGTGCAGCTGAGGGATACTTGCCTCATGCAGCTCAGCAAGCTGCAACAGCAGCCTCAGCATCCCCTGAGGTATCAGCCATGCACAAGCAAGAAGGCTCATTCTTTCAGCACTTCTTCAACACTCTGCATTCCTGTGCCGGTGTCTTGGTGTCTTTCAACCACCAGCAAAGTCTTTTGGTGCCGGTCTGGTTGTGCTTGGCAGGGTGACATTCAATCGGCTGCATTGCTGTTGATGCTGTGTTGATTCACTCGCAGCACTCACAAGCAGTCCAATCTCTAATACAGACCTATGCTTGCTCAGTGTGACTCTGCTGTGCTGCAGGACATGTTTGACACCCAGGCATGGCTCAGAGGGGAGTATGAGTCAACTTTCAGCACCAGCCTGGACCTCTGTGTCAGGAGTCATGGCAGTGACCATTGGTGCTGCCACCTTTGCGGCATCAAGGTTGCTCAAGAAGTTGGGCCGCAGCCACAAGAAGCAGAGCTGCTGAAGATGTTGGTGGTGATCCTGGTCCATGCTAACAGGTCTGTCACTTGACCATTGTGCATGCCAGTGCACTCTCATATTTGACTCATGTCTGGCTTGTGTGCACTCTCATGTCTGGGCTCTTTGGCCTGCATGTAACATGAATGCAGTCATGCCTATGCCTAGAGCATACAGCCTTGCTCTGACCTGCATGTGCATTGTGTCTTCAGAAGCATGCAGTTTGCGCAAGGTCACACTTGGCGGCTCTGTCTTGTGCTGCACATTATTGTGACATCTCGAGGTCTTAAGACAACCACACAAGGACACAGGAATAATGCAAGGTCCCATTCTGTGTGTGCTGCTGACCAAAATGCTGTTCTGGTCCAGGCTTTTGAGGGATCAATGGTGTGAGCACTGACAGCTCCTCCATAGTGTTGTGGCAGAGAGGAGTCACTGTAGTAGCACAGCCTTGGCGGTACACAGCATTACGTCAACAGGATGCTGGATGTTGTAAGACCTCCCATTGGCTCACAAGAAGCAAGCAAGACAGGGTAGCAGCGCAGTCTTTGACAGCAGCAGCGCCCTCAGAGAGACCACACATGCTGGATCTCCTAGGTTTCAACAGCTGGCCCACAAGGGCCAATCACACAGCTGGCATGGCATGCACAGCTGTCACAGACTTGAGCGAGGCGATGACACCACAGGGCGGCAGCGCAGCGTATTGCAGCAGCAGCGCCCTGGTGGACTAGCACTTTGCTGGGACAGCCAGGAGACTAGCCTGTGATCACAGGTATAGCACGGCGTGACTTACATCATGCTTCATATTCTCAAAATTTCTTGGTGTCGTGAAAAGTTTGTATACTATATGAGGCAACTGAACATGGTGCAGCTGCAGTAGGAGATTGTCATTGTGTCACATATGGCAGCAGACGATAATCGCAGATCATATAAGCAGGACAAGAAATGTAGCAGTGAGCTCTATGACTTGATCAATGAGTCAGCACGCAGTGTGACGTGACAAGTGGCAGAACAGCAGGTGAATGTCATTGCTTGTGGCAGTCAGACTAGGTAGTTGTAGCGTCCTTGCTGCACGCCAAGCAATGCAGATGGCTGACCTGGCTCGGAGCTATAATTAAGTCTAGTGATCGTTCTCTGATGTGCGCGAATGGCACGTGCGTACGGCACGTGACGCATTCACATTTTGAACGAAGTGTCGACAAAACAGCTGGCAAGAGGCACCAATAGGTGTCTCATGTTCAAATGACTCGTGACCTGATCAGCTAAGCGCAACTCAGGTCAGACTCGTCAAGTCTGATACACGTGCTGTCAGACCAGCTGGCATCGAGGCTTCTTTTGTCTTCCATATTGCTTGCCGGAGCTGCGGGCATGGTCATCAAACGGGGTACACCGTGTCCAGTCCTGTGTAAGTGGATACTCTGAAGTTGCACAGAAGCCAACGGCAAGCCAAGCTGGTGTGCAAAAGAGCTCTCGAGAGGGCAAACCGGCGGTCTTGAGCATCACTGCAGATCTGCGCCGCAGCCTCTGCAGCATTGTTGCCACAGTCTTCCGCCGCGGTCAGAGGTGTTTCCCAGAGCCGGCCTGCCAGGGTGAGCGAGCGCTTGTGCACGGTGACAGACTGTCCGGTTGACTCCCTTGAGCAGTCTATGCAGGCAAGCACAACTAGTCTCTGTGATTGTGTGTGTGCGCGCCTTGTGCCTTAACTGCATGCACCACTTCTGCCTTGGACTAGCCCGATATTCTGCTGACTGTGATCAATACGAGGTCATCGCTTTGTCGTCTGGGCTGGCAAGGGACCTCTGCATAGATTGGGAAGTCTCTTGCCACAACACAATGGCCCGTGCACGGCACAAGCCTAAGCCTGAAGTTTGTATGCGTGTAGGAGCGATTGATGGCAGAGCAAGCTACTCCCTCCGGTAGCCGCGCGCAGCTGGAGCACGGCATGCCGCAAGCAACAACATATGCCGAAGCGTTTAGGAACGTGAGTTATGTAGAAAGCAACAAAGACAAGTTGTTGTGACATCATGATATTACTATGTACAGGTATGCATGCTTGAGACAAAATACATGTTTTGCACAGTGTCAAAAGCTGTGTCACCAACACAAATGCAAAGTCAACCTGTAACTTTGGCAAACACCGGCTGCCACCCTTACAAGCTCTCGTCACAACTTGTCTTGCTTGAGCTTGCTTGCTTGTCACAACTTTTGACATGAGGGCTGCACATGGGCTTTGGGCATGATGCATGCTTATTTTCAGTTGCTTAACAGCATGGAAACACGACATTTGTTGTGCTTGCAGTTGCGTGCACAAGACTACAGTATCTCACCTAGCACAAATACCGCAAGACCACCAGTGCGCCCTGCAACAACCCCCCCGTCTCCACCAACGGGGTTCACACCAAGCCAGCAGTGCAGTGTGTGTGTGTGCATACCGTTGGCCACCCGCTGTGCAATAGCCATGCACAGCGGGTATGCACACACACACACTCTGCTGTCTCTAGGTGAGGGCAGCGATCCAGTCTGGCGTCCTGGCATGGAAGAGGTTTGCGCTTGATCTCCCCCGCAGGAAGTATTTGTACAACAGCTCAGCTTCATGCTGATGATTCTACCATCTTGCTGGGAGTCCTTGGTTGGCTTGGTTGCCATACTCTGCAAGCACACCCTTACTCCTTTCGGATGCAATGAGAGTGCACCAAAGTTAGCCAATGTCAGTTGTCCTGAGGACTATACACAGCACTTCCATTGCACCAGACATGTTTCAAATGTTGCACCTGAATTGCTTGTGTGGGTTTTGAACTGCAAGCAATTTACAACTGATTCTGACAACCTGAACCAAGACTTGTAGCTTAGTGTTGAAATAAGACCAGCTTTATTTAGACTGGTTGAGTAGAGTGCGAATGCAATCAATGACTTGCAGCCACAATGTACAAACTAGAGCTAGCTTGAGATTGACAGATTGACGCAACAGCAGAGTAGTACAGCTGCAGAGCAATGCAGTAGGAGAGCAGCTCCGATCTTGTTGTCTAGTAGGGATAATACCCTAATTGATCTAGTAGGGATAATACCCTAATTGAAGCATGTTATTGCAGGGGATGGTGTTAGTGAAGCGCAGCTTCATTGCTGAGCAGCTTGAGTCTTACAAAGACGAGATGGCTGCTATTGCCACTGTGAAGAAGCAGATGGATGACTGCGAAGTCATAGCACACCAAGCCTTCAAAGCTCAGCTGGCTCTACAGAACAAATGGAAAGAGCTGAATGCAAGATGTCAGAGTTTGAAAGAAGAGAAGGCCCAATGGCAAAACCAAAACGCCTCTCCGTTTGCTTTGCAGCTGTTGCACACCTGCCAAGAACAGAACAGCCCTGTTGGAAGCAGCGTCACCTATTGCTTGGAACTGTCCAAGAGCTTCACTTGCTTGCTTGCAGACCATCATGGCGAAAAGAACAAGTGGAGGCGGGGCTGCTGGAGGGACAGAGGAAGCCAAAGCCGAGGCACGACCCCAGCTCC
>JAABUT010004555.1_pt1 | contig 10926 bp, 8 predicted proteins | sample 5559281 | NCBI WGS metagenome assembly JAABUT01 (sample SAMN10711880, study PRJNA513359) | rock metagenome | isolation source: Antarctica rocks | place: Antarctica: Victoria Land, Ricker Hills nord | collected 2016-01-04 | reverse complement strand
CGATGACGCGGCGATACCACATCCACGCCTCGGGGTTGATCGGCTCACCGACCGAACCGAGCACGCGCAGCGAGGACAGGTCGAACTTCGCCGGGATCGACTCGCCCCACTTCATGAACGTGCGGATTGCGGTGGGCGCGGTGTAGAGGACCGAGACCTTGTGCTTCTCGACGATCTCCCACCAGCGGCCCCGGTGCGGGGTGTCGGGGGTGCCCTCGTACATCACCTGCGTCGCCCCGAGGGTCATCGGGCCGTAAACGATGTAGGAGTGCCCGGTGACCCAGCCGATGTCGGCAGTGCACCAGTAGACGTCGGTGTCGGGGTGCACGTCATGGACCACCGAGTTCGTGTAGGCGCACTGGGTGAGGTAGCCGCCGGTCGTGTGGAAGATGCCCTTGGGCTTTCCCGTGGTGCCGGAGGTGTAGAGAATGAACAGCGGGTGCTCCGCCTCGTGGCCCACGGCCTCGTGCGTCTCGTCGGCGGCGCCCAGCGCCTCGTCCCACCAGACGTCCCGGTCGTTCCACTGGACGTCCTGTCCGGTGCGCCTGACGACGAGGACGTGCTCGACCGGGGTCTCTGCCCGGTCCAGTGCCGCGTCGACGGCCGGCTTCAGCGCCGCCGGAGCCCCCCGCCGGTAGCCACCGTCGGAGGTGATGACGAGCTTGGACCCGGCGTCCTGGATGCGGGTGTTCAGCGCCTCGGCGGAGAACCCGCCGAAGACGACGGAGTGCGGCGCCCCGATGCGCGCGCAGGCGAGCATCGCGATGGCGGCCTCGGGAATCATCGGCAGGTAGATCGCGACGGTGTCGCCCTTGCCGATCCCCAGGTCCTGCAACGCGTTCGCCGCTCTCATCACCTGAGCCTGCAGCTCGGCATACGTGATGTCGCGGCTGTCGCCCTCCGGCTCGCCGACGAAGTGGATCGCCACCTTGTCGCCCTTGCCCGCCTCGACATGGCGGTCGACGCAGTTGTAGGCGGCGTTCAGCTCGCCGTCGGCGAACCACGTCGCAAAGGGGGCGTTGCTCCAGTCCAGCGTCTGGGTGAAGTCCTTGCTCCACGTCAGGTAGCTGCGCGCCTGCTCGGCCCAGAAGCCTTCGTAGTCCGCCTCAGCCGCGGCATACAGCTCCTCCTTGCCGTTGGCCATGGCAGCGAACTCCGGGCTCGGCGGGAACGAGCGGTCTTCGCGGCTGAGGTTCTCGAGGGTCTCGTTCGACACGTGCGTCCTCCTGCGTCGGTGCTGGCGGCGGGCTCTTCCTACTCAACCCCCTTGCCCGCTGCTCGGCAAGGCCGGGGTGGCGCAGGCTGCGTTCGGCGGCCGGTTCACGCGGCGAGCGGAGGCCGAGCGCGCGAAGGCCGCGGACCCCAGGTGCGGTCCGCGGCCTCCGTCACGTGCTCAGCCTCCCGGTATGCCGGGCGGCCGGGTCAGCCGGTCAGCGGCTCACCGCACCGCGTCGAGGGCGTCGACGATGCCCTCGCCGTAGTAGCTGTTGTTGGTCGCGGGCCCGACGCAGGCCGGCCCGTTGCTGACGGTCGGGGGAACGGTTTCCGCAGGGGCGCAGGCGTGGTCGTCGGCCTGGGCCCGCAGCTTTGCCAGCATCTGAGCCGGGGTCCATGTCGGGTGCACCGACTTCATCAGCGCGAGCACGCCCGCGACGTGCGGCGACGCCATGGACGTGCCGCTATAGGAGGCGTAGCCGTTGTCCTGGACGACCGTCGAGAGAATCCTGCGGCCCGGAGCGGCGACGTCGATGACGCCGAGGCCGCGGTTGGAGAAGTAGGCCAGCGCGGTGGTCCGCGTGACAGCGGAAACGGTGACGACCCCGTCGAGCTCGGCGGGGATGTCGTGGCAGCCGCTGTTGATGGTCCGGGTGATCGGCTCCGAGTCGTCTGGCGACGTGGTGTCCACCGTGTTGTTCGACAGGTCGGTGGTCGCGTTGCCGGCGGCCGCGGCGTGGACGACACCTTGCTTCGTCGACCAGGCGACGGCCCGGCGGACGGCCTCCTTGGCGGCGCGCTGGTCCGGCTGGTCCTCGCAGTAGTACATGAACGGGTCGACGTAGTAGCTGTTGTTCGTCACGTCCATGTGCTTCAGGCCGGCCCAGATGAAACCGCAGATGGCGTACTCCGGGTAGATGAACCCGTCGTCGTTGACCACCTTGACCGACGCCATCCGCACGTTCGGGGCGACCCCGACAATGCCGATCCCGTTGCGAGCCGCCCCGATCGTGCCTGCCACGTGGGTCCCGTGGTCGCTCGTCGTGGGGTGCCACCCCGTTGCCGACAGGTCTGGCCGGCCGGCGTCGGTGCAGTTGACCGAGCTCTTGACGTCGATGTTGGCCACGAGGTCAGGATGGTCGGGGTCGATGCCGCTGTCCAGGACGCCGACGAGGACGTTGCGCGAGCCGTCGGTGATCTTGTGGGCCTGATCGGCCTTGATCATCTGCATGTCCCACTGCTCCGACTCACGGGGGTCGGTGGTCGTCGCCGGGGCCTCCGCGCCGGGCAGGTCGCCGTTGACCTTCTTCTTCGCGCCCTTCTTGTATGCCGAGGCGCCCGGTCCCCATGGAGCCCCCAGGCCGGCCGGCGTGCCCTCGCTGACCCCGACCGTGCGGCTCGCGCCCACCGACTCGAGGGCGTTGCCCGCGGACGCGGTGACGGCGGACCGGAAGGACGCCCGGTCGGAGTGGGCGACGACGACCCCGATCTCCGGCCAGGACTGCACGACGACCCCGCCGGCCTTGGCCACCGCCTTCTCCACGAGCTGCGTCTGCCCGGGGTTGGCGGTCTTGGCGTTGAGGACGTAGCTCATCAGCGTGCCGTCCGGCGTGCTGATCGGCACCGGCGTCGACGGCGGCTCGGCGGCCGGCGCCGCGGAGGCAGTGGTGCCGAAGAAGGCCGTCGAGACGACGGCAAGCGTCGCGACGCCCAGCGCTGCTCGGCGGTGCATGGAGGGGGATGGCATATGGGGCTCCCAAGGGGGTGGTTGGGGTGGACGACAGCGGCCTGGTACCGATGCCATCTTTCATGGTGCTGCCTGGCGGCGTTCAGCGCATCTTGAGGTGGATATGCTAGGCGACGATCCTTTCCGTCTCCCGTGCCGGCATGAGCGCCGACCGTGTTGGCGGACCGCGCGGCATACGGAGGTCGCGCGAGACGCGGCGGTATACGACGGGACCTCCTCCGGTGGCCGGAGGAGGTCCCGCTGCACGTGGGCTTGCCGCAGCTCAGTGGTTGACGACCGCCTTCTCGGCGCCGGCGCCGGTGAGGGAACGCACCTCCATCTCGGCATACTTGGCTTCGTTGTGCTCCCGCGACGTAATGGTCCCGATGTAGCCCAGGATGAAGCCGAGCGGGATGGACACCAGACCGGGGTTGTCGAGCGGGAACAGGTGGAAGTCGATCGACGGGTCGGTGATCATCGACGGGCTCTTGCCGTTCGCTGCAGCGGGCTTGCCGGAGACGACCGGGCTGAAGATGATCAGGCTCACCGCCGAGATCAGACCGCCGTAGATGCTCCACAGCGCTCCGCGGGTGTTGAACCGCCTCCAGAAGAGCGAGTAGAGGATGGTCGGGAGGTTCGCGCTCGCCGCGATGGCGAAGGCCAGGGCCACGAGGAAGGCGATGTTCTGGCCGTTGGCGAAGATCCCGCCGACGATCGCGAACGCACCGATGACGAGGGCCGTGATCCTGGCGACCTTCACCTCGCCGTCCGCGCTGACCTGGCCCCTCTTGAGGACGTTGGCGTAGACGTCGTGGGCGAACGACGCGCTCGCCGTGATGGTCAGGCCGGCGACGACCGCGAGGATCGTCGCGAACGCCACCGCGGAGATCAGCCCGAGGAGGATCTCCCCGCCGAGGTGGAACGCGAGCAGCGGGGCCGCGGAGTTGGCGCCACCCGGGGCGGCCTTGATCTCGGCCGGGCCGACCAGGGCCGCCGCGCCGTAGCCGAGGACGAGGGTGAACAGGTAGAACAGGCCGATGAGCCAGATCGCCCACTCGACGGACTTGCGGGCCTCCTTGGACGTCGGCACGGTGTAGAACCGCATCAGCACGTGCGGCAGTCCGGCGGTGCCGAGGACCAGCGCGAGCGACAGCGAGATGAAGTCGATCTTGGTGGTCGTCGTCTTGCCGTACTGCAGCCCCGGGTTGAGGATCTTGTCGCCGACGGCGCCGGAGCCCTTCACGGCTCCGTCGAACACGTGCGACAGGTTGAAGCCGTACTTGCCCAGCACCCAGACCGTCATGACGAGGGCGCCGGTGATGAGGAGCACCGCCTTGATGATCTGGACCCACGTCGTGCCCTTCATGCCGCCGACGAGGACGTAGGTCACCATGATCACCCCGACGACGGCGATGACCAGGCTCTGGCCGACCCTGCCCTCGACGCCGAGCAGCAGCGCGACGAGCCCGCCCGCGCCGGCCATCTGGGCGATCAGGTAGAAGAGGCAGACGACGAGGGTCGAGATGGCCGCGGCGGTGCGGACCGGACGTTGCTTCAGCCGGAACGACAGGACGTCGGCCATGGTGAAGCGGCCGGTGTTGCGCAGCAGCTCGGCGACGAGGAGCAGGGCGACCAGCCAGGCGACCAGGAACCCGATCGAGTAGAGGAAGCCGTCGTAGCCGTTGATGGCGATGGCCCCGGCGATGCCGAGGAACGACGCGGCAGAGAGGTAGTCACCCGAGATGGCGATGCCGTTCTGCGGCCCCGTGAAGGCGCGGCCCCCGGCGTAGAAGTCCGCCGCGGACGTGTTGTTGCGTGACGCGCGGATGACGATCGCGAGGGTGATGAGGACGAAGACGACGAAGATGGCGATGTTCACCGTCGCGTTCCCGACGTTGGTGGCCATGGGCACCAGGGCGCTCACAGCTGTCCCTCATCCATGTGGTCACGCAGCTTCTCCGCCGCAGCGTCGAAGTTGCGGTCTGCCCAGCGCACGTAGGCGATGGTGATGGCGAACGTCGAGACGAACTGCAGCAGGCCGAAGATCAGGCCGATGTTGATATTGCCCCACACCTTCGTTGCCATGAAGGAGGGTGCGAACGCGGCGAGGATGACGTAGAGGAAGTACCACGCCAGGAAGAGCGCGGTCATCGGGAAGACGAACCTGCGGAACCTGCGGCGCAGGTCGCCGAACTCCTCGGACTGCTGGACCGCGGTGTACCTCGCGGCCCGCTCGTCCGTGATCTCGAGAGCCTCATTGCTCACGGCGAAACCTCCGGGGTGACTCGCCGCGGGCCGGCCCCGCGGACCCTCCCAGCCTGAAGCGCTCCGTATGCCGTGTGAAGACGACGCGCGCCCGATGGGTCGCGGGATCGCCGGGCGGGGACAGTGGCCGCGCCGAGCGGTCCGGCCGCTGCGCCGAACGGTCACCCTTCGGTCAGGGGTGCGCGGTGTGGACGTCCTCGGGGGCGTGCAGCCGGACCATCGTGCGGGCCGTCCCGGCCGGGATCCTCGACGGCGTGGCCAGCGAGACGACGATGGCCACGAGGAACGCGGTCGGCATGGTCCACGCAGCGGGTTGGGCCAGCAGCGCACCCGCCCAGCCGTGCCCGCTCGAGGCAGCCCCCCCGAGGACGGTGATCGTCGTGGCGCTGAGGGCGAGGCCGCCGCCGGTGACGAGCCCGGCGGCCGCACCGGTGACGGACAGCCGACGCCACCAGACGCCGAGGATGAGCATGGGGCAGAAGGTCGACGCCGCCACAGCGAAGGCCAGCCCGACCGTGTCCGCGAGGCTGACGTTCGGCGTGAGCCAGCTTGCGGCATACGGGATGAGAACGGCGACGACGGCCGCGAGCCGGAACGTCTGGATGCGGGGGATGTCCCCGCCCGACCGCCGGTGCAGCCGCGGGTCGAGCAGGTCCTGGTCGATGACCCCCGCGACGGAGATCGTCAGCCCCGACGCGGTCGAGAGGAATGCGGCGAAGGCTCCTCCGGCGAGCACAGCGGACAGCAGGGTCCCCAGCAGGTCGGGGCTCATCGCCTGCGGCAGGAGCAGCGTGACGGAGTCCGGACGGACGGACGGTGGGAGGGTCGGGAGGTAGACGCGCCCGAGCACGCCGTAGACCGGCGTGAAGACGTAGAAGAGCCCGAGGAGTGCCACGACCACGAGCGTGGTGCGGCGGGCCGCCCGGCCGTCGGGGTTGGTGTAGAAGCGGACCAGGACGTGGGGCAGGCCCATCGTGCCGAAGCACAGCGCGAGGATCGTGCTGTAGGTCGCGTAGACCGGGTGCTCCCGCCCGCCGTAGCCCGCGAGCGCCTCGCTCCACCCCGCACCACCGGCGCCGGCGCCCAACGCGGGGGCCGGCTGACCGGACCGCACCCAGATGGCGAGGAGCACGAAGGCGGGCACGGAGATGGCCGTCAGCTTGATCCAGTACTGCACGGCCTGGACGAGGGTGATCGAGCGCATGCCGCCGGCGGCGACGTTGGCGAGGACGACGACCGCGACGATGAGGCTGCCGAGCTCCGGCGGCGCCCCGGTGACGGTGCCGAGAGCCAGCCCGGCCCCCTGGAACTGCGGCAGGAGGTAGAGCCAGCCGATGCCGACGACGAGGAACGAGGCGAGCGCGCGCACCCGCTTGGACTCCAGCCGGGCCTCGGCGAAGTCCGGGAGCGTGTAGGCGCCCGAGCGGCGCAGCGGGGCCGCCACGAGGACGAGGAGGACGAGGTAGCCGACGGTGTAGCCGACAGGGAACCAGAGCATGTCGACCCCGAGGGAGTAGACCAGGCCGGCGACGCCGAGAAACGATGCGGCAGAGAGATACTCACCCCCGATGGCCGACGCGTTCCACCCGGGGCTGACGCTCCGCCCTGCCACGTAGAAGTCGCTCGTCGTGCGCGAGAGCCGCAGCCCGAAGGCGCCGATGACGAGGGTCACCACACACACGAGGGTGATGGAGATGACCCCCGCAGGCCCGTTCACTGCTGCGCCATGAGGTCGGTGAACTCGCGTTCGATCCGCTCCGACTGGCGCACGTAGATCCGGGCGGCGACCACGACCACGGGATAGATCAGGACCCCGATCGCGAGCCAGGGCAACGGGATCGAGCCGATATGGATGTCCCTCGTGACCGGCACGAGGAGGAAGAGAGCAGGCAGACCCAGAACGATGACACCGATCCCGAGGAGGATCGCCAGCGAGAGACGCAGCTGTGCCCGCAGCAGCGCCGAGAGGTAGACCTCGCCCAGGCCGGTCTGCTCCTCCAACTCCTGCGTGGCCGGCCGACGCGCCGCCTGACGGCGGGCCTCTCGCCGAGGTGACGTGATCCGGACCCGTCGCGGGGGTCCGCTCGGGGGCGTCGCGCTCATCGCCGTGACGAGCGCAGCAGCCGCTCGCGCAGGGTGCGCGTGTGGCGTCGGCTGACCTGGAGCTCGATGTCGCCGACGCGGACGATGCAGCGTCCGCCGTCCATGGACACGGCCGTGACGTGAGCCATCGAGACGAGCGTCGAGCGGTGGATCCGCACGAAGTCGTTGGCCTCCCAACGGTCCTCGAGCGCGTTGAGGGAGATCCGCACGAGGTGGGAGCCGTCGGCGGTGTGCAGCCGCGCGTAGTCCCCGTGGGCCTTCGCGAAGCGGATCTGGCTGCGCTGGATGAACCGGGTCACGCCCCCGAGCTCGACGGGGATGGTCTCGTCGTCCACCACCTTGGGCGGTTGCGCGGTCGTCGGCTCCGCGTACTGGGCCACAACCCGGCGGACCGCCTCACCGAGCCGTTCCGCCCGGATCGGCTTCATGACGTAGTCCGTGGCCTCGAGCTCGAACGCGTCGACCGCATGCTCCTCGTAGGCCGTGACGAAGACCACCTGCGGTCGCTCGGCGAAGAGGGCCAGTACCTTGGCGAGGTCGAGGCCGTCCAGGCCCGGCATGGAGATGTCACAGAAGACGACGTCGACGGTGTGGGTCTCCAGCGCGCGCAGCGCCTCGGTGCCCGACGTCGCGCTGTGCAGAGTGCCGATGCGGGGGTCCTGGCCGAGCAGGTAGGTCAGCTCCGCCAGCGCGGGCGCCTCGTCGTCGACCACCAGGGCGCGCAGCCGCGCGAGGGGCGGAGGCGGCGTGGACGGCATACGGGTCAGGCTACGACTCGGCGCGCACGCCGGGAGCGTACTTGGGAACCCGGAAGGTGACCTTCGTGCCCGCGCCCGGGGCCGTCTCGACGACCAGGCCGTGCTGGTCGCCGAACGCCTGCCGCAGGCGGGCATCGACATTCCCGAGCCCGACGCTGTCCGCGGAGCTCTCGCCCGCCAAGGCCGCGCGGATGACCTCGGGGTCCCCGCCGACACCGTCATCCTCGATGCTGATCTCGGCCGCGGACCCGAGGTCGGTGGCGGTGATCGTCACGTGCCCCACCCCGGCCTTGCGGGCGAGGCCGTGCCGGACGGCGTTCTCCACCAGTGGCTGCACCGCGAGGAAGGGGACCGCGACGGGGAGCACCTCCGGCGCGATGGTCAGGGAGACGACGAGCCGGTCACCGAACCGCGCCTGCTCGAGCACGAGGTAGCGCTCGATGTTGCGCAGCTCGTCGCGCAGCGTCGTGTAGGCCCCGCCGCGGCGGAAGGCGTAGCGGGTGAAGTCGGCGAACTCGAGGAGGAGCTCGCGGGCGCGCTCGGGGTCGGTCCGCACGAAGGAGGCGATCGCGCCCAGGCAGTTGTAGATGAAGTGGGGGGAGATCTGTGCGCGGAGCGCGCGCAGCTCCGCCTCCATGAGGTTGGTGCGCTGCCGCTCCAGCTCCGCGAGCTCCACCTGGGTGGAGATCCACCGCGCCACCTCCTCGGTCGCCCGGACCAGCCCCGTCGAGACCGACGGCCCGTATGCCGCGAGCGCCGCGACCACCCGCTCGCCGGCGACGATGGGGGCAAGGACCCCCGACCGGATCGGGCAGTCCGGATCCGGGCAGGTGATCTCGTCGTCGGAGAGGACGACGGTCCGGCCCGAGGTGAGCACGGGCTGGGCTTGGCCGTGGACTGCGTCTCGGTGGTGGCGGCCGCCCCCGTCCCAGGCAAGGACGTCGGTCGGGTCGGCGAGCGCGATGGCCCGGCTGCCGAGGATCGAGCGCAGCTGCCGGGTGGCCCGCTCGGCACCCTCGGGGGTCAGACCGTCCCGGAGGTGGCGCGCCGCAAGGGAGGCGGTGTGGAGGGTCTCGTAGGTGGCCCGGTCCACCTCGCTGACGAAGCGCCGCCGGCGCAGGAGGCGGACGAGACCGCCGAGGACGAGGAGCAGGGCGACCGCGGCGAGCGCGATGACAACCTGGTTCCCGGTCACAGGGGCACTGTAGGTGCCTCGCTCTCCGGCAGATGCCCGGATGAGCGCGGTGGCACAGGTCCCGGCCCGCCCAGGTGCTGCCCATGGGGTGTCGCAGTGGCGGACCGTAGGGTTTGCGGGTGGCCAACCTCGTCGACTCCGTGCGCCTCCTGCAGCAGCTCGATGGTGTCAGCGACGCGGCCGAGGCGGCTCGGGAGGCGTGCACCCGGTTGCGGTTCAACGAGACCCTCCGGCGCCGCGTGCCGGAGGCCGCGGCCGAGTCGAGGATCCGGGGCGCCCAGGCGAGCTCGGCCCTCGACGGTGCCGACCTGCCCCTCGACAGGGTGCGCGACCACGTGCGCGGCGCCCTGGCCTGGCCAGCCGCACCCGACCCGGTCGAGCAGGTGCTCCGCGGGGTCGTCCAGGCCACGGCCGAGAGTGAGCACGCTCGCGGGCTCGTCCTCACCGCCCCACTCCAGGTCCTCGCGCGGTTGCACGTCGCGGCGATGGCGGGCCTGCTGCCCGCCGAGCAGGTGGGCCGGCCCCGTCGGGGTGACGAGACCTCCGGCGAGTTCGTCGACCTCGGGCCGGCGCCGCCCCCGGCCGTGGTGGCCAGCCGGCTCGCCGACCTCGCTATTCTCCTCACCACCGCCCGCGACGTCCCAGCCGTCGTCCTGGCCGGGGTGGCCCATGGCGAGATCGCCTCGATCCGTCCCTTCGTGCGGGGCAACGGTGCGGTGGCCCGGGCCATGGAGCGGGCCGTCATCCAGGCCAGTGGCCTGGACCCGACCGGTGTGTCGGTGCCGGAGGTGGGGCACGCAGCGGCAGGTGGGCCGGCCTACCTCGGCGCGCTCACGGCATACGGGACGGGTCGTCGCGTCGGCGTCGGCCTCTGGCTCCAGCACTGTGGCGTTGCGGTGGTGAGCGGTGCGCAGGAGGGTGAGCGGATCTGCGCGGCGGTGCGCGCCGGTCGCCTCCGCTGACGCGTGGAGCCGCCGTGGAATGTCGGCTCGGGCCTTCTCATTCCGGCCGGAGGCGAGTACAACTGGACATGGCACTCCGCACTCCTGCACTCGTGCCGTCTGGACAACCGTGAAGCAGCCGGGCACCCACGCGCGGCCGGTCCACTGATGGACAGCTCGTCGGTGGGGTTCACCCCACTGCGACAAACCTAGTGCACGCTCTGGTAACCCGCGAGGCATCACGGTCGTGATGGCACCTCACCTCATCTCGAGGGCGAGGTGCCATCACTCTGTCCGGTATGCCGTTTCCCCGCCACGCGTCGCCGGCTGGGAACGGGTGATGGCACGCCGCCCCCCGCCGCCCGCCCCGTGGGACGGCCGCTCATCCTCGTTGTCAGAAGGTGCCTGAGCGCGGAGAATTGAGCTGCGCTCCCCGCCGTGTCGGGTCGAGCGCACAGCGCAGTGGCTCCACCCCCCAGGAGCCAGGGCGCAGACGGCCCCCGTCGTCCCCCCGGCGGGGGCCGTCGCGCGCCCGGCGGCCCTCGGGCACGTGTCCACAAGGCGAGCGGTCGTCGTCCCGTCATCCACAGGGTGGAGCCGACCGCTCGCGTGGGACGACCCGGGTGGTGACGCTGGCACCATGAGGAGCTCAGCGGTGATCGCCGTGGTCGGAACGTCGGGGGGAGTGGGTGCCTCGGCGCTCGCCGCCGCAGTCGCGGTGCG
>JAABUT010004554.1_pt1 | contig 10927 bp, 14 predicted proteins | sample 5559281 | NCBI WGS metagenome assembly JAABUT01 (sample SAMN10711880, study PRJNA513359) | rock metagenome | isolation source: Antarctica rocks | place: Antarctica: Victoria Land, Ricker Hills nord | collected 2016-01-04 | reverse complement strand
TTGCTTCCCAGGCCGTGATGGACGTGAGCGGCAGGGCGGCGGCGTCAGCCCAACTGAGCGTGCGCGGCTTGGGGCCGACAATGCGCTCGTCCACCAGATGGTATTCACTGTTGGCACCGGGCCGGCCAATGGCGCCGGCGTAGAACACCTCGTCGCCGGGGCGGAACAGGGTGGCGTCCGGCCCAGCCGCGGTGACGACGCCGGCCGCGTCCCAGCCGAGCACCTTCCAGGCGCCGGGTTCGGGCGTGTTGCCCTTACGCACCTTTGTGTCAACCGGGTTGACCGACACGGCCCGGACCTCGACCAGGATGTCGCGGCCGGTGGGCGTGGGCGTTGGAAGTTCGATGTCCACCAGGGCGTCGGCGCGGCTGACCTCGCCGGGTTGCTGGTATCCGATGGCACGCATGATTCCACCTCGCTGTTGCACGAGTGAGGAATGGCAATTACCTGCCTGCCACGGAAGTACGCACAAGCGTCGCCCATAGTGCATGAAAGGATACCGTTATGGCTCAGGCCCGCCACACCCGCCTCGATTGCAGCCCCGGCTGCTCGGTCGAGGCGGCGATCAGCCTTATCGACGGCAAGTGGAAATGCGTGATCCTGTTCCAGCTCTCGCGCGGCACCCTCCGCTTCAACGAGATTCGCCGGCGCGTGCCGGGCGTCACACAGCGCATGCTGACCAACCAGTTGCGCGAGCTGGAGGCGGACGGGTTGATCGTCCGCCAGGTGTATGCGGAGGTGCCGCCCAAGGTGGAGTACAGCCTGTCACCCCTGGGCCGCAGCATGGAACCGGTGCTTATGGCGCTGAAAGGCTGGGGGGACGCCAACATCGGGCTGTTTGCGAAGGCAACGAACGTCATGCCGGTGCAGCATTTCTAAGTGGCTGCTGACGGTTGTGGGTTCCGCTGTGCCGGGCGATGTGATTCACGATCTGGATGGAGCTTCTGGACACCCTTGTTGCTGGCGTGCGCTCGGCGTGCGCGTCGTTCCCTGACGCGCGGCGTGGCGACGTGCGCTACAGCATGGCCGACATCGGGATGTCGGCCTTCTCGCTGTTCTTCATGCAGTCGGAGTCGTTCCTGGCCCACCAGCGCAGCCTGGAGGAGGGGCGAGCGACGTCGAACTGCCGGACCCTGTTCGGCATGGCCGCGGTCCCGACCGACAACCACATCCGGGCAATGCTCGACCCGGTGCATCCCGCGCACCTGCAGCCTGTCTTCGACCAGGTCCTCGACACGCTGCACCGGCAGGGCGGCCTGGCGCCGTTCGGGCGGCTCGGCGGGCGCGTGCTGGTCGCTCTCGACGGCACGGAATACTTCTGCTCCCAAAAGCTTGGCTGCCCGGGGTGCCTGACGCGTCATCGCGCCAACGGCCGGGTCGAGAGCTACCATGCCATGCTGGCCGCCACCCTCGTCGCGCCGGGCCACGCCATGGCGCTGCCCTTGATGCCGGAGTTCATCGCGCCCCAGGACGGCGCCGAGAAGCAGGACTGCGAGCGCAACGCCGCCAAGCGCTGGCTGGCCGCCCACGGCGGGCGCCTGGGGCACCTGCGGCCCATCTACCTCGGTGACGACCTGTTCGCCTGCCAGCCGGTCGCCGAGGCCATCCGAGCAGCAGGCGGCGACTTCCTGCTCACCGCCAAGCCGTCGTCCCACAAGGCCCTCTACGACTTCATGCAGGGCGCCGCCGTCGAGGAGCACACGGCCAAGCACAAGGCCGCCGGCAAGCGCCTGACCCACCGCTACCGCTGGTTCACGGACGCGCCGCTGCGCGACGGACGCGACGCCATGCTGGTCAACTGGGTCGGCGTCACCGTCACCGACGCCAAAGGTAAGGTCACCTACGGCAGCGCCTTCGTGACCTCGCTGCCCATCACACCCGAGACTGTTGCCGAGATCGTGGCCTGCGCCCGGGCGCGCTGGAAAATCGAGAACGAAAGCTTCAACGTCCTCAAGTCCAACGGCTACCACCTCGAACACAACTTCGGCCACGGCAAGCAGCACCTCGCCATGCTGTTCGCAGCCATGAACCTGCTGGCGTTTGCCATCCATACCGCCTGCGACTGCCTCGAACAGCTCTGGATCAACGCCAGAACCGCCAAGCGGGCCCGCACCCGCTTCTTCGAACACATCAGGACCATCACGGCCTACCTGGTCTTCCCAAACTGGGCCACCCTCATGCAGACCCTCATCGACTCAAAACCGCCGCCCAACATCGCAGCCCAGATCACCAGGTGACACCCGCGCCGGAGGCCCACTTAGAACTGCTGGTCTTGAGCGTTGGATGCCCATAGGCCGATAGGTAGTCGGCCCGGAGCTGGTCGGCCATGACGAAGAGAACGTTCCTCACCCTGGCCATGGCGCGGCGCTCCTGTGAACGGGAACCAAGCGTTGCATGCAGGCCAGGATGACCCTGCTATGGTAGTCCCCTGCATCCCTGAGATAATGGCATGACTTCGTTGATTGGCAAAGTGGCAAAATGAGTGTTGCGCTGATCTTGCGCGCCCTGGCCAATGAGCGGCGGCTGCAGATCCTGGAGTGGCTGCGCGACCCGCAAGCATACTTCCCGCCCCAAGTGGACGGCGATCTGGTCAAGGACGGGGTGTGCGGCGCACTGATTGCGGAGAAGCTGGGCGTGGGTGCGCCCACGCTCAGCGAGCACATGCGCGTCCTCACCGGAGCAGGACTCGTCCGTGCCAAGCGGATCAAGCAGTGGACGATGTATCAGCGGGACGAGGAGCGGATCACCGCGGCCAAGCGGGCGATCCAGGACGGCATGTGACTGCTGGCAGCAGTTGTGAGACTCCTAAACTTGACTTTGGCCATTTCTGGTCAGGCGTTGGTCCAGCGCCTGGCCGACCCGACGACAGCCTGGCAGCGTATCACGGTCACAGGCTGGTACGGGCAGGGCGAGCGCCGGCTCGACGCCGTGTCGGGCACGACGTTCTGGTATCACCCCGGCAAGCAGGTGCCAGTCCGCTGGGTGCTGGCCCGCGACGCGGCTGGTGGACTCGAGCCGCAGGCGTTCCTATGCATGGACCAGGCCGCCGGGCACCGGTCTTGTCGCCGAGCAGCGCGCGGTTGGCGGCGCGCAGCGTCCAGCGGTCGTTTGCGCTCACGACTGCCCGAGCCTGTCAGGAATTCTGTGTGTGGGGTCTGGTTGTTGACCCATTCAGCCTGCGGTGAACCTGTCGCCGAACATTACTGCGAACTGGGTCTTGGCGATGTTCCACTCCCGCGGCGGCATCTTCCAGCCTCGGCTGACCTCGCGCAAGGCCAGGTAGAGCAGCTTGGTGACGGCCTCGTCGGTGGGGAAGTGCCCGCGCAGCCTTACCGCTTTGCGCAGGCTGCTGTTCAGGCTCTCGATGGCGTTGGTGGTGTAGATCATGCGCCGGACCTCCACGGGGTAGGCGTAGAACGGCGTCACCTGCTCCCATTGCCGGCACCAAGCCGGCGCGATGGCAGGATACTGCGCGCCCCAGGGACCTTCGGCGAACGCGTCCAGCGCCGCGCGGGCCAGGTCGGCGTGGCCGCTCGGTAAACGGGCTTCAGGGCAGCGGCCACCTCCCGGCGGTCTTTCCAGGGCACAAACGACATCGAGTGCCGGATCAGATGCACGATGCAGGTCTGGACCTGGGTGTCGGGGAACACCGCGGTGATCGCTTCGGGGAAGCCCCGCAAGCCGTCCACGACCGCGATCAGCACGTCGGCGATGCCCCTGTGGCGCAGGTCGTTCATCACCCGAAGCCAGAACTTGGCGCCCTCGGTCTGCTCGATCCACAGGCCAAGCACCTCCTTGGTCCCGTCCGGGCACACGCCCAAGGCGATGTAGACGGCCTTGTTGCGGACCGTGCCCTCATCGCGCACCTTGACCCGCAACGCGTCGAAGAACACCAGCGCATACACCGCGTCCAGAGGGCGGCTCTGCCACTCGGCCACCTGCGCCAGCACCGCATCCGTCACCGTGCTGACCAGGTCGGGCGACACGTCGATGCCATACAGCTCGCGCAAGTGGCCTTGGATCTCGCGCACCGTCATGCCGCGGGCGTAGAGCGAGACCACCTTGTCGTCGAACTCCGGGAAGCGGCGGCGATACTTGGCGATCAACTGCGGCTCAAAGCTCGACAGCCGGTCGCGCGGCACCTGCAGCTCAAGCTTGCCCGTGCCCGTCAGCACCGTCTTGCGGCTGTGGCCGTTGCGCGGCGCCTCCGCCTCGCCGTCCGCTCTGGCCCGCTCGGACGAAAGGTGCTGGTCCAGTTCAGCGTCCAGCATCCGCTCCGCCAAGGCCCGCTTCACCTCATCCAGCAAGCCGTCGCGCGTGAACACCTCCGAAAGGTCCCGCCCCGCCAGCAACTCCTCAACCAACTCGTGGCGTATCGTCATCTCGTCCTCCAAGCCCACAAAGGGCAGTGTAGGACCCCTCACACAAAAATTCCGACAGGCTCGACTGCCCGGCTGCCATTTGCGAAGGCGCTTTTCCAAAGCCATCACATCCGCGAATTGGCCGTCAGCCAAGCTGCAAGGCGAGCGTTTCCCTCGTGCGCCGGATATGCTGACGCATCAGCTGTTCCGCGGCGTCCGGCTCGCGGCCGATAATTGCGTCCAGGATAGCCTGGTGCTCGATCAGGCCCCGCCGGCGCTGGTCCCGGTCCGACGAAACCCACCGCAACCCCAGGCGCATCTGACCTTCCAGCATCAGAACCATTTCGGACAGGCGCCGGTTGCCGGCGCCTGCAGCGACCAGGCGATGGAAGTCGGCGTTGGTCCCGAACCAGCCCGGCGCATCACCCCGTTCCACGACAGCAGCCTGCTGTTGCAGCAGCTCTGCAAGCTGACGCAGCAACGTGGCACCAGCGCGCTCCGCGCACAGCCGTGCGGCCTGCGCCTCGACGCCCTCGCGCACCTCATGGATTTCCAGCATGTCGGCCGCCTCGATCTCGGCGACGGCGACCCCGCGCCGGGGTTGCTCGACAGCTAGTCCGTCCGCGACGAGCGCAAGCACCGCCTCGCGCACCGGGCTGCGGGAGACATCAAGCTGCCGTGACAGCTCGGGCACGGACAGCGCCTGGCCTGGCAGGAGCGACCCGTCGAGGATGGCGGCGCGCAGGGCGGCGTGGACTGAGTCCACGATCCGCTCGGATGGTTTGAGAGCGGGAAGAGCTGACACGGCCGGCGCCTACAGCCGGAATAGAAGCTCGTCCAGCTTGCCTGCCGGCGCGCGCAGGAAGCCGGTCTCGTGCATGAAGCCACCCAACGCCTCCACGCCCACCGGCTCCCCCGTGAAGCGGGTTTCCGGTTCGGCAAGCTGGCGTGCCAACTCGGCCTCCGGCTGCCCGGCATCGCGGGCCAGCAAGCCGGCGGCCCCGGCAGGCTGCGACCTGAGCAGCTCGATGGCACGCCCCGCTGCGATTTGCAGTGCCCGCAACGCCGGGCCGTTCTGCTGTGCAAGCTGCTCGCGCGCGAAGCACACGTTGAAGGTCAACGGCCCGAACAGGTCACGCGACGACAGCAGCCGGCGTGCGCCCCGGGCGGCCGCGGCCTCCTGGAATGGCGGCGCCCCCACGTAGCCCGCGACTTGGTTGGTCAGCAGCGCTTGCAAGGCGTCAGGGTGCGGCATGGACAGCATGGTAGGGTCGAGCGCCTTGGCATCGCCAAACGCCTGCTGGGCGGCCCGGCGCAGCATGAAGGCTTGGTTGGTGTCCGGAGCCACCACTGCCACCTTGTCGGTGGGGCGCAGGTCCTTCACGGACTGCACCCGTGGATCGTTGGTCAAAAGCCAAAGGTCCACGGTGTTCAGCGCGGAGATCAGGCGGGTGCGAAAGCCGCGGTCCCGTCCGATCAGGAACGGCGCCACGCTGCCGCACCCGACCTGGACCTCGCCGGCCAGCATGGACTCACGGATGGCGACGCTGGAAGAGATGACCTTCCACTCGACTTGCAGGCCGGGCACGGCCTCTTCCAGCCATCGCCGCTGCTTGACGATGACCATGGGCGCGTAACCCAGGCCCGGCTGGGTTGCGATGACGAGCTTTCCGGCCGCCTGCGCCCGCGCGACATGCGGCAGGGGCAGGACAGCGGCGGCAGCGAGCGCGAGCAAGGGGCGGCGGCGGACTGGAAGGGAGGGCATGAGGGCGGTGCTCCTACGGGTTGCCGGAGGCAGAGGCTTGCTTCATGCCCCAGCGGACGACGGTGCGGCGCTCGATCAGGTTGAACCCTGCTTCCAGCAGCACGCCGATGGCGGCCACGGTGACGATGCCGGCGAACACGTCGTCGGTGCGCATGAAGGTGCGCGCGTCGTTGAGGAAGTTGCCCAGGCCACCTTTGCTGCCCGAGATGCCGAAGACCAGTTCGGCGGCGATGATGGTGCGCCAGCCATAGCCCAGCCCGGTCTTGATCCCGGTCATGGTGTGCGGCAGCGCCGCGGGGAACAGCACGTCCGTCACCATGCGCCACCACGGCAGGCCCAGCACCCGGCCGACGTTGACCAGCGTGGGATTGGCGGTGCGGAACCCCGTGCTGATGTTCAGCGTCACCGGCCAGACCACGGCGTTGACGACGACGAAGAGCAGGGCGTTGACGTTCAGCCCGAACCAGATGATCGCGATGGGCAGCATGGCGACCGAGGGCAGCGGGTTCAGCATCCCGGTCAGCAACTCCACCAAATCGTCGGCGAAGGCGCTGACGCGGGCCAGCACGGTGAACAGCAGCCCCAGCACCACGCCGACAAGGAGGCTGAGCAGCAGCAGCCAGATTGTGGCGCCCGTGGCGCGCGCGAGGTCGCCCGACACCCAGCCCGTCCACAGCGCCCGGCCCACGTCGGCCGGCGCCGGGAAAATGAGCGGCTCCACGTCGGACCAGACGACGTAAACCTGCCAGAGCGCCAGCAGCATCAGGAACTGCACGGCCCGGCGCACCGCCATCGGCAGGTCGCGCCAGCGCGGAACGCCGCTGCGTGCGATGGGAACCGCGGTGCTACTCGCCATGGGCATGCCCTCCATCCTGGCCCATCACGGCCGACACTTCCTGGCCCACCCGCAACGCGGCATCGGACCGGGGATCGAGGACCGCGCGGGCGTCCACAACGGCCCGGATGCCGGATGGCACGCCGTCGAGGATGATGATGTCGGACCCGACCAGCACGGCCTCCGCGATGGAGTGGGTCACGAACAGGGCGGTGGCGCCGGTGCGCTGCGCCAACTCAATGAACTCCAGTTGCAGGCGCAACCGGGTTTGCGGGTCCAGCGCCCCGAACGGCTCGTCCATTAGCAGCACGGCAGGCTCCAGCGCGAGCGCGCGGGCGATGGCCACGCGCTGCTTCATACCGCCCGAGAGCTGGTGCGGGAAACGGCTGGCAGCGTGCTCAAGGCGCATGACGCCCAGCCAGTGCCCGGCCTGCTCGGCGGCCTCGCGCCGGCTGCGGCCGGTGACGCGCAAGGGGTAGGCGATGTTGTCCAGCACCGTGCGCCAAGGGAACAGCTGATCGAACTCCTGGAACACGACGGCGCGGTCCGGCCCGGGCTTCACGACCGGCTTGCCCCCGACCAGCACGCGCCCGGCTGCCGGGCGCAGGAACCCCGCCACGGCCTTCAGGATCGTGCTCTTGCCGCACCCCGACGGACCCAACAGGGCCGCCGTCTCGCCCCGGCGCACCTGGAAGGAGACGTCCTGCACCGCCGGCACGAAGGCGGCACCCGTGCCGTACCCGAGGACGAGGCCCTCGACGGTCAACATGGCGTCAGCGGGCGTGGCCTCTTCGATGCCGGCTGCGACAGGATGGACCGGACCGACACCAGGCAGCAGCCCCGTCATGCTCGCCTGCGCCCCGCTCATCCGCTGACCGCCACAACGGCCTCGACCTCGACCTTAGCGCCAAAGTGCAGCGGGTTGCACGGCACGACGGAGCGGGCCGGGCGGTGCGTGCCGAAGAAGGCGGCATAGGCCCTGTTCGCCTCCTCCCAGTGCTCGATGCCGGCCACGAACACCGTGCATTTCACGACGTCCGCGGGCCCGGCGCCGACGACGCGGGCGATGCGCTCGATGTTGCCCAGCGCGAAGGCCATCTGCTCTGCCACCGGCACCGCATCCGGATTCGGCGTGTCGCGCGTGACCCCGAGCTGACCGGACACGTGCAACAGGTTGCCGTGCAGCACGCCCTGGGCGTAGTGCCCGCCGGGCGGCGGGGCCGCGGCGCAGCGCACCTCGGTCAACTTGGGCGTCGTCGCGGCCATCGGTCCCTCCATTGCCGTCACCAACCGCCCGTGCGGTTCCAGCGGTCCACCACGGCGCCGCCCGCCACCACGTCGTAGGCCGGGTAGGGCGCGCAGGTCAGGCAGGCGTGGTTGGGCAGGATGCGGACGGTGCTGCCGACCGGCAGGCGCGTGAACCAGCTTTCGTCCGGCACCGGCACGGTGCCGTGCTCCTGATGCACCGTTTCAACCGACAGGGCGCCGAGCCGTTGCAAGGTCGCCGCGTCGCACACCCAGCCGTAGTGGGCATCCGGCATGAAGCGGTTGGCGCCGATGTCCTTGGACAGGGCCAGGGCGCCAGCGTCCAGCACCAGGCTGGGGCCGCGCCGCTGATGACCGATCACGGTGGCCAGCACGGACACGGCGATGTCCGCTTCCGCACACATGCCGCGGGACAACTGGGCGAGGTCCCAGAACAGGTAGATGCCCGCGCGCGCCTCGGTCACGCCACGGAGGTGCTCGGCATACAGGACCGTGGGCGTAGAGCCGACACTTACGATGGGGCAAGGATGCCCGAGGGACCGCAGCAGCTCAGCCGAGGACACGGCTGCCGCCCGTTCGGCCTCCGCCATGGCCTGCAACCCCGCGCCGCCGCCCAGGGCATAGGAGTGCCCGGCATGGGTCATCACGCCCTCCAGCCGCAGGTGCGGAGCGCCGGCCGCCACGGCGGCAGCGACTGCCGCCAACTCCTCGGAGGCCGGAGCGGTGCCGCTGCGGTGCTCGCCGCAGTCCACCTCGACCAGGCAGCCGAACGACGCCCCATGTTCCGCCGCCTGCGCCGCCAGCATCAAGGCAGCTTCCACGCTGTCCACCGTGCGCAGCAGGATGGTGCCGGTCTCACGCTGGATGCGGGCGGCACGGGACACCTTGGCCGGGGCCATGGCAGTCGCATACAGGATGTCATGCCAGCCCGCCGCGGCCAGGTACTCGGCCTCGGCAAGCGTCGAGACGGTGACCGGGCCAGGTTTGCCGCCGCCGGCCAATTGCGCCACTTCGACCGACTTGGCCGTTTTGAGGTGAGGGCGCAGAGCCACGCCAAGAGCGTCGCACCGTTCGCGCATCCGAGCCGCGTTCCGCTCAACCCGCGCCCGGTCAACCAGCAGCCGAGGCGTTTCCAGCGAGGCCAGGCGGGACATGTCGCCCATCAAACGAGAGCCAGAAGCGGGCCGAGGGTGTCGGCGACAAGGAACGGGCGGGCGCCGTCGGCCACGAAGGGGAGGCCGGCGCGGTTGTGCCAGAACACCGGCATCCCGGCGGCGGTGGCGCCGGGAACGTCAGCGGGCGACCCGGCGACGAACAGGGTGCGGGCCGGCGCGGTCCCGAGACGGTCGAGCACGGCCCGGTAGGGTTCGGGGCGGGGCTTGTAGAAGCCGGCTTCCTCCGACGTCACGACGGCTGCCAAGGGCACGCCGACGCGCGCCGCGGCACGGTGGCCCATCGCCGTGGAGCAGTTGGTGGCGACCCCGAGCGGCACGCCGCGGTGGAACAGCGCCCCAAGCACGCCGGCGACTTCTGGCCAAGGTCGCAACTCTTCCCAATGCGTCACCAGGGCGTCCGCATGGGCCTGCTGCAAGCCGGTGGTGCTGGCGGCCCTGGCGACTAAGTCCTCATAGGGCTGGTAGGCGCCGCATCCATAAGTCAAGCGAAGGTACTCGCGCCGCCACCGCAGGCCGTCCGCATTGGACCCGGCAGCGTGGTTCCACACCGTCCAGGAGTCGAGTAGCGCCGTCAGGAGGTCGAAAACGACGGCGTCGAAGCGTGGCGAGCTGGTCGTCAAACAATGAACTCCCTATCTACATTCTACATGTAACATGCCTATCCTCCCGTCAACGGTAAATCGTGGGTCAGCTTCATCCTGCGTGGAAGCGGGATGCTCCAAATAGGTACACCCTAGCAAGCCGCCTATGCGAGACACCGAAGCATGTCTCACATGGTTGTTCTCAGCATTCCGAGACGATGGCCTGAGCGGGTCTGACCCAAACGGGACGGATTGCCCATTCTATGCCCACTTACGGCTACGCTCGCGTCAGCACCCTCGACCAGGACCTCGCGATCCAACGTGCAGCCCTTAAGGCCGCTGGCTGCGGCGTGGTCCGCGCCGAGAAGGCCAGCGGCAGTCAGCGCGACGGCCGGACCGAGCTGCAGGTGCTGCTCGACTTCGTGCAGCCAGGAGACACCCTGGTGGTGACGCGCATAGACCGGCTCGCCCGGTCTATGAAGGACCTGCAAGACATCGTCCACGAGCTGAAAGGGAAGGGCGTGGCCCCGCGCGCGACCGAGCAGCCGGTGGACACCGGCACCGCCGCCGGCAAGGCGTTCCTCGACATGCTGGGCGTGTTCGCCGAGTTCGAGACCAACCTGCGCCGGGAACGCCAGTTGGAAGGCATCAAGGCTGCCAAGGCCCGCGGCATCTACAAGGGTCGTAAGCCAACCATCGATGCGGCCGAACTGCGCCGGCTGCACGACGAGGACAAGCTCGGCCCCGCCGCCATCGCGCGCCGGCTCGGCATCGGACGGGCCAGCGTCTACCAGGTGCTCGGAAAGCCAGCCGCACCAGCATAGCCCCACGACCCAGGCAACCGGCTTACTTTGCGGCTGGTGTCACCGATGTTGGTTGAACTCCAGGAACGGGCGCAGGAAGCCGAGCGGGAGCGGTTGAGCTACGGCAGGGGCGTGGGATGC
>JAABUT010004553.1_pt1 | contig 10928 bp, 17 predicted proteins | sample 5559281 | NCBI WGS metagenome assembly JAABUT01 (sample SAMN10711880, study PRJNA513359) | rock metagenome | isolation source: Antarctica rocks | place: Antarctica: Victoria Land, Ricker Hills nord | collected 2016-01-04 | reverse complement strand
CGAACGGCCGACACATCCAAACGAAGGCACACACGAGGCCAGTTGACAGCTCGAGTCAGGCCGCCCGATCCAGGGCCCTGCCAGTATTGATGTTGACACCTGACCTGCGAGGATTTGTCCTCGCTGGAAGGATGTCTGCCGTACCAAGCCCGTTCCCCAGGGTTACCGGTGGGCCAACATTGGTTGAGCACGTTAGGCAGCGGGGAGGTCGAGGTCTTCGGCCTTCGCCACGCGCATTATCGGCGAGCCGACCAGCCACAGCACGGCCAGGGTGCCGCCCACTGCGGAGCCGATGATGACGGGCCCGATTCCGATGAGCCCGGCGGCAAGACCACCGAGCGTCGCACCGAGCGGTCGCACGCCGTAGTTGATCGTGCCGAAGACGCCGGTGCATCGGCTTCGCATCGTGTCGGGGGTGACGACGGTCTGGACAGCATTCAGATGGATGTCGAACACCATCACTCCCGCGGAGCTCACGAACTCCACCCCGGCCAGGATGGCAACCGCTCTTACCTGCGGGCCGGCAGCCAATGGGAGCAGCGCGAAGGGTGCGGCGAACGCGATGGCTCCGCAGGCGATGCTTCGTCCGGCCCCGATCTGACGGCCCAGCGGTCTGGCCAGCATCGCGCCGATGAGTCCTCCGATTGCGCCGATGCCGAGAGCCAGTCCGATCAGTGCCGGTGTCAGTCCCAGGGTCCGGACGGCAAAGAAGATCAAGACCGCGTTGAGCGTGTAGGAGAAGAAGTTAGAGGTTGTCACGCAGGCCAGCGCGGGGCGGAGGTAAGGATGACCGCGCACGCCCCGGAGGCCGGCGCCGACCTGTCCCAGCAGCGAGCCGCTCTCTAGCGGCTCGGTTCGTCGCTCATCGACCCGGACCGACTTGATCGCTATCGCTGAGAAGCAGAACGACACCGCATCAACGAGCATCGCCATCGGAGCGGTGACGGCTTGGATCAGCGCTCCACCCACCGCCGGTCCGACGATGAACGAGGCTGAACGCGTACCGCTGAGCAGGGCATTCGCGTCCACGTAGGCTTCTTTGGGGATCAGCCGAACGAAGAACGGCTGGCTCGACGTGTGCGCCAGCACCCCACCGAACCCCTGCACCAACGCGACCACGAACAGCTGCATCAGCGTCACGTCGGCGACCAGATACGCGACCGGCAGACTCACGACGGCAGCGGCCTGGATCAGGTTGGCCACAATCAGCAGCCGCTTTTTGCTTGCCTGACGCTCCACCCAGGCACCGACGATCACTGACACCAGGTTCGGTGCCCACACAGCGGCGACCAGGAGACCAACCTCGGCCGGGGTCGCTCGAAGTGTCGTCACTGCAATCAGCGGCACCGCCAATTCAGTGATCCGATCCCCAAACGTCGAGACCCCTTCACCGAGCCAGAACGTCACGAACCGTCGATCACGCCACAATCGTCGCGTCGTCGGAACCCCGACGCTCACCGGCTTTCGCCCGGCAGATCGGGAAGCGTATGGCGCAGTATCCGGACTCGCCGGGTGTCGACGGGCCAGTCCTTGGAGGGCAGGCCCTTTCGGAGAACAAACGGACTCAGCAGCTGCTCAATCGCGGCTTCCAGCTGCTCGAGCTCGGAATCCGTCACCACGATCGTGGTGTTGGTCCGGCCCGACAGACGCCGCCATGCATCGTCGAGGTGAGGCTCGATCTCCGCCCTCCAACGGCCAACGACATCGCCCTCGACCTGCTCGATCAGCCCGGTCAAGCTACGAGCTGCGTCCGCCGAGTCTGCGTCGACTGCGGCGAACCTGAACCCGACAGCAGCTCGCCACCACCGCTGTCGGCCATGCCCCTCGTGCGGGGAGTCGCCGACCAGGCCGTGCTCGGCCAGGTGCCGAAGGTGCCAACTGGCGACCGACGGGCTGACCCCGATAGGTCCAGAAAGCCCGGTTGCCGTATTCGGTCCGTGCGCTTGCAGATATCGGAGGATCGCCAGCCGCGTCGGGTGGGCCAGTGCTCGCATCCCGCGCGCATCGAGCTCCACATCGCCGTACACGTTGTCGCCAGTCATAGAGAGAACAGTATCGAAAGACTTCTCTCAACACGTGGGTCGCGTCCTCTCGTCTCGTCCTGGTGTCCTGCTTGAGACCTTCGAGACAGTTGAAGCGCCAGGCGGAATGTGGTGGCAACTTCGACTTGGCGGTCCCAGTTCGCGCATCGATGCACTCGCCCGGCGTCCGACTCGTGCTGAGGGATGCTGGGTAGCGGACTGCGCGTGAGCCACCGCGACTGTCGCCGCTCGAATATACGTTCTATTCTAAGAAACGCCGTCCATGGAGGGGAGAACGCATGCCAGGAGCCGACGCAAGTCGTAATGTGGTTCGCGTGATGCACGTGCAGTTGACCAACGAGCTCGTGGCCATGACCGCACTACTTCGGACGCGACCGCGTGGGACTACCTGGAACGACATTGCGGCGGACGTTCTTGAGCACCAGAGCGCGGTCGCGGTGTGGAACCTCCGAGCAGATGCCAGCCTGGTTGCTGACCCCAAGCACGAGGCTGCACTCGTTGATGCGGCCGACGAGGTCAGACGGTGGCGAGACGGCGGTCTCGATGTTGTCACCGTGCTGGACCCGGACTATCCGGAGCGCCTGCTCGGCGTCCACCAGGCGCCGCCGTTCCTGTTCTGGCGTGGTGACCTGCGCCGCCACGATCGAGCCGTGTCGGTTGTTGGATCGCGCTCTGCGTCAGCGCGCGGAATCGCTATGGCGTCGTCGATCGCTCGCGCACTCGCTGACGCTGGCGTCACCGTGATGTCCGGTCTTGCAAGCGGTGTTGATGCGGCTGCCCACCGCGCCGCGCTCGACCGTGGCGCACGAACTGTGGGCGTCATTGGAACCGGGATACTCGGCAGCTACCCGACAGCCAATCGCGAGCTTCAGAAGGAGGTCGGTGAGCGGGGCCTGCTGATCTCACAGTTCTGGCCCGACGCTGCCCCTACTAGACACTCCTTCCCGATGCGCAACGCCACGATGTCTGGGTACGGGCTTGCCACGGTGGTGGTTGAGGCGTCCGAGCACAGCGGCACTCGAGGACAGGCCCGCATGGCCGTCGAGCACGGTCGAGCCGTCATTCTCACCGATGTCGTCGTTGACGCGACGCTCTGGGCTCGCGAGCTGGTCGGCCGACCAGACGTCCATGTCGCACACGGCGTCGATGATGTGGTCGGCATCGTCGAGGGTCTATCCGATCCAATTGACGAGCTTGAGCTGCTCGATCGACTTTCGCTCAACGCCTAGCTGACAAGTTCGGGCCGCCTGTGACGACCAATCAGCAGCTTGCTGCGATGCTGCGCGCAAGGAGTCTTCAGTTCCGAAACACGTTGCGGCTTCCTAACGCGACCTGCGAGGTCTGCACAACGCCGATCGCCTCGGACTACTCCGCGTGCTATGCCTGCTCCCGGCAGGCGGGAATATTCGGGCTCGAACTCGCAGACAACGTGGGCATCGTCACCTACGCCAGGCAGGGATGGCAGTCGGGATGGATGATGCACCGCTATAAGGATCCGTCGCCCCTCCCGGAGCACACCGCGCCTGTTCAGCTGCTGATCGTCGCGGGCGTGCATTTTCACGGGCGCTGCGCTGGGCGGCTGGCCGGATCACCGATCACACGGTGGGCACGAGTGCCATCCCTTCACGGCCGGCTGACACATCCGCTGGGGGATCTGGTCAGGCCGTGGGCGCCATGGGCCGAGTATCGGCTCACGGCACTCAACTCGGCCTCGCGACGCGAGGTACGACGCGACCACTTCCACGGAACCGAGGTCCTCGACGGTGGTCACGTTCTGATCGTGGACGACACCTGGACCACGGGGGCGCAGCTGCAGTCTGCAGCGCTGACGCTCCGGGCTGCCGGCGCTGGACTTGTGTCCGCTCTCGCCTTGGCTCGTTGGCTGGTGCCAAGCTATCCGCCTACTCACAGTTCATCGAGCAGGAACTCGCCACGCCGTATGACCCGGACATATGCCCGTGGACCGGTGGCGCCTGCCCGTAGCCTCAGCCCCGGAGGACCGATTCAGGACCAGCTCAGGACCAGAACCGGTGCCGGCGGTGTCAACACATATCAACGCCGTCTTAGCCGCGGCCGCCTCTATGGTCCGCAGATGGGCAAACGACATCAGTGCGGGCGGTCCACGCGAGCGGTGATGGTCAACCACAACACCTCCGCCTTCGCCGAGCTCGCGATCCGATCCCTGTTCGCCAACAAGCCCGACTACCCGCTCGACCTGGTCGTCTACGACAACGACTCGAGCGACACCGGCCTGCAGGCCCTAACCAGCAGCCGCGGAATCCCCTTCCGAGCATCAGGATTCCCCCTCGACACGCCGAGCAACTCCCACGGCGAAATCCTCGGACGCTTCGTTCTCGACCCCGCCAACCGCGACGCCGACTACCTGCTCTTCCTCGACCCGACGTCTGCTTCACCCGGCCAGGAGTCCTCACCCGCCTCCTCGCTGCCCTCAACGCCGACCCTCTGACTTTCGGCGCTGGCCCCCTCCTCACCTGGGACGGCGAAAACGAGATCACCCCACGAGACTCCTCGCTCTACGAGCCGCCTACACCCATGCTGCGCCCTCGTCCACAACACCGACCTGCTCCGCGACGTCGTCACCCACATCGGCCTCACCCCCGCCACCGTCATCTGGGCCGAGCACACCGACTACGCCGACACGTTCGCGATGACAACCCGCACTATGCGCACACACGCCTTCACCACGCCCTGGTCGACGTGCCCATCGCGCACGCTTTCGAGATCTCCTACACCGGCGAAGCAGAGGCCCTCAGGCGCGAGAAAGAACAGCGGCGCGACCAGTGGCTCGCTCACTTTCGTGCCCTCGACCCGCCAGCCGCCGCCAGCTGACCTATGACCGGAGGGAACCGCTTGTATCGGCCCCGTCACCGGGTGTCGTTGTGCCTGTGGGTTGCCGTGACGTGTCCTGTCAGCGCGACTCGACGAACTCGTCGCCGAACTCGTGGGCCAAGCGGGCATGTAGGGCGTCGATCAGCCAGGTTGGCCATCTCGCCTGATACCCAACGGCACCACGTCGGCCGTGTTCGAGGAACGCCACGAAGCAGGCCCGGTGAAAGCCCAGAATTGATGCGCGGTCTGCCGCCAGGGCAGGCAACCGAAGAAGGGCGTCGACGCCATCGCTGGTGAGCTGGGCGGTCAGGTTGAGTGCGCCCCGGGCAAGCTGTCCCACCAGCTCGGACTGCAACAGCATGATCAGGTGATCCCGTAACAGGCAGGCACCGGATACGGCGCCGACGAGATCGTCCCGGCCCAACACAACGGGCAGGAGTCCAAGAACGCGAGCGAACTCGGTCAGCGTGAAGTCCACCTGCTCCATGCTGGCCGGGGCCGCCGGTGATGGTGTGCCTTCCAGATGGCCACCGATCATGTCCTTGTCGAACACCCGTCGAAGCCCGCGGAGCTTCGAGTCAGGAAACGCGACGGACGCGTACAGACTGAAGTCCATTCGCTGCCAGTCCAACGTCACCACGTTCAGGAGATGGAACGTGTCGAAGCCACGGCTCCGGAGCAAGACGATGTCGAATGCGCGAGTCAGCGATGCTTCGAGCTCGGCCGCCGTCTCACCGATCAGCTGGTCGTCGACCGCTACCACGAAGTCGACGTCACTCCACCGGTCAGCGTCACCTCGAGCCAGGCTGCCGCTCAACCACAAACCACGCACCCGATCATTCGCGTAAAGCAACTCCGACACCTGCCGACACATGGTGCTCTGCCAAAGCGCAGGGGTCTCCATAGGTCATCTCCTGTCCATCGGGCGATAGTCCTCACATCGACCTCGGCGCATAACGCGGATAGCCGACCCGCGCCCGTCGTGCACACGCCCTAGTCAACCCCAGCTGCTAGACCACATCCGCGTTCCGTGACGAACGTTGATGGTCGACCGGCATGCACCGCGGTGCGAGGCTACGACGTCGGCGCGTCGCCGTCCGACACCATCTCCACGGGGGCATCCCATGCGTGCATCGTCGACGAAGCGAGTTGCCCGGGCGCGAATCCGCCGCGGACGACGGATCTCGATGACGCTGCCAAGCTCACCGACGCTCGGTCGCTTCCGCGACAATGAGGACCGTGGATAACAATGCACTGGCTCACGACATCAACGCGGCCTGCCGACTCGACGGAACTTTTGTCCTGCGCTCGGGGCAGACGTCAAACGAGTACTTCGACAAGTACCTGTTCGAGGCGCAGCCCGAGTTGCTACGACGGGTGGCCGAAGCGATGATCCCTCTACTCCCGACAAACACGCAGTTCGTGGGTGGATTGGAACTCGGTGGGGTGCCCATCGCCACCATCGTGAGTTCGCTCACCGGTCTGCCTGCCGTGTTCATCCGCAAGCAAGCCAAGACCTACGGAACTCGCCGCCTGGCCGAAGGTGCCGACGTGATCGACCGAGCCGTCACGTTGATCGAGGACGTGATGACTACCGGCGGAGCAGCCCGAAGCGCGACCATCTCCCTTCGCGCGCTGGACGCACGAGTGTCCGTGGCCATCTGCGCGATCGATCGAAGCGGAGTCGCCGGTGGACCGCTCGGAGACGTCGGCATCCAGACACGCGCCGTGCTCACGCGGGAACAGCTTGCCGCCTACTGAGCCGCGCGAGGCCACTGTCCCACCAACAAGATGATCTCAGCATCACACCTACGCCACGCCTTCTGCAGTTTGTCCGCCCCAGGGTGCCTCACTGACCGCCTGGGTCTTCAAACCTTTTGGCGGTGTGGGCATCGAAGTCCATCCCATAGATTCGTTTCAGGTCGGCAATGGCGGCCAATGCACGCTTGCTGTGCGGGCTCGCCGCCATCTCACCCTCTTCGCCTGGAACCGCCTCGAAGGAGTGCAGGACGATCTTTTCCAGCAACTGGCCGAGCGTCACGTTGTCGAACTCGGCCAGGCCCTTCAGGACTTTCACGAGCCGCCTCTCCATCCGTACGCCGAGCTGCACCCGCTCAACCGACACGCTTGCCAGCTCCGAATTCCGTTCGCTTGGGACCATGGGACCAAGGTACCTTGGGACGTGAGGATGGGAGAAGGTCATGACGGAACCGTCGCTTGCAGGCAAGTCCGCGCGCTACGAAGCGATCGAAGACACGTTCCTCGCCGAGCTGGACGAGAGCCTGCGACCACGCGGGTCCGACACGCTCTACGACCTGGTCGACGAACTCGGCTTAGCCGACGGCGCGATCGTGTTGGACGCTGGCTGCGGCAAGGGCCACCACGCGATCGAGCTGGCGCGTCGCTTCGATGTGGGGGTGATTGGCATCGACCCGGCACCAATCCATCTCGACAAGGCGGCCGAAGCGATTGCAGCCGCAGAGTCGACGACACCCGGCATCTCCGCGCGGATCAACCTTGCCCCGGGGCGCGTCGAGCGGCTACCGCTCGAAGACGGCTCGGTCGACGTGGTGTGGTGCAGGGATGTGCTGGGAGCGGTCGAGGACCTCGACGCCGCGTACAGCGAGTTCGCGCGCGTACTACGACCGAAGGGGCAGGCCATCATCTACCAAAGCGGCCTCGCCCCCGACCTGACCGAGCAAGAGGCTCGACGGTTCCGCGCCCTGGACGGTCCGGTCACCAGCGCGGACCCCGGGCGCATCGACGCGGCAATCACCGCCAGCGGGCTGCATGTCGACCGGCGCTTCAGCGTCGGTCTCGAATGGGCTGAGCACTTGGCGGAGACCAACGGCAAAGGCCCGCGCCGGCTGCTGCACCTAGCCCGCCTGCTGCGGCAACCCGAGCACTACATCGAACGTTTCGGCCGCTGGGAGTACGACGTGATGGTCGCCGACTGCTACTGGCACCTCTGGCGCCTGATGGGAAAACTCGACGAAAAGGTCTACCTGCTCACCAAGCCGACTGACATACGGCCGGAGGTGTCCCCTGTCACCGCGTCGCACTCGCACCTGTGCCTCGGTGGCAGCATCGCGCTCGGCGTCGACCACGCTCAGTAAGTTGTCGAGCACCTCAAGACTGATCTGCGTCGGCCAGTGCCCGGGCACTGGCCGACGCAGAACAGGAACTCGTACCCATCGGCGACTCCATGGTCGACCACGAGGGGAACCGGGATCCCGGGGGTCTTCATCGTCGACATCCGTTCCAGGGCAGCCGGCAGATGAGTCGACAGAGGCGACGGAGTGGCGCACGCTTTCAGCGCCAGGACAACGCCGTCGACACGAACCAACGAGGTCCCTCCCGCTCCGTGTGCAAACCGACGCACCAGAGCGACGTCACGGGACTGCTCGGGGAGGTTCGCGACCCGCATCACCGGGTCAAGCTCGCTGACACCGGGACTCACCACACTACGAAGTCAGCATCACGCCTTGGTGTCTCTCACCAGTCGAGGTGGCACGACGACACAGGGGCGTCGACGTGCCCGCTACCGTCGACCTGCTCAGCCTGCAGCCGCTTGAGATTCGTGCTCCGCTCAGCGAGGTGGTGACGAGGCTCGACCGAGAAAGCCAGGCTTAGGCATAGATCGCGGGGATGGTCAGATAGACGTATGGCGTTCTCCGAGTACATGTCCGGGATCAGGGCGAAGGTCGGCACGGACCTGCTGCTCACACCGGCCGCGGGCGTCGCGATATTTGACACAGCCGGTCGGCTGCTGCTCGCACGCCACATCCATGACGGCTTATGGGCAACGCCTGGGGGAGGTGTCGAGCCCGGTGAGTCACCGCTGGAGGCAGCCGTACGCGAGGTACACGAAGAGACCGGTCTCCTCGTGCGCAACTGCACTCTGTTCGGCGCCTACGGTGGCACCGACTTCGAGGTCACCTATCCCGACGGCACCCGAACCGCGTACGTCGTCACCATGTACGGCACCACCACATTTCATGCGAGCTCGACCTTCAAGTCGACGAGCTTCGCGAGGTCGCCTGGGTCGACCAACGGTCCGCCGATGACGTCCCGATGCCGCCGGACATGCGCGTCATCGTGCCGGCGGCGTTCGCCTGGCACACCAGCGCAACCACTGCCTAGAATCCGCCGACAGCCACGGCCCGTGTCGCCCAGCGCGTCGGTGACAACCTCGATCACGTGAGTCCTCCGAGCCGCTCGTACAGAAGCGCTGGAGAGGCACCTGGTTTGCCCGCAGGTCACCGAGCGTGCGGGCCGCGGACAGAGACCGCTAGGACGCCGGGATCTGCGCAAGAGGACGTTCAGTGGACACGTTCAGGTCCCACAGCCAGATCGTCGGCGGGCTACCGGGCGGTTGTGCCAGGAAGTCGGCCGTCGACTGCGAGCCTGGGAACACTCCAGCGGCCAGCACCAGATCGATCGCGTCGGCGACCGGCACGAATCGTGCCTCGATGATTAGGCCGTCCGGATCGTTCGGCTCGAACCGGTCACCGTCTGAAGCCTCCAGCTCGACGTGGAAGGCCAGGAACAGCAAGGGCTGATCGCGGCCCGGGGAGTAGTGCTGAGACCCGAAGGCCAGCGGGCCGACGGCCGACACCGTCATACCGGTTTCTTCCTCGAGCTCACGCTTGACCGCGGCATCGAGGAGCTCGCCAGGCTCGACACGTCCTCCGGGCAGGACCCATTGGTCCGGCCCTTCACCACCAAGGGTGTGTTCGTGGACCAGCAACACGGCGCCGTCGCGTAGGGCAACGGCCCCGACGACGAGCGCCGCTCGCGTCCACCCATCGCTACCTTGACTCATTCGTTCCTCCCGGCCATCACCCTAGATATCTGGCTCATCAGGCTGGTGACCCGGTTCGGGAGCCGAGGCGCAGCATCGGCCTGAAGGGCATCAGTGTGGAGCGGCTCGTTCGCCTGCTGGAGTGTCCAGTAGTCGCCGTTCCAGGCGTGGGTGGGTGGTAGCCGAGGCGTCGACCACGCCGGGTCCGGGTGGGAACGTGGCCCACGAGTCCGCGAATGGTCCACCGCGCGCGTCGGGTTCCCTGAGGACTCTCCTGCCCTCCTCTTCGATTGGGGCTCGGATTGTCGAGTCGAGGATGCTGTCCTCCACGGCGCGGGCGTAGTCGTCGCTGTCTTCCACCGCCAGGTGCGGTCCGGGTTGACCCACAGGTCGAGCACCAGGTCTTCGCTGACAAGGCCATCGCCTGTCGGTTGTGCCGGTAGCTCGAAGTTGACGTACCACCCGAGGAAGCTGCCAGTGGCGGGATCCCATCCGAGGTTGATCCGCGACCAGCGGTCAGGTCGGTACAGGTACAGCATGTTGAGCGTCTCGACATGCTCGATCATGCGAGCCCGGCACGTCTTGAGCGCGAGAAGCTTCCGCTCGTCGCGCGTGAGTCCCTCTGTTCCAGGCCGCGGTTACTGGCTAGGACGGAGACGGTGCCGGCGGGGACGTAGGTGACGAGCTCTGTGATCCTGCTGCTCACCACGACGTGTGGCGCGGCGCTTCAGAGAAGCCCGCGCCACCGTTCCTCGACCACCATCATCGAGCCGACGTCACGAACAGGCAGATCCACCACCAGCCTAGTAACGGGCGCGGACCGGTACCGCCGCTTCACTAGTAGCAGGCCCGAGCCGACGGGCAGCCACGGCTGTGGCTCGATGCTTCTGCGAGACGTGGTGGGTAGGCCCGTCCTCGCCGGGGGAGAAGCCGAGCGGCACACCACTGACAACAGTTACGAACTCGGAGTCGTTCTTCGCGCTGCTGCAGAAGAACGTTCTCAACACCCGACGCTGGGCGACCCGCGAGGAGCTCCGGCTCGCGATCGTGACCTGGATCGAAACCCGGTACAACCGGCGCCGACGCCGCCTCGGCCGCCTCACCCCGGTCGAGTTTGAGATGGTCTACACGACCGCACACGCGGCCTGAAAACCACCCACCCCGAGTGTCAACATCAATACTGGCAGGGCCCTGGATCGGGCGGCCTGACTCGAGCTGTCAACTGGCCTCGT
>JAABUT010004551.1_pt1 | contig 10932 bp, 9 predicted proteins | sample 5559281 | NCBI WGS metagenome assembly JAABUT01 (sample SAMN10711880, study PRJNA513359) | rock metagenome | isolation source: Antarctica rocks | place: Antarctica: Victoria Land, Ricker Hills nord | collected 2016-01-04 | reverse complement strand
CGCGGGTTCACCGCGAGCGCGAGCAGCAGCCGATCCCTACCTCGGCCGGGCCGGTGGTGTCCCCGCTGGGCACACCCGCACGGCATCTGCGGCCCGCACGACATCGGCCGCACGTGAGGCTCCGCCTGCCCGATCTGCTGGCGAGTGCCGGCCGGGGCCGGCCGGCTCCGCGCAGGCTGCTCGCACCGGGCAGCTGCTGTCAGCGCTACCGGCTGATCGCTGCACGCCGTGCCTACTCATTAGAACCCATCGGTCCCGGGCCTTGCGCTGTGACGATCGTCACTGCTTTACTTCTTCCGATCATAGGTTCATGGGTGAACATCTGTGCACCAGGAGGGTCGTGGAGCTGCTCGTCGTCGCCGACGACCTCACCGGCGCGCTCGACTCGACGGCGCCCTTCCTGCCGGCGCCCGTCGTCGTGGTGCCGTCCGCCGGAGGTGCCGACGGGCACGGCCGGTCCGTCGAGCAGCGCCTCGAGCGGGCAGCCGACCGGGCCGCGGTTGTCGGGGCCGATACGGCGAGCCGAGAGGTGGACGAGCAGGCCGCCGCGGACCAGGTCGGGCGCGTGGTGCGCTGGGCCCGCGCCCGGCAGCGGCCGCCCCTGCTGCTCAAGAAGGTTGACAGCGCGCTGCGCGGCAACCCGCGCGCGGAGCTAGACGCCATGCTAGCGGGCACCGGCGGGCCGGTGGTGCTGTGCCCGGCGCTGCCAGAGCAGGGCCGGGTAACCCTAGGCGGGGTGCAGAGGGAAACGCGGCCGGCCCGACCGGACGGAGTCGACGTCGACCTGCGGACGGTCGCGCCGCGGGGCTACCGGCCGGTGCCGGTCGACGCCACCCGGCTGCGCGGTGCGGAGTTGCGCGGAGCGCTCGAGGGGCTGAGGAGCGGTGACGTCGCACTAGTCGACGCCGCCTCTCGCGCCGACCTGGACGCGGTCGCGGGCTGCCTGCACGAGGCGCGCGACGTCCTCGTTGCGGCCTCCAGCGGGCTGGTCAAGGCCCTTGCCGCCAGGCGCAGCGCCGGGCGCCCGCACCGCGGCGTCCGGCCCCACCCGCAGCTGCTCGTCACCGCGAGCCGCCACCAGGCGGTGCGCGCGCAGCTGGCCCGGCTGCTAGCCGAGCGCCCGGACGTGGTCCTCGTGGAGCTCGACCTCGATGCCGTCCTGAGCGGGTGGACCCCGGACCACGTGGCGGCCGCGGCACACCGCGTCGGCTTGGCGGTGCAGGCGGGCCGAACCTGCGTCCTAACCGTGCCCGTCGTGGCCTCCGAGCCGACCGCAGCGCTCTCCGTCAAGCGGTGGACGAGCCGCTCGATCGCTGCCGCGCTCGCGCAGGTCACGACCGTGTCCTCGTCGGCTGCCCCGCGCAGGCCCGAGCTGCTCGTGCTGGGCGGTGACCTGGGCGCCGCCGTCTGCGCGCAGCTGGACGTGGACCTCCTGCTGCTTACGGGTGAAAGTCTTGCGGGCACGGTGCGGTGCTCGGCCGTCCCGGTCCTTGGAGGTGCCGGTCTGCCCGTCATGGCCTTCCGCTCCGGCGGTTTCGGCGACGACAACGCCCTGCTCGACCTCGTCGGGGCCTGTGCCCCAGTCACCCAAGGCGGCCCCCTTGCCTAACCCTGCCCTGCCCCGCATAGGACTCACGCTCGGTGACCCTGCCGGGATCGGCCCGGAGATCGCGGTCCGCGTGCTGTCCGACCCCCGGGTGCGCGAGGTGTGTACGCCCATCCTGGTTGGTTCCCCGCAGGTCGTGGCCCGAGAGGTGCAGGCGCACGCGCCAGCCTTGCGGATCGTGGAGACGTCGCTAAAGGGCGACGTCCCGCTCGAGCCGGACACCGTCCTGGTCATGCCCACCGGCGGGTCAGACGACGTGGTGCCGTACGGCCGCGTGAACCCCAAGGGCGGCCATGCCGCGGTGGAGGCCGTGCGCCTGGCCGTGGCCGCGACGCTCGACGGGCGGCTCGGCGGGATCTGCACGGCTCCGCTCAACAAGGAGTCGATGCGCGCCGCGGGCTACGCCTACGACGGCCACACCGAGATGCTGGCCGAGTTCACGCACTGCGGCTCGGTCAGCATGCTGCTGATGGGCGACGTGCTCCGGGTCGCGCACGTGAGCACGCACACGGCCCTTGCCGACGTGCCCGCGAAGATGACCGCGCAGCGGCTCACCGCGGTCGTGCGTATTGCGCACGACGCGCTGCTCAGCCTCGGAATCGCCGCGCCACGGATCGCCGTGGCCGGCCTCAACCCGCACTCCGGGGAGAACGGCCTGTTCGGCACCGAGGAGCAGCGCGTCATGGTCCCGACGATCGCCGCACTGCGCGAGCAGGGATTCGACCTGCGGGGGCCGGTCTCGCCCGACGCCGTGTTCCTCGAGGCCATGGCCGGACGGCACGACCTCGTGGTCGTCGCCTACCACGACCAGGGCCACATCCCGGTCAAGCTCGTGGAGCGCGATGTCGCCGTGAACGTCACGGGCGGGCTGCCGATCGTGCGGACCTCAGTGGACCACGGCACCGCCTTCGACATCGCCGGCCAGGGTGTGGCCTCCCTGGTGAACATGGGCGCCGCCCTGGTGCTCGCGGCCCGCATGGCAGGGCGCCGGTGACCGCGGGCGGCCACGTGTCGCGGCCCTCGGTCGAGCAGTGGGGAGTTCTTGCCGACGTAGCGGACTCCTACTACAAGGAGCAGCAGACGCAGGCCGACATCGCCGAACGGCTGGGAATCTCCCGCGTGAAGGTCTCGCGCCTGCTCACCCACGCGTCCGCCCTCGGCGTCGTCGAGTTCGTCGTGCACCGCGACGACCCGCGCGAGCGGGGACTAGAGCGCGAGCTCGCGATGGCGTTCCCCGGCGTCGAGGCCTTCGTGCTCGGGCCGGCCGTGGCGGACCTGCCCACAGCCCTCGGGCGTCTGGCCGCTGCTGCCGTCAAGCCGTGGCTCGCCGCAGGACGAGTCGCCGCCATCTCTTACGGCCGCGCCGTCCATGAGACGATCCGCGCGATCCCGGCCCCTCACCTCAACGACCTGCTAGTCGTGCAGATGGCGGGCGTCGAAGGGGCCACAAACCCCGCGGTCGACGGGTGGGAGCTGGTGCGCTACTGCGCGGACCGGCTCGGCGGCGGCTACCTGCACCTGCCGGCCGGGCTGTTTTCCTCGTCCGCTCAGCTGCACGAGCTGCTGCTCGCCGACCCCCGCGTCTGGAACGTGCTTGAGAAGGCGTCCAAAGCCGACTTGGCCATCGTCGGCGTCGGTTCAATGGAGATCACCAACAGCAGCCTGGTGCGAGCAGGGCACCTCGACGAGGAGGGGCTTGCCGCGGCCCGCCGCGCTGGGGCGGTCGGTTACATCTGCGGCCAGTACTACGACGAGCGCGGCCGACCCCTACCCGAGCTCAACCGCCTCACCCTCAGCCTGCCGCTGGAGCGCCTGCGCGACGTCGGCCGCGTGCTGGGGGTCGCGCACGGTAGCGATAAGGCGATGCCCCTGCTGGGGGCGCTGCGCGGGGGCTACCTCGGTCGAATCGTCACCGACGACGTCGCGGCCCGCGCCATCCTCGCGCGCGCCTGCGACCCCGGGGCACCGCCCCCGGAGCAGGGAGGTTGAGGGCGCGGCAGCCGGCCGCAGCCGTTTCGATCTGGCACCAGCACCAGAAGGCACCGGAAGGCACCACCGGACCGGCGAGCGCCGGCTCGCACTCCCCGCGCACGTACACGTGCACGGCCACTGGAGGAACAGATGGACCAGCCCGAGACAGGCCTCTCAATGCAGATCGACCGCCGCCGCTTTCTTGCCGGTGCCGGTGCCCTCGGGGCCATCGGCCTGCTGGCGGCGTGCGGCCGCGGCGGCAGCAACGCGACCTCCGCCGCTACGGCGGCCAGCGGTGGCGCGCCGAAGAAGCTAACGATCGGCTCGATCGTCCCGACCCTCGACGCCCAGTTCTGGCAGCGATACAAGGCCTTCATGGAAGCTAGCGCGGCCGCGCTCGGGGTCACGCTGGTGACGGTGAACGCGAACAACTCCGCAGACAAGCTGTCGCGCGCCGTGGACGACCTGGTCGCCCGCAAGGTGGACGGCCTCATCTTCGTGCCCTACTTCGGCGCGGGTCCCAAGGGCATCGCGACGACGGACGCCGCGAAGATCGTTTCGATGTGCGTGGACACGACTCCCGAGAACATCGTTCCCGGCGGCAGCTTCGCCAACTACATCGGCTTCGTCGGCCCGGACGACGAGACGGCCGGGTTCAACATGGCCGACGCCCTGTCCAAGACCATCAAGCCCGGCCCGGACGGCAAGAAGAAGATCGTGGCCCTGCAGGGCACTCCCGGCACATCGGTAGCGATCAACCGCTACAAGGGCCTCGAGCGCTACCTCTCACAAGCGACGGACATGGTGCTGCAGGGCAAGGCAGTGGGCAACTTCGTCGCCGGCGAGTCGCAGAAGGCCATGGACGACCTACTCCAGCGCAACCCCGACACCCAAGGGGTCTGGTGCGCCAACGGCGCGACCGCGACCGGCGCGGTGGCAGCGCTGCAGAACGCGCGCAAGCGGCCGGGCGTCGACGTCAAGGTCGTGACCATGGACCTCAACCCTGACAACGTCCAGCGCGTCAAGAACGGTGTGATCCAGTTCGACACGGGCGGTCACTGGCTGCAGGGCGGGTTCTCCCTTGCCATTATGTTCGACTGGCTGAACGGCAAGAAGCTGCCCGACGACAAGCGCAGCCAAATCATCAAGCTGCTTCCGGTCACCAAGGCGACGCTGCCGCAGCTCGCCAAGGACTACCCCAACGGGCAGCCGATGTACGACGTCAAAAAGCACTCGCGCTTCTACACGCCCGCCGGGCCGCCGGCCGTCATCGAGCTGAAGTACAGCCAGCCGGTAAACCTCGGCCTCGCGCCCTGAGGTGAGCGAGCACCTCTGGGAGGCCCGGGACGTCCGTAAGTCCTTCGGCCCCACCACAGCCCTGGCCGGGGTGCACCTGCAGGTGCGGCGCGGCGAGATTCAGGCCTTGGTCGGCGAGAACGGCGCCGGCAAGTCCACGCTCGCCAAGGCCGCGTGCGGGGTGTACGGCGTGGACGGCGGCAGCTTTCGCCTAGCGGGCGAGCCGTTCGAGCCGGGGACGTTGACGGCAGCGGCTGTTCGCGGAGTCGGCCTGGTGTTCCAGGAGTCCATGGTCTCGCCCGCTCTGAGCGTCGCGGAGAACGTGGTCATCGACCGCCTGCGCGACTTCGGGCGGGTCGGCTACGTCGACCGCAGGAGGGTGCGTCGCGAGGCCGCAACCCATCTGGCGGCCGCCGGCGCGGACTTCGACGTGGACGCGGACTGGTCGACGCTCAACCTCGGGCAGCGCAAGATGGTCGAGCTTGCGAGGGCGGTGAGCCGCCGCCCCCGCATGCTGTTCGTGGACGAGGCGACAGCGGTGCTCGATGCGACCGGCCGGGACCTCGTGCTGACGGCCCTGCGGCGGCTGCGGGACCAGGGCGTCAGCATCTGCTACGTGTCGCACCACCTCGACGAGGTCTTCGCGCTGGCCGACCGCATCACGGTCATGCGCGACGGCTCAGTCGTGGCCACGCTGGACACGGGGGCCGCCACGCGGCCCGAGCTGGAGTCGCTCATGGTCGGCCGTGAGGTAGCCAGTTCGCTGTTTCCGCAGCGCACCCCGGCAGGCGAGCGCCCGGTCGTGCTGAACGGGAAGGGCGTGGCCGCCGGCAGTGGGCTGCACGGGGTCGACCTTTCGGTCCGTGGGGGTGAGGTCCTCGGCATCGCGGGTCTCGCCGGCTGTGGCGGGAGCGAGCTGCTGAAGGCGGTGGCAGGTGAGCTGCCGGTGCGCGGAGGGCGCTTGACGCTGCACGGGCAGGACTACTCCCCAAAGACGCCCCGTCATGCGATGCGTCACGGGGTCGCGTACCTGCCGGGTGATCGTGACGGCGAGGGGCTGCTCGCCGGAGCCAGTGTGCGCGAGAACATAGGTCTGACAGGGCTTCCGGGCTCCCTTCACCCGGTTCGGGTTGGGCCCGAGCGGCAGCTCGCCGGTCGCTTCGTCGAGTCCCTGCGCATCAAGACCTCCTCCGTCGACCAGCCCGTGGACGGGCTGTCGGGAGGCAACCGGCAGAAGGTCGTCCTGGCCAAGCTGCTGGCCCTCCGGCCGGGGCTGCTGCTGCTCGACAACCCGACGCGGGGCGTGGACGTCGGAGCCCGCGTCCATCTGTACCGGGCCATTTCCGACGCCATCGAGGCTGGCACGGCGGTGCTGCTGCTCAGCGAGGACCTGCCCGAGGTCATGGGCCTGTCCGACCGCCTGCTGGTCCTGCGCGGGGGGCGGGGGACCACGACGTTCCCAAGCACGACCGGCGTCAGCGAGAGCCAGGTGCTCGCCCACATGCTCTGAGCAACTGCGAGGACCCCACCCAATGAGAGGATCGGCATGACCGAGACCAGAGCCGCCGCCGACGGCTCCCCGCCGACACCTCCGAGCGACCGCCGGGCAGGAGGTCGACCGGGGACGCGGGCCGCGGGGCTTCGTGCCTTCGCCGCGCGCGGCGGACTACGGGGGTGGTTCTCGACGCTGATGCTGCTCACGCTCGTGGTCATCTTCACCATCGCGACACCGCGGTTCCTAAGCCTGGGCAACGCGCAGGTCGTCCTCGAGCAGTCGGTGGTGCTGGCCGTGGCCGCCTTCGGCGCGACGATGGTCATCATCGGCGGCTCCATCGACCTATCCGTCGGGTCGACAGTCGGTTTAACCGCCGTCGTAACGGCCATGGCGGTCAACGACCTCGGTGTGGCCCTGGGCGTGCTGGTCGCCGTCGCGCTCGGCGCTGCTGTCGGACTGCTTAACGGCGCGGTCTTCTCCTTCGGCCGCATCCCGTCGTTCATCGTCACCTTGGGTACGCTGACGGCCCTGCGCGGGGTGGTCCTGGGCATCACCGCGGGCAGCCCAGTAGTGATAGAGCCGCGCGGCTTCGTCGACTCGCTGAACGCCCGAACCTTCGGCATCTCCCACAGCGTGCTGGTGGCCGTCGTCGTCGGTGCGGCCGCCTACGTGCTGCTCGAGCGCCTCGCCTTCGGACGTGAGGTCAAGGCGCTGGGCGCTGCCGAGCGCGTCGCCCGGCTCAGCGGCGTGCGCGTAGACCGGGCCAAGCTGCTTGTCTTCGTAGTCGCGGGACTGCTCGCCGGTGTCGCAGGCGTCCTGCTCGCCGCGCGCAGCCGGGTGGGGGACCCGACCCAGGGCATCGGCCTCGAGCTGCAGGTCATCGCCGCAGTCGTGATCGGCGGTACGCCGTTGACCGGCGGGATCGGCCGCATGTGGGGCACGGCCGTCGGTGCCGTCACCATCGGCGTGCTCAGCAACGGGCTGAACATCCTGGGCGTCGAGGCCTACTGGCAAGACATCGTCACCGGCCTCGTGCTCGTCCTGGCCGTCTTCCTCACCATCGACCGGCACAAGATCGGGGTCATCAAGTGACACGGGCACGCCACACCAAGGAGACGTCGTGAAGGCCTATCGGATGCACGGACTCAGCTCGTCCTGGCTTGAGCAAGACGTTCCCGAGCCGCGGTGCGGGCCGGGCGAGGTGCTGGTCGCACCCGAGGCCGCGGGCATCTGCAGCACGGACCTGCACGTCCTGCACGAAGGTGTGATCGTCGACTTGGAGCACGGATTGCCCGTGACCATGGGGCACGAGGTGATCGGCCGCGTCGTGGAGGTTGGGCCCGGGCCGGACACCAGCGCCACCGACGGTATGCCGCTGCGCGAGGGCGACCGCGTAGTGGCCGAGCCGCTGCTGAACTGCGGCCGCTGCCCGCAGTGCGCGCACGGGCTCCCCAACCTATGCACGCAGTGGTCCCACCTCGGCTTCCGCCGGGACGGGGTCTGGGCGGAACTCGCAGCCGTGCCGGCGGCCCGGCTGACACGCATCGCCGACGATGTACCCGCTGAGCACGCCGTGCTCGCCGAGCCGCTCGCCTGCGCCCTGCACTTCCTCGAACGGGCGCGGCTGCGCCAGGGCGCTTCCGTCCTGGTCGTCGGGGGCGGGCCCGCCGGTCAGCTCACGCTGCTCGCGGCACGGGCTGCCGGCGCGGGGAGGGTGCTCCTCAGCGATCCCGTCGAGGCTCGGCGTGATCTGGCCCTGACCCTGGGAGCCGACGGCGTCCTCGATCCCGCGGCTGACGACGTGACCGCACGGGTGGCCGAGCTTACCGGCGGTCACGGAGCCGACGTGGTAATCGAGCTCGCGGGCACGCCGGCAGCCGTGGCGCAGGCCGTGGGGCTGCCCCGGCCAGGCGGCACTCTGGTCCTCGCCGGCATCTGCGGCGTACCGCCGGACGCGTTCGACACCAACCGCGTCGTCACCGACGAGATCGACGTCCTTGGCGCCTTCGCGACGCGATGGCAGATGCCTGCCGCCGTCTCCGTCCTGCAGCGCCGAGCGATTGACGTGTCTCCAATCGTGAGCAAGACGCGGAACTGGCAGGAGGCCGAGCTCGGCATGCAGGACCTCGCCGAGCGGCCGGAGCTGTGCAAAGTCGTGCTCACCTTTTGAGCGGCAGGCGCTGCCGCTACCACGGACGACCGGACAGGAGGCAGGACTGTGCCTAGGGCCATCGCACCCGGGGAGGTGGGCCGCGTCGGGGGTCTCGGCCCCGGCCACGTCCTCGACGCACTGGCGCAGGTCGAGCAAGGGATGGTCTTCGACCTCGACGCCGGTCGCTTCGTCGGTATGCCGCAGTGGCAGGGGCACCCCACGTTCCTGCTGACCTCCTTCCGGACGCCACAGGGGAGCCGGCACGACGGGGACATCGAGCTGCTCGCACCACAAGGGAACGCCGTCGACTTCCGGCTGCACACCGAGCTCATGGTCACCGGGATGCACATCGGCACCCACATCGACGCGCTCAACCACGCGGCCTGCGGGAGCGACGGCGACCAGTTCTTCGGCGGCTACGGGCCTTCGGACGTGGGCGACTTCGGGCCCCAACGCGCCGACGCCGCGTCGATCCCGCCTATCATCGTACGCGCCGCGGTGCTGGACATGGCAGCGGTCAGGGGCACCGAGCAGCTGCCACCAGGCACGGCGATCACGACCGCCGACCTGCAGCGGGCCGAAAGCACGCAGGGCGCCGTACCTGAGGGGGGCGCGGCCCTGCTGCGGACCGGCCTGATGCGCACCTGGCCAGACCCCGCGAGGTTCGCAGCTGCCGCCGGGGCGGGGATCGACACGTCCGCAGCGCGGTGGCTGGCCGACGAGCGCGGTGTCGTGCTCGTCGGGTCGGACACGCCGACCGTTGAGCAGGTCCCGTCCGCAGACGCGTCAAACCCCCACCCGGTGCATGACTTGCTCCTGCGCCAGCTCGGCATCCACCTGCTTGAGAACCTCTGGCTGGAAGACATCGTTGCGGCGCAGCACCGGACGGCCACGCTGATATGCCTGCCGCTTAAGGTAGAGGGTGCTACGGCGTCGATGGTCCGGCCGATTGCCGTTGTGTAGGGCCTTCGCCGGGCGCCCCTCGTGCGTTCGCCTGAGTATGAGAACTGCCCGTGCACAGGCTGCTTGGGGCGGCTGGAACTGTTGACCATCGAAGCCAGGCCGGTCGTCAGGTCGACCTGCAGCAGCTGGCCGGTGAACGAACTGATCGGCGCGGGCGTGCGCGGTCAGCGTGGCGCGGGCCGCCCCGGCCTGTTCAAGCAGGCCAGCCCCGCGGCGGCGGCCGTTGCGCAGACTGCTGACCACCAGGGTTGCCAGCTGCACGGCGTCCACGCCGTGGCTGTGGCTTGCATGGGTAGGTGGCAGGCTTCTCGCAGCGCTATTTGGCACGGGCAGCAGGGTTCACGGGCCAGTGTCACCTGTCAGCTGGGGTGGTCGGTCTGGGGACGAGCCGACTCCCGTCGAACTGTGCGTCAGGCTCTGCGCGACGCGGCGGTCGCGGAGACGTAGCGGATCGGTCTGCGGCACGCGGCGTGCGCCTGTCCAGCTTCGGATGGTCTACGCCAGCTCCGCGGCGTCGAGCATGACGCAGCAGCGGCCGGGGGCCGGGTTCAGGCGCGCGCTGAGGCTGCCGCCCAGCTGACCGGCGGCGGCGGCGAGCAGGGCCAGGTTCATCCCGCAGACCAGCGCGGTGTGCTCCCGGGCCAACGCGTCGAAGGGGCAGTTGCCTAGCGTGATGCTGGCGTCTTGCCGGTGCGGCTCGTAGCCCAGATGCGCCAGACCCGCACACGCGGCCTGGACTAGCTGCTCCAGGTCGGGCCCGCGACCGGCCCGCTCGCGGGCCCCAGTCCCAAGCGTGGTACCGAGCTCGGCTGCGGCGGCGTGCAGGGCGTCCACGACGGGGGTGCCGTCCCCGGTGGAGTTCTCGATGGCCCGCGCCATCAGCTGGCCGGCGAGGTCGTACCGGCGTTCGGGGAGCGTGACCGACAGCTGGCGCGCCGAGCGTCGATAGAGCTTGGTCGGCCGGCCGGCACCCGGGCCGCGCCGGCCCGACAGGCGCTTGAAGTCTGTGTCGAGCAGCCCCTCCTCGACGAGCTTGTCCAGGTGGAACTTTGCGGTGTGCCGGGCTACCCCGACGCCCTCGGAGGCCTGGTCCCGGCTGACCGGCTCGTCCTGCCGGCTGACGTACAGGTACAGGTCGCGGCGGACCGGCTCGGCGAGCGCCGCCACCCCCGACACCTGCTGCGTGAAGTCGCTCGTGTCCATCTGCAGCCCTTCTAAAGGACAACGTGCTTGACGGGTACGTCCTACCGCTCTAACGTCCACCCTACCGTCCCTTACAGAGCGAGGCTTTCGATGACGACACAGACTCCCGCCCGCGTCCCCATTACCAACCCGACACCGACACGGCGCGTAAGGGCCCTGTCTGACCCGGCCTACCAGGCGTTCCTGCTGCTGCGCACCGCCTTCGTGCTGGCCCCGGTGGTCTTCGGCCTGGACAAGTTCTTCAAC
>JAABUT010004550.1_pt1 | contig 10933 bp, 11 predicted proteins | sample 5559281 | NCBI WGS metagenome assembly JAABUT01 (sample SAMN10711880, study PRJNA513359) | rock metagenome | isolation source: Antarctica rocks | place: Antarctica: Victoria Land, Ricker Hills nord | collected 2016-01-04 | reverse complement strand
AGACGAATGAAAAATCGACGATATATTGAATTTTCGTCGATATCGAAGATGACTTCAGTATAAAGTTAAATGAAATGACTATGACAATGATCTCAATTGATACAACGCTGATGATGATGAATTTATGAATGCTCAGAAGATAGTTGATAATTTTCATATTCAATATTTGAACAAATCGCGCTAGAAATGCTTTCAACTATTCAGTCAATCAGAATTTAATGAGTTTAAGTCTGTGAAATCATGATTGAACAATCAATTGAATCAAGCAGAAAATACATTCATGCAAACATGAATTGTTGAAGAAAGAAAAGTAATGTCATGATTCTAGTCTTGTCAGACTCAATCTTCTAGTCTTGTCAGATTTATTCTCACTTCGTCATCTTGACTAGTCTTTATTGAGTCTAACGTTGACTGAGAAACACACATATGTAGTCAGCTTCTTTTCTGTAGCTATCTTTCTTTCTTAGCATTTATCTTCTAGTTAAATGACACTTATATTGACTCGCTCTATGCTGATCTCTAACAGAATGTTCTTTAATGAAAGATTTTTCATTGATTGACTGTCTGAAGCGCAATGTCAATTATTTCACTCAAGTCATTGTTCTTTTCTGACGAAATTTCAATGAAACTCAATCATTCATCTTTCATCAATGAGTTCAAGCATTTTCTGACATCAATGAAGAGCTTCAGCAACTTAAGTATCATCAATCTCACTTTGTCTTTGTCATTGTTTCATTTATCAAAGTCAAAAGCATCTCTGCATTAATTAATAACTTTTTAAGTTCAAAAATTATCATTTCTGTGACTGTTGTTTTAACAGTATCTTCGTCTCTTTCTTTCTCATTTCTTGATGAGTTAATGAATTTAAGCTTTGTCATTATCATCGTTTAAAATAAGACTTTGATCATTTCTGAAATCAAGAAAATCTGCAACAAGTGAAAGCTATGCTACTATTGCAGATTGCAACATTTGAGCAAAATCATTAAAGAATGCTCAAATAAAAAGCTCTTTACTCTGTGTATCATGAATGTTTATGACAGTGACATCATTAATATAAATGAAAAAGTCTTGCTGTTCATAAGAAAAGTTTAGTTTCTGAGCTAAGTTGCATTCAGAAATCTGTATATATATCATCTTATTTACTAGTTTCAATCTTTTCACTCTCACTTCAATCATATAGAAAGTTTTCTGCTAAATCTGTCTTGAAACTCTTTAAATTCAATTCAACATTCAAAGATAGTTACATGATAATATTCTGTATTTTACATCAAGCTTAATTTAAAGTTCTTGTTCTTGCTCTGATTAATAATGAAGTCTTAGCTTATGTCTTTATGAATAAATTCTTCACGTAACAACATCATTTTCTCTTGCATCAATTAACTCATTCTCGCAGACTTTGAGAATTTAATGATCAAGTTACTTTAATCAATGACATTATTCATATCATTGAAATCACAATGATTCTTGATGAACATATTAAAAAACTATTCTTTTATGTCATTAAATTAAGTCAATACTTCATCATCATGAGTATGTCATAACTTCATCATCACGTCATTGATGTCAATTTTGAGCACAATATTCTCATCTTGTTTTTCTTCTTCTGTCTTAATCATTGTTGTTCATTTCTCATCAAGATCTATGATTCTAATCAACAAGAAGAAAATTTCTCGTTTGAAGTTAACAAAGTAACTTTCTCTCAATCTCATTCTCAATTCGCTCATAAGAAGCAATTCAGTTCATGAATCACTCACAAGAAGCAATTCAGTTTACAGATCATTTACAAGAAGCAATTCAACATTCAGTTTGCTTGCAAGAAGCAATTTAGTCTTTCATTTGCTTGAAAGAAGCAACTCAGTTTTTAGTTCGCTTGCAAGAAGCAATCTAGTTTCTCATTCATTTGAAAGAAGCAACTCAGTTTCTCATCTGCTCACAAGAAGCAATATAACTTTTCGTTTGCTCACAAGAAGTCAACTAATACTCAGATTTCAGTTCATTCATAAGAAACAAATCTCACTCAGTCTTATTTCTCGTCTGAAACAAGAAGCTTCTAGTCATATTCTTTAAATCATTCAAAAAGAATACTCATTAAGAATCAAGTGTCAAAATTCTTTCTTTTTTAAAACTTCTGTTATTCTTCAAGCAGACTAATTTAATTGATCTTTTATACAACTTGACATAGTTGAGTTGAAAGTTTGAAGTTTTGATCATGCTGCTTGTGTCAAAGACATTGAAGTGTTTAGTCTCATTCTAAAGAAAATTGATATTTTCTTGAATCTTAAGTCAATCTCATCTTCTAGTCTAAACTCTGATGAGTCAAAATCGCGTCACACAACTTTGACTATTCATTCAAAAAACAGTTCAACTCTTGCTCAGTTTTTATCTCACTCTCAAGACAATATGTATGTAAGAATCATTATTTGAATCTTCATTAAATGAAAAAGAAATTTCATTTAACTACATTCACAACACAAGAAGATCTTGAAGCTTATCAACAAAGTAAGAATGTCAATTCAGTCACAATTTTATCATTCAGATATTTTGAGTTTCTAAACATCTTCTTCAAGAAGAACGTTGATATCTTGTTTTTGCATCAAGCTCATGATCATGTCATACATCTTAAAGAAGATGCTCAATCTTCAGTCTTTGCTTTGTACAACATGAGTCGTGACAAAATTCTAGAACTTCATCATTATCTGAATGAAAATCTGAGCAAAGATTTCATTCAAGTCAGTCGCTTTCAGATGATTGTCTCTATTCTCTTCATTAAGAAACTCAAAGAAAAACTTTGCTTCTGCGTAAACTATTAATATCTGAACGCTATCACAATCAAGAATCAATATTCTCTGTCTCTGATCTCAGAAACGCTGAATCATTTAAGTCGAGTTAAAATCTTTATCAAGCTGAATATCATCTTTGCATTCAATTGACTTCAAATCAAAGAAGAAGATGAAGCTCTCATCATTTTTTGCACTCAATTTGAATTATTCAAGTATTTAGTCATGCTCTTTAATTTATGTAATGAATCTGTCTCATTTTAAAAGTATATCAACAATACTTTTCATGAACATTTAAATAAGTTCTGTACAGCTTATCTGAATGACATCTTGATTTATTTTGACAATAAACTTGAGCATGAGATTCATGTCAAGCTCATTCTGCAAAAGCTGTAAGAAGCAAATCTTCAGATAAATATAATTAAGTGCAAGTTTCATGTCACTTAAGTCTCATATTTAGAATTGATAATCATCATTGAAAAGATCAAGATAAATTCTTTTAAGATAAACATCATTGTCAACTGACTCATCTTGATCAACGTTAAGAATATTCAAAGTTTTCTAGACTTTGTGAACTTTTATAGAAAATTCATCTATGACTATAGTAGAATAGTTATCTCGCTTACTCATTTCATTAGAAAAAAAATATTCTTTGTCTGATTTTAAAAATGTCAGATTGCATTCAACATTCTTAAGAAAGTTTTCACTTTCAAGATTATTCTTCATCACTATAACTTAGATCACAAGATTGTGATAGAAATCAATGCTTCAAACTATGTGTTCAAAGACATTCATTTTCAGTATGATAAGAACAAAGTTCTTCATTCAATCACTTACTTTTCAAAAAAGCATAATTCAGTTGAGTGTAACTACAAGATCTACGATAAAGAACTCATGATCATTGTTTGCACTTTCAAGAAATGATGATCAGAGTTCAAAGACTTTATTTACTTTGTTGAAATGATCATGAATCACAAAAATCTTGAGTATTTCATGTCAATTAAGCAGTTGAATCATCATCAAGCTTGTTGAAGTGAGTTTCTGTCTAGATTCAACTATTGCATTGCTTATCATTTCAACAAGATTAATGATAAGTTGAATACTTTGACACGTCACTCAGAAAATCTTTTTAAAGAGAAAAATACATTCAATTCTCAACATTAATATCAACATTAGACAATTCTGAAAACTTATGTTTTAGACTTCAATATTGTTGAGAATCTCACTTTCAACGTCAAAGTCATGAAGCTTCAGTCACAAATCATCGCTTTAAATTCAGTTCAGTTACATCTGTTTTCAATTATTTTAACACTTTTGCAAATTCTAACTTTCATGAATTTAAAAATTGAAGAATTTAACGTTGAAGACGTTAAGTCTCAGCTAAATCAAGATACTCTGAATCTTGATGAAAATTCTGCTGACATCTTCACTCAGACATTGTGAAAGCAAATTGAAATCAATGATAAATTCACAGTTCAAATAATTGAAGCACTTTGCAATGAAGTACAACATCACAACAAGATTTCTCTAGTTGAGTGTGAAGAACATGAGAATCATTTGTACTTTCAAGAAAGAAAGTACATGTTTAACTCAGATAAACTATGTCTTTGAATCATTCAGCTCGCTCATGATAATGTTGTCAATGATTACTCAGAAAAAGCAAAAAGCTATGAACTGATCAATTAAGTTTACTGATGATCAAATATTTATAAGTATGTTCAATGCTTCGTACAAAACTGTCACATATGCACACATTTCAAGTTTTTTAAACAATGAACTCAAGAATGATTGTGTTCTCTTTCAATTTTTGAACATCGTTGACATGATGTTTTCATGAACTATGTAGATTCTTTATCACTCAGTATTTTCATGAATATCACATATAGATATATTCTAGTCTTCGTTGATCATCTTATTAAAATGAGACATTTAGTTCTTATTACTTCTATAAAAGTTGAAGAAGTTATCAACTGCTTCTATGCTTATGTTTGAAAACATCATGATTTACTTGAGTTCTTCATGTTTGATCAAGACACACAATTCATCTTCAATGTCTGAAAGCATATGTGTAAAATGCTGAAGATAAATGTTAAGTTATCAATGATGTATCACTTTGAAATCAATGATCAAATTGAGAAAGTCAATGCTGTCATGAAGCATTATCTTCAAGTCTTCATCAACTACATGCAGAATGACTGAGCTAAGTAACTTTCTGAAGTTGAATTTGTCATCAATAACACATCATCATTAATTACTTTAGCATCACTCTTCTTGATCAATTCAAGTTAAAACTCATGTTTAAACTTTAAGCTTTTTGAATCTCTGTTCAAGAATTTTATGTTTCAAGCTTAAGACAAGTTAATCAATGTTAAAAAGTTCATTAAGAAGATGAAGAAATTAATTGAGCATTTACGTGATGAGATGCTTATAGCTCAGATCATCTACGAATTTCATGTCAATCTTTCTCATCATTCTTGTTTTAAATACTTCATTGAAGATGAAGTTTGATTGAATGTTTGCAATCTCAACATCATTCACTTCGTTGTCAAGTTAAATGATCATAACGTTGATCTCTTCAAGATCAAGTGTATCTTTCAGAATAATTCTCTAGTCATTAAGTTAAATCTTTTAATATTCATGAAGATTCACTTAATCTTTCATATCATTCTTCTCAATCATATTGCAAATGATTCTCTTTCAAGTCAACATCAGAAATCTTAAGAACTTGTTATCATTAAGAATGACAAAAGATTCTGATATGTAAACAGCATACTAAAATTCAAGCGTGATAAATGTTATAATTCATCTCTGCTTAAGTATTACATCAATTGAGAAGATCACTTTTCTACTTGAGAGTCTTTCAATCTTTTGAATAATTGTGAGCAAGCACTCAATAAATATCATCTCGTTAATTCTGTCGTTAAAGAATCACATGTACTATCATGTGTAATATCTTAATATCAATGTCAAGAACTTTAAATTCAATCTTCATCATTTTTACTCAGTTCAGATCTGACTCAAATCTTGTCTAGATTTGACTTGAACATTTTGTTTAAATCTGACTTAAATGTGATTCAAATGTATTTTAGTTTCGTTTGTGCATCATCACATTAAACTGCATTTCATCTTTCTCTTGCTCAGATTTGACTCAGATCTTGTCTAGATTTAACTCAGACATCTCATTTAAATCTGATTTAAATGTGATTCAGATGTGTTTCAATTTCTGTGCATCATCATGTTAAAATGCATCTCATCTCATTTTACTCTTCAGACATCTTACTCAGATCTGACTTAAATATGACTCAGATCTATTTTAATCTTGTTAATGCTTTATTACATTAAAATGCATTCATATCAATTCTTGTCTCATTTTAATCTTTGTCTTTAATTCTTTCTTGTTTCATCTTGTTTCTTCTCATCATCTTGCAGAAGCTCAATCTTAAAGAGAAGAGTTACTGTTATGATGTCAGATCATCAACTCAATTTAAAACATAAATTGTTGATATTTTAAATAATCTCAATTCATTGAATCTGTTTTGCAATTCAATGAATCAAGTCATTAATTTAGTCATCATCATCTTAATTTAGTCTTAATAATTTTGTTTTAATCATTTCAGCTGTGTGCATGAACTTCTGCAATCTTAAGTCAATAAAACTATTGTTTAGTCTTAATTCTGTTTAATTCATGTATATAAAAGTTGAATTTTCATTCTTTTCTTTCACTCTTTGTCTTTTGTCTTGTACATTATCTGATGTATTGTTTTATATCTAGTTCAAGTAATATAATAATCAATTCTTTATATTAATAGAATCTTTAGTTCAGTCTAGTCTTTGACAAAGTACTAGTTTTCAGCTGAAAGTAATTCTTTGAAAGATGACTTAATACTTTGCAGTTGAAGCAGATGATTAACATTCTTGATCATTCAGATTCAAGAATGAAAAAAGTAGTAAATTAAACATAGTTAGTAGTTAAGACTGAAGTTAATGTTGACAAAGAAATAAAACGTTTTTTCGAAGCTGCTATTGATTTGACTGTTCATTACTCATCATGTAGCTGATAATTGACTTGTTGTTTATTATTTACATCTTGAAGAAAGATCTTAAGTTTATCAAGTGAGCTAAACTTTATGAGATAAACTGATAACATGTTCTGAAAATGATTGTTGATTTTATTCTGAATGTCGTTCATCAGAATAACATCATCGTAGTTCAGAAAGCTGAATATTTTAGTGAATTTTAAATAGAAAGAGCTGAAGAGCTTGTTGAGCTACTTCAAAGCAACGTATTTGCAATGACACTTTCAAATCAAATTCTGATCTTCATAAATTTCTTTCAAATGTTTCAGTAACTTTGATAGTGATTAATAGAATGAGAAAACATCAATATGAACTTTGCATAAATTTGCTGATCAGCATCATCTTTTAGTCTGAAAATCACATAGACAATATGAATCTTTTCAGTAAAGTAATGATTTGCATTGATATCAAGCTTGTCAGCTATTTTGATCTTTCATGTCTTTCAGATAGAATTATTTATTTCAATGAAGATGAATGAATTTGAAAGCTTAATGAACTTGTGATGATTATTCTTGTTTTTATTATCAGATAAAGTAGAAGATTCTCGTTGAAAATGAGCTTCTTTCTGATTGACTTGTTGCTCAGCTGACTGAGTATCTTGACAAGACATAAATTGATCAGCTTAATGTTATTTCACTTTGAAGTTCAATTGCTCATCTTGTAACTAATTGATCTTTTTCTCTAGCTCATCATTTTTATCAAAAGTGACTTTTAGTTGTTTTGCTTTCTTTTTGTGATCATCTTGTATAAAAAGTCAATGTTCATTGAGTTGCAAAGTCAAGTCTTACTGACTTTGAAATTCATTCAACATATTGATGACTTCATCAAAATAATTGCTGATTCAATGAAACAGTTGTTTTTTAATGTTTATGTTTCATGAAATGACAGCTTTCTCAACTTTGACTGAAGCATTAATGAGTAGAAGTATCAGAATCATGTTTAAATGATACAATCAATGAAGATCAGAGTTGATAGTGCTTGATCTTTAGAAATAACTATAACTGAATATTAAGAATACAGAAGAAGATTGATACAAAAGCTTCTATTTATGTAATGTTCAGAGACTGTGCTAAACTTGAAAGAAATGTGTTTGTGACATGAAAAGAAGATGATGTAGATGAACAAGATGTTGATGAAAGAAAAGAGTGTTAAGAAAGAAAAAAGATGTTGAGTCATATCTGTGTCAAATCTAAGTCAGATCTCAATCAGATCATTGACTAGCTTTAATCATTATGCAAAGTACTTGCTAGCGTGCATTGCGAATTGATTAAAGCTTCAGCCTTGTTCAGCCTTATCAGTCTTGATATGCTCATAACATTACTTCTTTCTTCAAAAATTCATGTTTGCATGAATGTAGCTTCTTTGCTTGCTTTTGTTAATAGTTATTTCAATATTTAACGCAATTTGCTTGAATATAACTTATGAAATTTATTTAAAACTTTCTCTGAGTTATTGAATTCTTCTTTATCGACATAGTATCATTCATCATCTTTATCTAGATCTTTTCATTTGACTTTGTACTGTATTTGATCTTGATAGCGTCTGAAGTTCAATATATCATCTATCTCTCAATGTTCATTGTCTTCAATAGTGATTAATCTGAGTGATTCTGAATGTTGTTCTGATAGAAAGTCTTCTGAATATAATTATAGTAACTTCAAACTGAACATTGAATGCAGATGCTTCATGCTGACTCATAGATGAAGATGATAGAAAATACTCACTTTAGCAGTGATTTGATAGAAATCTAGCTGTTTGTCTTTCAAATCTTTGCAGAGTCTCGTTGTCTTGATGTTTCTGAAAAATAGTCAAACTCAGTCATTTACTTCATATGTGATGTTTCATCTATGTTTATTGATTTGAACTTCGATGATCAGCTTCATTTTTTTCAATTGTTGATGATTGAAGCTCAGTAATTCTTTCATTTAAATGATAATATCATCTGCTTTTCTAGCTTTAAGTCGTTCATGAGTTGTTTTGTAGTCAATCATATTTGAATTGAAACTCATTCAAGAATGAAATTCTTTATTGAAGTAAAAGAGAATCATTGAAGTGATTGAGAAGATATTGAAATTGTCGCTGAATTTCATCATAGAAATTCATTTGACTCAGTCGTTCTGCATGTAATTGCAGTAAATTCTAAGTTCGCGTTCAACGTCTTGATTGACTCATTTCAATTGATCATTGATCTTAGAATGATAAACTGTAAATAAACTAGCTGTGATTCTCAGTCACTTGCAAAGACTTTTTCACATAGTTGATATGAATTGAGAGTCTCTGTTTGAAACAATAGAACTGAGTAAATCATGCAGTTAATAAACATTTCATAGCATGATTCAAATCATTTCTTCAACTGAGATGTCATCATCTTTTCAATGACAGAAAACATAATGATGTTCTTTGATAAAACAACATATAATTGTGCAAATAACATTATAGTTTTCTGACAAAGATAGTTCAGTGATGAAGTTCATAACTATATCTTTTCAGCGTTTCTGTGAAATTGAAAGAGAATAATGAAGTTCATTGATGTTATCTTTAGAAGCTTTGCTTTGCTGATAAGCATGACAGTTTTGAATGTATCATCGAATAGTAGCTTGATGATCTGATCAATAGTAGAAACGCTGAACTAAATCAATAATTCATTTATTGTCAAGATAAAAGATTAAAGATTAATCATGCACTTCTTGTAGTAATTTCATGTGCATGTTCTCAGAGATTTACAGTAGATCTTTTTTAAATAAAACGTCATCAATGATTTCACAGTTCTTCAGTTTAATGATATGAAATTTGAGCTTGTTATCATTTATAGCTTGTCTATATTTGCTGCAAAGCTCATCTGTTTGATTGATCATATATACTCATTGATAAAGATTTGCTTTTGATTCAATAAATAGAATATTGACTCTATCAAAGATAAGAATAGTTTGAAAGCGATCTTTAAATCATTTAGCTGATTCAGAGACGTTCGCTAAAGACATTCGAATTAGCACATTGACTTTAGTGTTCATTTTGCCTGATCTAAAGATGATCTGAAAATTGAACTTTAATAGAATGTTCAGATAGTTGACTTGACATCGACTCAGCTGTTTGTTTTTCATGAAGATCTTCAGAGCTTGATGATCAATGAATATTTGAATGAGTAATTCAGTACATTTCAGCTTGAGTCATCAATGTTCAAAACAGCAAATAATGATCAGCAATTTCTTGTCATAGATATGATAGTTGGTTTCAGCGAAAATCATGCTTTTGCTGTAAAAGATCATCAAGTGAAGTACATTCTCATCATTGTACTGAGACAGTATTTCATCTTTTACATAGTTTAATGCATCGATTTTCAAAATAGTCTGACGTTTGAAATTGAAATGACGAAGAACTGAAGTGAAACTGATCTGTTTCTTCAAATTTCTGAAAGCTTGAATGCAAACTTCATTTCAAACAAAAGACGTGTCTTTTCTAGTCAATTGAGTGAATGATTTAACTAGTTTGAAGAAGTCTCTAATGAAACAATGATAGAAGTTCATAAATTTCACGAAGCTCTGAATTTCTTTTAAATTGATCAAAGTAATTCAGTTGATTATGATGATCATCTTGCTTAAATTCATGCAAAGATCTTGTTTTGATACAATGACTTCTAGAAAGACTGTCTCTTTTACATTGAATTTGCACTTTCAAATATTCATCTGCAGTTCAGCTTTGCGTAGTTGATTCAATACTAGTTTGACGTAATCTCTATGTTTCTTTCTTATTTTGCTATAGATAAGAATGTCATCTAGATAGACTTGACAAAAGTCGTTCAGAAAGTCTCATAAAACATCATTCATATATTACTGAAAGAAGATCGATTCATTAGTCAGTTTGAATGATAGCATCTTATATTTATATGCTTCTAAAACAGTGATAAAAGTGATGTAATTCTCATTATTAAGATGCATTTGAAGTTTGTTGAACGTTGATATGATGTTCAATCTAGTCAGATGCTTGCAATTCACTATTTTATCAATGATCTCATTTATCAACGATAAAGAATATTTATTTCTTTTGAAAATGACATTTAGCTTTTGATAGTTCACGCAGAAT
>JAABUT010004549.1_pt1 | contig 10934 bp, 10 predicted proteins | sample 5559281 | NCBI WGS metagenome assembly JAABUT01 (sample SAMN10711880, study PRJNA513359) | rock metagenome | isolation source: Antarctica rocks | place: Antarctica: Victoria Land, Ricker Hills nord | collected 2016-01-04 | reverse complement strand
CACATGGCGATCTCCAGGCAGGAAACCTCCTCAAACGCCGCAAACTCGGCCCCGGTCAGTCCATCACCTCAGCCACGCCAATCTTTCAAAACGGGGTCTCAGTCCGGACGCGACACTGCCAGGCCGCGGCGTCCGCACGCTGCTACCGATCGCGCAACCGGTCCATCAGGGCCTTCTCCTGGCCGCCGTCAATTTCGATCATGCTGCCGTTGACAAAGCTTGTGCGGGGTGAGGCAAGTATGACAACCAAATCCGCGACCTCCTCACTCTCCGCGATGCGTCCCAAGGGGATGGAGGAGGGCGCCAAGCCGTCCGCCACCTCGTGTGACACGTTCATATCGCGTGCCATCGCCTGAACCAGGCCTGCCCAGCGCTCGGTCCGCACCGGGCCGGGGTTGACCGCGACGAAGCTGATGCTGTCGCGACCATACTGGCCGGCCAGCGACTTGGTAAGGTTCTGCCCGGCAGCATTGGCGGCACCAGGGGCGATCTCCCAATACGACGGCTTGACGCCGTCATTGCCGATCAGGTTCACGACGCGGCCGCCGCCCTGCTTGCGCATAATCGGCAGAACGTAGCGAAGGCATCGCACATAGCCCATGAACTTGAGCTGCAGGGCGAGCGTCCAGTCGGCTTCGGTCAGTGTCTCAATTACGCCGCCCGGCGCGGACCCTGCGTTGTTCACCATGATATCCACCCGGCCCAGTCTGGCATGACCCTCGTGCACGAAACGCTGGGCATCCTCGTCCTTCGTGAGGTCGGCGGGGATCGCGTGGATGGTGCGGCCGGTGGCGGCGGCGATCGCCGAAGCGGCCTCTTGCAGCTTGTCGGGCCGGCGGGCGCAGATCGCGACATCGACGCCCTCCTGCGCCAAACCGAGCGCGATCGCCCGGCCGATGCCCTCGCTACCGCCGGTCACCAGCGCCGTCTTGCCTGTCAGTCGCATGTCCATCGTCGTTCGTCCTCAGGGTAGGTGGTCGATTGGGTGCCGGCCACTTTCGACGGCCGCGAAGAACGCGCTCAGCGCTGCATTCACCGCTGCGGGTTCCTCGCTGTTGATCGTGTGACCGGTATGCGGCAGCACCATGAGCCCGGCGCCGGGCACGGTTCGCTTGAGGAAGACGCTCCCCTCGAAGCAGGGGTCGTCGCCATCGCCGACCAGCACCAGCAAAGGGGGTACGAAGCGGCGCAGCTCCGCTTCCATCTGCCACAAGGTTGGACGGCGCAACTGCAGATTGGCCATCGTCAGCGCCGACCCTTGCGGCGAGTGCTCGGCCAGCATCCGCGCGAACTCTTCAAAGCCGCGGGGGTCCTTGGCTTTGAAGGCCAGACGCATGGGCGCGTGCGCGTAGGTTGCCGCGGCTTGCGCGATCGGCTCCTCGACGAACATCCGGGCAATCTCGCGGCACGAGGCCTCTGCCGCTGGCCTGTCGTCCGGGTTGGACCCCCAGCCGCAACCCAGCGCCGCCACCGACAGGCACCGGTCCGGATGCCGCAACCCGACATGCAGGGCGGTATAGGCCCCCATCGAATGGCCGACGACATGGGCCCGATCGATCCCGAGCGCGTCCATGACCGCGAGCACATCCTCCCGGGCCCGGTCCTGCACATAGGCGTCAGGGTCCTCCGGGATGTCGGAGGGATGGTACCCGCGCGCGCTGAAGGCCACACAGCGATGATGCCGCGACAGGCTGCGCATCTGCGGCTCCCAGTTCCGCCAATCGCCCGCATACTCGTGGACGAAAACGACGGCGGTCCCGCGCCCCACCTCCTCGTAGTGAAGCGACACGCCATCCGGTGAACGCGCCCGGCTCATGCTTGCCGCCACGGCACGAGCATGGCTTCGAGCCGGATCAGCACGATGTGGATTAGGAAACCGATCGCCGCGATGACCACAAGGCCGACATACATTCCCTCCACATCGAAGATTTCCCACGAGCTCCAGATCAGGTAACCGAGGCCGCTCTTCGCGCCGACCATCTCGGCAATGGCGATCAGCACCAGTCCGAGCCCCAGCCCCAGCCGCAACCCCGTCATGATCAACGGCAGCGCCCCGGGCAGTGCCACGGTGCGAAACGTGTTGAAGGTGCTGGCGCCGAACGAACGGCCGACGTCGCGGTAGATCGGCGGAATCTGCGCCACGCCCACGGCCGTGTTGATCAGCAGCGGATAGAAGACGCCGATCGCGACCATCACGATCTTGGAGGCCTCGCCGAGCCCGAAGACCAGCAGGATCAGCGGCAGCAGCGAGCTTTTCGGCACCGGGTAGGTCGCGGCGATCAGCGGATCGATCGCGGCGCGCAAGGGTCGCCACAGGCCCATGGCCAGACCGAGCAACAGCGCCGGCACGCCGCCCACAAGGCTGCCCAACACGAGCCGCCGGAGGCTCGCGGCCAGGTTGCTGCCGAGCTCGCCCGATTGGGTCAGCGCGACGGCGTGGACGGCGATGGTCGAAGGCGCCGGGAAAAAGCGCGGATCGAACAGGCCGGTGCGCGAACAGATTTCCCACACAGCCAGGCAGGCCGGCAGCGAGACCAGGCCGGCCACGCGTTCGATGGTGATACGCTGCCGCCGCCGCCGGGCTGCTGGGATCGCGGCCGGGATTTCGGCGACTCCGCTCATGCCCGGCCGCGCCCGGCCAGTTGCACCTCGCCGCGGAGGTGGCCCCAGATTTCGTAGACGATCTCGCCATAGCGCGGCGTGTGCCGCAGCTCGAGCACGCTTCGCGGGCGTTCGAGATCGACGCGCACCGTGGTCTTCGCCCGGCCCGGCCCGGCCGTCATCAGCATGATCGTGTCGCCCAGCGTCACCGCCTCGTCCACGCTGTGGGTGATGAACACGACCGTCTTGCCAGTCGCTTCCCAGATCCGCAGCAGCTCCTCCTGCAGGACCAGCCTATTCTGCTCATCGAGCGCGGAGAAGGGTTCGTCCATCAGTAATATGTCGGGTTCAACGGCGAAAGCGCGGGCGATCGAGACACGCTGGCGCATGCCGCCGGAAAGCTGGTGCGGATATTTGTCGCGGGCATCGTGCAGCCCCACGACCTGCAACAGCGATTGCACGTGGGCGCGAGCCTCCCGGGCTGGCATCCCCGCCATGCGCAGGCCATAGGCAGCATTGTCCGTCACCGTCATCCAGGGCAGCAGGCTGTCCCCCTGGAACACGACCGCCCTGCGCGCGGCGCCGGATGACCCGGCGGCGATGGCGAGCCTGCCTTCGCTCGGAACATCCAACCCAGCCAACATGCGCAACAGGGTCGTCTTGCCGCATCCGCTCGGGCCGACGATCACGAAAAACTCGCCGTCTGCCACTTCCAGCGTCACCGGGCCGAGCGCCAGGTAGTCGCCGTGCCATTTGCGCACCTGATCCAACACGATCCTGGGCGGTGCGCCCTGCATTATGGGGTCGCGGCGTGCGGCGGGAGGCTTGCCGTGGCTTCACGCGCGAAGCTTGGGTTGACCGCCGAGGCCAAGGCGAAGCCGGCAGGGACGAGTCCCTCCTGCTTGAAGTAGTCGAAATCGGTCTGCAGGCTCTGCATATTGACCTGCCCATCGGGATCGATGAAGGGCGGGACCGCTTCGTGGAAGATCGTGGCGTCCTTGATCCCCGTCATCGCCATCAACTCGCCGATGATGGCGTCGGCGTCTGGTCCCGTGATCTTGCCGTCGTGCAACGTTGCTGCATAGTCGCGCGCGCCGTGCAGGTAGGCCCGCATGAACCGGAGCCCCAGCTCGTGCTGCTTGCTGAACTCCCCACCGTACAGCAGGACTGCCACCTGCTGCCCGGGATAAAAGCTCTCCAGCCCGGCGAAGCGCTCGGCGACCTTGCGGCGGAGCATCTCTGTGATGTCGGGTTCTGCCGAGATGGCGACGTCGACGGCGCCGGTCTGGAAGGCAATCACCTGTTGCGGGAACGACAGGTAAACGACGTTCACGTCGGCATCCTGCAATCCACCTTTCAAAAGGGCTTGGTGCAGGACCGAGGTGTCGGCGGCACCAACTGCAACGATCCCAACGCGCTTGCCCTTGAGGTCGGCAAGCGACTTGAAGGTGGTCGCCAAAGCGCTCCGCACCATCAGCGCCTTGTAGCTGTAGTGCGGCGCGATCTGCCCCTTGTCGGCGACGATGCTGAGCTGCACGCCGCGGTTGATCGCGTTGTACAGCGCGGCCGAGGTGGCGCCGCCCCCGACGTCCAGCTCGCCCGTGCCCAACGAGCCGATCATCTTGGCGGCCGACACGAACGGCACGAGGTTGACGGCGAGGCCTTCTTCCTTGAAGTAGCCCCGCTTTTCGGCCAGGTAGATCGGCAGGTCCGAGGCGAGGCCGACGACCCCGACCTGGATCACACGTGTATCCGCCGCCGAGGGGTGGACTTGCACGAGCAGCAGGCAACACACGATGATGACGGCTCTCAGCATCAGTCGTCTCCTTCTCAGGGCTTGGTGAGACGCGAGAACAGCGCCCGGGGCGCTTCGTCGGAAATCAGCCGGACCTCCGCCGGGGTGAAGCCGGCGCGTTCGAACGAGAGGAGCGGCGCGAGATCAGCTGGCGGGAAGGAGTAGTCGGTACCGAGCATCATCCGATCCAGCCCGACCACCTCGCGCAGGAAGCGGAGTGCCGCTGGATGATGGACGATCGTGTCGAGCCAGAGGTCGCGTAGCGCGTCCGAGGGGAGGCGCGTCGAAATGACCTTCTGGGCGGCACGGTCCATGCGCGCGTCCATGATGTCGAACCGGCCGATGAGCCAGGGGAGAGCGCCGCCGCCATGCGAAAGCATCAGGCGCAGGCCGGGAAAGCGCTCGAGCACGCCGGTCGCCAACAACGATGCCGCGCCGAGGGTCGTGTCGAAGGTGTACTGCGTCGTCTGGGCGAGGGCGAAGCGTGACGCGCGGGGGGCTGGGGTCACGAGCACCGGGTGCAGCAACACCGGCATCCCGAGCGCGGCCGCCCGGGCCCACAGCGGATCGAGCGCGAGTTCCCCGATATTGGTGCCCTCGACATTGGCCGGCAGGACCAGGCCCACCGCACCGTGGTCGGCCGCCCATTCGAACTCGGCGACGCTCCCTTCCACGTGCGGAAGCGGGACCGAGGCGATCCAGTCGAACCGGTCGGATTGCTCCACGGTCCACTCGGCCAAGGTTTCGTTCAGCATGCGGTGCCATCCCGCCCCTTCCGGGGCTGCCAGGCCGTGGCCGAACATGTCCGGCCAGGTTGCGACCAACTGCCGATCGATCCCTTGCTCGTCCAGCCAAGCCCGGCGATCCCGGACCGGTTCGATCAGGCGGGCGAACATGGGCCGGGTCGCAAAGCCATAGGCGAAGGCAATGGACGGGGCTGCTCCGTCCCGAACCGACACGCCGAGCGCTGCCCCCCGCGTCCGCGCGGCGTCAAACAGGTGCGGTGGTACGTAATGGGCGTGGGTGTCGATCGGCATCAGGTAGCGTCCTGAATGGCGCGCCACAGGGCAGGGGGCGAGAGCGGTAGGCAGTTCGGCTCCACCCCCAGCGGCTTCAGTGCGGCGGCAACGGCGTTTCCGACCGCCGCGGCCACCGCCACTATGCCACCCTCCCCGGCACCCTTGGCGCCCAGCGGATTGCTGGGTGAGGGATAGTTCTGCAAGGTGACCGCGCGGATGGCCGGGAAGTCAGTAGCGGTCGGCAACAGGTAGTCGGCGAACGATCCGGTTAGAAGCTGCGCCTGGTCGTCATAGACCAGGTGGTCGAGGAAGACGCCCCCGAGCCCCTGGACGATGGCGCCAATGGCCTGGCCATGCACGATCGCCGGGTTCACGGCCCTGCCGACGTCCTCGACCGCGACATAGTCCAGAACCTCCACGTGCCCGGTGCGGGGATCGACCGCGACATGCGCCGCATTTGCACCATAGCTGTAGGTCCGCACGTTGTTGCCGAACGTCCCTTTGGCGCTTCGCTCCGACAGGGTCAGTTCGGAGAGTGGCACATCGGCGGACGGGCCTCGCGCCCGAGCTCCGTCGATGGTGACGGCGGTGGGATCGCAGCCGAGGCATACCGCAACGGCGGAGCGGACCTGCTCCAACAGGCGCCGTCCGGCATCCTGGATCGCCGATCCGCCCATGACGACGGCCCGGGAGTGATACGTGCCCCATCCTTCGCTCACAAAGGTCGTCGAGCCGTGATGGAGCCGGATGCAGGCGATCGGCAGTTCCAGCGCATCGGCCGCGATTTGCGACAAGGCGGTCGCGATTCCTTGCCCCAGCGCCGAGGAGCCAACATAGACCTGGGCGGTGCCATCAACGTCCAGGACGATCCGGGCGTTTTCGCGCGGGCCGGCACCGCCGCTTTCGACAAAACAGGCAAGGCCGGTTCCGAGCAGCCGGTCGCCATCCCGGGTCCCCTGCAACGGCAGGCGCCGCACCCAGTCGATCTCGTCCAGGCAGCGATCGAGCGTCTCGTGATAGTCGCCGGTGTCGTAGTGGCTCTCCGCCTCGTACGGGACCAGGACGCCGGTGGCATAGGGCAGCTCGTCCGGAGACAGAAGGTTCTTGCGACGGAACGCGACGGGATCGAGGCCCAAATCCGCGGCGACCATGTCGAACAGCCGCTCGCGGAAGAAATTGGCCTCGAAGCGACCTGGGCCGCGATAGGTGCCGACAGGCGTCTTGTTGGTCAGCATCGCCCAGACTTCGACGCCCACATTCGCGATGCGGTAGGGACCCGGCAGGAACTGCGCCGCCTTGGCCGGGACCACGCCACCATTGGTGCGGATATAGGCGCCCATATCGGCCCATACCTCGCCCCGCATGCCCAAGATCGTGCCGTCCCGGCGGCAGGCGATCTCCAGCGTGCATTCGATCTCGCGGGAATGATTTGTGGCCATGAGGTGCTCGCGCCGGTCCTCGACCCATTTCACCGGCCGGCCAATGGCGCGGGCCGCGAATGGGATCAGGAAATCCTCCGGATAGAACTCTCCCCGCACGCCGAAGCCGCCGCCGACGTCGACCTCGTGCAGCTCTACCTCCGCCTCGGTCAAGCCGAGCATGGCGGCGAGATGACGGCGGTTGAAGAACGCAACCTTGGTTGCCCCCCAGACCTTCAGCACGCCGTCCCACTCGGCGAGCAGCCCGCGGGTCTCCAGGGGAGAGGCGGTATGGCGCTGCACGCCGAAATGCTCACGGCGCGTGTACTCGGTAGCCGCGAATGCGCCGTTGGGATCGCCCCGGCTGGCCACATAGTGGGCTGCGGCGTTCGAAGCCGCCGCTTCGAACAGCAGGCACGCCCCGGGCTCAGTGCGGCTGGCGACGGGCGGCAACGGGTCGATGTCCGGCATCAGCGCGTCGGCGCCGTCTTCGGCGAGCGCTGCCGTGTCGGCGAGCACCACCGCGATCGGCTCCCCGACATAGCGCACCCGTCCTGTCGCGATGACCGGCTGCAGGAAGGGTTGGAAGCTTTCCAGCGGTGCCAGGCGGAGCGGGATGGTGGGCACCGCGCCCAAATCATCGGCCGTCAGCACCGCCCGCACGCCGGGCAGCACCAGTGCTGGGGCCTTGTCCAGCCCACGCAGCATGCCATGGGCGACGGGGCTGCGCACGATGACGGCATGCAGCATGTTGTCACGGCGCATGTCGTCCACGAACAACCCAGTGCCGCGCAGCAGCCGCCAATCCTCGACGCGCTCCACGGACTGGCCGACAAGGCTGTTGCTGCCGCTCATGCTCGGGCGCCCGCTTGGTAGGCCGCCCGTGCCTCGAGCACGGCGGCGACGATGCTGATATAGCCAGTGCAGCGGCACAGATTGCCCGACAGCACATCCCGGATACGCGCCTCGTCGGCGTGCGGTTCGGACGAGAGCAGCGCGTGGACCGTCGTCAGGATGCCGGGCGTGCAGAACCCGCATTGCAACGCATGGTGTCGGCGGAATGCGGCCTGCAGCGGCGTGAGCGTGTCCGGTTCGCAGAGACCCTCGACCGTGGTGATCGCCGCACCGCACGCCTGAACCGCGAACATCAAGCAGGAGCGAACCGCATCACCATCGACGATCACCGTGCAAGATCCGCAGACGCCGTGGCCGCAGCCGACATGAGTGCCCGTCAGCTGTAACGAATGCCGCAGGAAATCGGCGAGGGTCGTTCGCGGCTCGGCCTCGCCCGAGACGGTGGTGCCGTTCACGATGCAGCTCACGGCCATCATGCGCGGCACGCCGCGGCAAGGATGGCGCGCTCGACGAGAGTGCCCAAGAGCGCCCGGCGATAATCGGCCCCGGCATGGAGATCGTCGGTTGCATCGCATTCGGCGCACGCGGCGCGCCCGGCCACCGGCGCAGCCTCGGCCGGCAAGCGGCCGTTCATGGCGGCTTCCGCTGCACGAAGCCGCAGGGGCGTGCCTGCGACCGCGATGCCCGCGGCCCGGGCATCCGTCATCCGGCCGGCCTCATCCAGCATGTAGTGCAGTGCCACGCCGGCCAGGGCGAAGTCGCCGCGGCGTCGGGAAAACTCGGCGAACGACCATTTTCGCCCGGCTGGCCAGGGTGAGAATTCGACGGACGTGATCAGTTCGCCCGGCGCAATCGCCGTCACCAGGGGGGCGATGAAGAACTCCTTCGCTGGTATGTGCCGGGTTCCGTGTGGTCCGGTCAGTTCCAGGGTTGCGCCGCACGCGATCGCGACGCCGCCGAGTTCGGACGCCGGATCGGCATGGGCGAGGCTGCCGCCGATGGTGCCCCGGTTGCGGATCTGGGCATGGGCGACGTGCGTGACGGCCTCACGCAGCAAGGGATGAGCCATGGCCAGCCGCGGATCGGCCTCGATATCGCGCCACCGAGTCAAGGCGCCGAGCCGCACGCCGCGATCGCCGACCTCGATGCCGCGCAGTTCGACGAGATGCCCGATGTCCACCAGCATGGAGGGCACCGCGAGCCGGAACGCCATCATCGGCACAAGGCTCTGGCCGCCGGCGATCACGCGGGCATCGTCGTTCGCGGCCAGGGCGGCTAGCGCGTCCGCGACGGAGGTGGGCCGCACATACCGGAAGAACGCGGGTTTCAAATCGGCTGCTTTCCCATTCTGGTGTATGCTAAACTCGAGGAATGAGAATGCAAGAAGTTTCCCTCTCCTCCGCAACGCACCCCGCTGGCGCCGATAGTGGCGGGGCGAAGCGTGCCATCCGCGTGATGCTCGTCTTTGCAACAGCAGAGGCTCCGCTCAGCGCCGAGGATGTGTCCGCACGGTCGGGTGTGCCGCTCTCCTCCGTCTATCGCTACCTGGGCCTGCTGCGGGACGCCGGGTTGGTGGAGGAGGATGGACAGAGCCGGTTCAACGCCGGCGCGATGGCGATCGGTCTTGCCCGAGCCGCGCGGGCGGCGGTGAACCTGGTCGACGTGGCCCGACCGCATCTGCAGGCCCTCACCGCGCAGACTGGCGAGACCTGCATCCTTTTGAAGCGATCGGCCGGGAGCGCCGTCTGCATCGACCGGGTGGAGAGCCCGCAGCAAATCCGCTTCACCTTCGAAATCGGCACGATCCAGCCGCTTCACCGTGGTGCCGGCCCGCGCATCCTGGACGCCTATGACCCGGCTGAGGGCGAGGTCACGCAGGCGTGGCAGCGGAAGCGCGCCACCATCCACAAGCGCGGCTGGTCTGAGAGTGAAGCGGAGATCACGCCCCACGTTTGGGCGGTGGCAGCACCGGTGTTCACCGGCGCCAAGGTCGTGGCCGCGCTCTCCCTGGTTACGCCGTCGTTCCGGATCGGCGCGGGGCAGCGGCCGGGTCTGCGGGAGGCGGTGATCCAGGCTGCCGCGCGGCTTTCGGCAGAACTGGGACGGAAATCCCCTTGAGCGCGGAAGTGCCGCGCCTGACCTCTGGGCTTGATGATCGCCCCCCACCGCTTCGCACGGCACTGTTGGGCCTGCAGCACGTGATCGTCATGTTCACCGAGACCGTGGGCTCGCCGCTGGTCGTCGCCCGCAGGGCGTGGTTCAGAATCTGCCATTTCTCGGTTACACAGGCGTGCGAAGACCGCCGGCCTGTGAGGGCCAGTTTCGATCGGCAGGGTGTCCTGTGCGGGAGGCGGCCGGCCTCGCCGGGTCAAGCTCGCTGGGGCTGAAGCGGTCCCAGGCTCAGCAGGGTCAGCCAGTGCGGATGGCCGTGGCCTGTCATCAACTCCCGCGGGCTCTTGCCCTGGCGCTCGGCATGTTGGCCGCGCATGAAGCGGCGGTGGTTCAGGAAGAACCGCAGCAAGTCCAGGTACGAGCCGCCGAGGTGACGGCGCAGGGTGAAGTAGGTGCGCAGCCGCGAGTTGAGGTTCTCCGCCAGCGAGCTGCTGCGCGGCGTATCCGCCATAGCCCGGCTCACGGCGTCGAGGAGCGTGTGGAACTTGCACCTCATCTTCGCGCGAAGCCGGTTCCATTCCTGCCAGTATGCGGGCGAGGTGCTGGGCAAGCAGTGCAGCACGCAGGCTTCCCGCACCAGGGGCTCGGGGACGGCGTGGGCGCGCACGATCGCGGCCAGCTTGTCGTCGAGCACGCCGACGAAGGCGAGCAGGTCGTTGCGTTGGTTCTGCAGGGCGACGCGCACCGGGCGGATGCGTCGTGTGTCCCTGGGCTCGCGGGCCGCTAGCTCCTCGACGACGAAGTCGAACAACTCTCGCCGTGTCGCCAGGGCCGGGCCGGCCAGGGCCAGAACATCGTGGCGCAGCCAGTGCATGAGCGTTCGGACATCGCGGGCGAGGCATGACGCCCGAGCCTCCGTATGACGGGCCAGCTCCAGCTGGACGACAAGCTCGTGGTCTGGATCCCGCTGGCCGGTGCGGCCGATCCTGGCCTGCAGCGCCTTGCGCCGCGACGTGGCGCCCTGGGCGAGGCGCGCCAGCGTGTTGGCGAGGCCCTCGCACTGGCGCTGGATGTGGAACACGTCGCCGTGGCACGGCGTGTCGCCCCAGGCGGCCCTCTGCCCGGCGCGCAAGC
>JAABUT010004547.1_pt1 | contig 10936 bp, 13 predicted proteins | sample 5559281 | NCBI WGS metagenome assembly JAABUT01 (sample SAMN10711880, study PRJNA513359) | rock metagenome | isolation source: Antarctica rocks | place: Antarctica: Victoria Land, Ricker Hills nord | collected 2016-01-04 | reverse complement strand
CTGCAGGTTCGGTGCGCCGTCTATAATGGCACGCTCGGTTCCGGCTTCGGGCAGAAGTTCTACCCAGCTAACGATCCATGCCCGCCAATGGCGATCGCCGCCTGACCCCCAATCTTGAGACGGTCCCCTCCGAAAGCCAACAAGCTACTCAAATTGCTGCCTGTTTGCGGCACCGAAGGCTGCTTGCCCTATGGCATGCGGACTTGGTACCAAAGAGCCAAAATTGCGAAGCACATTCAGTGGTTTACTCAATAATCCTGAGCACTGCCTGCACCGAGGCTGCGGATGAGCCAATCTTCCACGCCGATCTACAAGCAGGTTTCGGGCGCGACCAGGAAGGCGATCACGTGGGCAGTGTCTACGCGCCGTGCTCAAGGGCCTTGAGCACGGCCCACGCACAAATGGTCAGACATCGCGCGGCGTGGAACGTCTGCAGGGCACGATTGACGCTCTGCACCTGTGCCGATGCGGGGCGGCAACGGCAGCGCACAGGGTGGCGATGAGTGCGGCGGACGAAACGGGCCTCATGACCGCGCTACCGCGACCGCGAGCGTGTCGATGTATTGGCGGAAGCGCTGGATGCGGCCGCCACGGATTTCCCAAAGGTGGGCATAGGCGGCGTCGACCGGCTTGCCCGAGACGCTGTGGACGCCCGTGAAGCGACCGAGCGACACCACCGCGTCGCCCTCGGCGACGAATTTTTCCGCAACCAGTGCGAAGGTGCTCCATTCCGCCATCAGCGGCTTGAGAGTCCCTCGGCGACCTTTTGCGGCCCGACGCCGTCGACCTTGTAGTGCCACATCGTGTTCCACTCGATGTCCGGCGCCATCAAGCCAAGCGCGCCAGGGGCGTCCCCGGCGGAGAGCTTGGTGTAGAAGTCTCGGACGAGTTCAGTCGGGGTGGTCATGAAGGAGAACCTTTCGGAAGGGGAGCGAGCGATCGGCCGACCGCTCGGCGACTTTTGAGGAGGAGTCTCATGAAGGCGAAGTCGAACGCCGCGCGGGACACGGTCGCCGGCCCGACGGTTGGGAAAGGATCGGCGGCGCGCCCAGGTTCGGGCGGGCCGCCGATGTGTTCGCGTGAGCTCAGCTCCCGGCGAACTCGGCCCTGATCTCGCTAGCGACCGTAGCGACGTTCTCGTCGAGAACGAAGTGACCGGAATCGAGCCAGACAAGCTTCGCCTTGGGCAGGTCCTTCAGGTAGGCCTGCGCGCCCGCTTCAATAAAGAACGGGTCGTGCTTGCCCCACACGATCAGCGTCTTGGGCTGGTGCTGACGGAAGGCCGCCTGCCAGCTGTCGTAGGCCGCGACGTTGGTCTTGTAGTTCTCGAGCAGGTTGAGCTGGTAGGCGTCGGTGCCGGGGCGATCGAGCAGCGCCTGGTCATACATCCAGTTGTCCGGGCTGATCGCCTCCGGGTTCTTCGCGCCGACGGTGTATTGGAACTGCGTCGTTCCGGCCTGCAGGAGGCTGCGCGCGCCCGCCTCCGACTTGGCGTCGCGCTTCTCCCATAGGGGCAGGAAAACCTGCTTTGGCGGATCGCCGACGCCTTCCATGTAGGCATTAGTGTTCTGGATCACGAAGCCCTTCACTGCGTCAGGCCGCTGCGTGAAGATGCGGAAGCCCACCGGGCCGCCGTAGTCCTGCATGTAGAGGACGTAGGACTTCAGCCCCAGCTGGTCGATGAGGCCGGCGACGTGGGTGGTGAGATTGTCGAACGTGTAGTCGAATTCGGTCGCGGAGGGCGCGTCCGATTGGCCGAAGCCGATGTAGTCAGGCGCGATGACATGGAAGCCGTCGGCGAGCTGCGGGATCAGGTCGCGGAACATGAAGCTCGATGATGGGAAGCCGTGCAGCAGGATGATCGTGGGCCGCGAGCGGTCGCCCGCCTCGCGGTAGAAGAGCCTGCGGCCGTTCACGGTGGCAAAATGATAGGTGGTGGGGCGGGAGGTCTGGGTCACAGTGATGGTCCTCGGTTAGGCCGCTTGCACGGCGGTGGATTCGGCGATGAAGCGTCTCGCTGCGGCCAAGACGACGAGCGAGGTGGCAAGGAAGCGATTGGGCGAACGGGGCATTCAGGAATTCCTCAGCAGGGGACGCCCAGGTGCCATGTCGGACGGGCGAAGTGCTGAAGGGCATCTTTGACTGCGGGCGCGCCCTCCACCCCGACTGCGCTGGCGAGCGCGATGTCGGCCAGCGTCTCCGCCAGGAGCATCCGGTTTCGCATGGTGGAACGCTCGGCCGCTCACGTGATCAAGCCACGCGGCGCGTGCCAAGAGGCCATCGACGGCGATTATCAGCGTCCGCGAAGCCTCAGGCGCAGCAGCAGCCGCGGCGGCCAGAATATGTGGGACTGAAAGGCTCCTCGTCGGCGGTGGTAGGCATGATTGCCAGTGGCCGCGAAGTGGGACCTTTCGCACGGGCGAGGTAGCCGCTAAATTTGGTTGCCTTGCTTCCGCCTTATGGAAGGGTTGCCGTGGACCGGTTCGACGCGATCCGCACGCTCATCGCCGCCGTCGACGGTGGCAGCCTGTCCGCAGCCTCGCGTGCGCTCGGCATGCCGCTGCCGACCGTCAGCCGGAAGGTGTCGGAGCTGGAGGCGCACCTGGGCACGCAGATGGTCGTGCGCACCAGCCGCAAGCTGCTGTTGACCGATGCCGGCCAAGCCTTCGTCCAGGCGAGCCGCCGCATCTTGAACGATTTGGAAGAAGCCGAGCGCGCCGCGTCCGGCGAGTACCGGACGCCGCGCGGCGAACTGCTGATCACCGCGCCGATCATGTTCGGCAAGCTGCACATCCTGCCGGTCGTGCTGGAGTTCCTGCGGGCCTACCCCGATGTGAACGTCCGGCTCGTTCTGGCGGACACCGTCGTGGACCTGATCGACAACCATGTTGATGTCGCCGCGCGCCTGGGGCGTCTTCCGGACAGCGGCCTGGTCGCGTTGCGCGTCGGCGAGGTGCGGTGGATCACCTGCGCCAGCCCAGACTACCTCGCGAGGCGCGGAACGCCGGAGACGCCCGCCGATCTCGTCGCCCACGACTGCCTCGCCTTCGAGGGACTTCAGACATCGCGCAGTTGGTCGTTCGGTTCGGGCCGCGACAATGGACCGATCGCGATCCGCCCACGCCTTGCGGTCAACACCGCCGATGCGCTGATCGAGGCTGCGGGAGCCGGCCTGGGCGTGGCGCGCATGATGTCCTACCAGGGGCCGCCGCGGCAGTCCGTGAGGGTCGGCTGGCGAGCCTGCTGCACGCCTACGAGCCGGAGGCGATCCCGGTGCACCTGGTCCACACCGGTCCACCTCTGCTTCCGCTCAAGCTCAGGGCGTTCCTCGACTTCGCCGGCCCGCGCGTCAGGGGAGCGCTGGCAAGCCTGCCGGCATGACCTGCATATCTCGGTTCACGGCAGTCTGGAATGGGTCCGAGCTTGCTCGCGGCGAGGATGTCATCGAGGTCGAGGGCCGCCTCTACTTCCGCGCCGAGGACGTGCGCCAAGAACATCTGAGGTCGGCCCCCGATCGCAGCGTCTGCGAGTGGAAGGGCGGCGAGGCCGAGTTTTTCGACATCGTCGTCAGCGGCGGGATCAACCGGGCGGCGGCTTGGCGCTACCCCCAACTCGGAGAGAACGCCCGCCCCCTGCTCGGTCGGATGGCGTTTTGGAAGAACGTTTCGGTGAGTTGGACTGGTCCTGGAGCCGCTCCGCCCCTCCCGGTTCTCAAGGCGCAGACACCCAACGTCGCCAGGGCCTTGGGGGCGACCGATGTTCTTTGGCGTCCGTCGCTCCCGGCGCTGACGCAGGAGCCCTTTGCGGACGGGTTCTCCGGCTACCTTATTCCCTCGCTCCGCGTGCTGGTCGATGTCTTGGCCACACCACCAGAAGACTGGCGTCTGGCACGCATGGCGGAGGCGCGCATCCGCGGCGAAGCGGTCACCGCCTGGAATCTCGCACATCCCGAGGCCCAATACGGCTTCATCGCAGTGTGGGGCTCAGCGACGCCGAGCCCCGGGGTGATAGAGCGGGTCCGAAACGGTGCGGTGCTGCTTGATCTGGTCCCGCAGCAGGAGCTGTGAATGACACCCTTGGCGACGAGGTCGTGGCCACCGCGACCCTGGACAGGCTTCTGCATCACAGCCATGTGCTGACCATCCGCGGCGACAGCTACCGGCTGCGCGAGAAGCGCCGCTCGGGGCTGCTCAAGGCGACACCCGCACCGGCACTGGCCGGGGCATCACAGTAGCAGGGGTGGATGGATCCTCAGTGTCGCCCCCGGATGGGTTCCTGGGTCCTTCCGCATTCTCGGTGCAGGCCTCGTCCGCAACCTGCCTGCAAGAAGCTGACAGGGTTGAGAATGCCGAGACTTCGTTCTCCCAACGCGTGCACCTCGGCGGCGGGAGCACTTGGACCAGAAAGCGGCCGCTTGCTCAGCGGCTTACGGTGCTCGCAGACCTGCTGCCTGCACCGAGAATGCGGAAGGACCGGTTCCTGATGTCGCTTGACACGGCTTTGATCCGGAATACCCCGCCTCGTTTGCGGATCAAGGCTCCGCTCAGAGATTAGAGTGTTGGCTGGAACTCCCGGCCGCTTCGGCGAGCCAGTCACGCAGCCAGAGATGGCCAGCGTCAGCCCTGGCGCGTGCGTGGAAGATAGCTGATAGAATGTACTCCGGCAGCACCAATGGCGGTTCGGTGACGTACAATTCGGTCGTAAACCGCTGTAAAAGCCGCCGCGGCAGAGTGCAGGCTAGATCGGTTTGTGCCAGCAAGGTCGGCACGACCGCATAGCTTTGGACGGACACCGCGACACGCCGCTGGCGCCCGGCTTCGGCTAGGGCACGGTCCACTGGGCCATCGAAACCCCGCCCCGTGGCCGATACGATGATATGATCCAGGGCGCAAAACCCGTCCAGATCAAGCGGGACTTCTCCCCGCGGATGTCCCCGGCGCACCGCGGTGGCGAACGTCTCCCGCAGCAATGGCCGGCGTATGAGCGCGCTGGCGACGTTGCGGTCGGACCCGAGAAGCAAATCCAGGCTCCCAGCCTCCAACCGGGCCTCCGCGTCCGGCCCGGGCTGGACGATGGCAAGCCGCAGCCCGGTGCCGGCCGATTGGACCGCACGTGCAAGGCCGCCGCCCAGCATGATGGCGGCGTTGTCGTTCATGGCAACGGTGAACAGCCGACGGCTGTGCGCCGGGTCGAACGCTGCCGGCGGAGTCAGCACGTCCCGCAAGCTGCCTAACGCACCTGCCAATGGCAGCGCCAATTCGGCGCCGCGGGCTGTCTTGACCATGCCGCGTCCGTTGGCTGCCGGCATAAGCAGCGGATCGCCCAGGTCCCGTCGCAGCCGGGCCAGTTGGGCGGACAAAGCGGGCTGGCTGATGCCGAGCCGCTCCGCAGCGCGCGTCACGTTGCACTCGTCCAGGAGGGCATGAAGTGCTGGCAGAAGGGACAGGTCTGTCGGCAAGCGGTCCATGGCAGGTCGGGAATGCCTCCGGGCGATGCAGCCTGAGTTATACCAAACCTGATGAGCTATCCAGTTGGCTTATGCCTCGTAGTGCGCAGGATTGTTTCTCACGGCGCCGTCTCTCGTCCATGTCAGGGGTGCGGCCTTGAACCACTTGTTGCGCGCAAACCGCCAGGAGCCATCAGATGCCGATCGCCGTGCCCCAGCACACTGCTACGCTTCACCGGGTCGGCGACACGTCCGTCACCAAGGTCGTCGAGCAGTGCGGCCCCGGCTTCGCCCCCGACTTCCTGTTCCCGGATTGGGACGCAGCCGTTCTGCAGGAGCACCGGGGCCTGATGGTCCCGGACTGCTTCAGCGAGGCCGAGGGCAAGTTCATCGCCAGCATTCACTCCTGGCTGGTCCGCACGCGGCACCACACCATCCTGATCGACACCTGCGCCGGCAACGGCAAGCACCGCCCGGCGACGCCGCGCTTCCACATGCTCGACACACCCTATCTGGCCCGGCTCGCGGCGGCGGGCGTATCGCCGGAGCAGGTGGACTTCGTGCTCTGCACCCACCTGCACGCCGACCACAGCGGCTGGAACACGCGGCTGCTGGACGGGCGCTGGGTGCCCACGTTCCCCAACGCCCGCTACGTGTTCTCCAAGGCTGAGCAGGACCACTGGTCCGGCCCGGCGGGCAAGGAAGGGTTCAACGCCGGGGTATACGAAGACAGCGTGCTGCCGGTCGTGGAGTCCGGGCAGGCGCTGGTGTTCGACGGCGCGGGCGCGGTGGGTGACGGTTTGCTGTTCGAGCCGACACCGGGCCACAGCCCCGGCCATGTCGCGGTGCGCCTGCAAGACGGCGGAAGGGAGGCGCTGTTCAGCGGCGACGTGATGCACCAACCCCTGCAAATCTTCCGCCCCGATTGGAACAGCCGGTTCTGCATCGATGTCAGCCAGGCCAGGGTTTCCCGCCGTTGGCTTCTGGACACGGCGGCCGAGCGGCGGGCCACCATCTTCACCGCCCACTTCGGGTCCAGTTCGGCCGGGCACGTCAGCCGTCACGGCGACGCCCACGGCTGGCAGTTCGCCTGATCCACGGAGCATCGCGATGACCACTGCTAGGCCTTCCATAGTCCGCGAGGATTTGATGATCCCGTGCGGCACGCCGGGCATCGAGCTTTTCGTCCGCAACAAGCGCCGGGCTGACCTGTCCACGTTCTCGTTCGGGCGGACCGTGCTGTTCGTGCACGGGTCCAGCTACCCAGCGGAGACCGCCTTCGACCTGACGCTCGGCCAGGGACCGGACGGCGTATCCTGGATGGACCATGCCGCTGCCCGAGGCTTCGACGCCTACCTGGTGGATGTCCGGGGCTACGGTGCCTCCACCCGCCCGCCAGAGATGGACCAGCCCGCCGCCGACAACCTGCCGGTCGTGCGGACGGAAACGGCAGTGCGGGACATCGCCGCTGCGGTCCGCTTCATCCTGGAGCGCCGCGGGCTGGAGCGGCTATGCCTGGTCGGCTGGTCCTGGGGCACCACGCTCGTGGGGGCCTACACCGCGACCAACGGCGGCACGGTCCATAAGCTAGCGTTGCTCGCGCCGCAGTGGCTCCGCACGACGCCGAGCGCATCCGACATGGGTGGGCCGCTCGGCGCTTACCGGGCCATCCCCAGGGCCAGCGCGCGCGAGCGCTGGCTGCGCGGCGTGCCGGAGGACAAGCAGGCCGCTCTGCTGCCGCCGGGCTGGTTCGAGGCGTGGCAGGAGGCGACCTGGGCCACCGACTTCTGGGGCGCCCAACAGAACCCGCCGGTTCTGCGCGCACCGAACGGCACGGTGCAGGACAGCCGCGAGTTCTGGGCTGTGGGCAAGCCGGTCTATGACCCCGGGCAAATCGAGGTTCCCACGTTGATCGTGCATGCCGAGTGGGACCAAGACCTGCCGCTCGACATGGCCCGGACCTATTTCGGCCTGCTGGTGAATGCGCCCTACCGGCGTTGGGTCGAGATTGGAGAGGGCACGCACAGCCTGCTGCTGGAGAAGAACCGGATGCAGGTGCTGGGCGCCGTGCACGGCTTCCTTGAAGAAGACTTCACGCCCGCAGCCTGACCTGGAGAAACATCGCATGACATTGCCAAGACGCAGCCTCCTGGCCGCTGCCAGCCTCGCGGCCACTTCCACCGTTTGGGCACAGGGCACGTCTCCGGTCCGCATCGGGGTGCTGACCGACATGTCCGGGCCGTTCTCGGCCAACACCGGCACCATGTCCGTTCTCGCCACCCGCCTGGCCGTCGAGGACTTCGGCGGCAGCGTGCTGGGCCGCCCGGTCGAGGTCATCAGTGCCGACCACCAGAACCGGCCCGACGTGGGCGCCGGCATCGCCCGCCAGTGGTTCGACCGGGAGCGGGTGGACGTGGTGGCCGATCTGGTCAACAGCTCCGTCGCGCTCGCGGTGATGGACGTGGCGCAGCAGCGCGGGAAGGTGGCGCTGGTCGCCGGGTCAGGCTCGACCGCGATCACCAACGAGGGCTGCACGGACACTGCTGTCCAGCTTGCCTACAACTCCTATGCGACCGCGAGCGCCGCGGCCAAGCCGCTCATCGCTGCCGGCAAGGCGCGCTGGTTCTTCCTCACCGCCGACTACGCCTTCGGGCAGACGACCGAGCGGGATGCGACAGCGGTTATCAAGGCGGCGGGCGGGACTGTGCTCGGCAGCGTGCGCCACCCGCCGAACACGACGGACTTCTCCAGCTATTTGCTGCAAGCCCAGGCATCGGGCGCGGACGTGCTGGCTCTGGCCAGCGCCGGAGCAGACTCGGTCAACGCGGCAAAGCAGGCGGCGGAGTTTGGCCTGACCCAGAAAATGGCGCTGGTCAGCCTTGGCCTGGTCATCACGGACGTGAACGGCATCGGTTTGGACGTGGCCCAAGGCATGTACCTCAGTGAAGGCTTCTACTGGGACCGTGACGCGGCGTCGCGCGCCTTCGCCGCACGCTTCACAAGGCCGCTCGGGAAGGTGCCGAACATGGTGCAGGCCGGGCTGTACTCCGGCGTGACGCACTGGCTGAAAGCGGTAGCGGCAGCAGGCGGCACCGGCATTGAGGGCGTGATGGCGGCCATGCGGGGAAACCCGGTGGAGGACGCCCTGACCCACGGCGGCACGGTGCGTCCCAACGGGCTGATGGTCCACGACATGCTGTTACTGCAGGCCAAGACGCCAAGTGAGTCCAAGGCGCCCTGGGACTTGCTCAAGGTGGTGAAGGTGGTGCCGGGCGCCGAGGCGTTCCCGCCGTTGGGCGCCAGCCGCTGCGCGCGGCTGGCAGTGAAGTAAGCCCTGTGACCACGAAGCTGTGCAGATTAGCCATCTGACGCCATAGCACGTTGATCGGCAGCCAGAGCCAGGGGTGTCCGTCAAACCAACCGACACTGGTGGCGAATTCAGGGTTGGCCATTTGTTTATGGGCGTCAGCGATCGGCGGGCTTGCTTCTGCGACCGTTCTTCGCCCCTTGGCGGCCACCAGGATGCCTAGCGGCAGCGGAGCCGCTGAATTCGCCACCAGATTAACCGCGCGCGGGGCGCGCACCATCATGGCGAGGAAATGGGGGGCTGCATTGTCGGCCGGCAGGTGACGTTCCATCTCCGCCTTCGGTGGCCGCATGGAGGCCGATTGACACTAGGAGACTCAATCCTGTCCACCAGATCGGTCCGCGCTGTTTTCAGGCACCATCCTTTGTCGCCGCCGGCTTCGGCGAGCACGAGTAGCAGTATCTGACCTTGCCTGCAGCGCAGCGGCCGCCACCCCGTCCACTCATGACAGGTGTTGGCCATGGATGTTTTCCTCGAACGCTGCGCCGGCCTGGACGTCCACCAGGCCAGCGTCGTTTGCTGCGTCCTGATCGGCGCGCCAGGGCGCAAGCCGCAGAAGCTGCTGCGCAGCTTCGGCACGACCACGCGCGATCTGGAGACCTTGCGTGCGTGGCTCGCCGAGCACGGCGTCACCCACGTCGGCATGGAGAGCACCGGCGTCTACTGGAAGCCGGTGTATGCCGTGCTGGAGGGGCACGTCGACCTGACCGTGGGCAACGCCCACCACATCAAGAACGTGCCCGGCCGCAAGACCGACGTGAAGGACGCCGAGTGGATCGCGCAGCTGGTCCGCCACGGCCTAGTGGCCAAGAGCTTCGTGCCGCCTCCTGCGATCCGCGACCTGCGCGAGATGGTGCGCCACCGCCGCACGCTGATCGAGACGCGGACGGCGACGCGCAACCGGGTGCTGAAGCTGCTTGAGGGGGCCAACATCAAGCTCTCGGGCGTAGCCAGCGACGTGTTCGGCGTCTCTGGCATGGCCATGCTGGAGGCGCTCGCCGCGGGCACGACCGACGCCGCCGAGATGGCCGCCCTCGCGCGCGGGCGGATGCGGCGCAAGCACGCGGCACTCGAAGCCGCGCTGGAGGGACGCATGCGCGAGCACCAGTGCTTTCTGCTCGGCATGCACCTGCGCAACCTGAAGGCGATTGATCAGGACCTGGACGCGATCGACGCCCGCATCGGGACCCAGCTCGAGCCGTATCAGGCGCAGCACCGGCTGCTGACGCAGATCCCCGGCGTGGACTGGGTGACGGCGGCCTCGATCATCGCCGAGATCGGCACCGACATGGACGTGTTCGCCAGCGCACGCCGACTGGCGGCCTGGGCCGGGGTCGCCCCGGGCAACTACGAGAGCGCGGGCAAGCCGAAGGGCGCAGGCACCCGCAGGGGCAACGTGTTCCTCAAGTCCGCGCTGTTCGCCGCCGCCTCGGCCGCGGTGCGGACCAAGGGCAGCTACTACCGAGACAAGTACAACCGCCTGCGTGCCCGTCGCGGCCCGGTGAGGGCGATCATGGCCGTCGCGCACAAGCTGCTCATCGCCGCGTTCCACATGCTGAGCACGGGCGAGGCGTTCCGCGACCTCGGCGAGGGCTACCTCGACCAAGTCGCCCGCAAGCGCTCGACGACCAAGCTGGTCCAACGCCTGAGCAACCTCGGATACGATGTCATGCTCGTCCCGAAGGCGGCGTAGACCGCCGACCTGTTCCTCCAGGGCTATTTCCGTAGCAGTGTCCGAACTCCAAGCGGGCACTCATCTATGATGGCCCGCTCCCGACCTCTACCCTGACGGTCATAGACCAGTCAAACGCGCCCGAAAGCAGACATTGAACAGGTGCTTCGCCGATAGCTATGCGCCCGTTCCCGTCACTCAACCTAAGATCAACTATACCTCGACTCTTTGAAAATCCGGCCCCGCCCCCTTGCCAAGCGGGTCCGAGTTGGACTCTACCGGACCCATGATCCGACCTGGGTTCCTGGACAGCGCTTCGCGGCGAGACCTGATCGAACTGGCTCGGGACGGGTCGGCCGCGCATCGTCTGGCGCGGCGCGCGAACGCGCTGGTGCTGCTGGACCAGGGTATGAGTTGCGAGGCGATCGCGAGGGTGTTGTTGCTCGACGAC
>JAABUT010004544.1_pt1 | contig 10939 bp, 9 predicted proteins | sample 5559281 | NCBI WGS metagenome assembly JAABUT01 (sample SAMN10711880, study PRJNA513359) | rock metagenome | isolation source: Antarctica rocks | place: Antarctica: Victoria Land, Ricker Hills nord | collected 2016-01-04 | reverse complement strand
AGTTCTTTATTCTCTGAGAACTTTCGTTCATATAAACAGAAAGCTTTTGAATCTAATTAAACATTACTATAATGTCATGAATAAGAGTGTACTCTGTATTTTTAATCGCGATTGCAAAATCGATTGCAAAATCGATTGCAAAATCGATTGCAAAATCGATTGCAAAATCGATTGCGAAAATAATAGCAGAGCAAACTAACATAATAAATAAAAATTATTAATTATCTTGAACAATGTTCAAAATAAACTTTCTTGTATAAATATGCTTTGAAGACTAATCTTGAATATTCAATACTTTTTCTCATTCTCATTCTCAGAATTTAACATCAGCGATCTAAGTAACTGTTTAACAGCTAACTGAATTACATGTGCTAAACATGATAAATGTGAAGTAGCTGAGAATGTTTGCAAAGTCTCGTTTAATGCAGTCATCATGATGTCGTTATTGCTGACGTTGTCTGTGATTACAGTCATAACTCAATCTTGAATATCAAGTTCTTGCAATATTCATTCAGTAATACTGCTTAGATTGCTCTTGATATGCTTATCTTCAATTTGTTCAAAGCTCAACAAGACTTTTCAATACTTTCAAAACTCAATGTAGTAAAATTTCATGATGACTAAAAAAGATAATCTATTAAAACTACTTCATTCATTTAGATTAATGAAGATTTTAAAATTCGTTAATAAATTCTTGAGTATGTTGACTTGAACAACAGTTGCTCAATTCTTGAAAGAGATTGTAAGTTTGATTCTGTGCAACAAAGTAATGCTTGATCATGTCATTTCAAATGCTCATTGAAATTGAACATTGTCAATAGCGACATGAAAGATGTTCAAAATGACGAAAGTTTTTTAAAGTTGTAATGCAAAGACTTCTGAAGTATATTCTTGATGAAAAACATAATGCTGTGATTTGTTAATCTTTTGCAATCTTTTTTGCAATCTGTTTTGCAATCTATTTTGCAATCTGCAGTTAAAAAGCAACTTATCAAAGCTTTAACTCTAACAAAGTTATGAATGTCTTGAACTTTCGTGATCTTAGTTGCTAAGTTTGTGCATCTATCACAATCTTTGCTATTCAGATGATGTTTCATGATGCTGTTATCAATGCTTCTATTGTTAAAATGCTCATAAACATGCAAATACAAATGATAAATGAGTTTGAGTTTTTCGCTTTTGACTAAAGCTGTCTGATAGAAGTTATTTCATATCTCATCTGTTCATGTTTGTGAGATTCACTTTGAATGATGATAGTCTGATACTTTTCATTCTACTTGCATTGCATATTGAGTTTGCTTTCATCAATTCAGAAATATATGTTGATATTCTTGCTTATGATTGTATAATATATATAATTCATCATGTAATGACTGCAGTTCAATGAGCACGACAGAAGTAACATTAGAAGAAGAAGATTAAGTATTATCATGCTCACTGTTAAAGATCGATCTAGAGCGAGTCATAGAGATGTCATTTAACTAATAGATAAATGCTAAGAAAGAAAAGTATCTACAGAAAAGAACTCGATTCTTATATGTGTGTTTCTCAGCTCTGTGCTAGACTCGATTGAGTTGACGTCTTACACATATGATGCAGAGTTTTAATGATATCATCTCTAGATCAGATTCTCGCTAGACTCGATTAGAATGAAATCAGGCGAAGAATAGATAAAGAATAGACGAAGACTAGAATCATAACAACTGTTATCAAGATTCTCTGAAGATATATTTATAAAACTGAATAAACTGTTTATACTTGCTTGCAATCTCAATGTTCTGTTTCAAGAAGATGACATGATAAGTAAGTTAAATGAAAAAGAGACTGCAAAAAAATTGCAAAAAAAATTGCTAAAAGAGTTGCAAAAAGAATTAAAAACAAGTTTGATCTTTCAAGCATCATTAAGCTTAGAGTTTGAAAATCAATGCAAATTGTGCATCACTGTTGACTTGTGACTGATTGATTCTTATCTTTTAAATTAACTGTTAATTATTTTAAAAACTAGCACATTTTAATAAATTTCAAACATCATGATTGACTAAGAAGCTTATTACAAATACAAGAAAATAATTATACAGAAATGAACTGAAGTACAAAATAATCGTTGCACAAAATTATGCAAAAAGAATGTTTAATTCTTCTGTTCACTTCTGTTATTTAATTACTACATGAGAGTATGATGTGATGCTGCATGCAATAAATGATTTTATCTATCAGCTTGTGACTGCAAAACTAGCTAGATCATTGATTTAGAAACGCTTGATTTCTAAGATATGAGCATTAAAAGAATCAAAAAGATTACTTGACTTCTTAATTTTGAATATTACTTTTCAGATTTCACATGTCAATTTGTGTGAAATATTTGATGTTCATTCATACTTGTTGTAATCAAAATTTGTTGATCAATTCTCAGTCTGATCTGATAGCATAATTCACTTGCATGACTTGTTCTTAATCGTTTTTCTTCTCGATCATACTACACATCATAGAGTTTTCTCAAATGTGATGAATAATTCTCAAAAGCACTTTGATGTCAATTTGCAATCTCAAAAGATATGATAATTTTTGAAAAAGACTCAACAATATTAATCGCTTTCTGCTTTTTTATATATCACAATGTTAGTATAAATATTGAAATACAAGTCGCGAAATTAATTGCAAAATTGATTGCAAAATTGATTGCAACATCAAAAGCAAAATCAAAAGCAAAATTCAAATAGTAAAAGAAATAATAATCATGTTGTAAACAAAATTACAAAAAGAACTGTCAAAAACTTACACAATAAGATGACACATTACGTCTTTTCAGAAATTCTGAAACTGTCAAAAAATCTTCATTGTCAATGCTTTTCTGATGACATTCAAGTCATTCATCATCTCTTCATTTATCATCATCTTGAAATTTTCTCTCAGAAGCAAGTCATTCATCTGATATTGTTCTTTCATTTGAAAATCATTAATGTCAGAGAGTTTCTTTCATTGAGAATTCTTTACATTTGTATTGAAACAAGCGCTTAGTACTGAAGAATCTTGATTGAGACTTGTGACATCGAGATGCATTCTTACATGATTCATCGTATTTTCTTTTGCAATTCTATGAATTTATTAATATTTGATTGCAAAAAGAATTGCAAAAAATATCGTTGATTTCATTTGCTATTTACATGTGCAGTCAACAAGAACTCATGATCATCATTTGATGTTTGTAGATAAACATTCGATTTTTTGAATTGTTTAATTCAGTAGAAATGAATGTTTCTATTTCTGTTCTTGACATCTTTTATTTCTTTTTCATCATTCATCATTTTTTCAACTCAACTTTTAGTCTTTTTTGAATGAAAATTATCAAAATAATTATCATTTATCTTGCGCTTGTTAATTAATGTCATTGCAATGATGATATAGAATAGTAGTGAAAGTGTAAATGTAATATTTTAGTAATCTAAATAATGATTATGAGTTAAAATAGTGAAGTTCAATTGCAATAATGAGATATGAACTTTAAACTTCAATATCTTGATTTAAGATTTTAAGATTTAGATCATCAACATTAATTTAGTTGTATAATCATCAACTTTTTTTCTTTTTTGTAACAATCATCTTCAAACAACAACATACTGCAATCATGATTGCAACAGCTCAGTAAGTTATGTATCAGCTTCACGAGTTTATAGAAGATCGCAAAACTGATTGCAATACAGAAACAATGAACTTAACGTCAATAACAAAACGTTACTCAGCACTTTTGATCATGCAACTGACAAGATTTTGAACTCAATTTTAAATTCAAATGAACTCTTCAACTTGCATGAATTTATATACATGTTTCATTTCTTATTACTCTTGAATTGATTGCAAAACTGATTGCAAAGTAGAAATAATATTGCAGCGAATTCTAAATTTAAGCTTACAAGATCAAATTTCAATCATGAGTTAAACAATAGATCGCAATTATCAAGCAGTTCAGAATCATCATTGTCAAGCGCATCATCATCATCTTCATCATCATCATTCTCATCATCATTCAGTAAAAAATCTCATAACAAGCAATTTGTTGAAAAGATGCTTCGAAAACAGTCAATAATGAAGTTGAGAATTGATGATAGAAAAATGAAATTTATCAAAGTAAGTTTGTGTTACAAATGTGTCAGAGTTAATTAGAACTAGTCAATGATTTAGTCGAGATCTGACTCAGATCTGACTCAGACTTGACTCAGATCTGACTCAGACTTGACTCAGATATGACTCAGCATCTTTTTTCTTTTCTAGCATCTTTTAATCAGCTTCTATTGTCTTCTAGACAAACACACTTCTTTGTGTTACGAGTGATCAACAGATTTCTATGACAAACACATTTCTTTGTGTTGTAAACATCTTTCAAATCAACATCTTTCTTGTGTTTCAACACGTCTTCTTTGAGACTAGCGTCAATCTGAGTAACTACTATATAGAGCATGTTTTTCTTATCTTTTGTATCTTCTTTCTTCTGTATTCTTAAAGTCTTAGTTATAGCTATCTCTATCGATCAAACATTCTAGTCATGCATGCACTCTGATTAGTTTCTAGACATGATCTCAACATTACTTTAAGAATTCATTAATCACATGATACTGATCTTTATATTCATTCAAATTCATTCGACTGACAACGAAACAAGTATGAAGAAATTTATGTATCTGATGATTGACAACATCAAAAGACAGAACAACATCAAGAAATCAATAGAATCAATGAGAACATACAACTGTGTGATTGCTAGAGAATCTATCACTCAGTCAGTAACATCAGTTCAAATCGATTAATAGAATCAACAATAAAGAATCTTCGTTGATTGCTTGAGAATTACACAAAAAAATCTTTTCAAATCAGTAACACTCTTCTTTGAAGACTAAACACTTTAACAAATGATCTCACTATCTACTATTGAGCATCATCATTCGCTCAATCATCAAAATCTTCATCATGATTCGATCATCTGTGAATACTCAATTCAATTTCTTTGAGAATAATCAAAGTCTCGATTCAGTTATTTATCTCAAGTTATCTTCTCATCTATCAAAATTTCTTAGAACTGACTTCGTATGAAAACATCATCAATTCATGTCTCACTTTCAGACACTTGATGAATCTCTGAAAGTCTCTATTCTCTGAAATATCAAAAATGTAAAGCAGTTACAACATTGAGTCAAACAAGACTCAGAAGTTTTTCTAGAAGATTTAAACAATCTTTGAACTCAACGAGATTTAGATGTAGAAGCTTGTGAGCTATTTGATAAAATACTCAGTGAACAGATATGAAAAACTCGTTTCGAGAAAATTGATTGAGCAAAAGAATGATTGAATCTAAATCTTAAAAAGCTTCAAGATCAGCTGATGAAACTACAACATTGACTGCGATTGACTAAAGAAGATACTTCTACTTCTTTCATCATGTTTAATTCATTCAAGTGATCTCAAAAACTTTCAAATTTATCTCTGTTTACTGATAAAAAAGAATCTATCTGAGATGATTGACAAGAAAAGATTCGCGACAAGCTAGAAATTAACATCGATCATTTCAACAATGACAGAGCTATACTAGTCTACATTCACTCTTGAATCAGCGAAAATGCAGTCAAAGTCACTCTAGTCAGACATCAGCGAGATTCATTAAACTTTTATTCAACAATCAATGATCTACTAGATGAACTTGCTCAGCTTTATGATGATTCTGACAAAGAGATAAACTTTCGAAGAAAATATGCTAATCTCATTCAAGAAAAGAGCAAATTCAGCGACTTCTATTTAATATTTCAACGTCTATTCTTCTATCTAAAGTATTATGAAAAGTCATTGATCATTGATCTACAAGACAAGATAGTTTATCATTTTCATGCAGCTTGAAGTAGTCAGCTGATTCAGTCAGAATCTTTCAATGAAATTCATAGTTATCTGATTCATTTGAACAATGAGCATTGAGTCATGAATGACATCAAAGAAAAGAAATTCTTGATCAAAGTCAGAAAGTAAGTCATCTTTGCTGAGAAACAAGATTCATTGAATTTCTATAGAAAGATCGAAGTCACTACACTCGTTGATCATTCAAAGTTGCATGACATGATTTTAACTAGCATCAAAGACATTGATCTACAAGCTGAAATCTGTTTCATCTGTCACAAATCAGATCATACTTCTAGAGAGTGCTCTGATTGATCGAAAGTCAATGCATTAGAAGATGACAAGTTTAATCAATTTACATTAAACTTTGAATTCAATTCTGATTCAAAAAACTAGCTATCTCTTCTAAAATCATTGAAGAAGTAGAGATCATATCTTTGTGCAGTCAAATCAAAGTTTTATTGAAAGAAAATTATTTTGAAAAGTCATTTCTGATCAATGCTTCTTTTATCTCTCAGAGCAATTCTTTCAATCTTCGCTCTTTGATAGATAGTGATTTCATCATTTACACGCTGATACATGACAAGCTAGTTGATAAAGTATGTCAGAAACTTGAAATACAATCTATATTACTAGCAAAAGAGAAGTTAATACGAGACTATGATGAGAATTTAGCTAGAAAAACTATTACTCATAAAATTCTATTCAATCTTATGATCAAAAGTCATAAGAAATTGACTGTGTCAATGCTGATAGCTGATATCAAGCATTATAAAGCTATATTGAGCAAACTCTGAATGAATAAAAATGAAATATTATTGAATATGAAACATGATACTATCATATTTTCTGATCAATTAAATAATTCTATTTCGATTTTTTTGATTTCGTCAAATACAAAGCACTTAAGTTGATCGCGATCAACTTTAATCTCTTCAGCAGCTCACAGCAAGATCTTTAAGATGCTCAAGCACTCAGTTTCATTCATTTCAAAAGAGTCATTCTCAATTCAAAACATAAACGTCATCTCTTTTCAAGCACTAGTAAAACGAAAAAAAAAGAATCAGACAGAGATTTTTGCTATGTTCATTGAAGACATTAATAGAAAAATCATATACAATACTCAATGCAAACTAAATGTCATAAACATCTTCTCAGTCAATGAAACGACTCAGATTCTAGAAGATATTAAAGTCAAGCTATCATTGAAATATCAGAATTTTCTAGACGTCTTTGATTAAGCTCAAGCAGACAAGTTATCGTCTCATCATTTGTATGATGATAAGATAGAGCTTACTAGTGACGTAATATCATCTCGTTGTCGAGCATATTGAATGTCTCTTTACAAGCTTCAGAAAGTAAAGAAATATCTGAACGAGAATCTTTTCAAAGAATTTATAATCTTTAGCAAAGCTTTGTATTTCTCACTCATTCTGTTCGCTCTAAAAGCAAATGAAGATCTACAATTTTGCGTTGACTATCAAAAGCTCAATGCTATTATCAAAAGAAATCGCTATTCTCTATCGCTCATAAATGAGATAATCGACAACATAGTTGATTGCAAGCATCTGACTTAATTAAATATTATTTCGACTTTCAACAAACTGCAAATGCATTCTGATAGTAAGAACTACACTATCTTTATCATTGCTTTAGAAATGTACAAATCAAAGATGTTATCTTTCAAACTTATCAATGATTCTGTCTCATTTCAGCAGTATATGAATGATGTTTTATGAGACTTTCTAAATAACTTCTGTCAAGTCTATCTAGACGACATTCTGATCTACAGCAAAACTCAACAAGAACATAAACAACATGTCAAGATGATATTGAGTCGTCTACGAGAAGCTGATTTACAGATGAATATTCAAAAGTGCGAATTCAATGTAGAAGAAACAGTCTTCTTAAAAGTCATAGTGTCAGAACAAAGTCTTTGCATGAATTTTATCAAAGTGAAAGTCATAGTCAACTGAGCTACGTTGATCAATCTAAAAGAAGTTCAGAGCTTCGTAAGATTCATTAACTTCTATCGTCATTTCATTAAGAACTTCTTGAAGTTAGTCAAATCATTCACTCAGTTGACTAGAAAAAACACTTCTTTTGTATGAAATGAAGTCTGTGTTCAAGCTTTTGATGATCTGAAGAAACAAGTCAGCTCAATCTCAGTACTACGACATTTTGATTTCAAACGACAGACTATTCTAGAAATTGATGCATCTGACTACATCAAAGATGAAATTCTATCACAGTATGATGATGAGAGAGTTCTTGACTCAGTAGCTTTCTACAGCAAGAGCATGATTCTCGCTGAATGCAATTATCATATCTATGACAAGAAATTGCTAGTCATTATTCAATGTTTTGAACATTGAAGACTTAAGCTTGAATGCACTAAACTACTCATTCAGATATTCATCAATCATCAGACTCTGAAAATCTTCATGAAAAATAAACAGTTGACTTGACATCAAGTCAATTATCTAGACATTCTATTTAAGTTCAACTTTCAAATTATATTTCAATCAGGCAAAATAAACACTAAAGTTGATGCTTTAATCAGAATGTTTCTGATCAACGTCTTTGAATCAACTCAGCGTACTGAAGATCACTATCAAATCATTCTGACACTCAATAAAGTAAATATTCTAGCTATTTAATCTGAAGTTGATCTCTATCAGTGAGTAAAAGATGTCAACAAGATGAATGAGCTTTGCAATGAGTATAGACAAGTTATAAGCGAAAACAAGCTCAAGCTACATAGCACTGAATTGAAGCACTGCAAGATCGTTGACAACGTTCTGTTCAGAAGAAATCTACTGTGAGTTTCTGAGAAAATGCACACGAAATTACTAAAGAAAATTCATGATCAGTCTTTCATCTTTCACTCTGACAATCAAAGAATCACTGATCTAGTTCAACGTTTCTACTATTGATCAGATTATTGAGCAACAATTAGATGTTACATTCAAAACTGTCATGCTTGTCAATGAAGCAAGACATCTAAAGATAGCATCAATGAACTTTTTCATTCTCTATCAATTTCACAGAAATGCTGAAAAAATATAGTTGTGAACTTCATCATTGAGCTATCTCTATCAAAAGATTATAACGTCATTTGCACAATCATATGTTGTTAATGTCACGATTCTAGCCTTCGTTTATTCTTCAACTAGTCTTCGTCTGATTTCATTCTAATCGAGCCTAGCGAGAATCTGATCTAGAGATGATGTCATTGAGTCTCTGCATCATATGTGTAAGGCGTCAATTCAATCGAGCCTAGCACAGAGCTGAGAAACACACATATAAGAATCGAGTTCTTTTCTATAGTTACTTTTCTTTCTTAGCATTTATCTATTAGTTAAATGACATCTCTATGACTCGCTCTAGGCCGGCCCCTAACAGTAGATAAATGCTAATCAACTACTCTGCTATTGACGTGTAGACGATACGAAATAATCTACTTCGTTTATTCAGAAAATTCGCAAGAGATTCTTCGAATTACTTTCATCAAAACACATCTGCAAATTTACTCAAATTTATCAAACCTACTCTTATCTTTCTCACAATGACACGCGACTCTGAATCAGTCGAGTCACGAACAGCTCGTCTGCTTAGAAGCACTGCTAGTAGACAAGTCTCTCTTATTTCTGCCGATGCTTCAGCGAGATCTCAGAATGTCGCTACTTCATGAAACATTAACACAAGTCAACAACTTCGTCAATGAACTATTGATCAGTCAGACGAGATCATCAAGATGCTGGTCGAGCTAAGAGATCAACGAGACATGACTTTGAAACTCAACAAGCAATGAATCGATGTTCAAGTCGATCACATCAAGAGACTTGATGAGCTAGAGATCAATCAAGTGACAATAGACACTCAAGAAGAGACTATCGTCGAACTACGAGAGAAAGTCTTGAGTCTAAAAAAGAAACAGCGTTCAGCGAATCAGTCTCGACCTCGACAGTCTACGAAATCTCAAGCTTCTATCGAGAACTATACTCGACAAGAGTCGTCTACTCTATTCAACAACGATCATCACAAGTTCTTCAAGTTTTCGAACTCATCTATATTCACTGATGAAGATGAATCGACATGAAACAGCTGAAGAATCAAGATAGATGACAAGCTTCAGACAAATGTCGATCACTTCGATAATAAGAATATCTGTATTGCCTATGTGATATCTAGACTAGAAGGTGATGCTGCTGAGCACATCTTCGCTCGACGTCGACATGACGCTTCGCATTCATACATCTCGATCGACGAGCTATTTGAGCATCTGAAAGAAATATACGATGAACTGAATAGAAATCGAAAGTGTCGTCGCAAGTACAACGCTCTGAGACAAGCAGAAAAGTCTTTCAATGTCTTCTACTTCGACTTTATGAAGCTATTCAGCTATCTCGAATACGACGATTGCACTCTGATGAATGACCTTCAAGATAAAATCAATAATCGCTTGCAGAATGCTCTATCAGTCTGTTCAGAGAATTTTACTTCGCTCACTCGCTTAAGAATCTTTCTTCAAGATGTGAATAATAAACAGCGAGCTAACTATCAGCTACGCAGTCAGCTTCGCACTGCCATCGCCAAAGTCACTGTCGTACCTGATAAATGCGCTGCTACTTCATTGTCAGTAACGACTTCGATAATCGATTATGTTAAGTCTATCATCTTCTCTATCTCTGAGTCAGCAAGATCGTCTATCATCTGCTATACTTGCAAGATCTCGAGCCACTTGTCAAAGAACTGCTCTCAGAACAAGGTCAACACTTCTGCTTCTTGTGCATTCACTTCTCGTCTACATGAAATCGTCATTTCGAAGAATAAAGAGAATGAGAAAATGTCTTCTTTCGAAGATAGCGAGGCAAAAAACTAGAAACTTTCATCAAAGACGCGATGAAAGATGTGTTAATTTCTTCAACGACAAGCATGTCAGATGATTCTTTTGCTTCTGAATCTTTGATTACTGAATGTGTACTTTCTAGCAATGAAATTAGTTACTCATTGAAGTCATTGATAGACATCAAAGCTGCTGACTATTCGTTCATTGATG
>JAABUT010004543.1_pt1 | contig 10940 bp, 8 predicted proteins | sample 5559281 | NCBI WGS metagenome assembly JAABUT01 (sample SAMN10711880, study PRJNA513359) | rock metagenome | isolation source: Antarctica rocks | place: Antarctica: Victoria Land, Ricker Hills nord | collected 2016-01-04 | reverse complement strand
GTCGCCCGGAACGGCTCGAGCACCCACGCCCGGGTGTTGGGCACCTGCACGCCGACGGCGGCGAGCAGCTCCTTGACCTGCAAGGGGTTTCGCAGGTCCGTGCTCTCGCGACCCGGCGCGTGGGCCAGGACGACGCGGTCGCGTCCAGCCCGGATGGCGGCGGCCTCGGCCTCGGTGTGCGGCCTCGGGCCGGCGGAGCCCGCGATGAGCTCCTCGGCGACCGCCCGGTCGACGGGCAGCCCGTGCTGCTCGAGCTCGACGCACAAGGCCGCCGCAGCAGACTCGGAGTATGCCGTGCGCACGGCTCGCGGACCAGCCTCCGCGAGGGCTGCCTCCTGTCGACGGCCGACGTCGAGGAGGAGGTCGGCGAGCCGGCGCAGGCGCACCTCGCCCACCGCCCAGGAGCCGTCGAAGGCCTCGAACCGGAGGTGCCCGTCGCGGCGGACCGGGGAGTCGGGGTCGTCCGGCGAGTCCCCCGCGTCGTCGAAGAAGTCGAAGAGGTCCCCGCTCGGGCGCGTCGGCAGCCCGGCCGGCTCGAGGCCCTCGAGGCTGGCCCAGACTTGCGGCATCCCGGCCACCCAGCCGCCGTGGATGATCCGGTGGACCTCGGCGACGTCCCAGCACCGGGTCACGGCCACGCCGGCTGCCGCGACGGCTCCCAGCGCGGACCTCGCACTCGTGACGAGCCACCGCGGGTGGTCGCGCTCCTCGAGCAGACGCACCATCGGGACGACCTCGGCGATGGTCCCGACCACGGCGCTGCCCCCGGAGCCGACGACAGCTTGGGCGCCGCCGATCACGAGGGGGAGCATGGGTCCATCCAACCCGACGCCACCGACGCGGCACGCGGCCGGCGGCGCCACGACCGCCATCGTGGGGGTTGCGCCCCGCGTGGCGCGCCGCAAGGTGGGGTACGGTCGTCGGCGGAACAGTCCGGCTGCCGCCGGCGACGAATGGAGAACACCATGGGCATCTTCGGTTTCGGCGAGGACGACAAGAAGGGCTCGACGCCGAACAGCGCCCTTGAGCGCGCCGGCGCGGTGGCCGAGCCGAGCGGCCTGACCGGCATGGCGACCAACCTCGTCGAGCGCCTCCTCGACACGGGGATCGAGGGTCGCGGTCCGTTCGCATCGGCTCAGCAGGTCGCCGACTCCGCCCTGAGGCACTCGCGCGACGCCGACGCGGCGATCGAGCGGGTCGTGCGCTCGCACCTGGCCTACGGCGGCGCAGGCGGGTTCGTCACCGGGCTCGGCGGATTCGTCACCATGCCCGTCGCGCTGCCGGCCAACGTCGTGGAGTTCTACCTGGTCGCCACCCGGATGACTGCCGCCGTCGCCGCCCTGCGGGGGTATGACATCCGCCAGGGCCAGATCCGCACCGCCGTGCTGCTCACCCTTGTCGGTGCCGACGCCGACGACCTGCTCAAGAAGGCCGGCATCGTGGCGACCGGGAGCCGTCTGACCAACCTCGCGGCCCAGCGGCTGCCCGGCCCGGCCCTCATGGTCGTCAACAAGGCGATCGGGTTCCGGCTGCTGTCACAGGTGGGCCGTTCGACGTTCGCCCGCTTCGGGAAGGCCCTCCCGCTGGTCGGTGGGGTGGTCGGAGCCGGGCTCGACGTGTACCTTCTCCGGCGGATCGCCGACAACGCCCGGAGGGAGTTCCCCCGCAACCCCACCCCGGCGATCGGTCCGAACCCAGCGGCCTGACGGCAGCGTCGGGGCTGCTCTGGCGCTGCCGTCGCCGGCGCCGTCGTGCCCTCGTCCGGGGGCGCCGGAGCCCGCCCTCCACAGGGCCCCATCGGCTCGTCCCACGATCCACAGGTCCGCACGCCGAGATGGTGGGGCGGTCCGGCCCGGTCCCACGATCGGGCCATGACATCGACCATCCGCCTGCGCGGCCCCGCGGACATCATCACCGTCCTTCCCTACCACCTCGGCTACCGGCCGAGCGACTCGCTCGTCGTGGTCTGCCTCGAGGGCAGCCGCCTGACGATGGTCGGCCGGCTCGACCTGCCGCCCCCGGGCGCCGACCCGTGGGTGGCCGTCGAGGAGCTGCTGCCCCGCGTCCTCGAGGAGGAGCCTGACCGCGTGGTCCTCGTCGGTTTCGAGACCGACAGGGACCGCGCCGATGGTCTCAGCGCCGCCATGCGTGATGCCCTCCTCGACGAGGGCATCCAGGTGGCCGACCGGCTCGTCGTGCGGGGGAAGCAGTGGTGGTCCCTCGACTGCACCGGAGGATGCTGTCCTGCCGACGGCCAGCCGGTGCCCGGTGACGAGGAGGTGCCGGCCGTCGCGGACTATGTCCTCCTCGGCCGACGCCCCGCAGCCAGCCGGGCGGAGCTGCACACCCGCCTGGCTCCCCGCGAGGAGCCTGCGACGGCGGGCCGGTGCGCCGAGCTCGCCGAGGACCTCGACGCCGCCGTGGGTGCTGGCGGAGCTGACCTGACGACGGCCCGGCGAGCAGCTCTGGACACCTGGGGTGAGCTTTTGGACGTCTCCGCCGACATCCCGCCGATCGCGCTCGGCGACGAGGCATGGGCTCGCCTGACCGTGTCACTGCGCGACGTGACCCTGCGCGACCTCGTGATCGCCTGGGCGTGCCCGGGGACCCTGGGTCTCGAGGTCTTCGACCCCTGCCTGATCGACCTGGCCGACCGCCACCTCCCGCCGCACGGCGACGATGCCGCGCAACCTCCCGGTGAGCTGGTCCGGGGCCATGACCGGCTCACCGAGCGGCTGGCCGAGCTCTGCCGCAGGTCCCCGGTCGAGCTGTCACCCGGACCGCTCACCGTCCTCGCCAGCTTCACGTGGTGGCTCGGGGACGGCGCGTTGACCCGGGTCGCCCTCGATCGGGCACTCGCCGTCGACCCGGGCTACCGGCTCGCCCGCCTCCTCGCACGAATGGTCGACCTCGCGATCAGGCCCCGGCGGGCGGCCTGAGGCCGGATGGCGTCGTCCAGCACGTGGACAGCTTGGTACTGAGCCGTGGGCACCCGTCGCTATAGTGGGTGCAGGTCACGAGCTCCAGCGCACAGCCCCGGCTTGCTGGACGGCAACCCTCCTCGCGGTGGGGTGCCCCGGGTGATGACCAGGTCCGGCCAGACGGTCCGGGCAAGCGCGAGCACACCCGGGAGCACCCGACATGACCACGATCGAAGAACGCCCGATGGTGAGGGGAGCCTGGCGTCCGGGTGACCCTGAGGGCGACCGGATGTTCGCCTCCGTCGGCGACATCGAGCTGGAGCGCGGCGGTGTCCTTCCCGGCGTGCACGTCGGCTACGAGACGTGGGGACGCCTCAACGCGCGCGCCGACAACGCCGTCCTCGTCGAGCACGCCCTGACCGGTGACAGCCACGTCGTCGGGCCGAGCGGGCCGGGGCACGCCTCACCGGGGTGGTGGGACGGGCTCATCGGTCCGGGCAAGCCGCTGGACACCCGCCGCTGGTTCGTCGTGGCGAGCAACGTCCTCGGGGGCTGCCAGGGCACGACCGGCCCGTCCACCCCGACGAGCGACGGTCGACCGTGGGGCAGCCGGTTCCCCTTTCTCACGATCCGTGACCAGGTCGAGGCGGAGGCCCGGCTTGCCGCCGTCCTGCGGATCGACACCTGGGCCGCCGTGATCGGGGGTTCCATGGGTGGGATGCGGGCCCTGGAGTGGGCGGTCACCCACCCCTCCCGGGTCAGCCGGGCGGTCCTCCTCGCCAGTTCGGCATACGCGACCGCCGACCAGATCGCCTGGTGCGAGCCGCAGCTGCTTGCCATCCGCTCGGACGCCGGCTTCCACGGCGGTGACTACTACGACCGCGAGTCCGGTCCCGAGGCCGGAATGGGCATCGCCCGACGGATCGCCCACGTCACCTACCGCAGCGACCGCGAGCTCGACCAACGCTTCGGACGCGAGCCGCAGGAGCGCGAGCAACCGCTCGGGGCGGGTGGTCGGTATGCCGTCGAGAGCTACCTCGACCACCACGCCGGCAAGCTGTCGCGCCGCTTCGACGCCAACTCGTACGTCGTGCTCTCGGAGGCGATGAACTCGCACGACGTCGGCCGAGGACGTGGTGGGGTGGCCGCGGCGCTCGCCCGGGTGACTGCGCGAACCACCGTCGTCGGGGTCGACTCCGACCGGCTCTATCCCGTGCGGCTCAGTGACGAGCTCGCTGCGGCGACACCGGGCGCCGTGCAGCACACCATCACCTCGGTGCACGGGCACGACGGCTTCCTCATCGAGGTCGACGCCGTCGGGCGCATCGTGCACGAGGCGCTCGGCTGACCCGAGTGGTCGCGGCCCGCCTGAGCGCGGGTGGGTCGGCACCGACCCGGCGGGTCGCCCTCCGATCCGGTAGCGTCGGCAGTGCAGGCCAGCCCGGGCCTTGTCGGGGGCACGCTGACAGGAGGTTCGGCCGGTGGCGATCGTGGTGGGTTACGTCCCGACAAGGGAAGGCCGTGCTGCGCTGCGGCATGCAGCGCACGAGTGTGAGCTGCGAACGAGCCGGCTGGTCGTCATCAACTCCAACCGTGGCGGCAAGACCTACGACGCCGACGAGGCGGCCCGCCTCGAGACGGAGCTCAGGCAGGTGCAGGAGCGGCTCGAGGCCGCTGGGCTCGAGCACGAGGTGCGTCACCTCGTGCGCGGAAACGAGGCGGCGGAGGACCTTCTCGAGGTCGCCGAGGCGGTGGACGCGGAGCTCATCGTCATCGGTCTCCGGCGGCGGACACCGGTCGGCAAGCTCATCCTCGGGTCCAACGCCCAGCGGATCCTCCTCGACGCGTCGTGCCCCGTCCTCGCGGTCAAGGCCGGTCCGGACGAGGAGTGACGGACCGAGCCGGCGGTCGACCCGTCACGAAATGCGCCAGTTCTGGCCGGACGCTGACACTCCGACGTCGCGGCCGTTTCACTATGGGGGCTGCCGCGTTTTATAATGGAGATCAGCAAGGACGAGCAAGAGCCCGAGCAGGACGCGAGACGTCGAACGACGATCGGCCCCGGGCCCCCAGCAGTCCGGAATGAACCTCCTCCTCTCAGCATGGTCACCGTCGCGGCGCGATCGGTGAAGTTGTCGCATGCCTAGCGACGAAAGGTAGTCGGTGTCAGTTTCGAAGGCCCCCCAGACCAAGCAGAGCCCCACCACGGCGCTTCCGCAGGAGTTCTCGCACCCCGCTCTCCAGAAGCTGCTCGCCAGCGGGGCGACGCGCGGCAGCGTGGACGGTCACCAGCTGCGGGCAGCGATCGAGGAGGCGCAGGTCCCTCCGGCCCGGAGAAAGGTCGTCGTGCGCACCCTCGAGGACCAGGGAATCTCGGTCACCGTCGGCGACGAAGGTCCCCGCCGCTCGGTCGCCACGACGACGACAAAGCGGACAGCCACGGCGTCGACGAAGAAGCCGGCCGGGGGGCCCACCAAGAAGGTTGCCGCGAAGGACGACGGGTCAGCGGTGGTCACCAGGACCGCGGCCAAGGCTGCTCCCGCGAAGAAGGCCGCGGCAACGAAGAGCACGACCGGTGCCGTCGCCCAGGCGGCCGCGACCCCCGGCGAGCAGGCCGCAGCCAAGACCGCGGCGAAGTCGACGGCGAAGACGACCGCCGCGCGGAAGGCCGCGGCCAAGAAGGGGGACGACGACGCCGAAGAGGTTGACGAGGTCGAGCTCGCCAAGGTCCGGGCCGCCGAGGACCAGGCCGACGAGGACGCGGAGGAGGACGAGGAGGGCAACAACGGCGCCATCCGTCGTGCCACCAAGAAGCCCGAAGAGGAGTCCGAGGAAGCCGGCTTCATCATCCGTGACGACGACGAGGAGGACGCGCCGGCCCAGACCGTCGTCACTGCCGGCGCCACGGCCGACCCCGTCAAGGACTACCTGAAGCAGATCGGCAAGGTCGCCCTCCTCAACGCCGAGCAGGAGGTCGAGCTGGCCAAGCGCATCGAGGCTGGCCTGTTCGGCGAGGAACGGCTCAACTCGGGCGACAAGATCGACATGAAGCTCAAGCGTGAGCTGTGGTGGATCTCGCAGGACGGCAAGAAGGCCAAGAACCACCTGCTCGAGGCCAACCTGCGACTCGTTGTCTCGCTGGCCAAGCGCTACACCGGTCGCGGGATGCTCTTCCTCGACCTCATCCAGGAGGGCAACCTCGGGCTGATCCGTGCGGTCGAGAAGTTCGACTACACCAAGGGCTACAAGTTCTCCACCTATGCCACGTGGTGGATCCGCCAGGCGATCACCCGGGCCATGGCCGACCAGGCGAGGACCATCCGCATCCCCGTCCACATGGTCGAGGTCATCAACAAGCTCGCCCGCGTCCAGCGCCAGATGCTCCAGGACCTGGGCCGCGAGCCCACGCCGGAGGAGCTCGCCAAGGAGCTGGACATGACCCCGGAGAAGGTGGTCGAGGTCCAGAAGTACGGTCGCGAGCCGATCTCTCTCCACACCCCTCTCGGTGAGGACGGCGACAGCGAGTTCGGGGACCTCATCGAGGACTCCGAGGCGGTCGTCCCGGCGGACGCGGTGAGTTTCACGCTCCTGCAGGAGCAGCTGCACTCCGTCCTCGACACGCTCTCCGAGCGTGAGGCGGGCGTCGTGTCGATGCGCTTCGGCCTGACCGACGGCCAGCCGAAGACGCTCGACGAGATCGGCAAGGTCTACGGCGTGACGCGCGAGCGGATCCGTCAGATCGAGTCCAAGACGATGAGCAAGCTGCGCCACCCGTCGCGCTCGCAGGTGCTGCGCGACTACCTGGACTGACCGGGCGCCCGAGCCTCGTGTCGGGCCGCATCGCCTCGCCGTCGAGCCTGAAGCTGTCGTGGCGCCCCTTGACATGGGTCGGTCAGACGTGCCCACACCCAGCTGGTTCGGACGAAATTTCCAAGTGGTCAAGCGCCTTCACGACCATGCCGACAGTACATACTGGGTGGTTGTCCCGGAGATGTCATCGCGTCTCCAGTCGGTCCACATTGGAGGTACGTGGTGTTCCGTCCATCGCATCGTCGTCGCAGCACCGTGCTCGCAGTGGCGTCAGCCACCTTGTTTGCTCTGGCCGCTCCCGCTTGGGGAAAGCCCGCTCCGGTGAACACCTACACGGCATACGCGACGACCGCGAACGGCGGTGAGCCGTCGATCGGCTTCGACACCGCCCGAAATGCGGCGGTCTACGGGGCGGGAACGGCGAACAAGCGGCTCGTATGGGACGACTCGACCGTCCCCGCCACGATGACCGTGGCCGACGCCAAGGCCCCCACGTCTCTGACGTCGCTGGACGCCATCACGTTCACCGACCAGCACACCAACCGCACGTTCGTCTCGCAGCTGGCGGCGGCGTGCAGCCTGTTCTCCTACAGCGACGACGCCGGAGCCAGCTGGAGCCCGGGGCAGGGGTGCGGTGTCGGCACGGTGCTCGACCACCAGACCGTGGGCGGAGGACCCTTCCACGCCGGTGTGCCGACCCAGGCGGCGACTGCCTACCGGGACGCGGTGTACTACTGCGCCCAGGACTCCTTCAACGGCGGCTGCGCAACCAGCGTCGACGGGGGCCTGAACTTCGGCCCGGTCGTGCCGGCCTACAACTCGCCGCTCAACGCCCCGACCGAGCCCGACCCGGTCATCCGGGCCGAGGGCGGGGCCTGCTCGGCCCTGCACGGACACCTTCGGGTCGGGCCGGACGGCACGGCATACCTGCCCCTGAAGGGATGCGGCGGCACTCCCACGGCCGGCAACCTCACCAACACCGAGTTCTTCGGCGGACACCCGTCGGTCAGCGTGAGCCAGGACAACGGCGTCACCTACGGCGTGCACCGGGTCGACGCCGGAAACAACAGCGACGAGAGCGACCCCTCCGTCGCGGTCGGTCGGGGCGACAAGTTCCCCGGCGGGCGCGTGTACCTCGGCTGGGAGGACGGGATCAACCCCAGCGAGAGCACCTACGGCACCTCGAGCTCCGCCAGGATCTCCGTGTCCACGAACGACGGGCAGTCCTGGTCGGCCCCGGTCGACGTCAGCACCCCGCTCGGGATCCACAACGTCCAGTTCCCCGAGGTGATTGCCGGTGACGACGACCGGGCCGCGTTCGCCTGGCTGGGAACCACCGCGGTCGGTGATGACCAGCACAACGGGTTCGTTGGTGCGGACGGGAACCCGGCGGTCTGGCACCTGTACGTCTCCACGACCTACGACGGCGGACGGACCTGGTCCACCGTGGACACCAGCGGCTCCGACCCCGTCCAGCGAGGCTGCATCGACCTTCAGGGCACGTCGAACAAGACCGCCACCGACCCCAACATCTGCAGCCAACGCAACCTGCTGGACTTCAACGACATCAACGTCGACCGTCAGGGGCGGACCCTGGTGGCCTTCGCCGACGGCTGCACCGCCACCTGTGTCAGCGACCCCATGGTCTCGTCCACCGGCCGCGCAGGGCAGGTCATGCGCCAGAGCACCGGCAAGGGGCTCTACGCGGCATACGACGGCGTCATCGGTAATGTGTCGAAGCGCAACTGAGGTTGAGCGGAGTCGGCGCTAGATCTGCCCGTTCGGCGGGCGGTGAGCCGATGCCGCGAGTCGACAGATGCCATGCGTACAATGTGGCGGAGGGGGTAGGGAAATCTGAGCCGCACGCTGGCGGCCCTCCTCGGCCGCGCGTGACCGCTCCACCCTCCAAGGAGCCAGCACAGTGCCGCTGTCATATTGACGTTGCCCGGTGATATCGACCACCTGATCGCGGACGACCACGCAATCGTGGAACGCCAGTTCCAGCACCTTGAGGCAGGTCGCGGGAACCGGCGAGTCCTGGTGGACGAGATCGCCTTCGAGCTCGGTGCCCACGCCTTCGCCGAGGAGACGGTCCTGTGCCCGGTCTGGGACGAGGTGGGCATGGACGATGCCAACCACCGTGCGCTCGAGGAGCACGGCCGGATGCATGAGCTGTTGGCTGGCCTGGAGCGAACGGACCCCGGCGAGGTGCCGAGGCGGGGGAGACGACGAACGCCCCACCGCCGCCGGCCCACGTCTTCAGCTCCACCAAGTGCGGCGTAGCTGCCTGTCGTGCCGTACGAGTGGTCGAACTCGCACGACAGCGTGTAGGCAGCCGCTCCGCTGTCGGAGGCGATCCAGAGGACGGCGGAGATCGCGCGTACGAGACTGAGCCGGTTGCTGCCCTTCACCTGGGTGCCGTCGAGCACCTTGAGGTTGATCAGGACCTCGGCGGAGGCATACCCCCAGTCCGCGCCGATGCTCGTGCCGTAGTTGGCGTCGACGACTGACTCGACACGCACTCGACGCACCGAGGCGTCGGCAAAAAAGGAGGATCCGACCGACGCCAGCTGCTGCTGTGAACCGACCATCACCGAGTTGTAGCTCGAGAGGCGACCCGAGTTGCGGTCTGCCGTGGCGACCCCGCTCGTTGAGCCGAGCGAGTACGGCGCCCTGAGCGCTGTCTGCGTGGACGACGGCGGCGGCGGCGGTGGGGGAGGTGGCACGTAGCGCGGCCCGATCGAGATGCTGTAACCGAGCTCTGCCAGCCTGACGGCATACCTGTCGGGCCCGACGAGCCGGGCCTGATGCAGCTCCCGGGTGTTGTGCGAGACCTTCAGCCGTGCCTCTCGCAGAAGGCGACCGGTGTGGCCCCGCTGTAGCCGACGGGAAGGGTGGTCGGGCTGCGTGACTGGTGTCCAGCTCGAGGCCTGAGGTCGGGGCCACCAGCTCGAGGTATGCCGTGTCGGCAGCTGCCGACACGGCATACCCGCGTCTGGGGCATGTCGCCGGTACCGGCCCGGTTCTTCGGCGGGTGCATTCACGGGTGGCCCAGCGGCACGGGACGCACCGTCGGCCGTAGGGTACGAGGAGGGGTATCAGCCAGCACGACGACTCCGAGCGAAGGACACCCGCGATGACCGACGACACTTCCGACGCGGCGAGAGGCACCTTCCGGCTCATCTACCGCAGCCGCGACCAACTGGACACGGAGAACCGGACGGCCGAGCTGAGCCACCTCTTCACCCAGGCCAGGTCCAAGAACGAGCGCCGCCGGATCACCGGTGCACTGCTGGTCTCCGGAGACTGGTTCGTCCAGGTCCTCGAGGGTGGTGAGGTGGAGGTCCGGGCCGTGTTCGGCCGCATCCAGCAGGACCCGCGCAACGACGCGGTGGAGCTGCTCAGCGCCGCGATGGTGAAGGAGCGGGTCTTCGGGCACTGGTCCATGGCCAAGGTCGCCGCGGACGAACACCCGGACCTGCCCCTGATCGCCGCCGTCGGTGAGGTCTCGCCGGCGACCGGACGCGGCACCACCGCGGACCAGGACGGCCTGCTCGCTGAGCTGCGCGAAGCAGTCAGCCGTACCCCCGCCGTCTGAGCGCCCTCCCCCCGGCACGGGCTGACAGCCGACGGCCCGGTGGGGTCAGCGGCGGGGGAGGCGGTCGACGGCGGCGTCGACCCACCGTCCCGGCGCGGCGGTGACCCTGGCCGACAGCCTGCTCCACCACTGGAGTCCGTCACCCGGCAGGAAGAACGCCCGGACGCGCTGTCGGCGCGAGCGACTGACGGCCGCCGCTCTCGCCACCCGTCGGATGTCCTCGGTCATCGGGAGCGGCTCGGCACCCGGTTTGGCGTAGCGGGTCCGCTCGAGGGTGGCGACGACGTGGCCCATCGACTGCTCTGCGTCGTCGTCGAGGTAGGCCTCGCGGGAGTAGTGGTGGCTCCACTGGCGCAGCGTCCCTCCGGTGGGCGGTGACAGGCCCAGGTCCCTCAGCCTGGAGACCAGCTCCTGCCACTGCGCCTCGGCGAGCTCGGCCCGGTTCGCTGCTCGCAGCCGGCGTCGACGGTGCAGGACGCGTGCCGTGAGCGGCAGGACGAGGGTGCCGAGGAGGCCGAGGATGACGGCCAGCAGGACGAGGTGCGACCTGTCCTGGAGCCAGACGCCGACCCGGTCCTGGACCGGAACGGACGCGGCGGCACCCGGGGCGG
>JAABUT010004542.1_pt1 | contig 10940 bp, 11 predicted proteins | sample 5559281 | NCBI WGS metagenome assembly JAABUT01 (sample SAMN10711880, study PRJNA513359) | rock metagenome | isolation source: Antarctica rocks | place: Antarctica: Victoria Land, Ricker Hills nord | collected 2016-01-04 | reverse complement strand
TTGGGCGGCGAGGTCCTGGCCGGTGGTTGAGACCCGGGCGTAGCCGATCTTGATGCCGGCGGGTGCGGTCCTGGTGTGACTATCGCCGGTTAGCCCCCCGTCACAGGGCATTTTCGCGGGCGGGTCTTGCGGGGATGCTGCTGACGCCGGATTGGTCGTGTGAACTTCATGGCTTGGTGGCGGTGTTCTGTTAGCGCTATATGTCGCCTTGGCCTCGCTAGATACTTAGCGCGTCACTCTGACCATCTACTGAGGATGCGGTTGAACGCTGACTTCGCCGGGGGTCGGTCGTGATGGCGTTGTGGGTAGTGGTGGAGGGGCGGGCTCGGGCGCCAACCTCCGGCGCGAGTTCGGTGGGTGACAGTCAGACTCGTTGGGGACTTCGCAAGGCGTTGAGCAGCTCGTCGGTGGATTGGACTCCACCAAGTGCGTTGGTGCTGTTGAAGACGTAGAACGGCACCCCTTGTGCGCCCAGGGCGGCTGCGTTGGCGATGTCGCGGTCGACGTCGGCGCTGTGGGTGCGGTTGGTGAGGGCGGAGCTGGCTGAAGCGAGATCAAGGCCCACCTCGGCGGCGAGGGTGAGGAGTTCGTCGAGGTGGCCGATGTTGCGGCCTTCGGCGAAGTGAGCCCGCGTGAGACGGCGGGTGAGCGAGTCACGCAAGCCGAGGGTGTCGGAGTGCGCGAGGAGTTCCAGGGCGAGCCGGGAGTTGGTCGGCTGTACTAGATCGGGTCGATGGGCGAGCCCTTCGGCGGCGGCGAGACCAGTGAGGTGGTCGAGGATGCGGTCAAGTTCTTGCGTGCTCATTCCGTTGGTCTGGGCCCGGATGTGCTCGTCGCGATCGACGTCGACGGGCGCTTCGGGGTGGAGCTGGAAGGAGCGGTAGGTGACCTCAACGCCGCCGCCGTATGCGGCGATCGCGGCGTCGAGGCGGGGGTGGGTGATGTAGCACCAGATGCACTGGGGGTCGGTCCACACCTCAACCTGTGCCACCGGCGGGCTGGTCACCGGGCCGCCGCGGCTGAGTCATCCGAGTCCGGTGAGTCGGCCGCCGTCGCGTCAGCCGCCGCGGGGTGCTCGTCTTCTTCGGTGGCGGCGACCTTCTTGGGTCCGTTGATGAGGATGAACAGCGTAAGCGCAGCGATCACGGCGACCCCGACCCACATGGCGTGCTGCCAGCCGGCGATGAATGCTTCGCGGGCGGCGGTGAGGATCTGCTGGGAGTAGCTGCCGGCTGTCGAGCTGACAGCGGTGGCGTTGGCGATGCCTTCGCGGGCGGTGTCGGCGAGGCCGGTGGGGACCCCGTCGAGGCGGGTGTTGATGGCGTTTTGGTAGCCGGCGGCAAGGAGCCCTCCGAGCAGCGCGATGCCGAGGGCGGCGCCGAGCTCGCGGGTGAGGTCGTTGAGGGCGGACGCGACGCCTTGCTCCTGGCGCGGCAGGGAGGAGGTGATGGCTTCGGTGGAGGGTGTCATGGCGAGCCCGGCACCGAGACCCATGGCGATGAGTCCGGGAAGGAGAGTGAGGTAGCCGGCGGTGGTAGATACCAGCGCGGCCATCGACGCCAACCCGACGCCAACGAGGGTCAGGCCGGTGACCATGGTGGCGCGCAGGCCGATGCGTGCGGCGAGCTTGGGGGCGAGGCCGGAGGAGGCCATCATCAGCAGGGCCATCGGCATCATGCCGAGGGTGGTGCGGAGCCCGCTCCAGCCCAGGATCACCTGCAGGAACGGGTAGAGCACCAAGAACACCCCGCCCTGGATGCCGAACAGTATTAGCAACACGTGGTGCCGCTGGACAGGTTGCGGGTGCGGAAGACGTACGTTCAGCAGCGGGTGCGGGGTGTGCCGCTCCCACAGGATGAAGGCGGCCGTCGCGGCCACGGCCACGGCCAGGGTGATCAGGATGACGGGATCGGCCCAGCCGAGCGTTGGGGCCTCGTGTAGGGCGTAGGTGAATCCGACCGCGGCGAAGATCGAGGTCAGCGTCCCGAACAGGTCGAAGCGGCCCGCGGCGACCTCGCGCGAGTTCGGGACGGACCGAAGGCTGATCGCGGCGGAGGCCAGGGTGAGCACGATCGGCAACGCGAACAGCCACCGCCAGGTGGCGACGTCGACCAGCAGCGCAGACAGGAACATGCCGAGCACACCACCGCCGGCGGCGACGGCGGACCAGATACCGATCGCCTTGGAGCGTTCCTGGTCGGGGAAGGAGGCGATGATCACCGACAGTGTGACCGGCATGATCAGCGCCGCTCCGACACCGCTGAGCATCCGTGCGGTCAGCATCACCTCCACCGTGGGGGCGAGGGTGGCGGCGATGTTGGCGATTCCGAATACCGCCAGTCCCGCCATCAAGACGGGTTTGCGTCCCCACCGGTCACCGGCAGCGCCCAGCGGCAGCAGCATCGCCGCGAGGGTCAGTGTGTAGATGTTGATGATCCACAGCACCTCTCCCTGGGAGATGTCGAAGGTCGTCGCCAGGTACGGCTGGGCCACATTGAGCCCGGTCACCGAGGCCACGACCGCCATCAACGCGATACCCACCGCCCACAAGATCGCGCGGCGGCGCCGCGCATCATCGATCGTCGGCGCGACACCGGCGGTGTCGCGGATGGAGGTCGAGGTCATGATCAAATTCCCTTTCACAAGTGAGGTCAGCCCGCTCAACCCGTAGCCGCGTTCAGCGGCCGAGCGGGCACAGCGGATGGATCGCTCGTATCGAGCGACGCTGTACTGCGAGGCGAGTGGCTACTGCTGGCGGTGGGCGCGGACGATCACGTCGTGCAGCGGCATCGTTCGACCGCCGGCCTGGACGGCGCGGGTGGTGTCGTAGCTGGCGTCGATCCGCCAGTCCGGGCTCTGAAACAACTCGGCGATCCCGGACCGGGTGGCGGTGGCGTGCTCAGGGTGGCCAGAGCTCGAGCCGTGATGGTCGCCGTGGCGGCTGTTGTGGGAGTTGTGGAGGTGTCCGACGATGAGCAGCGTGCCGCCGGGTGCGACCCAGGAGCCGAGCCGCTGGTAAAACGCCAGCTGCCCGGTTTGGGAGTGGGCATAGCTGGTGACCACCAGGTCCCAGCAGCGGCCCGGTTCCCACGTCGTCAGGTCAGCTTCCACCCACTTGACCCGGCCGCTGAGGCCGCGATTGGCGGCCCGGTCGGTGGCCGCGGCCAGCGCGGCCGCCGAGATGTCGGCGCCGGTGACCTGCCAGTTGTGCTCGGCCAACCAGAGCGCTTCAGCACCTGTGCCGCAGCCCGCATCGAGCGCTGTTCCCGCCGGTAGGTGCGCGGTCTCGACAAGAAGGTACGGGTTGACCGGCAACTGCCCTCCAACCCCGGCCGCGCCGGCAGGGCCAGCGGTGTGGGGCGCCCCGTGGTCCTCCCAGTAGGTCTTGTCGAAGTCGAGCATCACACACGCCTCTCGACGTCAAGCTCGACGCGAGCGGTCCTGGTGCTGGCGGGCTGGGTACTGGCGGGCTGGGTGTCGCGGACGGCGCGATCGGCGCGGGCAAAGACCAGTTCGGTGTTGATCGTCATCGCCACGCGTGCCCCGTTCGCGGCGGACTCGCTGACCTGCATCCCCGGATTGACGACGTTGCCTGCCGCCCACACCCCCGGTATCGAGGTGTGACCGGTCCCATCGGCCACCACCGCCACCCCGGCAGCGTTCGTGACCGTCTCCAGCGCCAGCCCCTGCAACCCGTCCAGACGAGCACGGGTCAGCGCCGGAACCGCCAGCGCCTCCAACCCGACGCGCCGGCCGTCGTCCAGGCACACCGCCGTCAACCGGTCGGCTGCGACGTCGAGTCCGCTGACCGAACCGGGAACGACGGTGATGCCCATCGCGACGAGCTTGGCCAGCTGATCGGCGGGGAAGTCAATCCCGTTCGGGAAGAACCACATCTGCGCACTCCACTGGCGGAACAGCAGCGCCTGCAACGCCGACATCGGACCCGTCGCGAGCAAGCCGATCCGCTCATCGCGGATCTCCCACCCGTGGCAGTACGGGCAGTGCACCACGTCACGACCCCACCGCTGCGCCAGCCCGGGCACATCGGGCAGCTCGTCGACAACCCCCGTGGCGATGAGCAGCTGACTTGCCCGCACTTCATACCCGTCATCGAGCCGCACGACGAAACCGCCGTCGTCGGCCGCCGTCTCCGGCATCGCCTCAACCACTCCGGCGTGCACGATCCGCGCACCGTAGAAGGAGGCCTCATCCCGGCCCTTCACCAGCAGCTGCAACGGGTTAATCCCCTCCAGCCCCAACAGCCCGTGCGCAGCCTGAGCCGGGGCGTTGCGAGGCTCGCCGCCATCGACCACGATCACGCTGCGGCGTGCCCGCGCCAGCGTCAACGCAGCGCTCAGCCCGGCGGAACCCCCGCCGATGATCGCCACGTCCCACACCTGCACGTCGTCTGTGCTGCTCAAACCGTCACCATCCCTACGTTCCTGTTGTAAACCCCAGCCTGCGCCGCTTACACGATGGATGCAAACGTTATTGCCGAATGGCAAAATGGTGGGATGACGAACACGATCGACGACACTCTCGACTCGGTTGGCCAACGGCTCAAGCACCTACGGCTGCACCGCGACGTCACCCTCACCCAGCTCGCCGCCGAAACCGGCATCTCCACCAGCACCCTGTCTCGGCTGGAGGCCGGACTCCGCCGGCCGACGCTGGAACAGCTACTGCCGATGGCCCGCTTCTACGGGGTCACCATCGACTCCCTCGTCGACGCCCCCCGCACCGCGGACCCGCGGGTGGATCTGCGCCCCCTCGCATGCAGCGACGGATCGACGGTCATCCCGCTCACCCGCAGGCCCGGCGGCATCCAGGCCTACAAGTTCGTCCTGCCCACCGGCCACGACGACACCGTGCCCGACCTGCGATCGCACGAGGGCTACGACTGGGCCTACGTCCTCAACGGAACACTCCGCCTAGCCATCGGCGACCAAGACCTGCGCCTGCACGCCGGTGAAGCCGCCGAGTTCGACACCCGCACCCCCCACTGGTTCGGTGCCACCGGCGCAGGTCCCGTCGAGTACCTCAGCCTCATCGGACGCCAGGGCGAACGCACGCACCTCCGGGCATCCACTCGGTCGCGCGAGCCCCGAGCTCACGGTTGAGCCCGAATCCGGAACCGGTATGGCCACGCTGCCGGGGCCGGCGCCGGCTCACGTCTCCGCCATCAGGCCGGAGCCGCCACGGAGTCTCAGGACGAGGGCCGCGTCGGCAAGCCCGCGAGTTTGGAGGCGGCATCGCCGCCCTCGAGCAGACACCGCGGACCGACGCCGGGCAGCGGCGCACCGCCACCGCCCTGGTGGCCTTTGTCGAACGGCTCGCACTGACCCGACCCCGTCCAGGTGTCGCCACCATTCACCGCCTGACGGTCACCGAAGCGGAACGGCAGCACCTGCCAAAGCCGAGCTACTCGACGGTGCGGAACATTGTGCGAGCCCTCGATCCGGCGCTGGTCACCCTGGCGCTGGAGGGTCCCGCGGCTTACCGGGACCGGCATGAACTCGTCTACCGGTTCCGCGCTGAACGTCCCAACCAACTGTGGCAGGCCGACCACACCCAACTCGACATTCTGGTCACCGACCCGAACGGCCGACCTGACCGGCCGTGGCTGACCACGGTGATGGACGACCACTCCCGCGCGATCTGCGGCTACACCGTCTTCACCGGCGCCCCGTCCGCACTGCAAACAGCACTGGCGCTGCGGCAGGCGATCTGGCGCAAACCCGACCCGAGCTGGGCGATGTGCGGCATCCCGGACGTCTTGTATGTCGATCACGGCTCCGACTTCACCAGCCGCCACCTCGACCGCACCGCGATCGAGCTGCACATCCGGCTCATCCACTCCACCGTCGCCCGGCCGCAGGGCCGCGGAAAGATCGAGCGGTTCTTCGGAACCGTCAACACCGAACTCCTCAGCACCCTGCCTGGCCATCTGGGACCAGGCAGCCGAACACCGACACCGGCCCTCGACCTGTCGGCCCTCGAGCAGACGATGGGCGTATTCATCGCCACTTACAACCACCGACCGCATCAAGAGCTCGGCACCCCACCGCGCGACGCATGGGTCGCCGACGGCTGGCTACCCCGCATGCCGGACAGCCTCGAACAGCTCGACGGACTGCTCCTCACCGTCGCCAAGCACCGCACCATGCAACGCGACGGCATCCACTTTCAAGGCCAGCGCTACCTCTCACCCACCCTGGCCCCATTCGTCGGCCACCCCGTGACAATCCGATACGACCCGCGCGACCTCTCCGAGATCCGCGTCTACGACCGAAACACCTTCCTCTGCGTGGCCATCGACGAGGACCATCCCAACCTGCGCCTCAGCCTCCGCGACATCGAAGCCGCCCGACGTGCCCGTCGCCGCCAGCTCCGCCGTGCCATCAACGACCGCATCCCCAGCGTCGCCCCCCGCGACGAACCAAGCACCACATCAACCCCTACACCGCGTCGGCGGCGGCTGCGGACCTACGAAGAGGACGACGGATGAGTCAGACCTTCATCATCACCAAGGAACACCGACGCTTCACCGAGTTCGCCAACGCCGTTCGCGCCGAACGCACCATCGGCATCTGCCACGGTGACGCCGGCGTCGGGAAGACCAACTCCGCCCGTCGCTACGCCAGCTGGGACACCCTGGAGCCCTACCTCGAAGCGTGGGGACCTCGCCGCGACGACGACGCCAAGCACAACACCCTCGCCAACCGCGTCCGCAGCGTCTTCTACACCCCTGAGGTCCTGCCCCGGCACCGCGAACTGATCCACGACATCGACCGGTGGATCAGCCGTCTCGGCAGCTGCATCGACGATCACCGACGAACCGTCGGCAAGGTCACCGATAACAACGTCGGCGACACGACCCGGTGGGTCGAGCTTCTCATTGTCGACGAAGCCGAACGGCTCACTCCCACCGCCCTAGAACTGCTGCGCGATCGCCACGACCGCACCCGCCTCGCCATGATTCTCATCGGTATGCCCGGCATCGACCAACGCTTCCGCCACTACCCCCAGCTCTACAGCCGCCTCGGCTTCTCTCACCGGTACCGCGCCCTCGGTCGCGACGAGCTCGTCTTCGTCCTCGACCGCCACTGGAAGCGCCGCGGCCGCACCCTGAACCCTAACGACTTCACCGACGCCCAAACCATCGCCGCCATCGAACGCATCACCCGCGGCAACTTCCGACTCCTCGAACGCCTCTTCCCCCAGATCGACCGGGTACTCAAGATCAACCAACTCGAAACCATCACCGACGACGTCGTCGAAGCAGCCGCCAGCACACTCGTCATCGGGACCTGACCGCCAACGAACGATCACCGAAGGCCGCCACCGAGCCGTGAACTTCACAGGGCACGCCGACGACGGTGGGGGAGTGTGCCGGTGGGGGGTCGGCTTTCGGGACTGACATGAGGTTGCGCGAAACTGTCTGCGTGGTGGAGCTCGAGGACGTGGTCGTCGCTGCTGAGGCTTTGCTGCCGCTCGGTGAGCGGGCAGATAAGAATCCGGTGTGGCAGCTGGTGGCTGCGCCGACCTCGTGGACAGTGGCGCACACGGTGGAGCACGTCGCCGACGCGTTGGTGTTCTACGCCGGCCAGGTCGCTCGACGAGCCGACCGGCGGCTGCCCGTCCTGCGCGATGGCCGCGTTGCTCCGCCGAGTGAGCAACTGGACAACGTGCTCACCGCGGCGCACCTGCTGACCGGACAGCTACGGGATCTCGGCGGAGCACGCGCCTGGCATCCTAGCGGCCAGGCCGATGCGGCGGGTTGGGTCGGGATGGCGGTCACCGAACTGCTGGTGCACGGCACCGACGCCGCCCGCGCCACCCACGTGGAACTGGAACTTCCCGGCGAGGTGTGCGTGCGGACCGTCGCCCGGGTGTTCCCGTGGATCGACCCGAGCCTGGCGTCGCCGGCGGAGCTTCTGCTGGCCGTGACCGGCCGGCTGGCCGTGCCCGGGGTGCCGTCCGACCCGGACTGGTGGTGGCAGTCGGCGCCATTGCAGGAGTGGGACGGCACGCCGCGTCGCCGAGACAGCCCACCCGGCTGGCGGTGAACAGCGGGCTGCCCTGGCCGTGAGCCCTTCCCCACGACGGCGACCGCCGCCTCGGCCGATCAAGCGGTTCCAGCTCATCCTTGTTCGGCGATTGTGGCTGTCGGAGCGGTGCGAGGTGCCTCGTCGGCCTCAACACCGCCGCTGGTGCGTCGTTCGAGTCCCCGGCGTCCTGGTGCTGCATGTCCGTAACGGCCAACTGGTTCGCACCCGCGACTACATTGGACGGCCTCCGGATCGTTGACACGCTGGGTCGCCGTCAACCTCCTAGCGACCCGTATCAGCGCCACGTAGGGCGAGGGGGCCATTCGCTCATCCCGCACTACCTCAAAGCCGAGCACCTGAACGTAGAAGGACGCCGACGCGTCCAAGTCCGTCGAGAAGACCTCGCACCGCAGGCTCACCACTCACGCGAGCCAGGTTGTCACGTGCCGCTAGGCGTTCCCCTTTGCGGATGGGTATGCCGATAGCCCGTCAGCGATCGGGGACATGGCGAGCTCATCGAGCGGGTGACCCTGCAGCGTTCTTGACCACTCGTTCTTGACTGTTCAGTCATCTTCGGTGAAGATGGTCGACATGGGCCGTCTCCGCAGCTTCGACGAACACACCGTCGTCGCGGCAGCCAGCGCCGCCTTCACCGACCTCGGTTACGAGGCCACCTCCATCGAGGACCTGCTCCAAGCCACCGGTCTGCACCGCGGCAGCCTTTACCAGGCCTTCGGCAGTAAGCGGGGCCTGTTCTTGGCTGCCCTGCGCGCGCACCTCTCCACCCCCGCCGATCTTGACGCCGCGCCCAGTGATCCGGGCGGTGAGGGAGCCGCTCGGGCTGACGCCTCGGCTATTCGCCCAGCGCAGGCAGGCACCGACCCGGCCGACGCGACACTGCTCGACCTGCTTTTGGTGGCCACCCTCGAGCTCGCGCCGCGCGACGAGGAGGTCCGAGCCCTCGTCGCGCGTGCCCTCCTTACCCAGCACACCGGACCCGAGGACGCCGCGCTGCTCCTGGGCCGCCGGCTCCTCGCCCGCGCCCACATCGCCCCCACCCAGCGCAGTTAGGACTCAGGACCCATGAGCACCACCGTCACACTGACCGCCGACTCGCTCCTCGTCGAGCCCGTGGGGCTGGACAAGCTGTGGTCCTTCACCCACCGGCTCGCCATTCCGCTGGCGCACGTGCGCGGAGCCACGCTCGATCCCGACGTAGCCGCTGAGTCCAAGGGCCTGCGCCACCCCGGCCTTGCCGTGCCCGGCAAGTGGGCCGGCACCTTCACCAAGGACGGCGACACCTGCTTCTGGAACGTCTCCGGTCGCCGCTCAGGACACCGCCGAACCATCGTGGTCCAGCTCGAGCAGGAGAGATACCAGCGCCTGTACCTGACCGTGGCCGACCCCCGCGCCACCGTCGACGCCATCAACGCCGCACTCAGCCGCCGCCTCTAGCCATCGAACCGAAGCGCTCCGCCGACGATCGCTACGCGGACGGCATACCGGTAACCCGTTCCCCTTCTGGCACAGGGTCGCGGCAGCCTCTGGCCTGTGGCGCGAGGTGTCAGGGCAGGATGGCTACGAAGCCGAGGCCGCTCGTCTTCTCGGCGCGGGCCAGGACGGCGTCCGGGTCGTCCAGGCCTGCGGTGGTGACGTCGAGAGCGCTGAGGTCGAGCAGACCGGCTTCCACCTGCCGCCAGATCGAGTAGGCAGTCTCGTTGGACGCCATCCAGGAGCCGCGGAGGGTGATGCGGCGGCGCATGAGCTGGTCGTAGGGGATCGGGAGTGTCTGGCGAACTCCACCGAGCAGCACCATGGTGCCGTCGAGCCGGAGCACGTCGAAGCCGGCCATCGTGAGGTCGGCTGTGGTTGCGGGGCCGAGTGCGTCGATCGCGATGTCGGCGTCCCCGCCGAGCGCTTCGCTGATCGCTGCTGCGTCGGCTGTCCGATCGCCCACAGACGTCACCGTGCGTACGCGCGGGTCGAGGGCTGCCAGCCGCTGCAGGCTCGAGGCGTTGCGGCCGACGGCGGCGATCCTGCCCGCTCCGCGGGCGAGTGCGAGCAGCACCGTCGCTCCCCCGAGCTGCCCGCTCGCTCCAGTCACGACGAGCCGGTCGCCCGGACGCAGGGCGCTTCGCTCCACCGCTGCGCCCGCGATGCTCAGCCAGGGCAAGAATGCGAGTCGAGCCAGGTCCTGGTAGCGCTCGGCGCCGGGCAGGGCGACGAGCGTTGCTGCCGGCATCAGTGCCTGTTCGGCGAACGTGCCCGTGCGCCACACCCGGCGCATGGCGTCCGTAGCTGCGGACGCTGTGCCGCGGCCACCGATCCCGGTCCAGCCCAGCAGCACCTCCTCAGGGTCAGCGACCCGTCCGGTGGCCAGGAAGCCGGTGCAGAGGGCGATGTCGCCCGGCCGCACGGTGTGGACGTCCTCTGCCACCGCCTCGACCCGGCCGATCCCGCCGATGCCGAGCACCGTCGGTGTCGCGATGCCACCACGACCACCCGTGGTGAGCACGCGGGTGTACGCCGGCACCTGCACGGCGAGCATCCGGAGCACCGCTCCGCCGCTTCTCAGAGGCGGCTCCGGCACCTCCTCGAGTCGAAGCCCGACGCCGGTCGCATCAAGAGTCCACGCCTTCATGCCCTCCAGCGTGCGACCTCCGGACCGTGGTATCCAGAGCCGCTTCATACTGGTACCGGGACTACCGGGAGGGCAGCCGCAGTGAGCGGGGTGAGCGACGAGCGCAGGCGGGAGCTCGGCGCGTTCCTGCGCGCGAGGAGGGAGCGCGTCGCCCCGGCCGATGTCGGGCTACCTGGCTCCGGGCGCCGTCGCACGCCCGGGCTGCGCCGCGAGGAGCTCGCGGCCATCGCCGGGATCAGCACGAC